>Ga0307489_10001703_pt1 | contig 14585 bp, 27 predicted proteins | sample SB12metaG_FD_202247 | JGI IMG/M metagenome (GOLD analysis project Ga0307489, IMG submission 202247) | Sea-ice brine microbial communities from Beaufort Sea near Barrow, Alaska, United States - SB 1.2 | ecosystem: Environmental > Aquatic > Marine > Coastal | place: USA: Alaska | collected... | reverse complement strand
CTTTTACTTTTTTGCCGTTTTTCAGTTTTTTTAGTATTTGAATTTTAGAGTGACTTTTAGGAAAGCAAAAAGCTGTTTTAATTGCTGTACATTTATACGTTATTATTTTTATAATTGGAATATTTTCTTTTTTTAACGTTTGTATTTTTGGTGAATTTTTTTATTTAACTTTGGGGACGTGAATTAATTGCGGTTTATTGGTTATTAACTGGGGTTTTCTTTTCGATACGTTATCAGTGTCAATGCTTTTTATGGTTGGGACAATATCTGGCTCAGTTCATTTCTATTCTATCGGTTATATGAAAGAGGATCCTTCTTTAGTACGTTTTATATCGTATTTATCATTATTTACTTTTTTCATGTTTATTTTAGTTACCAGTGATAATTTTATACAATTATTTTTTGGTTGGGAGGGCATTGGCTTATGTTCATATTTATTGATAAGTTTTTGAAATACAAGGGTTCAAGCAAATAAGGCTGCTTTAAAAGCCTTAATTATGAACAGAATTGGTGATTTTGCTTTTTTATTTGGCAGTTTATTATTATTTTATTTTTTACGTAGTTTAGATTTTTCTTTGGTGTTTAATTTAGCACCTTATTTGCAGTCTGTTAATCTTTTATTTATGGGCTTTCAAGTTAAAAGTATTGACGTAATTTGTTTATTTTTTTTTTTCGGTTCGATGGGAAAATCCGCACAAATAGGATTACACACCTGATTACCAGATGCGATGGAAGGACCAACACCAGTATCTGCCTTAATACATGCCGCTACATTGGTGACTGCAGGTATATTTTTAATAATTCGTTGTTCTCCTTTGTTTGAATTTGGTCATACAGCATTAATTTTTATCACGTTTATTGGGGGTTTAACTGCTTTTTTTGCTGCTACAATAGCAATTAGCCAATATGACATTAAAAAAGTAATTGCTTATTCTACTTGTAGTCAATTAGGCTATATGGTATTTATTTGTGGCTTATCTGAATATAACTTAAGTATGTTCCATTTAGTAAACCATGCTTTTTTTAAGGCGTTACTTTTCTTAGCTGCTGGGTCAATCATCCACAGTTTATCAGGAGAGCAAGATTTACGTAGATTCGGCAAATTAACAAAATTTATTCCTTTTACTTATAGCATGATGTTGTTAGGTTTTTTAGCATTATCTGGTTTTCCATTTTTATCTGGTTTTTATTCAAAAGATTTAATATTAGAAATTTCTTTTTCAAAGCATTTACTTACCAGTATGTTTTCTTATTGACTTGGTTCAATATCCGCTTATTTGACAGCCTTTTATAGTTTTCGCGTATTGTATTACACTTTTTGATCTAAAACCAATTTATTTAAATATTATGTACAAAACATTCATGAATTGCCAAAAAATATGGCGTTTGCTTTAGTTATTTTGTCTATTGGGAGCTTATTATGTGGATATTTTTTAAAAGACGCTTTTGTAGGGATAGGTAGTACTTTTTGGGGTAATTCTATTTATAAGTTAGATTCGCATAGTATTGGGTTAGATTTTGAATTTATTCCATTAAGCGTCAAAAATACCCCTTTAATTTTTAGTTTAGTTGGTATCTTTTTAGGTATTACTTTAAATATTTTTTTAAATACTAGAAAATTTTTTACAGTTACCACCAATAAAAAAGTGATTATTGGTTATCCACAATTTTTTACACCGGTTATTTGATTTTTTTTTCACAAGTGATATTTTGATTACATATACAATTACTATTTAGGTTATACAATTTTAAAATACTCTTATGAATGTTTTTATAAGATTATAGACAAGGGTATTATTGAAATTTTGGGTTCGCAAGGGATAACTAAATTTTGTTATGCAATTTCAGCTCGTGTCAGTTCAAGTCAATTAGGTGGAATTTATTATTTAGCTTGTTTTTTATTTTTAGGACTAATTTTGTTGAATTTAGTTATATTTATTTTTTAAATATGCAATTAAGTAAGAGTATTCTAAATAAAAATTATATATTAGCTTGTTGGTTTTTTAACAAAAATACAATTAATATCGTTTCAAAGATTATGGGTGTGGGAATAAAAAAAGCGTGTGTAGTTTCTGGTTTTGATATAGTTATAGAAACAGTATATAAAAATATTTATCCAATATTAATGTTTTTATGCAATCATACAATATGACAATTTAAAAGCTTAATAGATATAGTATGCTACGACATCCCAAAAAAATTTTATCGTTTTTCGTTAATATATAATTTAATTAGTATTCATTATAATTTAAGAATTCGAATTATGACAAAAATTGACGAACTGAGTAATTTATTTTCAGTCGTTAGTTTATATAAGTCGGCTAATTGGTCCGAACGAGAAATCTTTGATTTTTTTGGAATTTTTTTTTTCGGTAATACAGACTTACGTCGTATTTTAACAGATTATGGGTTTAAGGGCTTTCCATTAAGAAAAGATTTTCCAATAACTGGTCACATTGATATTTATTATGATGACAACCAAAAACGCATTTGTTATCGTACTTTAGAATTAAATCAAGAATATAGGAGTTTTAACTTAAAAAGTTCTTGATAAATTAAAAAGCAAATCATTTTACTTTATTTCTTATTACAGCTTTTAGGGAACATATTTCAATTGGTAGAATATACCTTTTGCAAAGGTAAGGTTATGGGTTCAAGTCCCATTGTTTCCAGCATTTGTGGGAATAAGCATACGTAAAGAAAGTCCAAAAATTTAATTATTTAAAAGTAAAGTAAATATTCCTATTGTAAGTCTTTTATTTTTTTAAACACAAGATAAATTTATTAACAATTTATGCTAAGACTTGGCTTATAACAATGCTTTATAGAATGGTTTTTATAGCTTAATAGGTAGAGCATTTGATTGTGAATCAAAAAATATAGGTTCAATCCCTATTAAAAACCCTAAAATTTTATTAATGTTAAATTTTGATCCTTTAGAACAATTTTCAATTGAACTTTATAGTAGTTTTTTTAACGCTTTATTAACAAGATCCACCAGTTCTTTAGGTTTAATGTCTATTTTCGTATTTTTTTTAGTTATGTTTTGTTATTATAGTTCAAATTCAATTTTTTTATTAAATAAATTTCAAAAAGGTACTATTAGTTTATTTCATTTTGTATTGGGCATTTTAAAAGATTCATTAACAATTAAAAAATATTCTTTTATTCTTCTGTTTAATTCAACATTTTTATTTATTTTCATAAGTAATATTTTAGGCATGATTCCCTATAGTATGACCATAACAAGTCGTAGTTTCGTAAATTAACATAATATTTTAAATTGTCATTTGTAACGTTAAGATAAAAATTGACTTTTTTTTTAATTATTATATAAGTATTTTATTTTAAATAGTATTTACTGCTGTGTGAATATTTAATTCCAAATTATATTAAGCCTTGTAATATGAAAATATTTCGCTTGGTTTTAAAAAGAATGTAAATTTATTTTTTATTTAATACTAACTTTATATTTTTCATTGGCCTTTTTTATTGGTAATAACTTAATTGGTATATGTTTTCATCGCGAAAAATATTTTGTTTTATTTTTACCCGAGGGTGTTCCAACCATTATAATTCCTTTTTTAATTCTAATAGAATATGTTTCATATATTTCTAGAATTTTTAGTTTAGCAATTAGGCTATTCGCGAATATGATGTCGGGTCATATTTTATTGAAAATTTTAATTAGTTTTATTTGAGCAATAGCAAGTTCAAATTTAATTCATTGAATTTGGGTTGGTTTACCTATTTTTATAGTTTTTTTAGTTATTGGCCTAGAATTTGCTATTGCTTTTTTACAAGCGTACGTATTTATAGTGCTAATTTCTATATATCTTAACGACGTTATTAATACACATTAGTTTATGCAATATATTATGATGTTTCTTTTAAATGTTAAACAAGTGCCTTTGATAGTATTATTGAATTTTTCATTTATTTTATTTACTATTAGTTTGGTTGGTATTGTATGAAATAAAAAAAATTTTTTGATATTGATACTTTGTATCGAAATGATGTTTTTTTCTATTAGTTTAAATTTTATTATATTTTCAATTTATTTGTATAATGACTTAGGTCAAATACTGTGTTTATTTGTCGTTACAAGTGCAGCAGCAGAAACTGCTGTTGGACTAAGTTTATTAGTAATCGCGAGTCGTTTGGGCAATGAGGTCAATTATGAATCTTTGGTAAGTTTACAAAAATTTAAAAAAAAATTAAAAAAGAGTTATTTATAGTTTAGTCGCTTTACGTCTTATTGTACTTTGTTTTATTTTTTAATTAACAGTTTTAATAGTTTTGCGATTTATATCTAATTTTTTAAAAGCTATATAATATGAAGGTATTTTTTATAGTTTACGAAGAGATTTCGATCTACTTAAACATTAAGGGGTTAAAAAACAAAGTTACGTTATTTTAATGCATTGTTGTCATAATCCAAATTTTTTATTAATAATTTTCTAAGTTTAAGCCTTTTAATAAAATTTATCAACAATTGAGTTTAATGCTAGGAAGTCAATTTATAGGTGCGGGTCTTGCAACGATCGCTTTAGCGGGTGCTGGTGTTGGTATTGGTTCTGTTTTTTCTTCTCTAATTTTAGGTTTTTCACGTAATCCTGGTTTAGAAAAACAGTTATTTGCTTATGCAATTTTAGGTTTTGCTCTAACCGAGGCAATTGCTTTATTTGGATTAATGATGGCTTTCTTAATTCTATTCGGTTTTTAATTTATTTTTAAATATGTTTGGGAAATTATTTTTAATAAATGAACACAAAAATTAAATATATTATAAAACAATTTCTTAAAAAAAAAAATAAAAAAGTTAAAAAATTAATTTTAAATAAATGTCCACAAAAAAAAGCCACTTGTTTAAAAGTTTTTGTTACCTCTCCCAAAAAACCAAATTCAGCTTCAAGAAAGGTCGCAAAAGTAGTTTTATTGTCAAATCGAAAAATAACGCAATGTTATATTCCTGGTATTAAACACAGTTTACAGAGATATTCTACAGTATTGTTGAGGGGCGGTCGCGTGAAAGATCTTCCAGGCGTAAAATACCGATTGGTAAGAGGTAAATTTGACTTAAAAAAAGTACTGGACCGTTCCAAAGCACGTTCAAAGTATGGAATTCCTAAACCAAGTAAATAGCAATATTGGGGTATTGCCAAGAGGTCAAGGCATTGGTTTTTGATATCAATATTCAAAGGTTCGAATCCTTTTATCCCAAGAAATGAGTAAATATTATAACAGGTTAATAAAAAAAACAAAATTATTAAATTTTTGGACTTTCTCTGGAATTGAATTAAAAAATATTTTTATTTTAAATTATAGGTTTATATTTTGTTTTTACAAAAACAACGTACTTTTTGAATATAATAATTGCCTTTCAGTAGTAAAAGCCATTTTTCCAATTTTACACTCTATTATAGACAATAAATCTAAAATTTTATTCGCGGGGACTAAATATTTTTATACGCAATCTTTTTTACCATTTAAAAGTGAATTTATTTCGAAATTAATAGAAGTAAAAATGGGTTCTTTTACTAATTTTGTTATTGAGGGTTTTAAATTTTTTAATAAGAAATTAAAAAAAAATTCATCTCTTATTTTTTTTTTTAATCTGTCTACGAATGACTTTTTACTTGTAGAGTCAAAGAAAAAAAAAATTCCAAGTATTGGATTATTAAATGTAAATAATAGTTGCAGTTTAGTTGATTATCCTATTTTTTTTAATTCATTTTATTTTCATAATGTTTATTTTTTTAGTCGTCTAGTTTTTAAATACATTTTAAGATTGCTTTAAATGAAAAATTTTATTTCTCAAGAAGGTGCATTTAACTGTCAATGATTGTCTAAGTTTATTAACTGTTGATCTTTTAAGGGTGAAAAATTTAAAATAGAACGATTAATTTATGATAGTTTTTTATTTTTAAAAAAAAATTTAAATATAAACGCATTATTATTATTATTTGAATCTTTGGAACGATTAAAACCTTGGATTGGATTAAAATTGCGACGCAATATTAAACAACGAAAGGTGCAAATCCAAGCACACCCAGTAATTTTATCGACAAATATTCAATATAGAAAAGCTATATATTGGTTGGTGAAATCTATTCAACTTCGTAAAGAGAATAATTTTTCTTTAAGAATGAGCAATGAAATTAAAAATGTTATTTTTGGTGAGATGACAATTAGTTTAAAAAAAAAAAAAGAATATTACAATCATGCAATTCTGTTTAAATCTATTAGAAAATTTAAATGATAGAATTAAATCCATTTAGTTTAATAGGTAAAACGCTGTTCTTTCAAAGCACTGTCATGAGTTCAAATCTCATAATGGATAATGAAATCTAAAAAATTCAATAAAAAAAAAGTAAGAAATGTTCTATCAAGTTTTAAATTTTATGAAGAAGCATTAGATATTGGTAAAATTGTTTCAGTCAAAGATGGCGTCGCAAGAGTCAATGGTTTATTTGGAGTTCTGTCGGGAGAGATGGTTCAACTAGGAGTTTTTAAATTACAAGGTATGGTATTAAGTTTAGAACATAATACTGTAAGCGTTGTTATTTTTGGTAATGATACTTTATTAAAACAAGGTGATTTAGTTTATCGAACATTTGTAATAATGAATATTCCTTTAAGTATCAAACTATTTGGCAGAGTGGTAGATGCTTTGGGAAATACAATAGATTCAGGACCAAAAGTGACGAGCCTATTAAAAAGAAAAGTTGACACTAAAGCTGTTGGAATTATTCCTAGACAATCAGTTAGAGAACCAATGCAAACTGGTATTAAAGCTATCGATAGTATTACCCCAGTTGGTTGTGGCCAAAGAGAACTTATTATTGGTGATAGACAAACAGGTAAAACTACAATTGCCATAGATACCATTCTAAGCCAAAGAAAATTTGGTCATCTATACTGTATTTACGTAGCTGTGGGTCAAAAAAAATCAACTGTTGCACAAATTGTTAATTTTTTAAAAAAGGCAGGTGCTATGGAAAGCACAATTATCGTATCAGCCACTTCATCAGAACCTGCAACTTTGCAGTTCCTTGCTCCATATTCTGGATGTACTTTAGGTGAATGACTAAGTGAAAATAGTTGTCACGCTTTAATTATTTACGACGATTTAAGCAAACAAGCAGTAGCATACCGTCAGATGTCATTATTACTACGCCGACCACCTGGCAGAGAAGCCTATCCGGGAGATGTTTTTTATTTACATTCTCGTTTATTAGAACGCGCAGCAAAACTATCTCCTGCATATGGTGGTGGTTCATTGACTGCATTACCCATTGTAGAAACCCAAGCCGGTGATGTATCTGCTTATATCCCAACAAATGTAATTAGTATTACCGACGGCCAAATCTTTTTAGAAAGTAAATTATTCAATGAAGGTATTAGACCAGCTATTAATGTAGGGCTATCTGTCAGTAGAGTTGGTTCAGCAGCTCAGGTAAAAGCTATGAAAGAAATAGCAGGTACTTTAAAATTAGAGCTAGCACAATTTAGAGAGGTCGAATCATTCGCTTCTTTCGCTTCGGAATTAGATGAAGCAACACAACATACTTTATTTAGGGGGTTGCGTTTAATTGAATTATTAAAACAAAAACAAGCCAGTCCTTTACAGGCCAATATACAAATTATTTTAATTTATTGTGGTATGAAGGGTTATTTAGATAAATTACAGATATCCGAAGTAGCTGCTTTTAAAAGTTTTTTAATTAGTTATATTTATCGTACTAATATTTTGAAGGAATTTAGTATAGCTAAACCCATCAATCATAAAATTTTTGCACAATTTTTAAGCGCAGCTGTATTAACATTCTCTTCTAAAAATCATTAAATTCATTTTACGTCATTTTAAACTAGTTTGGGGACTCTTTTGGTATGTTAGTTTTATTTATGAATTACAGTACTAAGTAGTTTAAGTACTAGATTTTTAATTTTTTTAAAAAATTGAATTGAATTGAAGTTTTTTGCAATTATCTTTTCGAAAAGTTATTAATTAATTTGTTATTTAAAAATCGTATCTTCTTGACGGAACGGTAGACGTGATAAACTTAAAATTTATTTTTTAGAAGTGCTGGTTCGACTCCAGCAGAGGATAAATTTATAAAATAAAAGAAGATGGCTGAGCGGTCAAAAGTAATAGACTGTAAATCTATCGAATTATTCTACGTGGGTTCAAATCCCATTCTTCTTAAAAATTTATAGAAAGGGTAGTTCAACCGGTAGAATATTAGTTTGTCAAGCTAAATGTTGTGGGTTCAAATCCCATTCCTTTCAAATGATTTATCGCATTTTAGAAAATTTTTATTACTTTGATTTTATATGTACAAATAATTTAACCCATTATGATTATTGAAAGGAACAATACACATATATTTCTATATATATGATTATTAGTTTTTTATTATGTTGCGTCTTATTTTTGTTGGCTTTCATTTTATCACCAAAAGAAATAACGTTTGAAAAAAGTTCTCCTTATGAATGCGGTTTTGAACCTTTTGGGGATGGGCATTTAATATTTAACATTCAATTTTTTATCGTTGGTATTTTATTCATGCTTTTTGATTTAGAATTGGCTTATTTATTTCCTTGGGTGGTGCATTTAGGAAATTTGAATTTTTTTAGTTTTTTTATTGTAATTTTTTTTTTACTTTTGTTAACAATTGGTTTAATTTATGAATGGAAAAAAGGTGCTTTGGATTGAATTTAATTTATAGATATGCTAGTATTAAGAAAAAAAATTATTTTTATGCATATTAAAAAAAGTTATAAAAAATTTATTATATATACAGGGCTTTTTTATTATTTCATTAAAAAGAAATTAGCACTTTTAATTTCTTTATCTCATTGCAACTTAAAAAAATATAACGTAATTACAAATTATTTAAGTTATTTTTATACTTTAAAATGGAATTGCGCATCACATTTTATATTAAACAGCAAATTAAATTTTTTAATAGAATTTTTTTTTAATTTGAAAAATATAGGTTCTATTAAAAATTTAAATTATTTGTCACATTGTCAATATTTTGTATCTGTAATACGCTCACCATTTGTTTATAAAAAAAGCATGGAGCAGTTCTTTTTTGAAAAATACAAGGTCTATTACCAAACCAATGCTTTAACCTATAATTTTTTTTTTCATAATTACCAATATATTTATTTAAAAAAAATTTTACAGAAAAAAAAAATTTTAAAATTATTTTGTAAAATAACTTTTATATTTGATTAAATATGCAATATAAAAGACAAATTAAAGATATTAATAAAAGAGGTTTGTATATGAAAACAGAATTAGTTCAACGCGCAGTAAAAATTCTTTTTTTTAGTTTTAATGCTAATCTTTTATGTTTTACACTATTGAACAGCGTTTTTTTATCAGCTCAGTATAGTTATTTTAAAACTCATGTTAAAAATTTTTGTATTATTAGCGGACGTTCAAGAGCTATACATAAAAAATTTAAAGTTTCAAGAATCGTGTTACGCGAATTGGGTAACAAAGGGTATTTTTTTGGGTTAAAAAAAGCCAGTTGATAATAGAATGAGTAAAATTATATTTATTCATATTAAGGTTTTAAGAGGGAATTTTTTTATATTAATATCTAATCAATATAAAAAATTAATTTTTAATAAAAGTTGTGGAAATTTAGGATTTAAAAATATGCAAAAACGAACCAAAGATGCTTTTCAGAATTTATTATCTTTAAGTTTGCAATATTTGCTTAATTTAAGCACAAAAAATAAATTATTTATTAAAATCGATGCGGCAAAAAAAGTGGTTTTGAATCAACTACACAATCATTTTATTAATGTTTTAAAATCTTATAAATTTGATGTATTTGCAATTACATTAATTAATAAAGTTTCACATAACGGTTGTAGAAAATCTTATTTTAGGCAGTAAACAAAATGGTTATGTAGCATATTGGTTAATGCTTTATATTGCAAATTTAAGGAAAAGGGTTCAATTCCCTTCTTAACCTTAATGACAAAAAAAGTCAATTCATTATTATTTAGATTAGGAATAAATTCTTTATGAACGGTAAAAACTTCAAATATTACTAATGCTTTTAATACTTTAAGATTGGAACAGGCGTTATGCAGTGAATTAATAAAATATAAATGAAATATTTTATCAATTAAATGAAATGGATTAAAAGCCGATGTTCAAGTATATGACAGTTTCATGTTTTCAAAAAAAACAAAACAAAACATTTTTCGCTATTTTAAAAAAGTCAAAAGCGTAAAAAAACTAGCAGAAAAATTTAGTATCAATCTAATTTTTATAAATACTTTTTTAAAAAAAATAAAGATTTTAGAAATTAAACCAAAATATATTAATTGTACATTAAATAATACTAAAATTTTTAACTTATTTTGCAAATTTAAGCAATTAGAAAAAACTTTAAAGTTTACAAATATTTTAAATTCTTTTAATTGAATTGGTATTAATTTATTATTATTTAATACAGTACGATTAAAAAAAAACAAAATTAATTTTAAAATTAATTGAAAATTCAAAGGTAAAAAAATAAGTTTTCAATTACAAAAAATTAATGGGTTTCTTTATTTTAAAATTTTAAGTATTTTTACTGAAAGTATTTTGTATTTCTTTACAAAAAAGATAATACAAATAAATATTAATAATATTTGACACAATCATGGATGAATGTTTAAATTTTTGTTTAAAGATAAATTTATATTAAAGCTGTTATTTTTATCGTGTATTTACAATAATACAAAAATGTTCTCCGGTTTTATTGCTTTGCAGCTTAAAAAAAATAAAAACCATAAAAAAGTGCTTCGTAAAATAACCTTAATTATTGAAATTTTTTGAAAAAATCGAAATGTAAATTTACGAGGTATTCAACTTAGAATTACCGGTAAATTAAATGGTAGTATGAGAAAAAGTAAATATCATTATAGTATTGGCAAAGTGCAATTACAAACGTTTAAAACGTTTTTAAATTATAGTATGTCAATAAGTTATACAAAATTTGGTATCATTTCAACAAAGTTTTGAATTTTACATGGAAATAAATAAATATAAAAAATATCATAAACAAAAAAAAATTGGAAAAAACGAAAAATATAGTTTGTGTAGCATTAGAAAAGGGTATTTTGGCATTAAAACGTTAGAATCTGGTGTAATAACGCCAAAACAGTTAGAAACGGTAAGAAGGGTTTTATCTAGAATAACGAAAAGAACCGGTAAAGTTTTTATAAATATATCTTGTAATCATCCTATCACAAAAAAACCATTATTAAGCCGTATGGGGAAGGGGTCTGGTAGTATTGACACCTTAATTAGCTATGTTAAAAAGGGAAAAGTCATTATAGAAATTAAAGGGGTTTCCAAAAAGTTAGTATTTATGGCATTTAAAGTAGTAAAATATAGAATATCCATTAAAATGACTATCATTGAGCGTGAAATAGTTGACGTTTAAATAGCTCCAATGGTCAGAGCAAAAGACTGAAAATCTTCGTGTTGGCGGTTCGAATCCGCTTTTAAACATTTAAATGATACAAATAGAAAGTCAATTAAAAGTTGTAGATAATTCCGGGGCAAAATTAGCAAAATGTATTTCAGTTAAAAAAAAAGGGAAACATCCATCTGCCACAATTGGTGTGCTTATTTTGGTTTCTTTAAAAAAATTTTCTAATCGAAAAAAAGTAAATAAAAGAACTATTTATATAGGTTTAATTATTGGTATAAGTTATTGATTAACTCGTATCGATGGTAGCTTTGTTAAGTTTTTTTCTAATCGTTTATTATTATTTAATAAGCAGTTTAAATTTTTAGGCACTCGTATTTATGGTAGTATACTAAAAGAAATAAAAATTAAAAATATAACTGGTAGTAAAAATAAAAAGTATTTTCAAAAAATATTTTCGTACAGTTCTAGTACCATATAATTAGAGATGAAATCCTTATTTTTATATCGTAAATGAAATTTTATATTATTTTTAAATAATGCCGTTGGTTTAGGTTTTTTCTGTTACAGTAAAAAAATTATTACCTTGCGATTTGAAACGAATCAATTTATATTTTGAATTTATAAAAAAAAAGTTAAATTTCAGAATTTAAAAGTTTTAAATTTAAAACAACGTTTTAGATTTTTTTAAACTCTAAGGAAATATGGCTGAGTGGTTTAAGGCGTTAACTTGCTAAGTTGAAGTATATTTTATAATACCTTGGGTTCGAATCCCAATATTTCCAAATTTTACTAATGCCATACTTTTTAATGTACGAATATAAATTTTTTTTTCCTTTAAATGAACACCACTATAGTTATTTAGATTTTATTATTCATTCATTATTGACCTTAATTCCTTTGCTAATAGTCGTTGCATTTTTTACTTTAGCCGAACGTAAAGCTATGGCTTCTATTCAAAGACGAAAAGGCCCCAATATCGTTGGTTTTTGAGGAATTTTACAACCTTTTGCCGACGGTTTAAAACTAGTCATCAAAGAAATTATTATCCCGACTAAAGCAAATAAATTCTTATTTGTTTTTGGACCATTTTTAACATTGTTTTTAAGTTTTATTGGTTGATTAGCAATACCATTTGAAACGCATACACGAATTTTTGATTTAAATAATAGTTTATTATATATATTGGTGATTTCTTCGTTTGGCATTTATGGTATTTTATTGTCCGGCTGAGCCAGCAATTCTAAATATGCCCTTTTAGGCGCTTTACGGTCCGTTTCACAAATGATTTCATATGAAATATCTATTAGTTTAATTATATTACCTATTATTTTATTTAGTAATTCATTGAATTTAAATAAAATAACGCAGATGCAAAAAGAAACCATCTGGTTTCTTTTTCCGTTATTGCCTATTGCAATTATTTTTTTTATTTCGATTTTGGCTGAAACAAATAGAGCCCCATTCGATTTACCAGAAGCAGAGGCGGAACTTGTGGCCGGTTATAATGTTGAATATTCAGCTATTATGTTTGCTGCTTTTTTTTTGGGTGAATATTCCAATATTTTATTAATGTCAAGTTTATTCGTTATTTTTTTTTTGGGGGGCGGTCACTGTTTTATAACAAAACAATTAACTGGTGCATTATTCAATATTATCTTAAATTCTTCTTGGTGAGTTTTTATTTTTGCGGTTAAATCTATTAGCATAACATTTTTATTTATTTTTGTTAGGGCTAATCTGCCAAGATTTAGATTTGACCAATTAATGTATATTGGGTGAAAAATTTTTTTACCTTTAACATTAAGTTTCGTTTTTTTTTTCACTGGGATTTTATTTTCATTAAAAGGACTAGATATAGCTCAAACCAGCAATAGTAATTCGTACTTTAGTTATATAAAGATTTTTTCTTTACGATTTTAATTTAATTCTTTTGGCGAAAACAGGCATACGCAATAACTTTAAATGTTATCTTTAAATTGTCGGTTCGAATCCAACAAAGAATAATTTCATATATTTTACCAAAAAAAAGTATTTTTTCTTTATATATTCCTACATATTAATTAGAAATGTTAATTACCACCCCAAATATAAACTACAATAAATAAAAACAATCAAACAACATCTACGAAATGCCAATATCAAATAGCACATTCTAAACCTACGTGTTGTCTTATTGTAAAGTGGTAGTTCGTTTGGCGTTTAAGACAAACCATTAAAAATATTGAACCTACTAAAAATTAAATAAGTTAAACTTTTTATGAAACAAAATTAACGTTTCTCAACACATTTTGCTTTAAATAATATACAACTTTTATGATTTCTTTTAAAAAAGAACTTTTTTTTTTCCAAATACCTACCAAAATTGATTATATTTTTTTCATGTAAAATTTAGAAAAAAGCTAAGATGATTTTTTAGTAGAATGTCAATATTTAACCATGAAAGCCATGAAAACCCGTTAGCATAAAAAATAATGATCCAAAAATCCCGTCATTTATAGAAAACGGTGCTACGTTATATTCATAGGCTTGCACAAAAGTAAAAATAGCCCCATAAATAACCGTAGCGACTAAACCATTAGTTGTTGTTGCGCGTTCTCCAGCTAGAATTGCTTTATGTGTACTGGTAAGTGTCACGCCAGAAGATAGTAAAATTACGGTATTTCATAAAGGTAACCCTCAGGGGTCTAATGCATAAATACCTTGTGGTGGTCAGATACAACCAATACCAATAGATGGAGATAATGTGCAGTGAAAAAAAGCTCAAAAGAAACTAAAAAAAAACATAACTTCTGAAGCAATAAATAACGCCATACCTAATCGTACGCCTTGTTGAACTTTAAAGGTGTGGTGCCCCTCAAAAGTAGATTCCGTTACGACATCCGAAAATCAACGAAATAAATAAAAACATACAATTAAAAAACTAAATATAAAATGATAATTACCACCTTTAAAATAATGAAAATAGCTTAAAAAACTAAACGCTAAACCTAATAATGAAAAAGAGGTCATTAATGGTCATGGACTTGGATGAACCATATGAAATGGGTGCTGTTCGTTCTTAATAGCGTTATAATTTTTTAAGAATAACATATTAACTTAAATATATAAGGACTTGAACCTACAAACAAAAAA
>Ga0307489_10001702_pt1 | contig 14589 bp, 5 predicted proteins | sample SB12metaG_FD_202247 | JGI IMG/M metagenome (GOLD analysis project Ga0307489, IMG submission 202247) | Sea-ice brine microbial communities from Beaufort Sea near Barrow, Alaska, United States - SB 1.2 | ecosystem: Environmental > Aquatic > Marine > Coastal | place: USA: Alaska | collected 2017-05-06 | reverse complement strand
TTGGAAGAGGGTACAATTGAGGGTGAGGAACCATATACAGTTTATGGTACTGATGTTATATACAACAATGGTATCGGTTATTACTATCCAATCTACTTGACAAATTATGCTGCTGAACAGACTACTGTCACAAAATCTAGCGGCTTGGCCAACGGGGCAACTTTTAATTCAACAACAGTAATCTTGGACGGAAATTCTGGTGATGAAATTTTGGTGGGAATGACTGTTAGATCAAACAGTATCGGTTTGAGTAATACTGTTACAGTCGTCTCCGTTACAAGTCAAAATTCAATTACACTGTCTGCTGCACAGACACTACTGGACAATGAGGTGTTGGTGTTTGAGAGCGCAGCAACAGCAGTGAGACAATATCAATTCCTAGAGTATCCCGGTATTACTTTCTATTCACCAACTGCAACAACAGCTATTGCTCAATCATCATACAGCAGTTCAACATATACCCTCTATGGTGGTAACTATAATCATCGTTCAGATCATCTATATGGTGAGTCTGGAAATGCGGCTTCTTATACTGATGGTATAAACACTGAGGCTGTTCTTGGTGATCGTGTTGAGTCTGAGTGGGCGGTAAATTTAAAAGCCACAGACACAAACCGTTATGACAATGAAGGATTTATCTTAGAATCTGGTTCTGGTGATATTACAAAAATTACGGTTACTCAGGGTGGTGATGGGTATTCACTATTACCAACTGCGGCTGTTAGAAGTCAGTATGGTACAGGTGCTAAGGTATTGTCAACCACTACGGATATTGGTCGTATATCTTCTATCAATGTTTCTAACCCCGGTTTTGATTATAGTGAATCGCCTATTATGGAACCCCGTGGAAATTTTGTCATTAAAGACATCACTGGAGCTTTTGTTGTGGGTGCAGCATTAACTTCACACACAGGAACAGTTCGGACTTATGATTCTACAACCCAAGTTCTAACAGTTTCAATTGAAGACAATATTGCTATTCAAGATGAATCTCAGGGCGGAACTTCTAATGAGGGTGTGCTTCTAGAAGACTCACTTGCAACTAATGAGTATGTTGGTGTAAATATTATTTTAGATGCTAATCTTGTCTATGGAGAAAATCTAGTTAGTGAGGATGGAGACAGACTTTTAATAGATGACCTCGCAACTAATACTGGGATGATACTCTTGGAGAGTGGTGACGGCGATCTTATTATGGAACATCTTGAACAGAGATTGTCTTACTTTGATTTAGAAGATGGAACTGGCGATAGTGGATTTATAATTACAGAGGACTACGATTTCCTTAGTTCTAATAATGAAACTACTCAACTTTCATCTGCACCAAGGCAGGTAAAATTTATATTAGAAAGTTCACCAATCCCAGTTATTTCTGACGGAGCTGGTGCTTTCATCGTACTTGATGCTGATCTATCCTACGAAGATGATTTGGTTCTTAATGGTACTGATGCTAGTGGTACAAACGCTGGTGAAAAAATCATTCCTAATGCAACAGATGCGAATGGAACAAGTGATCCAAGCAATAGAATTGTTTTAGACCAAGATGACAACGGGGATGGCAATGGAATACTTCTATACGAGGATGATGTTCCCTTTGATAACTTAATCTTGAATGGGACAAATGCATCCTCTCTTCATGCCACAGAAAAAGTATTATTTGAAGATGCTGGTGCAGATTTCTCTGCTGGAACAACAGCAATAACAACTGCTGCAGCAGCTGCGACAATCGTTCATGCAGATATTGCAAAGTCAAATATTACACTAGGAACTACGACTGAGAAATCTGGTAGATTTGGTGGTATTGAAGATTTGATCAGTGAAGCTCTTATCAGGATTCAAGACTCTTATTATTATCAGCAATTCTCATATGAAATTCAAACAAACTCTAGTGGTAATGCATATCTTAATGAGTTGAAGAAATCAGTTCATCCAGCTGGATTTAATGTCTTCTCAAAAGTTATCAACACATCATTCGTTTCAGCAAGACTTGGTATTGGCGCTGCTGGTCTTACAGAAACCGATGTTGATGCTGATACTTTCAATGCACTCCTTTCCTCTACTTTCAGACGTTTATTTGGAGATTCTATAAAAAATCGTCTTGGTACAATCCTATTTGATGAGTCTGAAATTCTACTAGAAACTTCTGTTATTCAAGAGGATGGTGATAGATTTATTCTTGAAAACGAAACTGGCGAAGGATTTGTAGAACTAGAAACTCCAGAAAATGCATTTCCTGATTTTGAAGGAATTGAGATATCTCACGGTACAGGTGCTGGTGAGTTTGGTATGTTAGTTACTGAAGACTTAGACCGTATCGTATCTGAAAGTGCTGAAGAGATATCTAATAATATTGTTATTAATGGCACTGAGGATGGACATCTTTCACAATCTCAAGGTGATGATGGAAGTGATCTTCTTTTGGAGGATGGATTTGCTATTCTTCGTGAGACAGTTGGTACAGATGGCATTTCGTTTATGTTTGGTGAAGATGCAAGTATAAAGTTTAATATTATTGATGAAACAGATGGTGAAGATTTTGTCGCTGAAGGCTCTGGTAATCCACAAGGCGATCATGAATTATTCTTGCGTTCAACAGTTACAACTTATCTTAATGCAAAAGTTACTAATAAAAATAACACAGGTCATGGACGGGCGTTCCTTGCAACTTCATCATATGAAGGTATAACTGGTGACGGTATTCAATTAGAGAATGGTACAGCTGAATTGGGTAGTCGTTTGTTGATTACTGGTACTGCTGCATCAGGAGGAAATCCACAGACAGATAATGGCGACCACTTCTTGTTGGAAGATTCTTTGGATGTTAATGTTGGACAGAGTGTTACGCTAAACACCTTTACATCTATTACAAACGATAACCTTATTGATGAGACTGATGGTGATAATCTAATCCTTGAAAATCCTGTTGGGTTCCAAGGTGGTGGTGCAATATTGGGTGAGGAGGACTTTAATTTAGATGCACATTCTACCAGTGATACTGTTCGTGATTCTCTCGTTAATATCTCTGATGAGAATTCACTCGATACAATTGTTCTTGAGGGACAAGAACTTGGAACATTCAAACAAGAGGATGGTACAACTGTTACCAGCACATATGGTGATGATATTCTGTTGGAAAATTATACTGGGTTTGGTGTTGGTGTAAAACTATCTCTAGAGAAAACATTTATTGCACTAGAAGATTCATTAAACACCGGGGAATTACCATTTGGATTATATGATAATACCACACTAGCACCATTTAGTGCTCCCTCTGATATCTTTGTTAATAAAAATGGAAATTTAGCTTTAGAAGACCTTGATTTGATTGTATACAACACTTCCGTAGATGAGAATGACCAAATTATTCTAGAAGATGGAACTGACCTTGACCGATATATTAAAATTATAAACAGTGGTATTATTATAGAAACAGGATTTAGTGGTGCAACAACATTTGATAGCCCAATAACTTGGGACTCACTAAAGGTATAAATACTCAGATAGAAGAGGACACGGATAATGGCATATCAAGCATTAGGATTAGGAACAACCGAAGGAGATGGAACAGGAGATTCTATCCGTGGCGGTGGTGATAAAATCAATGATAACTTTGTTGAAATCTATACCCTGTTGGGTACAGGTACAGCACTAAGTTCTGGTATCAGTGCTACTGCTACTGTTGTTACTCTTGCTGGACCATCAATTAGTGGTGTTGCATCATTTGCAGACGGCAGCGTATCTGCGCCGTCAATTACAAACACGGGTGATGCAAATACAGGTATTTACTTTGGTGCTGCTGATACAGTCAACGTCACCACTGGTGGAACTAAAAGGATTGACATAGATAGTTCGGGTTTAGACGTAACAGGTAATGTGACAGCAACAGGAACAGTAGAACCAGCTGGTGATACTGCTGCGGGTGACAATGCTGCAATTGGTTATACTTCTACTGAAGGTCTTATATTAACTGGACAAGGCAGCACAAACGATGTCACGATTAAGAATGACGCAGACGCAGATGTAATTGAAATACCAACAGGAACTACAAATGTAACTTTTGCTGGTAATATTGCAATTGCTAATGCTGGTAATATCGGTTCTGCTGGTGACGCAGACGCAATCGCAATTGCTTCTAATGGTGTTGTAACATTTAGTCAGATACCAGTTCTTCCTGCAAATTCAATTTTAATTGCTAACTTGGTAGATGATTCAATAACAGAAGCAAAAATGGCCAACGATGCAATTAGTTCTGTTGAACTTAAAACTCTATCAACTCTGCTGATTAAGAACTCTGGTGGTTCAACTCTGGCAACATTCCACACCGCTGGCGCATAATGAGGATTGATAAATGACTGTTCGAGCACCACTAAAATATGTTGATGCTAATACATTACAGGAGATGTCCACCACTGAGGTCACTGCGTGGGTAAATCATTTATGTTATTTATATGGTGGTTCTCCATCTGTCACACTAACTGTTGACACGGGTTCTGCACAGAACTTGCAAGCAATGTCTGATACAAGGAAGTCAGCTGGTGCAGTATCCACTAATGCGTCTGCCTTTGTTGCAGAAGGTACAACGGCAGAACCCGGCACAGTTACAGTAACATTTGACCGTGTTGCTCAAACATATGCAAGTGTTACTCCTACAGCAGACAGTGGAACAACATGGCCGGTTTATTTTGATACAAGCAGTAAGTCAATTATTGCAATGCCGATTGCAGACATCAAGGATACTTTTCTACACCCTGCGATTGATAAATTGATTGTAGCATCTGAGTCTGATACTACGGCTGGAACTTATAGTATCACAACTTCTTCGACTGCTGCAGCTGGATATACGAATGTGTCTACGGATGCAGTATTCATTGATACACGAGCAGACACATCTGTATATTCTGCTGCCGGTATTCCAGAAACAGTTGATCAACCAACAACAATAACTAGTTATTTTCTTCACAGAAGGAATCAGGGTAGTGATGGGTTTTCAAGTTTGGCAACTCCATTGATTATTGCAGATAGTGGGCAGACACTAACCGCACAGACAACAGAGTCAGTAATTGAAGGATTATTTTTAGAATGGATACGAGAAACTGCTTCTGAATCATCAGATGGTTATAAGATTGTTTATTCACTGGCAACATCTGGTGGTAACACAAGAGGTACTGCTATGGTTGATACGAGATTGGACGGAGCTGGTAATTATCAAACATTACAATCTGGTGATGACTATCGTTCACAGGAATTTCCCAACGGATCGGCAGCAACTATTACAACTACTAATTTGAGAATAACCAAGGCATAGTTGGTGATGACGTATAAATACTAATACAGATTAGAGGAATCAGAAAATGACAGCAATCATAACAGAAAAATTTAGGTCGCATAACGCAGAACAGTTTTTTGAGTCCTTCTCAGAAGCCGCAAAGAATGCATATTATATGATGATCGGTAAGGCCACACCATTTACATCAGCAACTAGTGGCGGAACAGATGCACTTCCACCCACACCGGCAGATGATGTTTCTAGTGAATATTATCTTTGGGATCAAACGATTGCTGCTAAAAATATTGCGGCTGGTGATGTTACCTTTGCAATTCCTCGTAGAGATTGGCAGAATGGTGTTGTTTTTGATAAATATCAGGATAATATTTCTTCAAGTAATTTATCCCAATCTGGTACAGGTACTCTCTGGGATTCCTCATACTTCTTTCGTAGCTCTGATAACCGTATATATAAAGTTATGAACAATAATGGAAACGTAGCGTATAATGGTTCTGAACCTACATCTGAATCCACATCACTTTTTGCACAGGGCGGTTATATCCTAAAATATATGTACACAATTTCAGCATCAGAACAGACCAAGTTTTTGACAACAGATTTTATGCCTGTCAGTACGGACTCTGCTGTATCATCTGCTGCAATTGATGGTTCGATTGTATCACTGTCAGTGACAGGTGGTGCTAGTTATACAGATGGCACTTACTATGTTGCGGTCAATGGTGATGGTACATCAGCGGGAACATCTTCTGGTGCAGTTATTTCCTTTACTGTTTCTAGTGGTAGTATTCAAGATTTTGGACTGACCTCTGGAACGGACACTATTGTTTATGCTGCTGGTGTGCTTTATACCTACGGAACAGTGACACTCACAGATGACACTGTGTTTGCAAATGCAGCACTGACAACTGCTGTAGATTCTGGTGATATTGATAATGGTAGTGGTGGTGCAATTAGTGTTCTCATTAGTCCAAAGGGTGGTCATGGGTTTGATGCAGTTCAAGAGCTCGGTGGTCACTATGTGATGTTGAACACACTCTTTATTGGTGCAGAACGTGATGACCTTCTTACTGGAAATGATTTCCGTAATATTGCGATTGTTACTGATCCAACAAATTATGGAACAACAACAGTTGCATCTGATCAGACAGCTCGTCAAACCTATGCACTAAAACTTACTAGTCTTAGTGGAACATTTACTGTTGACGAGAAAATTACTCAAGCTTCAACGCTTGCAGTTGGTAGAGTTGTTCAGTGGGATGCTACAAACTCCATTCTTTATTATCAACAGGAAAGATATACTGATTATGGTACAAACTCACTTGGTGCGTATGTTGCGTTCTCAGGTGCAAATGTTGTAACAGGTGCAACATCTGGTGCCGCAGGAACACCAGACTCAACCGCAGATGCAGCGGTCACTCTTGCAAATGGGTTTACTGTCACATTTGCCGATGGGTATGCTAATCCAGAACTGCAACCAGACAGCGGCAATATTATCTATACAGAAAACAGATCACCTATCTCCCGTGCTACTGACCAAACGGAAGATATCAAAATTGTAGTGGAATTCTAATATGGCACAAAAAACTAATCTTAATGCATCACCTTACTTTGATGATTTTAATACAGAGAATAATTATCATAAGATTCTCTTTAGGCCGGGGTTTGCAGTTCAAGCGAGAGAACTAACACAACTCCAAAGTGCTTTGCAACATCAGATTGAAGCACATGGTAGTCACATTTTCCGTGATGGTGCAATGGTTGTGCCGGGGGCATCATCAGACCAGAAGTATTATAGTCTTAAACTAGCAAGTACATTCAATGGTGAACAGATTGATCCATCGCAGTATTTTAACGAAGACACACCAGTAACAATTACTGGTGTAACAACAGGCGTTACTGCAAAGGTTATTGGTTTCAAGGCCGCAACGACAACAGACCAACCTCTCCTTTATGTTTCTTATGAGCGTTCTGGAACTGACTTTACAACCAATGTTTTTGCAGATGGTGAGAACATTACTGCAAACACTGCGATCACACATTCAACTCAGGCATACGCAGCGGATGTTGCAGCTGTTACAACATACACTTCTGTGTATACAGAAACAAATGGTGCGAGTGCTGCACAACTTGCAAGTGCAGAAGGTCCAGCATCAAGAACAGGTCTTGCGTTTCGCATAGAATCTGGTATTTACTATATTCGTGGTTTCTTTGTTAATAATTTAGCAGAAACTTTAGTTCTTAACAACTATGGATCAGATTATACAGGAACCGTTGGGTTTGCCGTAACTGAAAATATTGTCACACCAGAGAGTGAATCAGGTCTATTAGATAATTCTACAGGTTCTAGTAACTTTGCAGCCAAAGGCGCACACAGGTTGAGTATTTCTGTTGCACTATCTGCTAACACATCTACAACAGACACTACTAATTTTATAGCTCTTGCTAGTCTTAAAAATGGGAACCTTAATAGTATTGGAAGAACTACAGAATATAATATTCTTGCTGATGAAATGGCAAGACGAACTAATGATGAATCTGGGAGTTATACAGTTCGTCCCTTTGAATATAGAATTGAAGAATCTGTTGATACCACTGTTGCTGGACAGGATTTTCTGGGAAATTATTCAGTTGGTGCAACAACGAATGATAATAATACTGCTAGTGATTCTTTACTTTCGTTTATTGTTTCTACTGGTAAGGCTTATATTTCGGGTTTTGAACTTGAAAAAACTCAATCCACAATCAAGGATGTTAACAAAGCAAGGGACTTTGAGACTATCAATGCTAGTGTTTCTACCTTTGATATGGGTAACTACGCATTAATTGAAAATGTATTTGGGTCACCAGATATCACAGCGGTAAGTGGTGAATCCACTGCATTTAAGACTATTGAATTCTATGACGCAAAAAACTCTACTAGAGGTACGGCAAACGGAAACCTAATTGGTGTTGGTCGTGCTCGTGCAATAGAATATGATAGCGGAACCGCTGGTTCGAATGCAGATGCAACTGATGCTCGATACAAGTTGTATATGTTTGATATTCGTCCTTTCACCAAACTCACTTTGAGTGACACTCCATCACCAACACTTCTTGCATCACATTCTAATGGTGGTGTTCTGGTAACTGGTGTTAATTCTGGTGCAACTGGACTTGTATATAAAGATGGAACTTCTGCGACTAGTGTAAATTTAACTAATGTTATCGGCACTTTTCAAGTCGGTGAAAAAATTACTGCATCTGACTCTGCTGAAACGAGTGCAATTATAGAGAACTCAGGTAATACAGACCTTACAATTACTGGAGCTGAAACATTTAGTGTTAATAACTTTAGACAAGTCTTTATGGATGATGAAGATTCTGGACAAGACTTTACTGCTAACTTTGTTACTGAACCCCTAACAAATATCTTTGCTGATATTTTGATTGAAGACGACATCACTTCATCTATTGAATTAGATTCTGGTGCTGGTTCTGGTAATATCATTCAAGAGGGTTTTGAGAGTGACACAGTAAAATTGTTTGATGCAGAGAAAAATAGAGCATTATTTAAACTACCAAAGAATACGGTTAAGACACTCCTAACAGCAACTAATTCTGGTGCAAGTGATACACAATATACCATTCGTAGGCAGTTTGTTGGAACGACAAACTCCTCTGGTATTGTGACCTTTACTGCCGGAACAAATGAAACATTTACAGCGTTTGCTGAAAAAGATTATACAATGTCTATTCTTACTGCTGGTAATGGAACGGGGTCACAGGGTGATGTTGTTAGCCTGTCTGGTACATTATCTGGTACAGGTTCGGCCTCTGTTACAGTTACCAACAGTGCAGTTCTGGGAAATGGTGCAAAGGTAAAACTTACTGCAACACTTCTTAAAACTTCTGTTATTCAAAAGAGTAAAACTGCGAATCTTATGAAACAACTAAAAGTGACTTCTGGAACAACAGATGCTTTTGGAACTCGGCCTTCTGATACAACTATTTCACTTGGTCGTGCAGATGTATTTAATGTGGTTGCAGTGTTTGACTCTGAAGATGCATCTACGGATGCAGTTACACCACAAATGACAATTACTAATGCATCTGGAACATTTACTCGTGGTGAGAAAATTACTGGTGGTACGACAGGTGCATCAGGAAGAGTTATTAATATATCATCCCCCCTCAGTTATGTTCAAACTACCGCAGTTGGTTTTGTATCAGGTGAAATAATCACAGGAGTATCTTCTGGTGCATCTGCAACTGTTGGCACTCTTACTGTTGGTAGCATAAATATCAAAAATAAATTCTTCTTTGATGATGGTCAACGAGATAATTATTATGATATTGCCCGAATTATACGAAAAGGATCACAACCCGCACCTACTGGAAGATTGCTTATTGTATATGATTTCTTTGAACATGGTACTGGTGATGTGTTTACCGTTGATTCATATGTTGATGTTGCTGGTCGAATGGGTTATGATGACATTCCAACATATACCGCAGCAAAAGTTGACCCTGATTCACCATCTCCAGCTGGTCAATTTCCCCTAATAGAAACTGCTGATTTTAGGGTAAAGGTTGCAGACATTGCTGGAACATCAAGTACACTGGAAACAGTTGACGAAGTTACAGGTAATTCTTTTGACTTCTACTCTCGTCTGTATAGTGGAACAGGTGCATCAACGGTTGATGTTTGTAAGCCCGGATCATTTATTCAATCTGATTTGGAATATTATTTACCAAGAAGTTCAAGTGTTGTGATGGACAATAGGGGTGTCATAACTGTTATTGATGGCACTTCATCTGACATTCCAAGACGACCAGACCTTCCAGATAATGTCATGGTTCTCGCACATATAGATTTACCCCCCTTTACATTTAAACCCGCTGATGTCCAAGTTACTAGGATTAGAAATCAAAGGTTTACTATGAAAGATATTGGTAGGATTAATGACCGCCTTGCAAATGTTGAAAGATTGACAACACTCAGTCTCTTGGAAAAAAATGCAGCAGAATTTGAAGTAACAGATGCTAATGGATTGAATAGATTTAAGTCTGGGTTTGTAGTTGATAACTTTAGAGGACATAGAGTTGGTGATGCATTTGCCAGAGACTATAGAAATTCTATGGATTTTTCAGAAGGAACTCTTCGCCCTGTTCATGTTACAAAATCTGTAGACCTTGAGGAGAATGCAACTTCCGATGATGCAAGAACTGGTGCTGGTTATCAAAAAACGGGTGATCTTATCACTCTACCATATACAGAAGTATTATTAACAGAACAACCTTTTGCGAGCTCGGTTGAACGTGTTGCACCATTTCTAACTGCAACATGGCAGGGTATTCTGTCAATTGATCCCACACAGGATAACTGGTTTGAGACAGAAATTGCTCCACAACTAATTATTAATCGTGAAGGTAACTTTGATGCGGTCACTGCTGCTCTTGGTAACAGTATTGGTACTGTGTGGAACGCATGGCAGACGACTTGGGCGGGAGTTGTCACCCGCTTCGAGACCGTCGGCGACGATATCTCATGGTGGGGCCAGCAGACCGTCCGACGTCAATTTGATGCGTTTAATCAATCTAGAACTGGTACTTTTACTGAGGTTGAAGAAAATATTGAACTTGAGAGTCAAGGACTCAGGTCTATTGCTAAAACTTTGATTCCATTTGCACGTTCAAAGGATATAAGCTTTACTGCAAATAGTTTGAAACCGTTCACAAGACTTTATATTTATTTTGGTGGAAAAGTTGTTAATGCGTATGTTACACCGGATTCATCAGGTGCATTTGGAACAGCATTTGGAAGCTTCTCCGATGTTGAAACCCCTATTGCTGGTAGCACACTAATCTCTGATGGTCGTGGAGATTGTCGGGGTATTTTCAGTATCCCTGATCCAAAGATTTCTGGCAATCCACAATTTGCAACTGGTGATATTGAATTTGTAATAACTGCTGACCCAAATAATAAACAAGTTGGTGATGCTGCAAATGAAATTGTTGTAAGAGAAACTTATGCTAACACAGTATATTCTGCCACAGGTATTTTGGACACTCAACAAGAAACTATTATTTCTACAAGAAATGCGATTGTAAGAACCTCTGGATTGAGTGAATCAAACCAGACTCTTACTATGAGAATCCCGGAAAACGGGGGCTTTGTCGCTGATGACGGCGGTGACGAAGACCCTCTCGCACAGACATTTATGATTTTCGATCCAGACCAAAGTCATAGAGATCAAAGTGGTGTTTTCTTGACATCTATTGACATTTATTATTTTGAAAAGGATGATACCTTTCCAAGTTGGGTAGAAATTCGTAATGTAATTAATGGGCTACCCGGCCCAAAGATTTTACCATTTGGTAGAAAATTGTTGCAATCGGATGAGATTTCAACATCTATAGATGGTTCTGTTGCAACAACCTTTACTTTTGATTCTCCTGTTTATGTACAGGGCGGAACAGAATATTGTGTTGTTGTGAGGTGTGATGTTCCTTCTTATAAAGTTTGGATTGCTGATCTTGGTAGCACTGACACTAATGGAAATGAGATTTCAGAACAACCTCATGTTGGTGTTCTATTTAAAAGTGCAAACAATACGTCTTGGTCAGCATCACAGACTCAAGATTTGAAGTTCTCTCTGAAACGTGCTAAGTTTGACACAACTGCTGCTGGTTTGGTTACATTACAGAACCAAGCATTACCCGTAAAGACTCTTACAGAAAATCCGTTAGAGATGACAGATGCTAGTACAGTTCTAAAAATTAATCACGATAGTCATGGTATGTATAGTACATCTAACAACGTCATCATTGATGGAGTTAAGTCGGGTGCATCAACTACACTTGCAAGTGCTATCACTGCTACAGCCACTTCTATTACTCTTACAAGTGGAACAAACTTTGATGATACAAGTGGTAAGTATTCTAGAGACGCATCTAATGTATACTATATAAAAATCGGTGATGAGATTATTAGTTACAGCACTATTTCTGGAACGGGTATCACTAGTGCAACACGGGGTGCAAATAGTACAACCGCAGCTGCTCATGCGAATGGTGCAACCGTAGAACTGTATCAGATTCACAAGGTTCCACTATACGATATTAACAAGACACATACTGCCATTGCTAATATTCAAGTGGACAGTTATACAATTGTTCTATCTACAACACCAGTTGTTGACGGCGCTGGTAGCACATCGACCTTTGGTGGAAGTGTTGCAACGGCAACAGAAAATGCTCAGTATGATCTTTCAACTACTAACATGGGACTTTTAGTTCCATCCAGAACTTCCCTTACTGGTGGTTTCCTTGCAACAACTGGTACAAGTGCAAGTGGATCAGAGACTTCCTTTACAAAGTCATCAACCATTAGAACTGTTCCACTTAATGATAACTATTATTGGAATGAAAGCCATATAGTTGCATCTGCTATCAATGAAACAAACGAGATGTCTGGTACAAAATCTTTGAGTGTTCCTATAACTTTATCATCTGAGTTAGAGCAACTATCTCCTGTGATTGATACACAGAGACTTTCTATGGTTGCTGTTGCAAACAAGGTAGATAAAATTGATTCTTCATCAGATGTTTATCCAACATCTATATATCGAGCAATGACGGAACCAGAAGGTGATAATCATGCTGCAATATATATGACGAAAAAAGTGAATCTAGAAACCCCTGCAACTTCTTTACGAGTTATTTTGGATATTAGTAGAGATTCAAATGCAGATGTAAAAGTATTGTTCAAAACTTTACGAGTTGATGATGCATTTTCTTTTGATGAAATTGATTATAGGTTCTTCAATGATGATGGAACAGTTGCTGGATCAGGTGGACCAGATGTTACTGTTCGTCCAGCAATACGAAATGAATTTCTTGAGCATGAGTACACTTCTGGTGTTACAGATGATGGTCTTGGTATTCCATTGGATGAATTTATATCCTTCCAAATCAAGATTGTTATGCGAACAACAAACCAAGCATTACCACCACTAATCAGAAATCTTAGAACATTAGCTTTGGCAACATAAAATGTCCAATTATTTAAAGGTAGAGGGTCATGAAAATTTAGTTCGGGATACTGGTAGTAATGCGATTATAAATAAGAATGTGAATGCATATGAGGTTGCAAAAAAACGAGCAGAGGAAGCACAGAGACAGAGGGATGAGATTCGTGAAACTAACAGAGAAATAAATACTTTGAAATCTGAGATGCACGAAATTAAATCTCTTTTACAACAATTAGTTAAATAGAACTGATACGGAGAATAAAATAAATGTCATATCAATCACTTGATCTTGGTTCAACTGCTAATGATGGCACTGGCGATACACTTCGTGTATCAGGTGATAAAACTAATGATAACTTTAGTGAAATTTATACTTTACTTGGTGACGGCACAGACCTGTCAAGTGGTATCAGTGCAACTGCAACAGTAGTAACTTTAACTGCGCCAACAATTTCTGGTGTGGTCGGTGGAACAATCACATCTGCCACAATTACAACTCTAACAGGAACGACTTTTAACGCTGGAACTCTTGCATTAGCTGCTGGTTCTATTACAGACAGTTCTGGTGCGATTAGTTTTGGTAATGAGAACCTAACAACAACAGGATCAGTTACAGCTGCGTCATTAGACATATCTGGTAATGTTGATATAGATGGTACACTCGAAACCGATGCACTAACAATTGATGGTGTTTCACTGGCAGAAACTATTTCTGATACCGTTGGTGCAATGGTTAGTTCCAATACAGAAACAAATATCACAGTAACCTATGACGATGCAGATAACACATTAGATTTTGTTATTGGTACGCTCAATCAGAGTACATCAGGAAATGCGGGCACTGCTACCGCACTGGAAACTGCTAGAACTATTCATGGTGTGTCATTTGATGGTACTGCTAATATTGATCTTTCTGAAGTCGTACAAGATACAGTTGGAGCAATGTTCTCTAGTAATACAGAGACAAACATTACTGCAACATATCAGGACTCAGATGGAACCATAGACCTTGTTATTGGTACACTCAATCAGGACACAACTGGAAATGCGGCCACGGCCACTGCACTTGAAACTGCTAGAACAATTGGCGGTGTTTCGTTTGATGGTACTGCAAATATTAATTTACCGGGTGTCAATTCTGCTGGTAACCAAAATACAACAGGTAGTGCTGGAACTCTAACTACCGCAAGAACTATCGGTGGAACCTCATTTGATGGTTCTGCAAATATTGCAGTAGCGTTAGCAACACTTGCTACTACTGTTACTATCACGGATAATGAATCTACGAAC
>Ga0307489_10001701_pt1 | contig 14596 bp, 8 predicted proteins | sample SB12metaG_FD_202247 | JGI IMG/M metagenome (GOLD analysis project Ga0307489, IMG submission 202247) | Sea-ice brine microbial communities from Beaufort Sea near Barrow, Alaska, United States - SB 1.2 | ecosystem: Environmental > Aquatic > Marine > Coastal | place: USA: Alaska | collected 2017-05-06 | reverse complement strand
GATGCTGGTGGAGGAAAGGGGTCAAAATACACATCAGGAGGACTTACAACATCTAGAGATATTTTTAGTGTTATTAAATCTAAAGCGTATGATTCTAAAAGAACGAAACCATATTTAGTAAATATAACGTCAGACAAAACACCTATAAAAACTGTTACGGAGTTACAAGCAGAAAACCCTAATATGTCTCGTGGAGAAGTGATAAAACTTTGGAACAACCAATAAAACAATAACTATATGTTTGAAGTAAAAGACCTTTATGATTTAACTTTGCCAGGCGCATTTGCTTCGGTAGAAGAATGGGTACAGTTTTCATCATCTGCTAACCCTGAAGACTTATATAGTTTATTGCAAGATGGTGCGTTTAGTTCAGTAGAGGAATTTCAACAGCAAGTTAATTTTGGAGCATCTCCTTTAAAAAAAAAAGAAGATACGGTATCCGTATTGGAGGATGGTTCTTCGGACTTACAAGAGCCTAGTGTTCAGGTTGAGCAAGAGCAGATTGATGTTACTCCGGGAGTAACAGCACTAGAAGAAAGAGGCATATTCCCTGATGCCCCACAAAAAGATTTTACACAAGCACCACTTGGGCCTCTAGAACAAATACCTTCTAGAGAAGAACAGGAGGATGTTATTAATCAATATCTTAGCGAGCCTCAAGAAAGCGCAAAGGAGAAACTTATAAAAGTCTCACGAGAGAAAAAGATTTTTGACCCAATGGGTAATGAAGTAATCCAAGGATTCCAAGGAGTTCCATTGCTAAAGCCTAGTAAAAAGGTTGAAGAGGTAGAGAAGGAGACAAAGGAAGAGGCGGTTAAGTATGTATTAAAAAGCATAGGCAACGAAAAGGCTTCAAGGATTATTCAAAACCTAGCCTCTACAGGTGGTGATATATCTGATGCTGAATTGGCAACCCTAAAAGCCGAGTCGGATGCAATAGTTTTAGAGAACTATGGAGAAGAACAGCTTGCTGTTTTAAATAAAATCGCAGGCCCAGTAGATCCACAACAAATATTCAATGGAGATATTGTATCAAATCAATCTATTATAGATGACTTAGTTATCATTGGTGACGAGACATCTACTGTAAAAAATTTAAGAAAAGAATTTGCTGGAACGCCTTTCCGTTTTGAAGAAACAATTTGGGGGTCAGATGCAATTGAGATTACCACTGTAGGATCAGCAGATGAGGTTATTAATAGCAAGGTTGTTAGACTAGATGATGATGCAAATCCTAGACAAGCGATTAAAGATTTTATGGCTACAGCCAATTTCACAAAGGGCAATATAGACTTTTTAGAAAATGGAATAATCAACGGGAAGGATACAAGCGAGTTGCCATCTGATGCAAAGAAGCTTGCAGCTTATAAGTATATGCTAAATAATACAGATAAATTTTCTGTTGGTAATGGTGTTGGGTTTTCTGTAAACGCAGATAAGGTGCTTGAGATGATAAATGAAAACCCTGAATTCTTTCCACCTGAAGAACTTGCATCCATACAACTACAACTTGACCTAGGTTTAAAAGAAGCGTATAAGGAGGATGAGAAACTAGAGGGTTCTTTTCTTAGTTCATTAGGAGAATCTTTTGTCGGAGGCACAATGCAAACGTCAAAGTTCATGTCCAACCTTGCAATAGATATTGGAGGGGCGATTAACCCTAGTGCTTATCTTCCTACGAATTCATTTAGTGCAATAAATTTTGACGCTGATGGTAATCGTTTATCAGAGAGTGAAGTTATAGACAAGGTAAAGAAGCGTACCAAGAGAGAGATGATATCTGCATTTGATAATGCTACTGAAGCATCCTTTACTGGGACTACTCAGGCGTGGAAGAATAGCGCAGAAAGAGGGAGCTTTGTAAAGGCATTAGATTTTGTTGCAGAAAGTTTAGGTGTTGTAGCCTCTACAGGTGCTAATAAATTAGCACTCACACAAAAGGCTGCTAAAGGTCTATCAGGTTTAGCATTCTTTGCATATTCTGCCAATGGTATTGAGGATGAGATGGCAGGCACAGAGTATGATGGTCTAAGTGAATGGAACAAGAAGCTTATCTCATGGCCTTATGGTATTATGATTGGTAAGTTAGAACAACTAGGGTGGGATAGCGCATCAGGTGCGTTTGGAAACAAAGTGTTTGATAAAATTTCTAGAACAATAATTGTGGATGCCATGGAAAGCGTTCCTAATAATGCTTCTAAAGAAGTAATTAAAACTGCAATTGAAAATAATCTTATGGCACGCCTTGCTGATGGTGGAATAAAAATCATTAGCGGTGGTTTAAGTGAAGGGTTTGTAGAGGGGACTCAAGAGATTGCTGACGTTGGTTTAAAAAATGTTGTTAATGCTTTTATGAAAAAGGATTATTTCGCAGACGCTCCAGACTTAACTACAGCAAAGGGTTGGAAAGAAATAACACCAAGAGTAAAAGAGTCTGCGTACATGGGATTCTTAGCAGGTAGTGGTACAGCCGGTGGTGGTGGTGCGACTAGGTTAGTAAAGAAAATGCGTGAGACGGGTGGGGATATGAGGTCTTTCAATGAGCAGAAAGAATCATACACTACTGAAAAAGGAAGAAAACTTTTGATTGCTCAAATTAATATTGCACAAGGGAAGGGTGATATAACTCCTGAAGAAGCAAGTAAAAGGCGTGAAGAAGTAGACCAGATTGCTGCTATTTTTGAGAAGATACCTGACAATCTATCTAATAAAAATAAAATAAAATCTCTTGAGTTAATCTCTACAAAGGAAAGTCTAGAGAAAGAGATTGCTGGAAAGAACGAGGAACTTGTTACGAAACAGAGGGATCGTATACAAGATATTAATACACAACTAACACTAATAGGAACACAAGATGCCACTACAGAGCAAGAAGCAGGCGATATGGATGCGGATCAACAAGCCACAGATGTACAAGAAGTGGAGGAAGGAGTATCCGAGCCAAGACCTGAAGCGGTTACCGCTGAAGAAACTAAAACCGAAGAACGAGTAGAGCCTACTGAGGAGCAACGTAAGGAGCTAGAGAAGGAGGCTATAAAGGATTTAAAGAGATACAATAGGAAGTCAAAAAATAAAGGCTTTAAAGGGAAGCGTATAGAAGGGGTTCGTAGAAAGAAGTATGAGCCTACTCAAGAGGAGATTGATGCGAGGGTTGATGAATTATTTCAGGCACAGCAACAAGCAGACCAAGATGTATTAGACCTTGAGGCTGCGATTGAGGGTGAGGTCAAAGAGGGTAGAGCATTACCTAGCGAGACCACTGCTATTGAAGAAGTAACAGGCTCAGTACCTGAAGATGTTGCAGTTGAGGAAGGGGTAGCTACTGAGGAAGCACCATTAGTCAATCCAAAAGTTGTCATATCAGGAACAGGTGATGGGCATGGTATTCAAGCCACAAGAAATACAGAGAAGGCAGATACAGAAAAAAGTGGGCGTTTTGACCCAAGAGGTAAAAAAGATTTTGATGAAGATGGTTTTGCTATCAGAGAGAGAGCAGATGGAGGAACAGAGGTTACTTATAAAATAACAGATGGCGTTATAGATAGAGGAGGCAGACCAGGGTCTACAGAAGTTACGGTTATTCTTCCTAAAGGCTCAAATGTAGACAGACAAGTCTTAAAAGAAACTTTTGATAAGGGTATAGACGAACTTGCAGGTGGAGGAAGTTTAGAACTTCACAAAATCAATGACAGGAGAAAAATAGAAAAACTTGCTGATGATGTGGTTGAAGCACTATCTAAAAAGACTACCTCTGATGCTACACAGATGATAACGCCTGTGCCTACCCAAACAGAAACAAAGAAAGAAACTCCTACAAAGAAAGCACCCACCAAGACAAAGGTTGATGGTGTAGTGATGAGCGATAAGAAGAATAGAACATCAAAGGAAAAGGGGCTTATCGATAGAGCCAAGCGAGCTGCCAAGGCATTGACAAAGGTTGGTAAAGAAGGTGTAACCATAGAGGTGCATGATGACACCGATAGTTTTAAAAAGGCTACAGGAGGAGAGGGGCGTGGTGCATATGATAAAGATAACAATACAATCCATATCAACTTATCCAAGGCTAACAATACCACCGTTGCACACGAGGCATTTCACGCTGTGCTACTACAAAGGGTAAGCAATACCGCTAAGGTAACCAAGACAATGTTCGATGCTGTGCGTAAGGCAGGTAAAGGAGATACTAGGGTTATGGAGTACACCACTGCCAAAGAGGTGGATGGAGAGATGGTAACCGTAACGGAGACTGCTACAGTTGAGGAGTACTTAGAAGACTTTGCCAGCAACTATGAGGAGAATGTTCAAGACGAAGAGAAGCTCGCTGAGTTGACAGGTCTACTTGCGTCAAGTTATGTTAACCTTGCGCCTGCACCCAAGACAAAGGTGCGTCAATGGGTGGACAAGGTGATGACTCCTATCGCAAAAAGACTAGGTATAAAGGTTGAAGAGTTTACCGATACTGATCAGGGCGTTGTTGATTTGTTGAATGCAATCTCTGCCAAGGTAACAATAGGTGAAGAGATTCAAGAGGCAGATGTCAAGGTGCTTGAAGAGATAGAGGCTAAACCTGAGACCAAGAAGAAAGGAAAGGCGAAGCAAATAAACTGGACGAAGTCTGAGGGCAAGAGACCTAAGAGACAGACTACAGATACTCCGATGGGGAAGGTAGTAAAAAGTTATGAGGCAGGTGAGATTACTCTAGAAGAGTACAACAAGAAGGCAGAGGAGCTAATGCCTACTCGAATGAAAGAGAAGTTCACAGAGCCTGCGACTGTGCCTGAGTTAGAAAAACTAAGGGGGGCAAAGACAGTCAAGATTAATGCTCCTATAAAAGAAGGTGCTGAGGTTGGTCTAAGGTTAGACATTCCTCTTATGGAAGATACAGGTGTGTCTGCTGTTACGATACATCCTGGTAGAGGACTGTCATCATCACCATCATCATATAGAGGTGCTGCTGTGATTAGTGACGTTGAGTTTAAAAGCAACCCTAAGTCTTCATTGGGTCTAGCCTCTGAGGCTACCACAAAGAATCCAGGGATAGCTCGTATGACGGGTAGCTTTGTCAACATTGGCGAGACTATTGAGGAGCAGAACGAGTCGGCTAAGAACTTGACGCAACAAGCAATGAACGAGGGGTGGACACAGGTTGGCATCAATCCATCTAAGCACTCATACTTCTATGACCGATCCACCGGGAAACCTTTGAAGAGTGCTGACAGAGTTGTTCAGGTAGGAGACCTCATCTATGCAGAGAATGCTAAGACCACTACAGTATATGACGATAGATTTATTGTCAAGGGCAAGACCGATAAGAAGGGTGGCCCACTACGTTTCCAAAAGGAGGGAGTTGAATTAATTGCACCCAATGGCAAGCCATCTAACCTGACTGAAGAACAATATAAGTTAGTGAGAACACCTGCGTTTAAAAAGTTTTTTGGTGATTGGGAGAGTGACCCTAAGAATGCTAGTAAGATTGTCGATGAAAATGGTGAGCCTCAAGTTGTGTATCATGGGACTTTTAAGGAGTTTGAAGCATTTGATAAATCAAAAGGAGGAACGAACACTGTGAGTGTACAGGCAATGCCTAGAAACAATTGGTTTTGGTTTTCAGATAACATAGAGATATCTTCTAGTTTTGGCTCAAACATATTACCTGTTTTTCTCAATGTAAGAAACCCTCAAAAAGCAGAAGGTGTAAAATTAACTGTTGCATATACAGATGCTTTAAGATTAAATAAGGATGGAATAGTAGCTAAAGAAATCCCTGATAGTAGAAGACTTTTACAAAGCCTAGAAGTTCAGGGCGAAGAAGATGTGGAGCTTATTAGTATAGATACAAAGGATTTTACAGGTTCTTTAATGTCAGAGATAGAAGACTATACAAGTGTAGAAGAAATGATAGATCTTCTTGAAAGTTACATTGAATACTCAACAGATGAGATAGAACAATACAAAAAAGAGAATCCCGTTGATGCAGAATATCTAGAGTCACAGGTGAGTGAAGCTCGTAGAATGATAAGCGCATTTGAGAAGTATGGAAGAGATGGTGTAAAATTAGGAAAGCGTGAGAAAGGAAATGTTTTTGCAATAGAAATTTCTAATCAAGCCAAGTTAGCTGATGGGTCAAACAAAACCTTCGACCCACAAGATGAGAGGATACGTTTCCAGAAGGAAGGGGTGAGTGTTAGTGAGGACGCACAGACAGAACCTTTCAAGGGTGGTAAGTTTGTAGAGTCTCCCGCTGATGGCTTGATGCGAAGACAAGTAGGTGGCTTTGAGGTTACTTATGTTGAGCAAGATAGAATGGCTGACCTAATGAAAGAAGGTTTAGTTACTCAACCAAAAGACTTATCAGATTTTGCAGACAACTATGTGGCAATCACTGCCCCTGATGATATGTTGGCAGGTCAAATTTCTTACAAAGGTAAACCAATCTTTGATGGTGGAGGTGGTGTATTCTTCACCACAAAGTATGGAGATGTGTGGGCATCTGGGAATGAACAAACCGCAGAAACTCTAAAGAAGATTATAAATGAATCGGTCAAGCGAAACAATGGTAAAGGCTATTTGGTATTGGCTAAAGGAACAGATTCTAAATTAGTAAGTAGTGTATCAGGAGTAGAGTCAAGCCTAGCAATACTAGATATTATGTTAGATGAAGGAATGGTTAGTCCTTCTGATTTTAGAAGAGCAGTATCGGAAGCTGTTAAAAAGAATGGTGGTTCTATAAGTCTTAGAAAAAGCGCAAAGGAATTAAAGAAAGATGTTACAGATTATTTTAACGATCCTAAAACTTCAACCTTTGATAAGAGAGGTAATGTCGTTAAGGACTTGATTGGTAATTTAGCGAAGTCTAAAAGTTTAAAAGAAAACAAAGCAGAAATAGTAGACCTACTAGGTGGTGATAAGTCTAAAGGTTTGGGGGCAGGTGTTACGCCTAAGTCTCAAAGCCTGGTAGACTTAGTTGCAAAGGTTGCAGCAGAGCAAGTGACCAAGGGATTAAAGGTAGGAGATATTTATGCAGTCATTGAAATTGATGGAGAGGTTGAAGTTAAAGAAGACTCTCATCCTAGTTATCCATTTCACGTTGTAAGTAAAACAAAATCTAAACCTATACTTCATCTACCTCAAGATAGACAAGCGGGTAAAAATATTCTTACAAGTTCTTCAGGCAAACCATATAGTGTAGATGTGGTATCTGTAAAGTCAGGTACATTTAATGATGCATCTACTATGACCTCAGATTTATCAGAGACTGCGATGCGAGAGCAGAAGAGTCTGATGCAGATAGGTACTTATTACAATGCCGACAACCAAGGGTTCTTCCCGAAGCAAGTTAACTCGTATCAACTCAAGCAAGACTTAGATCAGTTAGGCTTAGGCTTAAAGCGTGCGGTTAATGGAAACTATTATGCCACAAGGAATGGGCGTAAGATAAATCCATTCCCACCTGAGCCAAGCAGATATAGATTCCAAAGGGGGGACATTGGTATCGTAGAAGAGAAAAGTTTTACAAGTAAGAACACCATATCAGATATCATTATTGCCGCTAGGCGAGAGGGGTATAAAGATGAAGCCATCCGATTCTATCTCTTGAAGAGACGGTCAGATATCAAAGAGGAGAATGGTAAGCCTTTGCGAGCCAAGACTGTAGATGATATGCTTCGAGTAGATGCAAATGTATTGGAGGCTGTCCCCGATAGTTTCAAGGAGATTGAAGGTGGAGCAGCAGCAGGTCTAAGGTTGTATCAAAAGATTGAGCAACTTAGAGATAAACTTCTTAAAGCTAATGCTAATATAACATCCCCTAAGTTATCTGACGCTGGTATCAAACAAGTGATAAAGGAGAAGAGAGAAGAACTAAAAAAGAAAAAACTTTCAAAGGAACAACTCGCCAAAGAGTTAGATGCTTTCACTAAAAGAGAATACAGGAACAACAAGTCCCGTAAGGAGATGAAGACCGAGAGTGAAATAATGGATGAGGTTATTGAGTTCTTAGAGAAACAACCTGAGTACATCGAAGCTGGTGACAAGGGTAAGAAGACACCATCTCTACTTCAGTCTAAGATGCAAGCAGAACTCCAAGCAACGATTGCCTTCCGACCATCTAGAGAGGTGGCTCAGAATCTTTCTAAGTTAAAGAGTAGAGCAAGAGCAATCGACAAAGGAACTAGAGACCTTCAAGAAATAAAACGTCAGCTTAGAGCAACGCTTCGTAAGTCACTACCAAAGACTGAGTACTCCAAGCCAGAGGTGATGAGCCTTATAAGTAAAGTTTCAGAAGTAGATGCAAAAAATTTACAGCGTATAGTACAAGAGGTAGAAACTTTTATTGTTAAAAAGAACGTACAAATATTAGAGTCTCAAATAGACAAGCTATTAGGCACGAAGGTAACTAAGAGTGAGGCTGGAAGACGTAAGGGTAAGTTTGGATACGATGAGGCGGCTAGACTAGAAGCCATCAACAACAACATCGTTAAGAATAAGAAGGTCGATGGTAAGGTGGTTAAGTATACTGCTGAAGAAATCATGGAGAAAAATGAAAAACTTCGTAGACAATTCAATGAGATAATGCGTAACCCTGAAGGACTGAGTATAGAAAATATTGATATACTCACCGATCTTCAGATAGCAATCAACATCAATAGTGCTAATCTAATGAAGGCACAGCTAGAGACGAAGGAAGATATCAGTCCTAATATTATTGCGCCATTGGTATCAGCACAAGAGTCTCTTCAAGAGTTAATTGAAGAGGGACGCTCTAGATTTAAAGCCGAGTTGCAAGAGACACATGAAGAATACCAACGTCAGTTTGCTATGCTTTGGGAAGAGATGACAGGACAAAAGTTAGATATGTCTGACCCTGAAGTTCAGAAAACAATAAATGAAAAACTCACAGAGAAAGAGAGTAGAGAAAGTATTAATGCTAAGAAGAATAAGTTCAGACGGGTGGCAACTAAACTAATGGACTCTATGACCCTAGGTTTAAATAAGAGTGAAGCGTTGTTTGGTTTGATGGATAAGATATCTATTATGCCAGGTGAGTTAGCGGGTGGGCGTATTCAAGAAGAGATTACTGATAGAGTTAATGAATCTAGTAGGATTTATAAAGGTAGGATGCTGGTTCAAGAAGACGTTATGGAGGCTAAAATGGCAGAGATTTTTGGAGGTAAAAAGTTTATGGGAATAGGAAGTCCTAAGTGGCAAAAAAGAACTACTGAGCTTAACAAGAAAACAATTCCATTTAAGACCTCAAACAAGAATCAAACAATTTCTCAAAACGAATTAGCATACTTGTACAACCAGTATAAAGACCCTTCTAATGCAGGGTCATTTAAAACAATGTTTGGAGAAAACTATGAGCAAGAAATGAGTAAGCTCGTATCCCAATTAGATCCTCAATTAAAAGAGTGGGCCGACTGGCAGGTTGATGAATTCTTTCCATCAGTTTATGAGTACTATAATGATACCTACAAAAAGATATATCGAACTGATATGCCATGGAATCAATTCTATGCAGGTAGAATATATAGGGATGGTATAGTGGATGAGCCATTAGACTTGTTAGCAAACTCTTCAATATTTCAAACTTCAGTAGGTGCAGCTTCCACAAAAGAAAGGGTTACGAATACATTGCCTATCACTGCGATGAATATTAACAACGCTTTGACAAGCTATGTTCAGGACATGGAATACTTTGCGGCATACGGTGAAACAATAAGAGACATCGATAAGATGTTTACAAATAAAAATACTAGAGAATTATTAAAGACTAAGTATGGTGATGATATAAATGATTTGATTCAGAACTCAATTCAAAAAATCGCAGGTAAGGGTCAGCAGAAATTTAAGATGGCTCGGTTCATAAATTGGAGTACCAATGCATTTATATTATCTAGGCTTGCAATTAATCCTGTTGTATTTATAAAGCAGCTTACATCTATTCCAACGTATGCTAATGATATTGGCTTTGTAAATTGGATTAGATATTCTAAGATTGGAGCTACGTTTTCCGAAAGACGTAGTAGAATAAAGGAGGACTACGATGAGGTTATAGAGAACTCTATATACCTAAAAGATAGACAGAAAGGATTAAGTATTAGAGATGCAATTTCTAACTACGCTAAAGATGATAGTAATTTTATTAACAAGGAAACTGGTGAGGGAATAAAAAAACTAGCAATGGGGTTAACTAAAGCCGGTGATAAGGCAGCGATTATGTTAGGTGGCCTACCGAACTATAGATACTACAAGGCTCAATACAAGAAAGAGAATCCTAATGCTACCAAGCAAGAGGTTATTGATTATGCTATAAGAAAGTTTGAGCGTGACACTAAGAACACACAACAGTCTAGTGACCTTCAGGATCGTGACTACTATCAAACTGATGATGGTTTAATGAGAGCATTCAATATGTTCATGACTACACCTAAACAATATCTAAGAAAAGAAATAGTAGCATTTAGAAATTTAGGGAGAAAAATTAAAGCAAGAGACAGTAAAGCGGGTAAGGGTACTGCGTTTGAAAATATACGTCAGATAGCTCTATACCATGTAATGATGCCAGCATTATTCCAATGGGCAACGCTAGGATTCAAAGTCGATATGGACGATGAGGATGAAAGGGATATGCTAAGGTCTATAATACTGGGGAACTTGAATGCTTTATTTATTGTAGGAGATGTCGCTACTATGTTTGCAGACTATTTTACAGAGAAACCTTGGGCGGGCAATGCCGATACTCTTCCGGTTTTAAGTCAGAGTGCTAGATTAATTAAGGCTCTACAGAAGTGGGATCAAAAAACAAATGCTGTAAATCCAGACCCTGATAAGGTGGAGGAAGCACAAGCTGAATTCTATAGAACTTTAGCCGAAGGAGTGGGTATTCCAGCAAATCAAGTTAACAAGCTAATAAACAACTACACCAAGTTATTCACCGAGAAGATGGATACACCTGAGACTATTAGACGTATAACAAACTACTCTGAGTATGTTATAGAAGGTAAGAAGGATGACAAGAAGAAGAAGAAATCTAAAGGCTCAGATAGTAGAGGTGGCTCAGATAGTAGAGGTGGCTCAGACAGTAGAGGTAATCGATAAAATAAATGTAGCAACTAGAACAAGTGGGTGAGTCTTGCGACTTGCCCATGGAGTTTGCTATGAAGGAAGCCTTCGCAAGCCTGGGGGGCGTGTTGGAATCCTTTTTTGTGATGCCATGAGTCTGTCCCCGATGGGGATCGAAGCGACTCTATAGTACATCCCGCCATGTCTTTAGAAAATTTGTGATGCACATGATGGGTGTAAACATATCTGTGCTTGGTCTTAGCCCACTCAAGAGGGAACTCAGTAGCCATTAGCAGTGGTAAGTCTTGAGTCTTTGCACCATCGCCATGAGTAGTACCGATGAGGTTCTTGCCATAGGTGTAGGATTTGCGATGAGCCATACTACAATCGAATGTAATGTCATCACAGTTCTTGAACCAAGTCTTTATCACATCGGACAAGAAAAACCCTGACATCATATCGTGGTTGCTAGGGTTAAAAGTATAATGCACTGGAGCAATAGCAATAAGAATCTCAAGCACATCTACATATAAGTTCTTGGCTATCAAGAAATTACTATACCACATACCCTCAACGTCCTGCCTCGTACCGGCAGTTGTTGCCCCTGGTTGGTCTATGTGTAAGATATCATTACCTCCAATGAAAAGTATTTGGTCTATCTTAAATCCACTAGCCTTGTCAAGTATTCCTTGCACACCCTCCTTAACTCTCTTGACTGCAATCTGATTGTTATAATCCTCACCTGTCTCAAAAGAATCTGCGAGCTTACCGATGTGAATATCAGCAGGGTCTACTACCAATAGGTGTCCATCTGTGGATGGGGATCGTAAAATCTTTGGGAAGGATGGGGAGTATTGCTGTATGTCTTCTAGCAATGAGTCCTTTAGTTTTTGTAACTGTTGAACGCTTTCGTTTTTGAATGAAGGATTATTAAAGAATAGACTTGCCTCCTTGGTTTTAAGCCACCCATGTTTTACATCTTCAACATTTACTCCGGCATCTTTAGCGGCTCGTTTTATTCCTCTATACTTCTTGATTAATTCTTGTTCATCTTTTTTAAGTCGTGGTCTCCAGGTCATCTTGTATCGATTGGTTTAATTCAGCAAGGATATTTTGTAGCTTATTAACATTAGCCTCAACTTCTTTGTAGTTTGCATCTACAAGCTCCTCATATATTCCATCAGAGCAGTCATTTATTTGCTTCATTAAATAATTAATAAAGATAATATTGATGCCAGATGACGATGAGTTAGACACGCTAATTGTTTTTATCCATTGCAGATATTAAAGTAGTCCCTAGTATAGGGTCGATTTGTTTGATGGCTTTGTATATATTACGACTGTCTTTAATGACGATATCTTTATCCTTAACTGTAGAGTCTATACCTAATGCGGCATACATACTACAGTCTAGTTCTAATAAAGAGTCTACTTTTTTCTTGTCAGTCCAAGTCTTATACGAAAGAATTTTATTTATAGCTTCTACTTTACTTATCATTTTTTTAAATATAACATTTTAAATCAATTAAATTAATCATTGTACATATTATTTTCCAAGCGTCTCTTGATTATATCTAGGTCATAAATTGTTGTGGCTTTGCGTACATCTTTTTTTAGGTTGTACTTTTTAACCGCTGACTTTACGTCTTTTAAAAGGTCTGCGTAACGTTCTGTGTCAACGCGTAGCATTGCATCGTTAGTTTCACTAAGCGCATTGTATCGCTTTATTCCATGTATTACTGTAGCGTGTCCTAAATTAAACAAATCACCTATTTCCTTAAAACCATATCCTTTATTGCGTAGAAAATTAAAAAGAAATATTCTTTTGTTTACCATATGCGGCAACCTACATTTTCTAGTTAGTTCGTCTTTCTTTATAATATCCTTAATTAAGTCTTCCATTTTATTTTAAATAAGTTTTTTTTAATATTAAATCTAAGTAGTCATCTGCATCAATCAGATTAAAGTCAATTAGATATGGCATCTCATCTTCACTCTTGTATATTTCTAGGTTAAAAAATATAGCCTCTTTCTTAGGGTGTATAACCCCACCGTACACTTGAGAATCGTTAGAATTATAAGAGATGCTTTCATAACAATCATCAATAAGTCTAGCTATACTAATAGATACTGAGATGGGGACTTCTTTAATCTTATCAATAAAGTTTTGATCCACATCGTAACTACTATCCCCTGTAAATTTCTGTTCTGCACCCATGTTTTTCTAACTCTTTAATTCTATACTCTTGAAGTTTAGATACCTTCCCATTAGGTGTCTTGACTTCGCTAAAAAGAACCCCGGTGTTTGGTGGTATCGCAATGATGTCTGGTATCCCATTCTTATTAGTGCGTACCAATTTGATTACATAGTATCCTTGCTCCTCTAACTCCTTAATACGTTTGCTTTGTATCTGCTGCTCCGTCATAGCTTGTTTAATTTATGTCTACTTAAAAAGTATCCCTTGCCATGGCCTAAGTCTTTTATGTTCTCATCTTTTATTAATGTTTCTTTTGATGCCCATCCTATAAAATCAACAATGTTATTATCTACAACAGCTAAGATATATATGTCTATATCTTTATTTATTTTTAGTGTGCTTAAAAGATTCCCCTTTTTATGGCTTGTAGATTTGATGTCATACCTATTATTATTTCGTGTAATACCATCGTAGCTACCACTCCTAGGGCTTAATCCAAAATCAGGGAATAGATTGTTTGCTTTTGCAAAAGCATACTCTGCTTTGAATCCTTGTACATCTGCTTCTACTCCATCTTGGTTTCCAATCTTTGCATCTACCACACCATTAGATCTAGCAATTGAAGACCTAAGAGTTCCTATGTATTTACATAAAGAAACTTCTTTATCATCTAGCCTAACCTTCATATTACAAATTTAAGAATTCTCGTTTAAAGTGTCTGACCGTATAGTTCTTCTTCTTAGACACCGCCTTGTAGATATCAGACTCAATGCCATCGATGGAGAATATCCAGTACACCTGGTTGTGTAATCTATCCTTGGTACTCATCCTGTCTCTTGCCTGCCAATAACTTGTGGCACTAAAGTCAATGTTAAAGAACACAAGGCAGTCGGCTTGGCGTAGTGATATACCCTCACGCCCAGAGACAATCTGCAAGGCAATGTTCTTATCGGTGGTGTTGAACTCTTCAAGATCCGTAGTGAGGTCATCCTTGTACACCTTCTTCAATACGTTTAGCTCCTCCTTGAACTTATAGAAGATACCTATCTTCTTACCATCAAACTTCTTCTTGATAAACTGACCCTTACTTAAATCTATCACCATAGAATTGCCACTCTCAAACTTCACAGTCCCGGAGTATATCTGATGTAACTTAGACATCAACTTCACAGCGGTGTCGGCAAGTATAATCTCTTCACTCCCTTCAATCACCAAGTCCTTCTTTAATCTATTCGCTAAGTCATAAGTCTCTTTACTCATAGCGCAATGCAACACTGTCTCCTTGGTCTCTACCTTAAAGCCTGCCTCCTTCTGGCTATAACTAATCATATATG
>Ga0307489_10001699_pt1 | contig 14599 bp, 22 predicted proteins | sample SB12metaG_FD_202247 | JGI IMG/M metagenome (GOLD analysis project Ga0307489, IMG submission 202247) | Sea-ice brine microbial communities from Beaufort Sea near Barrow, Alaska, United States - SB 1.2 | ecosystem: Environmental > Aquatic > Marine > Coastal | place: USA: Alaska | collected... | reverse complement strand
ATCCGATTCAAGAGACGAGGGGCTTGATTGCGAATGATGACGTGGCAAGCACTCGCAATATCTGCCAGGCCCTGCCGCGGCCGACGCCGTACATTGAGCCGAGGTTCGCCGCGGCATCCCCGTGACCCGCATCGGCCGCACGCCGGTACCAGTCCGCCGCCGCCGGGTAGTCCGGCGCCATGCCCACCCCCGAGTCGAGAGCGCACCCCAGGTTTAGGGGCTTACACTCGTCCACTTTTCGGCTCAACTTAAGCGCATTCTGTGGGATAGGGGTGCACGTAGGGGTTGTTTAGGGGGCGTTTAGGAGGTGTCGGGGGGTTTAAAGGAGTATCAAGGGATCATCAGGGTGTAGTTTGTGTCAGAAATGGCCTAGGTTGAGCTGAGAAGCGAACGAGTGTAAGCCCCTGCCCAGGTTGTACATCGCAATCGGCAGCCCAACCTCGGCGCCCTTGGTGAACCATTCCGCGGCTTGCTCGTGCTCCTTCCTCACGTGGTGAATGTCCCCAAGCTTCTGCACGGCGTACGCGTGCCCTTGCCCCGCCGCCTTCGCCAAGAGCGCCATGCCCTCCTCCGACCAGGGTTGTGGCACCCGCACACGAAACACTTCGTCCAGAGAAGATGACCCACGTGACGCATCTCAATCTTGTGACCCACCTGAAAGGAGGGGAAGGAGGGGGAGGAGAAGGAGGAGGAGGAGGAGGAGGAGGAGGAGGAGGAGGAGGAGGAGGAGGAGGAGGAGGAGGAAGAGCAGGCAGAGCAGCGTGCCAACCCTACATCTGCCTTCGGCGATCTGCCGCCGACGCCCAGCAAGCCCGTGTGCCCATCCGCCTCACTCACTAAGAAGCAACCCAGGCTGAACTGCGCCTCCCGGTCACCAGGGGCTTACACTCGTCCACTTTTCAGCTCAACTGAAGCGCATTCTGTGGGATAGGGGTGCATGTAGGGGTTGTTGAGGGGGCATGTAGGAGGCGTCGGGGGGTATTTCGGAGTCTCAGGCGGTTGTTCAGCGTGTATTTTGTGTCAGCAACGGCTCAGATTGTGCTGAGAAGTGGACGAGCGTAAGCCCATGCCTGTCACCCTGCGCAGCCCTCCGCTTCACGACTGCGGCTCCGAGCACACCGAGCGCCGCGGGGTCTTCGGCTTGTGTTTTCCAGTCCCCTCCGGCGTTCACGTCTAAGTTCGCGAGAGCGGCGGCAGCTCCCGCGGCTCCCGCTGCTCCCGCCCTGGCCGGCGCGTGCTTGGCGGCGTCGCGCTCGGCTTTCCTCCGCTCCTGCCGCGACGGCGGCATCCTAAAACCTGACGAAACGAGCAAACGGCCCCACTTCCTTCTCGGACAGGACGACCGCGTGAAACACCGGCCGGGTTCCACCCACCCACTCTTCGCGGCAAGCAGCGGGAGCTGGCGGGTCGACACGCGTGGGGTCGCGCACACGTCGGGGTGTCCGTCGAGGAGGGCACTGGCGGTGGCGACTGAGCGACGCGACATCATTGGACGCGTTTGCCGGTTTGGGGGAACCGCTGGAACAAGGAACTGTTGGCGCTAGCGCTGGTAAAAGCGCGCATACTATTTCGCGTTTATGCGTCACGAGATAGAAATTATCCGAATCGGTGTCCGACGTTTTTGAAATCGCGCCACTTCTCGTCTACCGCGTCCTGCTGCCGCACACACGCCCCCCCCGTCTCCGTTATCATCATGGACCCTAAACTCACAGCGGCGATGGAGCAAGTTCTCGGAAAGAGAGCGCGCGAGGAGGCGATGACTCATGACGAGCTCCTCTCCGATTTGCGCTGGGCGAACCAAAACCACCAGAACGACCAAAGGCTCTCCTCCGAGCGCATCGAGACGCTCGAGCGCGAGCTGAAGCAGAGCAACGCGCTCGTCGCGAATCTGAAGGCGGCGCTGGCGGCTGCGTCGCTACCCCGGGGGGACGCGGCGAACGCGCCCGCTGCTGTCGACCCGGTGAAGGTGAGCCTGTCATCCACTTGTACTTCAGACTTGACGTTACCCCTTTGGCCACGGGTAAATTGGGCGCCATATGGCGCCAACTGGAGCTATCACCAAACGCATATCAGCGTACTGGGTACTCGGCCAAACGCGTCGAACGACATTGGCAACTTCCTCAGTGCCTCGCGGACAGTCCAGGAAAATTCACAGGTCGCGTGTGCGACGCTCCCCGAGGTCGCGATGCCGCGTCACAGACGGTGCGATGTGCGTGCGCAATTTTGGCTTGTTAGGGCACCCAAAAATAAAACAAATAACACTCACCTTTAGCTTGACCCCGCCGGCACCGACATCCTGGCTCATCGCCTATCAACTTGACCCCGCCGGCACCGACTTCCCGGCTCACCGCCTGTCAACTTGTCCCTGCCGGCACCGACGTCCCTGCAATCACCGCATATCAACTTGACCCCGCCGGCGTCGACATCCTGGCTCACGGCCTATCAACTTGACCCCGCCGGGGCAGGCCGCCGCCGCCGCGGAGAAGCTGAAGCAGATAATCTTCCCCGGCATTAAGGCACAGATGAAGTGGAAGCCCTCGTGCAAGGCAGAGCCTTACACATAGACAAGTCGTTTTTTTTTTTTCCAAACATAAAAGCTAAGGAAGTGAGTGGAAACCCTTGTTCGTAGGTCCGCTCTAATATCCATTCTCAACGTAATCACACCTGTCGCTTGCGCCTGCCTCGGCCGTCTGACTAAAGACAAGTCGACATAAATACAAAAAAACCGTGGAGTTAACATAATACGTGGCGGGCGCTGAGCCGCTGTCCACCCGCACCCGCACCCGACCCTCGCGCCCCTCGTGACGTCATAGGGTGACAGCTGACTCAATGAGCGAGGGTTGGACATGACACGCGGCGGGTGTTGTCCGGCCGACCCTCACTCCCGGGCGGCACGGGCGCGCGTTGGTCATCGTCGGGGCTCTGCGACGAGGCGGGGTCGGGGTGAATGGTCATAGTGTACCGGTGGTCTGGTGCTCGCCACGTCATCCTCCTCATAGTGCACAGGTGCCCGCCACGTCAAACGCCGCCCACAACATTTCAAACCATCGCTACACTCAGTGTCCGGTCTGGTATCGAAGGCATGGTATCTAATCATGTTCGACCAATCAGAACTGCCCATTTCGAAAGTCCCACCGACCGAATCGTCGAACGTCCGACCGGGTCGCGATTCTCGATTAATAGACCCTCGATATCAAGGAGATTAGGGTGACCGGTCGCCCCGACACTGCGTTTAAGCGGTGTCCTATGACGTGGCGACCAATACATGTCAGGCCTTGCCCGCCACGTCATCGGCACGCGTTGCGAACCCTCGTTTCTGGAGTTAAATGACATCCTATGACGCGGCGATCGTTGTGCGGGTGGATCTTGCGTCTCTTTGTAGTTAATCGATAATCCACGGTTGTTTAGTGAGATTGAAACCGCCATCATATGACGCGGCGTGGGTTGTTTACTTGACCCTGCGACAAGCCCACGTTCCGCGCCTTCCGCGGCAGGGGCTTACCCTCGTCCACTTTTCAGGTCAACCTGAGCCGTTTCTGACACCAAATACACCCTAGACACCCCCTAATATCCCCTGAAAGCCCCCCAAACACCTCCTATACACCCCCTAAGTGCACCCCCTTATCCCACAGAAAGCGCTCACGTTGAGCCGGAAAGTGGACGAGTGTAAGCCCCTGTCCCGCGGTCTCCAGCCCGGGGATAAGGCCAAGGGGGGCAAGATGAGCGTGGCGGCGTTCGAGACTATGCTTGGAAACAGCCCCTCGGTATGGCGGTGCAGGTTGATCCTATCAAACCCACGTTGAAAGTGCCTGGACTAAGCGCTTGAAACCGTAATTTTGTCAATTGCTTTCTAGTTTAGCTTTCAAAATCAAGTTGCGCCGCTATACCTCGGCCAGCGTCCGGTACGACACGCTGCACATCCGGTAGGCCTGCCACGTCATCCTCCACAGTGTAGACCTAGACCTTCCAGGGTGGCATTCTGATTTTCATATGGCGCAAGGACAGAAATCGTGAAAGTACCGCGCTAAGAGCCATCCCCGTTTGATTTTTGACCCTCCATCATATGTAGGTAGTGAGTTGCATGGCATCCTATGAAACGATGTGTGTGTACGGGTATAACGGTTCCCTGAGAGCAAACCCAGTCAAATTACTATTCTCGTGGCCAACGGTACCCTGAGAGCAAACGAAGTCAAATTGATATTCACATGGCCATCGATACCCTGAGAGGATAAACGTCAGATTCAATTCAATTTGACTCCCACAAGGGTCTAAATGGGGGTTTCCTGTTGGGTTTTGATCGTTAGACTTGAAGTAGAAGACGGACAATTAATGAAAAGTCAGAGTGTAAGTCACCTGGCCTTGGCATGGGGGACGAGACGGTGAACGTGACATATGCCAACGGCAGGGCGGTGCAGGTTGGCCCTATCAAACCCACGTTGAAAGCGCCCATAAATAAGCGCTCGAAACCAAAATATGATAAACTGCTAACAATTTCGGTACAATTACGCTTTCAATTTTAACTTGCGCCGCTACACAACGGCGAGCTCAAGTGCGGGGGCTCGTATGGTATCGGCATGTAAGCGCGAACCTAGCCCTAAATCCCAAACCCCAAGCCTTAAACCCTTAATCCTCAACAGCGAGCTCAAGTGCGGGGGCTCGTATGGTATCGGCATGTAAGCGCGAGACTAGCCCTAAACCCCAAACCCCAAGCCCTAAACCCTTAGCCCTCAATGGCGAGCTCAAGTGCGGGGGCGCGTATGGTATCGGCTTGGTGTGAGTGCTACGACGTTCCTCTAGATGCGGCAAGTGCGGCTGCAAAATAAAATAAAAGTATACGCGGAGGCGAAACGCCTCGCGTGGCGTGCTAATCTAGGCGAGGAAAACCAAGGCTAGTGTCGCTAATGGGTGCGGGAGTCTCGGGATAACGGTGGAAAAATAGCCAACCACAGCATCGTAGTGTAAGTATAGTAGACGGTAACAAAACTGAATAATTGACTGTGCATAATTGACTCGCGCCGCTGACGCCTTGGCGGCGACGGCGGTGGCGGCTGCGGCGGCGTCGCCGGGGCACGGGGGTTCTTGAGAATAATCACTCGACCGACAGCCAGATCGCCATAAACCGGCATATCGACGTTCGCGAGCTGAGGGTGAATGCCCATACGATGGTCTGCGGTCGGTCGACGATCACGAATCGAGTCCGCGCGTCTGTATGAGCATATACCCTCATTCTCGCCAACGTCGATCTGGCCGTCGAGTGCTTATTCTCAATAACCCCCGTGCGGGGTGCCGACGCGGCCTCCCGAGCATCCACGCATCCACGCTAATCAACCGGGCGCGAGAAGTGGCACATACTATCACAGCGTCGAGTCGTCATCGTGACATCGTCGCAACGCTAAACCAAAGAGGAATGTGGCGGACGCCCTGTGCAAAAGTTTGCTGCAGAAAGGGCGCCACTAGACATATGGGGTGCAGGCCTCCGGGTGAATCTCTACGGGATTCATTCCCCTGTGTCGTAAAGGAATTGGCGTTTTGGTCGGCCGTTCCCAAGTGTGGAAAGATTCTTCCTTCTGGTATGACTCATACTGGATAGTGCGCGCACAATACTCTCGAGATTATGCGCAACCAGTAATTATCCGCATCCGGTGTGGAAAGTATTTGTACGCCGTCGCCGCGGGCTGCTGCGGCCCAGCCCCGCCCCGCGCCCCGCCCCAGCCCCATCCCCAGACCACTCAGACCAGGCAGGCAAGCCCAGGCAGGGTGTAACAATTCCAAGGTCATCCTATATCGGACACGCCACTGGTCAGTCGTTTATGCTACTCGCACTATGGCGACAATCTGCTCACCCACACGTAGTTGCGGCAACGTTGGCACCATAACCTGTCACTCGAGCTCTGGCGCTCGCACAGAACCAATCGCTTGAGCTCGCAGTCGAGCGCATATCGTCTCGTTTCGTCTCGTTTTGTTTCAGTTTTACAATTGAACCACGTAGTAGACTAAGGCTCTGAAAGAGGTAAAGCTAATCGTAATGCTAGAAAGTGAAGAGGCCTTATTACTAACAGATCATCACCGAAGCACTTTGCGAGCTGATGACCGCTGGTAAGCTACAAGCATGAAGTCATACTCAAAGTCGGGGGCTGCGTCGCCGTCGTCCGTCTATTGACATCTATCACTGTGAGGATACATCGTTTCGCCGGTGTGCATGAATGCGCCACACATTTCCTAATGAATCTCTTACTCGCTGAACTCAGTGTGGTGCGCTTTTGCCACACGTGCCCTTGTGCCCACCCGCATTCCAATCCTGTTTCTGGCACGCGTCGCCGCAGTACCGGGCAGTCTTGCACTGCGGGCAAACCTTGAAGTCCTTCAGCTGTCCCACGACCTCGCACCCTTCGTTGTGGCAATATTTACCCCCCTCCAACGCTTGTCTGCGAAACACGTCGATGTGGTCGAGGGGATACCGCCCCCGTCGTAGCCAATGTACCACGCTGGTCAAAACATCTGGGGGGACATCGTGACCCCGGATGACCCCAGCCGAGGAGGCGACCCCGGCGGCCTCCACCACGAGCCCAACCTCGTGGGCGTAGGGCGTGTCGAAGTACATGCGAGCGGCAATTTCATAGCAAGCTCCGGAGAGGCCGTTCTCGGCGGCCTTGGGCATCCACCTCATCGCCATCTGCTTGCTACGCGTGACGCCGCGTCCGAGGGCCTGACCAACAATGCTCGCCTTGTCATGTGACGCCGTTTCACGCAACAAACGAGGGTAGATGAGGCAAGCATTATCCGCTAGGCCCTGCCGCGGCCGACCGTGTACATGTTGGAGAGTTTCTCCGCTGCTTCCCCTTCACCGGCATCTGCCGCGCGCCGGTACCAGTCCGCCGCCGCCGGGTATTCCAGCGCCGCCACGCCCTTTCTCGCGTCGAGACAGCACCCGAGCTTGTACATCGCTTTCGGCAAGCCGGCCTGGGCGCCCTTGGTGAACCACTCCACGGCTCGCGTGTAATCCGTCCTTATGTCGTAAACACTTCCCAACGCATACATAGCGTACGCGTGCCATTGCCCTGCCGCCTTCTCCAGAAGCGCCATGCCCTCCTCCGCCCAGGGTTGGCACCCGCAAACAAAACACTTGATCAAGAGAAGGTGACCACCCACGACGCATCTTGATCTTATGAGCGATGGGAAACTGGCGGTGCAATTTGCCAACCTTACATCCGCCTTTGGCGATCTGCCGCCCACGCCCAGAGGTTGTGCGCCCCCGTCCGCCTCAGCAACTAACCTGTAGCCCAGGCTGAACTGCGCCTCCCTGTCACCCTCCGCAACCCTCTGCCTCGAGACTCCGGCTCCGAGTGCATCAATCAACACCGAGGGATCGGGCCAGACAGATATCGCTCGCCACGTCGTTCACCGCACGATGAACCCTCGTTCTTAATAGAAGACGTCCTGTGATGTGGCGCGAGCAAGGCAAGATCAGCCACTCTATATCCACCGGGCCCTACGCGGGGGTCCTGCGCTTGCGTCCTCCAGTCCCCGCCGGCGTCAATGTTTAAGTTCGCGAGAGCGGCGGCAGCTCCCGCGGCGCCCGCGGCTCCTACGGCTCCCGTGGCGCCCGCGGCTCCCGCAGCTCCCGCGGCTCCCGCGGCTCCCGCGGCGCCCGCGGCTCCCGCGGCTCCCGCGGCTCCCGCAGCTCCCGCGGCTCCCGCCCTGGCCGGCGCGCGCTTGGCGGCATCGCGCTCAGCTTTCCTCCTTTCCTGACGCGACGGCGCCATCTGAGATTTGCCGCGAGGGGAGACAACGGCGTGGTCAACGGCCGGGTTCCACCCACCCACTCTTCGCGTCAAGCAGCGGGGGCTGGCGGGCTGACACGCGGAGGGGGCCACACACACGTTGGGGGGGCGTCGAGGAGGACACTTGCGCTGGCGCGACTGTGTTCGTCCGGGCTGGCGGAATGGGGGATGAAAACGCTCCCAACCCTAAAAAGCTGCTGAAAACCCTAAACCCTGGACTAGAAACCCTAGCTTGCCAACTCAGACCCCTGTCACCTTTTTAATAAATACCCCCCCCCTTTTACCTTTGCCCAAATGAAAAGGTGCCCATTCACTGGTTGCGGAAATTGAAGGGTGGCACCGTCGCCACAACACTCGGCGCCCCACTCCTCACGATGTCGCGCGCGTTCCTGGAGTCGTTCTTCCCCGCCGCCACCTCGCTGGCGCGGGTGGTGGCGCCGGCGCGGTACGACGCCGCGCTGCCCGCGTGGGCGGCCGCGGCATGCCCCTCCCCGAGCACCGAGGTGGCTGGGATTTCTCTTCGGCAGGGGCTTACACTCGTTTCCATTTCTGCTCAACTTGAGCTGACCTTGCCCTTTCCATTCAACTTAAGCTTACTTTGTCCCCTACACAACCCAAATGAACCCGTAGATGTGGCCCGAGGGTGCTGAAGTCGAGCTGTAACGTGAGCGATGTGTTCCCGAAGGTCCTCAAGTTGAGCTTCGAAGTGAGCGAGTGTAAGCCCCTACTCTTCGGATGCCCGCGCTCATCGTCCCGGGCGTCGCGGGCATCCTAATCGGCTTCCTGCTGGGCAGGGCCTGTGTACAATAGTTACATTGCTGTGCTCATCAGCTCAACTCGAGTAGCATCGAGGTCTGAAGTGCGTAGACTCAAGTGCTTCCAGGGGCAAACGGCTTAGAGATAAGCGAAAAAAGGGTTCCTGATCATCGGCACCTAGGTTCTTTCCTTGTTCGACCATTCTCCTCACGTGCAGCTTGACTTGAGCGTCCTTTAGACAGTATGGTGCACGTTAGGCGGTATTGTGAATCTAGCGCTTTCCCGAGGGTCACGCGGCTAACAGTTGAGCTGGATGTAACGTACGTAAATCCTTCTGTATTGCAAGTCTAACGATCAAAGTGTAACGAAAAATGTAGAATTGCAGGGTCCTGGTGCCAGGCGGGTGGCTGCTAGGGTGGGCAAAGCCCAGCGTGCGCGGAGACTTCAGCTGGGTAGGGGCCAGGCAGACATTACCTCGCATTCCATCGGTACGCATATTGATCCCTCGTTTCTTGAGTTGAATACGAGTCGCATCTTTATGACTGGACCGAACTTCTGGCTGACCCTTCAGCTGGGGCCTGGCGCTGCTGTGGTTCGGCGTGGCCAATGTGGTGGCGCTCCCGTTGCACTGCTGGGTAAGGCCCGGCAGACGTCGCTCGCCACGTCATTTGATGCCATTTTACTCAAGGAACCAAGGTTCAGGCGCGCATCGATGACGTGGCGGGCAACGGTCCTGACGTACACTGCTCACCGTGTCATAGGAAGCCGTTTCACTCAAGAAAGGAGGGTAAAAGTCGAGTGTCGATGACGTGGCGGGCAATATTCGCCAGGCCCTGCTGCTGGGTGCAGTACGATGTGCCGCTGTACGATGAGCTATACGCTTCGGTGATTTCGTTCGGAGCGTGCGCGTGCGTCGCCGGCGTCTTCGGGTGGGGCCTGGCAGATATTGCTCATCACCACGTCAAGGGTCGCCGAATAATATCGGCAGTACGAATATCACAGCCGCTATCTAGACTGGGAGGTAAGGCTCCAGTCTGTTCCGCTCTCTTGGAGCAGAGCGTCGCCTTTCTTTCATTGATGTGGCGAGCAATATCTACCCGACACTGTCGACGGGTTTCTGGCGCAGAGCGGAATCATCGACGACGGCGTACAAGATGTGCACGGCACGTGCCTGAGCATCTGCCTGTTCATTCTCATCGTGACAACGAGCCTGACGCAGCGCTCGGCGGTGGCCGGGCATGGGCTTTCAATCGTCCACCTTTCGGCCCAACCTAAGCGCTTTTTGTGGGATGCATTGGGTGGTACCAGTGAAACAGACGGCTTAGGTTGAGCTGAGAAGTGAACGATTGGACGACCCTGCCGCCGGGAAGGACTCGACCCCACAGCTGCTGCTTGAGCTCATGCTCTTCGTCCCCCTCTTGGTAGGCGTTGCAGTGGACTCCAGGTTGATCCCGGGTTGACAGTGCTTGGTTCAGCGCTTGAATATTTTATGTGATGAACAGCTTTCAATCTTTGGTATCAATTTTAACTTGTGCCTCTACATCCTGGCGCTGAAGCTGGCGGGGTGCTACAAGTGGGTGACGGTGGGCGGGGGCGGGGTGGGGATGTGGCTGGCGGTGGCGGCGTCGGGGGGTGCGGCGGCGGCCATGGCGTACGATGCCAAGCTGTGCTCGATCATGGGGGTGGGGCCCAGAAGAAATTGCTTGCCACGTCATACGATGCTATTACTTGCCACGAGATTTGATTTAACCCTATGATTAAACCCTGTTTGGCTCAAGAAAGAATCTTAAACATGTGTTGGGTGGACCAGGGTCTGAAATGTGTTGGGTGATGGATGTGGCGAGCAATATCTGCCAGGCCCTGGATGGAGTCGAGCGTGGGCCCGCACTCAGTGGTGGCGCTGGCGGTGGCCTGCGACCTGGTGGCGGTGGGGCTGTTGCTGCAGCACCTGGCCGGTCGGCCGGAGGCGGCGAAGAAGGCGATCGCCCAGGCGGCGGCGGCGAAGGCCCTCGCGGAGGCACCGGCGGCGAGCAAAAAGACGGACTGATCGGATGGTTGTACGAGTTCATGATACCCTTGGCAGCCTGTCACAAGTCCACGAGCGCGGCACGGCCTTTGGAGTATAATAAGGCTCCAGAGCGTTACGTGGTCGGGATGTTGCTTGCATTCATTTCATCAACAGTAATAAGATGACATATTACATTTCACGGTTGCTCTTGGACTGCAATTCACTGTGTGCACCTCTGTGTTCTCGGCCGAAAACCCAACTGACAATATTCACACATCGTGGAGCGTTGTGTTCGGAGTCTGATTCCCGGCTTGGAGGTCTAGTCATTCATTCACGGGGGCCAGTCTGAAAGCTGGAGGGTCCTATACTTATATACACGCTGAAGTTTCTCTCCTGTCACCTCTCTCTCCTCTCTGGTCGTATCACATTTAAAGCGGAAGCTCTCGCCTCCCTGGTCATATCTCTTTTTCGGCCTCCGCCGGCGCCCCTTTGAGGTTTAATCGTGTAAACTTCAGAGCGCGGGCGGATCCTGACGTCGTACGAAGCCAGTGTCTGGTGTGGGTCATTGACTCATTCTCCGAGCTGCGGGCGGGTGGGGCGGCGGTTCTCGTACTGCTCCCACTTCTTGAAGAAGTCCAGGAACTGCTCCAGCGTGTGCTGCTCGTCCGCGCCCGCCTCGACCCAGGGCCTGGCGGACATCGCTCGCCGCGTCACAGGATGTCACTCAGCTCAAGAAACGAGGGTTCAGAGTGCGTTGGATGACGTGGCTGGCAATGGGCCTGGGTAAATATTGCTCGCCACGTCACAGAATGCCACTCAGCTCAGTAAACGAGGATCTGAAATGCGTCGGATGGCGTGGCAGGCTTGGTGAATATTGCTCGCTATGTCACTCTCTGGGATGCCACTTAATGACGAAACGAGGATTGAAGGTGTGTTGGATGACGTGGCGGGCAATATACGCCAGGCCCTACCTCGAACGCCATCCACTGGTTGAACTCCTCGGCGCGCGAGGCGTTGAGGATGTACCCCAGGCGGATGGGTGCCGCCTCTTCCACCATCATCTCGTCGGTGTCCCCTTTCTGACCCTCCGCGCGTGCAATTGCCGCCTTCTCCGCTACCCAACCGCAAGGCCAAATGAAGAGCGCTCGCCGCGTCATATGTGTTGCTGGTCTCAATGGAATGGGTCAGGGTCATGTAAACAACGCTCACCGTGTCATATGTCTTATGCTGTTTTTTATAACCGTGTCATGTGTCTAGTGCTGGTTTTGGTGACGGTCGCCGGGTGTGTGACCGTTATGACTTGGGGAGCACTCTGACCCAGTCCGCCCTACCGCCTCCTCGTGCAGCCTCTGCTTCTCCACCCCTATCCGCGAGCTGTTGACGTAGAACACGTACCGCTCCACCTCCTTCATGTCGTCCTCCGACAGATCGGATAACCACAAATACTCGCGCAACTTATCCACCTCACAGTAGGGTCATTGAGGAGAAGTCCGTGAACCGGGATCAGAGCATGACACACATCCATGGTGAACGTTCATTCAGGCATGCGGACGAGGAGGACGACATGCGATGTCGGTCGAGAGGTAATTCTCAAGAACCCCCATGCCACGTCCTTGGTGAAGCAGTGACTTGCGGTGGTGATAATCTTAGTGATGCGGTTGGGCACGGTCTGCTTGCGGCAGGATCATTAAGCACAAGCACAAGAACCGATATTAGATCATGGATCACGTACTCACCTTCAGTGTGAACGCTCACGCGCGGAGAAGGAGGAAGAGGAGGAGGAGGAGATCCAACGTCGGTCGAGTGTTCCTTCTCAATAACCCCCCTACCTTGGCAATCATACGCAGGCGCGACATATTGCTGGCCAGGCTGCGGGTGTCAAGGTCTCCCTCGCTCTTCGCTCGCATCCCCTTCAACTTGCTCGCCTTGCGCTCATTATAGGGCCAAGCAATATCTTGATGAGCTGTTTTTTTATGTTAATTATTTTAATTAAAGAGGCCTCAATTTTGGCAACCATAATGCATATGTGCATGATCAATATTGCATCATTTCACCCGCCCCACCTCGTTCAACATCTCGCGCATCACCCACCGGAGGGACGGCAGGGTGTCGACGATGATGAATATGCCGAGGACGACGAGCGAGGAAACCAGGAGGACCTGCACGCCCACGGCCGCGGCGTGGGCATCGTCCTTCTGGAGGAGCTCGGAGAAGAACATGAAGCCGCCAAAGAGCACGGTGAGGTTAGAGATTAGCGAGACGCACTCCAAAGAGTATAGCCACACTCATGTGAGAGCAGGTGCGGTAAGTTACATTGTTTTACAACGCTCGTCGAGCCCCAAGGCTGCGCAATAACCAAACCCCTCAACCGCTTCAAACGGACAGACCCTACAGATGGGTTTGGTTGCATTGTGTTTGATGTTAGACATGTAATAAAGACGAAGTATATACAGTGGGGTTGGTCTGATGCTTGACTGTGAGCGCCTTGGACTCGATGAACGCGAGACTAGAAAACACCCTAGCCCAAGGTGACACAACATAATTATGAAAGTATTCCAGTATGTTCCTGCCATGACGTCAAGGCTCGCTTTATCGTACGGGCGCGCTTGCAAGAACACGGCGGCAAACAACGTGAGTAGGAAGATCATCGTTAGCAGCTGCTCCATAGGAGCCACCATCAGCGTGCCGGTCAGGCTGTAGCTCAATTTGCGGCCGACATGTAGAGGCCTGGCAATCGTCCCCTCTTCCTTTCAGCTTCAGCACCATTGACGGATACTTCAAGCCCTTGCGATCATTCCTGTTTCTGCGTAACTTCAGCATGTCAGCACCTTGGAATTACCTTCGAGGGATGCTTCAAATGGGGTCAAGGACACGCGTCAAGTTGAGCTTTGGGAGGGAACGAATGTAAGGCCCTGCCCAGAATCACAATCTCCCACCAGAAGTACTGGTCCTTGTTGGAGGGGCGCAAATTGAAATTGAAAGCAACGTTTAAAAGCGGTTCATAATTGCCCAGCTTCAGAGCTGAAATGCTGGAATGCAGTCATACACCCCCAAGCACCCTCCAACCACCCGTAAATACCTCATCAGCCGCCCTAAGTACCCTCTAAACATGCTCCGAGCACCCACTGGATACCCCCTCAAAGTGCAGTCAGCCCGGGATCAACCTGCACCGCCCTACCTCATATCGCCGGAACAGGAATCCGAAGCGGCGCTCGCAGCGCTGCAGCTCCTGGATCATGTTGTCGTCTTCCTCGCTCGGGACGACCGGCGAGAGGAGCAGCGCATTGAGCCGCGTCTGCTGCTTCAGCACCGCGCATAAGAGTAATTGAGAACAAGCACTCGAATCGAGGTCGGAGCATGGCTTACATTGAGCGAGATTGCGCGGAGGATGAGGAGAAGGAGATTCAACATCGGTCAAGGGTATTTCTCAACCCCCCCTTGCCACGCGATGCCGCCAGAAGATGTTGACAAACAGGAACATGATCCCGAAGGGGTAGGCCAGCAGCGCAAAGAGTGCGAGCGGCAGCAGCCTCGAGTTAGGGCCTGGCAGATATTGCTCACCGCATCATAGGATGCCGTCTCACTTGAGTTACATGGCATCCTATGACGTGACAAGCAGTAGCTGCCAGGGCCCCACTGTGTGTGCAGGTTGGGGCTGGCGTCGCTGTAGTTCCAGCATTCCATGGCGGGGTCGCCTCGCATGTAGTACGTCCCGCTGCTGTCCGCCAAGCAGTCGAAGTAGTCCAGGGTGCTCTCCGTCAGCATGAAGTAACCCCACATTTTAGGGTCATTGAGAGCAATTTGTAACGAGGATCGAAGCAGGACTTACTGTTAGGGAAAATGTTCATAGAGACACGTGGAGGAGGAGGATGAGTGTCAGCGTCGGTCAAGTGCTGGTTCTCAGTGACACCCCAGGAGAATCAGGAGCTGAGGAGGAGGAGGAGGCGGAGGAGGCGGAGTAGGAGGAGGAGGAGGAGGAGGAGGAGGAGGAGGAGGAGGAGGAGGAGGAGGACGGGGAGGAGGAGGAGGGGAGATTCGACGACGACCGAGTGCT
>Ga0307489_10001697_pt1 | contig 14609 bp, 27 predicted proteins | sample SB12metaG_FD_202247 | JGI IMG/M metagenome (GOLD analysis project Ga0307489, IMG submission 202247) | Sea-ice brine microbial communities from Beaufort Sea near Barrow, Alaska, United States - SB 1.2 | ecosystem: Environmental > Aquatic > Marine > Coastal | place: USA: Alaska | collected... | reverse complement strand
CAACCAGCATCATTTTCTAGTTCAACCTGACCGTATCGATGTAGCCTGTTTGTACACAGGACAGCAGGTACACTGATGCACTATAAGCAAACAGTCAGGTCGACTTAAAGAGATACTGCCTGTCACGCACCTGTATGGATCTGCAAGCGTGTACGGTACTCTGGTGCACTTATGAGCAAACAGTCAGGGAACAGGGAGGTCAGGATACGGAGAAGGATGCGGCGAATGTAACCAGGGTGGAGGTCGCAGCGAGTGTGTACGGATACACCGGTGAACCATTCGCAACAATCAGGCAGTCGGCACAACCGGCTTAATTAAGCCGCTTTCGAAACCAGCCCCGAACTTGGATCTCATTTTCGCGTACGGGCATTTGACCCACGATATATGATCGCGCGCCGCGCTAAGGGAGAAATTTGGATATGTTGGATATGTTGTGGTGTGGGGGATCTCGTGGGTAAACTGCCCATACGCGATCCACGTTCGGAAACTCGGCTGAATTAAGCCGGTTGAGCGGACTGTCAGGGTGTCACAGCCCTACATCCTTGTGCGCCTGGATCTCCTCGTCCTCCTGGTACATTTGCTGAAACGCAGCATCTAGCTCCGGCTCCTAGGGACCCTGCCGCAAGTTGTTTGTTGACCATACCTTCGTGTAGGTCGGATGGACCCAATACAGCATATTACAATTATAAAAAAACCTCCCAAATGCCTCAAAATCCCGAGAAAGTGTCCAAAATTCCCCGGAACATTACCGAATTCTGGAATTGCCCAATATGCTGAAAAGACATTCCGGAATGTTCCGTCCCTCACTTAATTTGGTCAGGGGACCATACCGCTGCAGCTTCCGAAGGTCAGCTTACCATATCGCCGCAGGGTTTTGGTCAGGCGATAATTTTGCCGCAGCATTTTTGGGTCCAACATCGAGAGAGCCATCGCGCACAAGTCAGTGACCACATTGGTGCGGCCATGTTTGGTAAGTGACAGGAGTCATTGCGCAAAGTGGCGGCACTCGTTTGGTCGCGTGTCCATACAGTCACAGCTGTGTTTGGTGACTGGTCCACATTGGCGGCCCTGCCAGTTCTGTGGGGCTCTTGCGCACGTCGCTAGATCGGTTAGTTTGGTCAACTGGCCATATGACCGCAGCTCATGTTGGTAAGTGACCAATGAGCGTTGGAGTCAGTGTGAAGGATGGCCTCGCCAGCTGTGTGGGGCTCATGTGCAGGTCGTTGACAAGCTCCAGGCGCAGCGTGTGTTTGGTCGGGTGGCCATATCGCCGCACTTACTTTGGTGAAATTACCAATGGCCGGGGGAGTCGGTGACCAAAGTGGCGAGCGGCCCTGCCAGCTGTTTTTCGCTCTTGTGCAGGTCGTTGACGAACTCCAGGCGCGGCGTGTGTTTGGACCCCAGCATCAGGGGCTTACACCCGTCCACTTGTCAGCTCAACTTGCCTCGATTCTGACATAAAATACACCCTTAACACCTTGTCATACCCCCTAACACCCCCTGCACACCCTCTAAACAACCCCTGGACGCACCCCTATTTCACAGAAAGCGCTTACGTTGAGCTGAGATGTGGAGGAGTGTAAGCCCCTGCCCAGCATCTTACTGGCCATGTTGCGCAGCTTGCTGGCGTTGGCCTTCAGCATGCGCTCCGCTAGGCGCCAGCAATTAGAGTGCATTTAGGATGCACTCAGGTTGCGTTAAGGATACGCTTAGGGGGCGTGTACGATGCACTCAGGTTGCGTTAAGGGTGTGCTTAGGGTGCATCTAGGAAGCAGCGAGGGACACAGCTCAACAGTTGAAAAGTGTAGATGCCATCAAGCCAGGGAGGAGGTTGCGGCGAGTGTGTCCGGGTACACTGGTACACTAGAGCAAACCGTGAGGGTAGTTGGCAAGCCTACCAGCGTGCGTGGAACACGGTGGTCCAGCGCACGTGCGCAGATTTGAAGTCGCGGCTCATGCGCACCTCCGGGCAGGGGCTTACACTCGTCCATTTTTCAGCTCAACTTGAGCGCTTTGTATCGGATAGGGGGTGCGCGTGGAGGTTGCGGAGCCCGTGTTAAGGGGGTGTCAGGGGGTGTTGAGGGTGTGTAAGGTGTTTTGTGTGTGTCAGACACGGCTCAAGTTGAGCTGAGAAGTGAACGAGTGTAAGCCCATGCTTCCAGGATGGTCACCCCCGTGCCCTCGAACCAGGGACTTACACTCGTCCACTTCTCAGCTCAACCTGAGCCATTTCTGACAAAGAAAACACCCCCAATACCTCCTGCTACTCTTTAAAGCCCCCTGACACCTCCTAAACACCCCCTGAAGAACCCCTACATGCACCCCTATCCCACAGAAAGCGCTTAAGTTGAACCGAAGAGTGGACGAGTGTACAGTGTCCTGAGCCGTTTCTGACACAAAATACACCCTGAATACCCCCTGATAATCCTTTATACTCCCTGACACCTCCTAAACACCCCCTAAAGAACCCCTACATGCACCCCTGTCCCACAGAATGCGCCTAACCTGAGCCGTTTTTCACACAAAATGCATCCTGAACACCCCCTGATACTGCTTAATACCCCCTAACACCTCCTAAACACCCCCTAAAGAACCCCTACATGCACCCTATCCCATAGAATGCGCTTAAGTTGAGCCGAAAAGTGGACGAGTGTAAGCCCCTGCCTCGAACTTGTGGGCCATGGACGAGGACACCATCACCGAGCACAGCGCCGCGCTGTACCGCCTCACACTCGTTCACTTCTCAGCTCAAATTGAGCGCGTTTCATGGAATAGGGGGTGAGCATAGGGATTGTGTAGCCCGTGTTAAGGGGGTGTTAGGGGGTGTTTAGAGTGTGTAGGGTTGTTTTGTGTGTCAGACACGGTTCAAGTTGAGCTGAAAAGTAAACGAGTGTCAGCCTCAGCTTGCTGTACCGCCGCACACTGATATTGAAAGCAAACATTGAAATCGGTTCATGGATATTCTAGCTTCAACACGGGTCTTGATGCTGTCAACTTGCACCGCCCTTGAAAGCGGTTCAATCATTTTGTCTGTACCGTCGCACATTGATATTGAAAGCACACATTGAAACCAGTTCATGATATTCGTATGCAAAGTGCGTGAAACCACTGAGACACCTAGAAACAAGAAGTACTAAGTTGTCCAAATGAGGCGTTCTGATTGGTCAAGCGGGCACTAAGCCAGACGAAGTGTCTAAGTGGTTTGGCACACTTTGTCATATTCTAGCTTCAACACGGGTCTTGATATTGTCAACTTGCACCGCCCCCAGAAAGCGGTTCATCATATTGTAGCATAAAGCGCTCAGACCATAGGCGCTTTTCAGACGGGTTTTGATGCTGTCAACCTGCACCGCCATACCTTGCGGAACCGAACCCCAGGGGCTCTCCAATCGTTCCCTTTGCAGCTTTATGTACGCTTCTTTGAGGGATAACTGCCGGTGGTTTCACGGACAAAACAGCTCAAGTTGAGGTGAAAGGTGAACGAGTGGAAGGCCCTGCTTGACCCCCGCGCGGATCTGCGCCATGTCCTGCACCCGCGTGCAGGGGCGCACACTCGTCCACTTTTCAGCTCAACTTGAGCCGTGTCTGGCACAAAAAAACACCCTACGCACCCCCAAACACCCCCTAACATCCCCTTCATACGGGGTACACAACCCCTACGCGCACCCCCTGTCCCAGCAAAAGCGTTCAAGTTGAGCTGAAGAGTGCACGAGTGTAAGCCCCTGCCCGCGTGGCCATTCCTCGTGCTCGGCCGACGGTGCCGACACTGCCGGGGAGGACATGGGCGGATGCGGCGGAGCGATACCCGGCGGCAGGGGCTTACACTCGTTCCCATTTCCGCTCAACTTGAGCCGTGCATGACACAAGAAAACAACCTACACACCCTACACACCCCCTCAACACGGGTTACACACTGCCTACGCGCACCCTCTATCCCATACAAAGCGCTCAAGTTGAGCTGAAAAGTGGACGAGTGTAAGCCCCTGCCCGGCGGTTGGGTACGGGCGCGGCGGGTGCGGGACACGCGCCCTTCCGCTCACGCCGTTGTCTCCGCCCGCCGACCATGTCATAGGTGTCGCCGCCGTCGCCACCCGAGCAAAGGCCAGTGATGAACGAGTCGGCAGCGGCGACGGCGATGGTGGTGGTGTTGGTGGTGGGGCAGCTGCTACTGCTGCTACGCGGAATAGCAATTTGTGGAATGGTTTTGAGGACTGGGAACTCCCGGCGGCGGCAGCGGCGGCGGCGCGGAGGCCGGCTGCGAGCCCCATGCGGGACCATGCGCGGCGCGCGATGGTCGCCATCCTTATCGTGGCGGCCTGGCGGGTGTGGTGCGACGACTCCGACGCGACCCGTCCCATGTATTCGTATCGGATATGATATCGCTACTCGTATCGTATCCCCGTTGGAAATTTAATAGGGGGCAGCTGGCCCCAATATGGGATAGGGGGTTTTTATTTACTTACGTAGGGGGACCCTGGATTTTATTGAGAGCTCAGGCGGAACAACGAGTAGCCGGAGCCCTCCGCCATTGGTCTGGCGCCGCGGCAGGTTACCCTGTGTCGCGCGGGCATCTCGTCGCGCGTCGTGCGATCCCGCCGTCGCCGCGTCGTTTCCGCGACGAAGACTAACGACTATTAGTAACAACACCCCAGAATTCTCAGTCGACCATCCGTCGGGCACCCGTATCATTGTACCCCAAGTGGGCACCTGAGCACCGTTTGTACCAGGATCACAGCTTCGGGGCCCGAGGATACGAACGCCAAAGGAGGATGACGCCGCGCCGCGCCACCTCTGGATTCATGACGACGACGACAACGACGGCGGTGGCGGCGGCGGCGATGATCGTGGCCTGCCTGCTCGCGTCGTTCCTGGGCGGCGCGCATGCTGCGCCTCTGGAGTTCCGGCGGTGCGAGAGCGTTGAGTTCATTATCGCCGCGGACGGCCTGGCGCGCCGCGTCGCCGAGCGCGGCCTCGTCGGCAGGGCCTTACTCATCAGGTCCTCCTCCTCCTCCTTGGACATGACAGCTGACCGTTTGCTCACACATCCTCCTCCTCCGCCTCCTCCTCCTGCACCCCCTCCTCCTCCTCCCCGCCCTCCTCTTCCTTGCCCCCTCCTCCTCCTCTTTCTCCTCCTCCGGCGACCTCCTCCGCCTCCTCCTCCTCCTCCCCCTCCTCCTCCTCCTCCTCCTCCTGCGCCTCCCCCTCCTCCTCCACCTCCTCATCCCCCTCCTCCGCCTCCTCCTCCTGCTCCTCTTATCTGCTTGCACTAGTCGGATAGTGAACCGGTGTACCATGTACGCGTACACCCTCGCTTCATCCACCTATCTGGCATGGCCAGGGCCACTCGTTCCCTGACTCGTTCCAGTGGTCGCTCGGTCTGTGGCCTTACACTCGGGCCCCACGGCTACGCAGCTCCACGCGTTCTACAACGCCGCATCCACTGTGGTGTGCGCGCAGTCGGTGGCGGAGCGGCTGTACCGCGCCGAGGCGGCGGCGTGCGGCACCGCGGGGGGACCCGGTTGCGGAGGGGCGACCAAGGCGTTGGATGCAGATTCTGGAGGCGGGACAGCTGTCAGCGACACCGGGGAGGCAGGGGCTTACTCTCATCCACTTTTCGGCTCAACTTAAGCGCTTTCTGCGGGATCAGGAGTACATAAAGGGGTTGTCTGGGGGGTGTGCAGGGTGTATTAGGGGATATTAGGGGGTGTCTAGGGCGTATTTTGTGTAAGAAGCATCTCAAGTTGAGCTGAATAGTGGACGAGTGTAAGCCCCTGGACAGCGGTCAGCGACACCGGGGAGGCCAGGGCGGCGGCAGCGGCGGCAGCGACGGCGAGTGCACAGGGTGCCGCCGCCACCGCCGCCGCTCCCGGCGACTCAATCGCCGTGCCGCCGCTGGACGAGCGCACGAAGCGCGTCGCGCGCTCCCTCGCCGGCGTCACCGCCGCCGCCTCCGATGCCCTAGCATCCGCGCCCGCCACCTCCGGCAGGGGCTTACACTCATTCACTTTTCAGCTCAACTTAAGCCGTGTCTGATACACACAAAACACCCTACACATCCTAAATACCCCCTAATACCCCCTTATCATGGGCTACACATCCCTTACGCGCACCCCCTATCCCATGAAAACGCTCAAGTTGAGCTGAGAAGTGAACGAGTGTCGGCCCCTGACCTCCGGCGCCGTGCCCGTACAAAGCGCCGCCCTCTACGCATTCTTCCTCTCCCTCGCGTCGGCCTTGGGCCCCATGCCGCATGCGCACGCGGTGGTCCCCCCGGGTAGGAGCAGGCAAATACAGTCCGTAACGTCATCGACAATCCTTTCGAAACTTCGGTACTTGAGGTAAATGCCAAGAGGTAAATGCCGATGGCATCCTATAACAGTGAACATATTCTGCCAGGCACTTGCCCGCCGCGACATCGAACGCCTGTTGGACCATCATATCTTGATTTCAACGGCTTCTGTGACGAGGCGAATAATGTATGCCAGGCCTTTCCCCGGGGAGTTGTCGCGGCGCTGAACTCCGTGGCGACCGCCTTCGCTGCCGCCGCCGCGCCTGGCAGGGGCTTACACTCGTCCACTTCTCACCTCAACTTGCGCCGTATCTAACACAAGAAAACACCCTACACACCCTACACACCCCATAACACGGGCAACACAACCCCTGCGCGCACCCCCTATCCCATACAAGGCGCTCAAGTTGAGCTGGATAGTGGACGAGTGTAAGCCCCTGGAGCCCGGCGCCGCCGCCCCTGAGGAAGGCTTCCCCGACCCGCCCCCCGGTGACGTCAGCTGGGCGCAGATTTCCACGAGCCTCAGTGCCGCGTGGGAGGCGGCGTTGGAGCATGACGCGTCGGTAGAAGGGGGAGCGGGAGAGCGGCGGATTCCCGCGCTCGCAGATACGTGCAAGAAGAAAGACTGCTTCGATTTCGAGCAAGGCGGGGACCGAACAGCTTCGTTTCACATCACGCAAGACACTGAGTAATACGATGCTCGCCGCGTCATCCACCGCATTGTAAACCGTCGTGTATAACGTTAAACGACGCGGCGAGCTTGACTTGATGGCCCTGGAGCAAGGCGTCGACATCGGGGCCGGTCTATTCGTGGCCGGAGCCGCGGAGATCGGAGGCAGCGACGACGTCACGCAACTGCGGATCATAGGTTGGGCGGTGCAGGCTGAACCCGTTTTGACCGCGCTTGGTTTCAGAGATTTGAAGCTGAGAAGTGATATACAGCTTTCAATTGTTGCTTTCAATTCCAATTTGCGCCGATACACAAAGGGACGCCGCTTCAGACCGCGCCAGCTGTTGAAATCGCGCGGGGAAACCGCGCGGTGTTGACGGTATTGGCTTCCACTCGTCCACTTTTCAGATCAACCTGAGACGTTTTTCGTCACTCAAACATTGAAAATCACCCAGCCATCCCACAATTGGTGCTTACTTTGAGCCGAAAAGCGGACGGGTGTCAGTCCCTGGTTGACGGTGACGTCGGGCGGTGACCTGAAGGCAGCGGGGCGGGTGGTGAGCGGTGACGCGCGGGACGCGACGACCCCCGTGGACGGTGCGCTGTCGACCCGCGGCGGTCTGAGCGTCGCTAAAGGCGCGATGGTTGGCGGGCGACTTCGCGTCTTTGACAACACAGACGCGGGCACAGCCGGTGGAGGCGCTTTGGCCGTGGTCGGCGGCATCCACGTCGGGCGAGGTAGGGATAAGAAATATTGCCCGCCACGTCATCCAATGCATGTTCAACCCTCATTTCTTGAATTAAATGGCATCCTATGACTTGGCAAGCGATATCTGCCAGGCTATATGGCGAGGGGGTGTCTTCGGCGGAGGCTTACAAGTGGGTCCCGGCAAGGGAGGCCCCGCGCGCGTGCGCGTCCGCTCCACCGACGGCGAGGCGACACTCACGCTCGCGACCGCCGCCGTGGGAGAGGCGGCGGGCATCGAGCTCAAGGCCGGCGATAAGGTGGCCACTGTCAGATTAGAAGGGGACCGCGTGGTCATCTCTGCGCCGCGGCAGGGATTTACACGAGATCCCTCGGGTCGTTTGCATGGTTAGCCTGAGTTGTGACGATTTACACTAGTTCCTTTAAGTCGTTTAGTTCTCTGTGCAGCTAACTGGAGCCGTCTGTGTCCCTGGAACCCGCAAGGTAACCCGTCATCCCAACTGGCACACCTCGAGTTATGCTAGAGCTGTAAAGGGACGTTGTGCAAGACCCTGCGCCGCGAGGGGGCGTGCTGGCAGTGAGCGGAGGTAAGGGGCTGGAAGTTCTGGCGGAGACGGAAGCGGCGGGGCCGGGGTCGGGTGCGCTGCGGGTCGTTGGCGGGGCCGGGGTGGGCCGCGGTCTGGCCGTGGGCGGCTCTGTCGTGGTGGGCGGGTATTCCAGTGGCGGAGGCGGGGCTGGGGGCAAGGATAACGCGGAGGGAGTGGACACGGCACGAACGCTGAGCATCAAGGTATGGCCCGGCAGAGAATGCTCGCCACGTCGTGCAATGCCACGTAAACTCAGTGTCGGGTCTGGCATCGAAGTTGTGGTACCGAAGTCCGTTCGACCAATCAGAACCGTCCAGAGCGTAAATCCCGCCGACCAAATCTCCGGAAATTTGATCGGGTCGCGAACCTTGAGTAAATAGTCCCTCGATATCAAGGTTACAATCGTAACCGGTTATGACGACACTGAGTTTGACTCAATATATCAGGGTATAGAATGTGGAGAATGACATGGCGAGCAACATCTACCAGGCCCTAACCCTAAACCACAAACCCTAAACCATAAACCCCAAACCCTAAAACCTGAACCCTAAAACCTAAACCCTAAACCCTACTATAAGGCGGCCGGCGAGGGCGGCGGCGCGTCGCTGAGGCTGGAACCGGGCAACGGCGGCGCGGCGGAGGTTCTGCTCGGCGCGGTGTCGGGAGATGCCGCTGCGGGTTCCAATGTCGTGCCCAGCCTGCGCGCGGCAGGGGCCGGTGAAGGGGGCTCGGCGGGTAGTGTCAGGCTCGCCGCGGCGGGCGGCGGCAGCGTGAAACTGGCGGCGCAGGGACCGAGCGGCGCGGTGGACGTCGAGGGCGGCATTATACGAAGCGCTGAAGGTGGGGACGAGTAAAGTTAAAAGTAAACGATCCTTGGCACGTCACCCACAACTAGCGTACCAGTGTGCGCCACGTCATCCACCACATAGTTCACTTGACCCTCGCAGAAGGTGGAAGCAAAGGGAGCCTCACCCTGGAAGCCAAGGGAGGCGTGAGGATGCGAAGACCGGGAGCGGCGTTTTCAGCCTCTGAAGCCAGGGCCGCCACCGCTGAGACAGAGTCCCCGGCGCTAACAGTGGAAGGCTCGGTGGCGGTGGCGGCGGGGGGCGGCGGGGGCGTGTTCGCTGCCAAGGTAGGGCGGTGCAGGTTGACCCCAGGTTGACCCAGCGTTGTCTACGCTCGATTTCAGCGCTTCAGGTTAAAATGTGATGGACGGCTTTCAAGTTTTGCTTTCTATTTCAACTTGAGCCGCTACAACAAGGGGGGCGCGCTGGCGCTGACGGGATTGGGGGGAGTCGCCATCACCGGCGGCGGCGGCGACCCCGGCGGCAGCGGCGTGGCCGTGGCGGCGCTTATGGGTGACGCCACTGTCGCGGCCACCGACGGCGGTGCGGCGCTCTCTGCCGGAGGTAGGTCGCGCATATTACTGAGGGGGTGCATGTAGGTCGCGCATGTCCCAGCCGATGTTGCTCGCGCCGTCATCCAGCGCACTTGGATCCCTCTTTTAAGTTAAATGGCAACCGATGACGTGACGTGAAATATCTGCCTGGCCCCATTTCATCCAACGCACTGTGCACCTTTTATTTGTTAGTTGAATGGCAACTGATGCTGATGACGTGGTGTGCAACATCTGCCAGGCCCTGACTGGTGGTACCGGCGCGCCGGCTAACATAACTTCTGCTTCAGGTGACATCAGCCTATCAGCACCAGCGGGGCGCCTCCTCATGGATTCCTTGCAGGGGGCGCATTTTCCTAAGGTAGGGCGGTGCAGGTTGACCCAATGAAACCCGAGCTGCAAGCGCCCAAACCTCTGCTCTTGAAACTAAGATATGATGGTGCGCTTTCAATTCTGCTTCAATTTTGCTTTCGATTCCAACTTGCGCTGCTACAAAAAGGGCAGCGCCGGGGCTCTCACTGCCGCGGGGTTGCTTGCGATGCGGGGGCAGGAGGGCGCCACGTTGGACGGGGGTGGCGGGTCAGCATTGGTGACGGGCAGGACGGGGGTGTCGATCGAGGCGGGTGGCGGCGGCGGCGACGCTAACATAACTTCCGCCTCGGGCGACATCAGCCTATCGGCACCGTCGGGGCGGCTATTCATCGACTCTCTGCAGGGCGTGCACTTTCCCAAGGGCAGAACCGAGGCAGGGGCTTACACTAGTTCACTTTTCAGCTCAACCTGAGCCGGTTCTGACATAAATTACACCCTAAATGCCCCCGGATATCCCCTTGCACCTCCTAAACACCTCCTAAACAACCCCTTAATGCACCCCTATCCCACATAAAGCGCTTAAGTTGAGCCGGAAAGTGGACGAGTGTAAGCCCCTGAGCTGAGGCTCTCACCACTGCGGGTATACTATCGATGCGGGGGCAAGAGGCAGGGGCTTACACTCGTCCACTTCTCGGCTCAACTTGAGCCGTTTCTGGAACAAGATACACCCTGCATACCCCCTAATACCCCCTAATACCCCTTAAACAGTCCCTAAACAACCCCTGGACGCGCCCCTATCCTGTATAAAGCGCATAAGTTGAGCCGAAAAGTGGACGAGTGTACGCCCCTGGCAAGAGGGCGCTACGATGGACGCCGGCGATGGGTCGGCGGCGGTGAAAGGCTCGTCGGTGTTGATCGAAGCGGGCGGCGGCTACGCTTTAGGCGGCAACAGGGAGGATGTTGCCGCAGTAGCGACATCGACCTTGAAAGCGTCGAGCTCTGTGGCAGGGGCTTACACTCGTTCACTTCTCACCTCAACCTGGAACCCAACTTAGCCCCTCAACGCCTCAACACCCCCTCCACCCCCGCCAAAAACACCCCCTAAATACCCCTTGTCCGACCAAAAGCGCTTACGTTGAGCTGACAGGTGGACGGGTGTAAGCCCCTGCTCTGTGGTGGAGGCTTCCGGCGCCACGGGGGTCAGCATCTCCGCCCCCGCTGGGGTCAGCATCAGCAGCGGCGACGACGGCAGGGGCTTACACTCGTCCACTTCTCAGCTCAACTTGTGCCGTGTCAGACACACAAGAACACCCTACACACTCTAAACACCCCCTACCATCCCCTACACAACCCCTACGTGCAACCCCCATCCCACAAAATGCGCTCAAGTTGAGCTGAGAAGTGAGCGAGTGTAAGCCCCTGGACGACGGCGGCGGTGGAGGCGGCGTCACCGTGGCCTCCGCCGCCGGAGTCAGGCTATCATCTGCCGGTGGCAGCGGCACTGGTGCCGGCATCGTGCTCGACGCTGGGAAAACCGAAGCGGGTGCTCGGCGGCAGGGGCTTACACTCGTTCCCATTTCAGCTCAACTTGAGCTCCCCTGTCCACCGTATGACCCAAATTAACTCATGATTGTGTCCTGAAGTTGCTCAAGTTGAGCTCTAACGTTAACGAGTGTTCGCCCCTGCTCGGCGGGGCGTCGTCATCGCTGGGGGTGTGCTGTCAGGCAGGGGCTGACACCCGTCCACTATTCAGCTCAACTTGAGCCGTTTCTGGCACAAAAGCACACCCTAAACACCCCTAATACCCTCTACCACCCCCTCAAGACCCCCTAAACACCCCCGAAATAACCCCCAACTGCACCCCCTGACACGCAGAAGGCGTTTAAGTTGAGCCGAAATTTGGACGAGTGCAAGCCCCTGCTGCCGGGCAACAACAATGATGACAGCAAGGCTAGTAGCAGCGGACTCGACGTTTCAGGTGGCTCGCGGATCCGCTTGCGCGTTCAGAGCCAAGGTGGCGAAGACGACGAAGTCACCGCCATTGAGGCAGGGTCTTATAGGTCCGAGCAAGGGCTGGTAAGTGACCCCAGAATTCATCAGGTAATAGACTGTAAAAGTACTTAGGGTTTAGGGTTTGGGTCTTAAGGTTTCATTCTCACGAGACGACCCCTCTGATACCCCGCTAAAATTAAAATATATCCCACGTAACTGGTAAATTCTGGGGTCACTTTACCGGCCCTTGTTAGGATTTATCTTACCCAAGATTTGTTACCGCATACTCGTAAGCCGTGCGCCCTGACATTACAGAGTGTATCTCGCTGCTTTGTACCGCAGAGATGCTCAAGTTGAGCTGACAAGACTACTTGTGCGAGGTAGAGAATATGCTCGTCAGATCCCTCAGGTAACGCTTACCGACGTCAGTCAATGCATACAAGTGGAGTCTCTTCGTGGACGCTTCAATTGTGCTCCCTCTGAGGGTCTAAATGGGGGGTTTACTGTAGGGTTTTGATCGTTAGTCTTGAAATATAAGACGGACAGATATACAAGTGCGGCCCTGGATTGAGGTTCTTCCCAAGGGTGGCGGCGGCGGCGCCATAGTGAGCTTCAACGCGGAGGACCTGATCGTCGGCGCGGGAGAGGAGGCGCTCACCTTTACCTCCGGCGCGCCCGTCGGTACCAAGGCAGGTTATTGAGAACAGGCACTCGACTGACGTTGAATCTCCTCTTCCTCTCCCTCATATTCCTTGCGTCTGTACGAGTATGAGCAGTCGCAGGGGGGTGATTGAGAACAAACCCTGGGCCGACTTTGAATCTCCTCCTCCTTCCCCGCATACTCCCAGCGTCTGCATGCGCAATTCACCTGAAGGTCAGTCATGCTCCGATCTCGGCCGAGTGCTTGTTCTTAAATGACCCTCCTATCAGGGCGCCCCGAGAGGCCGCGCCCCGCGTATCTCCACCGGCGTTGGCGAGCTTCACCTCGAGGCGCCCTCGGGAGTTCGCCTGGACGGCCGAGCGGGGCCTGTGATAATTCTCGCCGCCGCCGGGGTCGATGTTCGCGCCGGCGGGGGGGCGCGGCTGCGCCTGGGCGGCGCCGGTGGCGGCATCGGCGCCTCCGAGGGTGACGGGGTCCTGCTCGAGGCGCCTGGGGGGAGCTTCCAAACCACGGTGGCTCGTGGCGTGGAGGCTATGTCCGGCACGGTAAGGCCCAGCAAAGTAATGCTTAAGATGTCCCTCGACAAATTTGACAGCCCGCGTTTCCTAATTGAATGCCACCTGGCAAAGGTTTTTGACCGATCCATTTGCCAGCCCTCTTTCATAAATTAAATGCCACCCGCCTGAAGTTTTCAGCGATTCATGCTAGGCTCTGGGGCACGGCGAAGTTCCGGGTATCAGCGGAGCTGGGGGCGCTGCTGGATGGCGGCACCATGGGGTCCACGGTGGTGGCGGAGGGTGACGTGTCAGTGGTGGCCAAAGAGGGGCAGCTCACGCTGTACGGTGCGGCGGGGGCTGGGCTGCGCGCTGGGCGGTACGGATACGGCGATGGGTTGATCGACGGCGACGGCGGCGACGCGGACGACGGCAGGGGCTTACACTCGTCACCTTTTCGGCTGAACTGAAGCGCTTTCTGCGGGATAGAGGGTACATTTAGGGGTTGTTTGAGAGCGTGTTAGGGGTCATCAGGGGGTGTTTAGGGTGTATTCTGTGTCAGAAACCGCTCAGGTTGAGCTTGAAAGTGAACGAGTTTAAGCCCCTGGATGACGGTCTCGGCGGCGCAGGCGGCGCTGAGGTGGACTTACCGGCGGGCGGGATGTCGGCAGGGGCTTACACTCGCTCACTTCAAAGCTCAACTTGAGGACCTTCGGGACCATTCGCTCACGTTAGAGGTCAACTTGAGCACCTTCGGGACACATCAACGGGTTAATCAGGGTAACATGGGGGACAAAGTGTGCTCAAGTTGAGCGGCAATGGGCAACGTAAGCTCAAGTTGAGCGGAAACGGGAACGAGTGTAAGCCCCTGGATGTGGGTGCACATCGCGGCGCCTGGGTCTATCAACCTCGTGTCACCACACGTGCACCTGAGTAGCGGCGGGGGCGGGGGCTGGGTTGGGGGCCGGGTTGGTGCGAGGAGCGGGGCTGACGATGACGGTATTGCGATTGTGGCCGCCGAGGCACTCGCGGTGACCGCGCCCCGGGGTATGGCGGTGCAGATTGACCCTATCAAACCCACGTTGTAAGCGCCTGGAACTAAACGTGTTGACACTTACATGTGATGAACCGCTTTCGAACTTTGCTTTCAAATTCAACTTGCGCCGCTACACCGGGGGCTGAGCCTCACGGGAGGCGGCAAGGTCGGTACATCAGTGTCGTCGGCAGGGGCTTACACTTGTCCACTTTTCAGCCCAGCCTGAGCCGTTTCTGACAGAAAATACGGTCTAAGCACCCCCGCAAACCCCCTCACACACCCTAAACGCCCACTAAACGACCCCTAGTTGCACCCCCCATCCCACAGAAAGCGCTCAACTTTAGCTGAGAAGTGAACGAGTGTAAGCCCCTCGTCGTCGGGCGACGGCGACATGTCCCTCACGGCGCTCGGCGTTGGTGCAGGGCCTTGCTAAACCCTCAACCCTAAATTCTCAGCCCTAGACCCT
>Ga0307489_10001696_pt1 | contig 14609 bp, 22 predicted proteins | sample SB12metaG_FD_202247 | JGI IMG/M metagenome (GOLD analysis project Ga0307489, IMG submission 202247) | Sea-ice brine microbial communities from Beaufort Sea near Barrow, Alaska, United States - SB 1.2 | ecosystem: Environmental > Aquatic > Marine > Coastal | place: USA: Alaska | collected... | reverse complement strand
TCACTGACACCCTGTAACCTAGCGTATCTCACGAAAAGTGCCTACGGTGAGCCGGAAATGTAGACGAGTGTAAGTCACTGACCGCGGGTCTCAGCCTGGCGCGCCTTTCTTGACCCCCGTTGGGCAAACAGTGACGCCGCCATGGCGGGAGTGGTCGTGGCAGGGGCAGGCCTCCGACATGCCGGGGGAGGGGCTCGGGCTCGGGCATGGCCTCAGACAAGTACTTTTCAGCTGCATCTTACTCACACACCTTTGAGGTATTCAGTGGATCAACTTCGAGCTGTTTGCAGCTTAACTTACGCACCTTTGAGGTATTCAGTCGAATAAGTCAGGGGGGTTGATGGAAGCACCGCTTGAAGTTAAGCTAGTCCAACCTGGTAAATGTACTTAGGGGAGGCCCTGGTGCTGGGCTAGGGGAAATCGAGGAGGAGGCCATGGCGGCGGTGGCGGCGGGGAGGCATGCGGCGGGGACGCCGCTGACCACCATTGAGTCATTGCACCACTCCATGACTCGCTCGATCAGCCGGAGGGCGGACGAGCCGGCGATGCCGATGAGCCCGCTGCGGCAACGCATGAAGTCGCTCGAGGCAGGGCGGTTCCCGAGAACAAGCACTCGATCGACGTTGAATTGCCTCCTCCTCCTCCTCCTCCTCCTCATCCTCCTGCTCCTCCTCCTCCTCCTCCTCCTCCTCCTCCTGCTAGCCCTCCTCCTCCTCCTCCTCCTCCTCTTCCTCCTCTCCCTCCTCCTCCTCCTCCTCCTCCTCCTCCTCCTCCGCGCGTCTGTATGAGCATTACTGGGCATTAGACCTGCCGGTAAAACATGCTCCGATCTCGGTCGAGTGCTTGTTCTCGATGACCCTCCTGCGAGGAGCTCAAGATTCGCTTGGCGCGGAGGAGCACGAGGCCAATTGCCTACAGCGATTTCATGACGATGTTATATGGTAAGGCGGTGCAGTTTAAGACCAGTTGAGTCCCGTGTTGAATGCGACCGGTGTCAGCGCTCACACTAAACTGATGTGATGAACCATTTCCAAGATTTGCTTTCAATTTTAACTTGCGCCGCTACAATAAGGCGCATCCGCATTTGCTGCCACGGCCGCCGCTCGAACAGCTTCGGCGGCGGCGGAGGGGGCGGCGGCCGCGGCACGCCTGCCCGCGCGCACCGCGGCAGCGGCGGCGGCGGCGGCATCGGAGGCGGCAGCGGCGGCAGCACGCATTCCCGCACGCATGAGCAGTACCATGCCTGCGATGCCGCGTATCAGTAGCGCTCAGATGCTGCCACGTCCCAGCAGTGTTGGCGAAGCCCTGGCGATGTTCAGGTTGACACCCTCGCCCTCTGTGAGTCCGGGGTCGAGCCCAAGAGGGGAGCCCACGAAAAGAGAGAAGGGTAATCATAATCGGGTGGTGCCTTCGCCGATGCCCGGGTCTTTGGATGACAGCAGCGGCGGCGACGGTGAAGGCGGCGGCGGCGACGGTGAAGGCGGCGGCGGCGGCGGTGGCAGCGGCAGCGGCGGTGACATAGGCGGCAGCCGGGATGGCGGCGGGGTCGGCGGCGTGGTTGGCAGCGGCGGAGGGGGTGGGGGCGGGGGCAGCAGCGGTGGCGGGAGCGGCGGCGGGAGTGACGGAAGGGCATCCGCTGCGCGGCCGCCCCGCCCGCCGGGGCGTGGGGGTACGTGGGTTGGCGCTGGCGACCCCGTGCTAGCTCCCGCCCCCGCCCCCGCCCCCGCCCCCGCCCCCGCCCGCGCAACCCTGGCCCGGCGGAGTGCAACTCTGACGCCGCTCAGCCATAGACCGAAGCCTCCTGAGCCACCAGCATAAGCAATTGATCTATTAGCCTTCATCGAGCCCCAAGGTACTCACATGTTGATCGTCGATCAACCTCGTTCATCGAGCCCCATATGGCGAGCTTACAACCTGCCACGTCCGCCAGGAAGCTGACAAAGCTCTCTATAGCCGTGCTGCGCTGTTTTTTGCATTTAGTGCGATCTAGCGGAATTGCCTGTTTGTCAATATCATTGTTGACATCGATATCGCTATGCACAACGCACATCTACCACACACATCACAACACAAAATGACAAAATCCGTGAAGTACACGCAGTACATTGCTTCCGTCTCCACTCTCTATTGAAACACGCAGAACAGCTCATCTCTGCTATCCTAACAAAGCAACTACGGCGACATAGCGAAGGGAAGGTCAGAGCGCTCGCACGACTCGCACCGCTCACTCCGCTCACGCCGCCGCACACAGGGCAAACGCGCTGATCTCGACATCCTGACTCCGCCCTCCTCTCTCGATTTTGGAGAGAGAATGGCTGCAGAGCTCTTAATTCACTCACAACCCACCGCGAGCTCCAATCTGAACAACCAAATTCTAATGAAATATACCACCCAACGCATGACTCATCAGAAAACCCATACCATACCAGCAAATAACACAGCATCGCTCACCTGCATCCATCACGCCCAGACCACACGAAACCAACAACCGCCGCGATCTTACGACGACACACACGATGTCTTGTGTTGACGCCAGAGGCTCTTCTGGCACTCATCGCTGCAGTACCGCAGTTCCTTGCACCTTTTCTAGGGGCGCAAGTTGAACTTGACATATTATGAACTTGAATTATTTATATGAACTAATGTATTAACGTTTCAAGCGTTTCGTACCAGACGGTGTCAACGTGGGTTTCATCGATTCATCCTGCACCGCCTTACCTTTGAGCACTCTTTGCTGCCGGGCTCCGAGCACCTGGGGGCTGCTCACGTGGTAGTGCCACCGCCCGCCCCCGCCCCCCGGCTTCCACCGTCCTAAACCCCAAACCCTAACCCTAAACCCCCGCCACCGCCCCGGCTTCCGCCGCCGCCAACGCCGCCGCCGCCGCCCCCGCAGTCTCCCCCCACTCAGCTACGCTCCTCCCGCCGCCGCGCCTCCCGCCCCGCCAGGGTGTAGCGGCGCAAGTCGAATTCGAAAGCAAAGTTTGAAAGCGATTTGTGATATCACTGTTTAAGCGCTGAACCCATAGGCGCTTTCAACACGGGTTTTGATACTGTCAACCTGCACCGCCCCGCCAGGGCCTGGCGGGCTTGTCGGGGTGTCCCTCGTCGTAGCGGCGCAAGTCGAATTTGACACCAAAAATTGGAAGTGGTTCACCAACTTGTAGTTTCAGGCGCTTTGTTTTAGGCGCTTGCAACGCGGGTTGGATGGGGTCAACCTGCATCGGCCTACCTCGTCGCCGGGGTGTATCTCCTCCCACTCATCCGAATCCGAATCCGAATCCGAATCCGAATCCGACTCCGGCTCTTCCACGTACGACTTCAATTCCTTCTCTGATCCAAAATTTAAGTGCTCAGCGCTCTTCTCCGGCGTGATGGTCCTGCCGTTAAGGCCTGGTTTAGGGTTTAGTTTAGGGTTGAGGGTTGAGGTTTCAGGAATAAGGGTCTGGGCTTTAGGATAGGGCAGGGCCAGGCCAGGCAGATGTTGCCCGCCACATCAACCAACGCATGTCGGACCATCATTTCTTGACTTCACTGTCATCTTATGACATGGCGAGCAATATCAGCCCAATGAACATGCCCGCCATGATGTCTACACGAACTTTGAATCCCGCTTCTGGAGTGAAATCGAAATCATGTGATGCGGCGAGCGATATCTGCGAGGCCCAATCCGTCGAACCCTAAACCCCAAGACTTAAACCCTGAATATTGTGACGTGGCGAACGATATCTGCGAGGCCCTACCCGCCGTTGTTCGCGTTCTTCTCGATGTAGCGGCGCAAGTTAAATTTGAAAGCAAAAGGTGAAAGCCGGCCATCATATTTTAGCTTCGAGCGCTGAAACCAGACGCAGTCAACCCAGAGTCAACATAGGGTCAACCTTCGCAGTTTCCAGGGTACCTCAAATGGCGGTAAACGCTCTTCGAATCGGAATACTCGAGTAAACAGGCGGTCAGATTTGCCATACAATGGTACAATATGGCGATTCGACCATCTATGACTGAAGAATTGGCGACCGCCATTTGAGGTGTCCTGGAAAACTGCGAAGACCTGCGCCGCCCAACCTTGAGATTGAGTATGCAGGCCAACATGTTTCCCTCAGCTGATTCTCCCTTCTGTTTTTTCTTGGCCGCATACAACGGCTCGATGGTCGCCGTGACGTAGCGGCGCAAGTTGAATTTGAAAGCAAACGTTGAAAGCAGTTTATGATTTATAGTGTCAAGCGCTAAAGCCATAGGCGCTGCGCTTTCTGCACGGGTGCTGATGCTGTCAACCTGCACCGCCGTACCGTGAGCAAGGCAACCCCGTTTAAATTGGCGGCGATGGCGGCGGCGCCCGGCGCAAAGCGCGATATCGTCTCCAGCACCTCCAGGGTTTAGCGGCGCGAGTTGAAAATGAAGCAAAGTTTGAAAGCGTTTCATTATATTTTAGCTTCAAGCTAATCATATTGTGGCTTCAAGCGCTGACATCAGTTTCACATCAGTTTCATTATATTGTAGTTTCAACCTCTGAAACCAAAGGCGCTTTCAACAGCGATTTTCAAACCGGCAACCTGCACCGCCCTACCAGGGCGAAGGGCACGAACATCATGTCCCACTCTGGGTCCTTGCTGTAGCGGCGCAATATCAAATTGAAAGCAACATTTGAAAGCGCTCCATCATATCTTAGTTTCAAGAGCATAGATCCAGGCAGTTTCCACACGGGCTTCATCGGTTGAACCTGAATTGCCCTACCTTGCCGCCCCGCGCGCCCAGCTCACACAGGCGCGTCACCAGGTTGGGCATCTCGTCGCACGCCGCAAAGCGCGCGCCGCACGCCAGCTCCGCCGCCGACTCCCCGCCTTCACCCAGTTGCCCCTTGCCCCTCACCAGGAGCCGCGCCAGCGCCAGCGGCCAGGGGCTTACCTTCGTCCACTATTCACCTCAACGTAAGCACATTCTTCAGGATATATAGGGTGGTTTTGGTGGTGAAATGGCTCAGGTTGAGCCGAAAAGTGGGCGAGCGTACACTCATGCACTATTCACCTCAACGTAAGCACTTTTCGTGGGATACGTAGGGTGGGTTTTAGTGACGAAAGCGGACGAGTGTGAGTCCCTACCAGCGGCCCCATCTCCAGCATCTCGCGGTACATATCGTGGTGCTGTGGGTGCGTGCGGTTCCTCCCGTAGTTGGCGTACCCATCCGGGTCACCTTCCGAGGTATAGTGCCGCGAGTTTGAAAGCGTTCAATTTCATTGTAGCCCAAACGCCGAACCAATAGGCGCTATCAACAAGGGTTCCAAATACTTTGAGGAAATGAGCGACATCGAAAAGACGGAGACAAATCCTTAAGACATGTTACTGTCAATCTGCATCGCCCTACCTCATCCTCCATCTGCTCTGTCACCTTTTTGCTTCGCGCGCTTTCGTGCTCCTCGATGAACGGCGTGCGGTACAGCAGCTCAATGTAGCGGCGCAAGTTGAATTTGAAAGCAAAGCTTGAAAGCGGTCCATCAAATTCTAGCTTCAAGCGCTGGAAGCATACGCACTTTCAACACAGACTTTGATACTGTCTACCTGCACCGCCATACCTCGATGATGCTGTCAAACACCTCGGCGCTGTCTTCTTCCAAAAGCACCTTGCAGTCGGGCCTTGCAGACATTGCCCGTCAGATATTGCCCGCCACGTCATGCAACGCATTTGAAACCCTCATTTTGTGTGTTGAATGGCATCTATGGCGTTGCGAGCAATGTCCGGTCTGTCTACAGACGTCTAGGGACTGATGGAAAGCGCTCGCCAGGTCATCAAATGCATTTGAACCCTCGTTTCTCAAGTTAAATGACATCCTATGACGTGGTGGGCACTATCCATCAGTCCCATCCATGGCATATATGGCGGTGACGGGCCCCACCTTGCGCACCGCCGCCACGCCTCCTGGCGCCCCCATCGCGATGGCGGTGAGGCCGCAGCACCCGGAGTTCAGGGTTTTACACTCGTCCACTTTTCAGCTCAATGTAAGCACTTTTCGTGGGCTGCGCGCGTCCACTTTCCGGTGGATGGGAGCAGATTATGTGGAATATTGGGAAGTTTCATGGGCAAAACCGTCTCAGGTTGAGCTGAGAAGTGGACCTTTGTTGTGGCTTCAGTGAAAAAAACTGGCTCAGGTTGAGGTGATAAGTGGACGAGGTTAAGCCCCTGCCGGCGATAAACTCCAGGTCCTGGCCACGCGGCAGGGCCTTACTCCTACTACCAGTACCTGAATGTTCCATCGGCTCCACTTCATACGGGGGGGCATATTTATTAAAAGGTGGTTCGGGGGTATACTTCTCCATGTTAGTATGTCTTCGGGGGGACAGTGGCTTGCACGACATGCGCCTGAAAGTGCCAGACGGGAGAAGTATTGTATGCGTGTATGATACTGCCGGTTATACACCCTCCACACATCCCTCATACAACCCAACCCTGCGAGCTACACATGTCATACTTGTACACCCCAAATGCTCCCTAATACACCCCAAATGCACCCGAATGCACCGCAACTACACCCTGATACACCCAATTGCACCACGGTACGTGCCCCAAATGACCCCAACATATCCGAAATGCACCTCATACACCTCAAATGCACCCTCATACACCATAGACGCACCCTAAATGCACCCTCAAAAGGCCCTGCCACAGCAATTCATGAGGTACTGGGAACCGATGTTTTGCGTCCACATGGCGGACTCGCCCAGTAGCAGGGTCCCGCGCACCACGCGACTCGTTTGCTAGGTGGCGGCTCGTGGCTTTCACTCGTTTGATAGGTGGCTTCCACTCGTTTGATAGGTGACGGCTTGTGGCTTCCACTCGTTTGATAGGTGGCTTCCACTCGTTTGATAGGTGGCGGCGTGTGGCTTCCACTCGCCGCCGCCGCCGCGCACCACGCACCGCGACTAGATGCGAGCGTGAGCGGGCGGCGGGATGGACCCACACGGGACAGCCGCCGCCGCCGCCGTCGCCACGCCGTCCCCGAGTGGAAAACTATGCGCTTGAATTAACGAAGATTGTTCGTTTTCGTTGCAGACACATGTCCGTCTTCGGGGTGCGACAAACAGTGGGGAAGATTGAGCTCATCGCCGCCACCGAATGCACCGCCTGTTCACCCACCGTACGACCCCACCCAAAGCCGCGAAAGCGTTGCGTCCTATCACCCCCGTCCAAGCGTGCATTCCTGCGAAACACCCCGCGATTCTTCGTTGGAAATGCGGAGTGCCACCCCACCCATGAGTATCGCCTCCTCGTCGCTCCCCTTGAGCAGCTCGGCGTACTTGCGCGCGCGCTCCTCGGGCGGCTCATTGCCGCGGACAAACCCCTTGCAGTTGTCGAAATCCATCGTGCGTTTGTTCGTGGGGTGTGTGTCCATCGCTGTTGAATTGCGTCGTAGTCGGTTTCGAACAAAAAACCGTTTTTTCCGGTAGCGCGGTCGGCTGACAGGTGTCCGGCCGGATGACGGGGCCTACAAAACGCTGCTGAGGCGTGCGCTCTCCCCTATAAGCTCCACACACTCCAAGAGCGACGCGCCGAGTTGACGAGCGACGAACGGCTTTACGGTTCCATTCAGGTTCAAGTAATGAAGGGGGTGTCAACACGTTGGCTTGGTAGCCGCAAATCCGGTCTGTTTACTCACAAAGCACGACCTGGTCGCGTTGCCGGAGCTCGGTCGGCTAATATATTTTCGGTGTGGAACGGTTCTGATGAGTCGAACGGACATCGATACCACAACTCCAATACCAAACCCTATACAGTACTGTGTTTAAATACCCCTTCTTCCATCTCCCACAGATACCAGAGACTGAACTGTCGGTCGGGATTCATTAATGAAGGCCACATGGGGGCACTTTTCGCAGTTGTTTACACATCGCTACATCCCAACTTTGCTTCGTAGGGCTTACTAACGTTCATCGAGCCCCAGTGCACGCACACAGTGAGCATTAGCCAACCCCCCTCCGCCATTACAAGCGGTCAGACTCTATCTGTCAGGGTTTAGGCCTATCATCGCTACATCCGGTACCTGGCTACAGCCCAACTTTGCCTCGTTGGGTCGGACGTCTTCCGCCTCAGTCCAGGTCCAGTTTCCGGAGCGCCCTCACGCCCTTCCTTAGGGACTGACAGAAATTGCTGGCCACGTCAAAGGATGTCATGCAATTCAATAACCAAAAAATGTAAATCAGGTAGGCGACGCGGCGAGGAGCATCTGTCGGTCCCTACCCTTGCCGTGCACCCGCAGGCGGTACACGCACGTCCACTCCTTGTTGCCGTAGTTGGACTGCACCTCGAATCGCACGTGGTCCACCACCGCGGGGTCCACCTTGAACGTCTGCATCGAGTGCACGCCGTTGTGCACGGGCTAACACTCGTCAACTTTTCAGCTCGACTCTAGACACGTTTCGTGGTATACGCTCGGTGGCGTCATTCTGTCAGTGATGAGGAGGGCTCAGGATGGAGTGAAAAGTAGACAAGTGTACGCCCCTGCCGTTGATGTCGTAGCGGAACTTTCCAAGCAGCACGGCGCCGTCGCCGCTGCCGATGCCCCCTGCCGCAGGTGGCGTGCGCGTGCTGTTCCACCCCAGCGCCACCACCGTCTTGGGCGCGGAGGCAATGTCGTACGCCACCTGCCGGTGAATGTGCTCCAGCGTCACGGACTCCACGGCGACAGGCTCGCGCAGCCGCAGGTCCACATGCCCGCTGCCGCCTTTGTGTAGCGCCGCACGTCGAAATTGAATCCAAAACTTGACACACATAGTATATTGTGTTACCATTTCATGCGCGTAAATCAGGCGCTATCAACACGGGTTGGGTTTCAACCTGCAGCGCCCTGCCGTTTAGCGCCAAGCACTCGCCCGCCGCGCTGCGCCGCGCCGTGATGACCCACAATGTAGGAGCGCAAGCTGCATTCGAAAGCAAATTTTAAAGCGTTTCCTCACATCTTAGCTTCAAGAGCTGAAACCAATTGCGGTCAACACGTGGACAACACGGGGACAATCTGGGGAAAACCTTGGGTCAACCTTGGGACAATCTGGGGACAACCTGGGGACCACATGGGGTCACCGACACCGCCCTGCCACTCGTCTGCGCGCGGGTGCACTGTGCCGCGGCCTAGGACCTTGAGCGCGTTGGTCAGCGGCCCGTCAGCACTGGCCACCAGCGGCGACAGCGCCGAGTGCCCCACCACCTTGCCTCCGCTGCTTAGGGCCCGGCATATAATGCTCGCCAAGTCATTCAAGGCACCTTGAACCCTGGTCTCTTGAGTTGAGTGGCACCCTATGACGTGGCACCCTATGAAATGGCACCCTATGAAGTGGCACGATATGAGAACTGGCACTGCATGACGGGACACCCTATGACGTGGCACCCGATGACTTGGCACCTATGACGTAGCATGATTCGCTAGGCCCTACCGCCGCTGAACAAGGCGTAGTCCACCTTCCCCGTACGGTCGGCCTCGAACACCTCCAGCTGCAACTTCACCTCGTCCACGACGTGGCCCTTGGTGACCAGTGGGCGGCCCTTCCACCTGTCCATCTTCAGCTGCAACCCCGCCTCCTGCGCTCGCATCGCCCGCCCCAGCGCGGCAACCTCTTCGCGAAGCGCCACCTCTGCGGCGGCGGCGGCGGGGGCGGCGGGCTTGGATTTGGCCGCCTTGGTGAGTGCAGCGAGCTCCTTGCGAAGCGTGCCGAGCTCGTCCTCAAGTGGGCTACCTTTGGGCTTGGCTAACGCCGCCACTTCCTTGCGTAGAGCCTCGACCTCCTTGTATGTATCCTTGCCGCCCTTTCCATCCTTGGCGGCGGCGGCGGCGGACTTGGCTTGCGCGGCTGACTCCTTACGCATAACGTCGACGTCGCTCGCGGCGGCGGCGGCGGCGGCGGTGGCGGCAGCAGTGGCGGCGGCGGATTTATTCTCCAACGCGATGAGCTCCATGCGAAGCGCCTCGACATCCTTGCGGCGCCGGCTTTCTTCTTTGTTCACCGCCTCGAGATCCTTGGTATCCGAGGCGGCCAATTCCTTGCGAAGCGCGTCAACATCACTCGCGGCGGCAACCTTCCTCTCTAGTGCCTCCAACCCTGTCCTGAGAATCTCGAGGTCGTCCCGGGTCGGGCCGCCGCTCGGTGCCACAGGGGCGGGGTGCGACTTCATCTTGGACAGCGCTGCAACCTCCATGCGCTAGGGCCCAGAGGATGTTTCTCACTACGTAATCAAACGCACTTTGAACCCTCGTCCCTTGAGTTAAACAGCACCCTATTACGTGGCGAGCAACAACCGCCAGGCCCCACCTTGCGCAGCGCCTCGAGGTCCTTCCCTCCCGCTGTTTTTTTCTCCACGGCACCGATGTCCTTGCGCAGCGACTCGATGTCCAGCGCAACCTTCTGCGCGGTCTTCTTGTCAACCGCGGCCATATCCTTGTTGTAGGAGCGGTGTTGACATTGAAAGCAGACATCACAGCTGTGGACCATATTTTACAAAACGTATGAAACTCTGGCAGTTTCAACATGGGATTCACATCGCACCACCCCACCCCACAGATTCAGTTAAGCGTGGAAACCATGAGCTTTCAACAAGGGTTTCGGGAACTATATTGCACCAACCTACCTTGCGCACGGCATCTACGTCGCTCTTCTCCGCCGCGCTCAGCTCCCTGAGCTCCTTGTGAAGCGCGGCGAGGTCGTCCTTGGTGGGCGCGGGCTTGGCCTTGGTAAGCGTGGCGACCTGGTTCCCCAGCACCGTGAGTTCCGTGCGAATCACCTCGATATCCTTGCTCGACAACCTGCGAAGCGCCTCGAGCTGTGTCTTGTCCGCGGCGGCGGCGGCGGCTGGGGGGGTAGATTTTGCCGTGGCGTAGTGCCATGCAGAACATACTCCAAACATCAGGTGGGCGGTGATTGAGTCGAGAGACGGGGGATGTCTGGTGTGTTCAAGACATTCAGAGCGCGGGGGTGGCAAACACGTTGGACATTTGGAGCAGCGGGGGTTGGTGAATGTGTTGAAGGATATTTGTAGCATTTTCTGACCGGCTCTAACTTCGTGAGTCCAGCCACCTCGGCGCGAAGAGCCTCGAGGTCTCTCCTGTCCACAGCGGCGGTGGCGGCAGCGGCGGCAGCAGTGGCTTTCTCCTTAGCGGCGGCCATGGCGGCGGCTGCTATCTCCATACGAAACTCCTTCCGTACCGCATCCATCTGTTCGGACGTCACCCCGTTGCCGGACCCGGCGCCCGCCGCAGCACTGGCGCCGGCGGCAGCAGCTGTTTTTGCTACGGTGGCTATGTCCTTGCGCAGCGAATCGACGTCTTCCTTGTCCTAAGGACTGATGGATAGTGCTCGCCACGTCATCACACGCCTTTAAACCCTCACTTCTTGACTTAAATGGCATCCTATGACGTGGCGAGCAATATCCATCGGTCGCTACCTTCTCCGCCTTGGCTATGGCAGTGTCGGCGGCGGCCTGGACCTTGAGCTTGGCGGAGACTGTGGCAAGCTCCCGACGCAACACCGCGAGCTCAGCGGCGGACGGCACATCCGCGGAGATCGCCTTGGCCACGGCGTCGATGCTCTGACCCTCGGACTAGGGACCGACAGATAATGCTCGCCACGTCATAGGATGCCATTTGACTCACGGAAACGAGGGTTCAGAATGTGCTAGATGGCGTGGCGAGCACTATCCATCCGTCCCTACCACGGACTTCATGCGCGTGGCGAGCGCTCTTGCATTCGCGTCATACCCGCCCCAACCCATGCCGCCGCCCGCGTGGTGGACTGTGAGGCCGTGCACGCTCGTACCCAGCGCCACTGCAATCGCGAGGAAGACCAACAGCAGCACGCTACCCAACGGGACGTGCCCTGCTGGCCAGTCGCGGGCACGAACGCTCACGCCCCACGGCCCCATCCATCCGCGCTCCGCCATCTGCTCCTCCTGCTCCTCCTCCTAGTGTCTGACAGATAATGCTCGTCACGTCACCTAACGCCCTTTGAACCCTCTGTTATTGAGCTTCATGGCATCCTATGACGTGGCGAGCGCATTCCATCAGTCCCTACCTCCTCCTGCTCCTCATCCTGCTCCTCCTCGTCGTCATCGGCCCCGGCAGGTGTGTAACCCCCGCCAGGAGAGTCTGGCAAATGTGGGGTTCGCCTCGTCGTGGGATGCCGGTTGACGCAGGAGACGTCGCTCGCCAGTCACAGAATGCCATGTAACGAGTAACTCAAGAGTGTGCGAGATGCGTGTCGGTGACATGGCGGGCAATATCCGCCCAGCCCTGCCTTGGCCACGGCGTCGACGCGGGCTCCATGCCGTGCCGCGCCGCGCCTGCCGCCGAGCAGGGCCTTACACCTGTTCCCGTTTCAGCTCAACTTGAGCTGTGTCTGTCCCCATATAACCCAACGTCACCCCTGGATGTGTTCTGAAGGTGCTCAACTTCAGCTCTAGTGTAAGCCCCCGCTCAACTTGAGCTGTCTTTGTCAACTATATGACCCAGCTTAACCCCTGGATATGTGTCGAAGGTGTTCAAGTTGAGCTGTATCGTGGACGAGTGTAAGCGCCTGCCGCCGAGGTGTCAGCGCCGTCCGCGCGCGAGCTCATGCGTCGCGTTTGCGGCGTGCTGTTGACAGGCGGCGACTGCTGCATCGGATGCATGTAGGCACCGGGCGCGAAGTCTGAAGCGTGCGCCAGGATCGATGCCCTTGCCGCGCGCCCAGCGGACCCCAAATACGGACTTGGAGAAGCTCCCTACGTCAGAACCACGGGAGAGGACACGAGTTCAGTTACGCGCGCAGTGACACACATCTGCAACGAGTGTCACCCGTTACCGTTAGTCGTGTGCCCACTTCAACTCTCAACGACACCCTTCACCCTCCCTCCGCTCACCCTCACTCCCTCCCCCTACTTTCCTCCCTCCCTTCATTCCTGCCTCCCTCCGTCCCTCACGCACCCACTCCCTGCCCCATCAACCTTCCCTCTCCCGTGCTCACACGCTTACGCACTCACTCTCCTCCTTCACCTTCACACTCACTTCTCAGTCCTCAGTCCGCAACACACACTTATGCATCCTCATCAAACATTCTCGGCCGATGCACTGCACGCGTGTTGGGCACGCCGGGCGCGAGGGGGGGGGGTTGCGGGGGCGGCGACTGACCGGAATTACGTGATACGGTCGCCGGGTGCTCATCAACGAGGCGCGGGCAAGTGGGCGCGAGCCAGCTCGCCATCCGGCGTCGGTTGCACCTGCGTGAGTTCGGTTTAGGGTTTCAAGTTCAGGGCAGGGCAGGGTTCAGGGTTCAGGTTTAGGGTAGTGTGTCAGCGGCGCGGAGCGCGCAGGGGAAATGTTTGACCCCTCTTGAGCGGGCACGGCGGCGCCGGCACTGGTGACCACGCTCGACGTGAGGTGCGAGGTGCGCGCGCGACGCCACCCAAATCGGCGTCCACCCCTGCACTCAGAGCGCCGCCGAGCCACTGAGCCGAGCAGCTGAGTTCCCCTATCAGTCGTTGCAGGTCGTGAGCTCGTGACTCAGTTCTGGCAGTGGGGACGAGGCATTTGTGGGGCACACAAAAACGTGCGGCCGGCATGGAGCGGGTGCGCGCGGACCTCGACAAGGTGAAGGCGGCGAAAATGATGGCGAGCGAGCGAGCGAGGTTCGTATGTCGACTCGCGCCCCCATCCCCGCCCCGCCCCCCGCTCCGCCCCCCTCACCGTCGAATGCCATCCACCCACGGACACCGCTACCTGTGCGGAGTACAATATTTGCGCGCCTTGACGCGTTTATTCGCTATCGCAAATGGAACACCCCGTCTATCGTACCCGTCGCGCCCTCGACAGCGCGGCGGTGCTGATCCGACGCGCCCGCCCAACGTGATCTCCTCGCCGCCCCGTGTCCTGTTTTGCTGACCCCGCGGCGCTTATGCCATGCCGTGCCGCAGGGTGGCCGCGGAGACGCAGCACTCAGAGGCGCTGGAGATGGAGGTGTGGGGCGACAAGCCGCTGCTGGCGAAGGCGCGAGCAGGGGGGTCGGCGGGCGCGGGGAGCAGCACGGCATCGCCCATGGGTTCGCTCACGGCGGGGCCCGGCCGCGCCTTCCCTTACCGTATCATAGTGTTTACCCGTACTCGTACACACTCGCCACCTCTCCGTCTCACAGTGTACCCATTGAAGGCCCAGGGCGGGAATGGGGGCCAGACACACTCGCTGCCTGCTCCTCCTCCTCCTCCGTTTCACAGTATGCCCGTACACACTCGCCGACTCCTGTACCTCTTTCGTCTCACATTTACTGTCCGCAAAGGGCTGACGAGTCCACGGGGAAGTGAGGTGCGGCTCTGCGTGACGGACGACAGCAACGCGAACGAGCGCGATGCGGAAGCCGACGCCGCGGCGGACGACGACGGCGGGGGCGGGGGCGGGGAGGCGGAGGTGCCGCTGTCGGGCATCAACGACGATGGGTATTTCGGCGACGCCAGCGGGCAGTGGATGTCGCTTGAACCCAACACGGAGATCACCTTCGCGACGGTAGGGCGGTGCAGGATGACAGTATCAAAACCCGTGCTGAAAGCTCCTGGTAACAGCGCTTGAAAAGTTTATCATAAATTGCTTTCAACGTTTGCTTTCACTTTCAAG
>Ga0307489_10001695_pt1 | contig 14610 bp, 12 predicted proteins | sample SB12metaG_FD_202247 | JGI IMG/M metagenome (GOLD analysis project Ga0307489, IMG submission 202247) | Sea-ice brine microbial communities from Beaufort Sea near Barrow, Alaska, United States - SB 1.2 | ecosystem: Environmental > Aquatic > Marine > Coastal | place: USA: Alaska | collected... | reverse complement strand
GAAAAAACCCAAAGCTGTTGATCAACAAGCCCAAAATAATGGCATATAAAGAAGGTAATAATGTTATCCCTGTACCGACTATCAGGGTCACCGTGCCTGCCATCATGCAGCGAGGTTGAGACCAGCGCTGACCTAATTTACCGGATATAGCCGAGGCATAGGTGCCCGACAGATAGGTTAAAAACAGCAGGCCGATAAACTTAGCGGTCAAATTATAGGGGCTCGCCTCAAGTACAAAGGTAATATAGCTGTACTGATTCACAAAAATAAAGAAACTCAAACCGCCAATACAATAACTTAATAATAAGTCTTTGTTGGCTAAGTGTTTGGCCAATTGCCCCAGCATGGATATAGGCCGCAACCGTTTCGGGGTGAATTTTTGTGATGCAGGCAACAACCAGGCAAACGCGGCCGTCAGCACCAGGCTAAAAACCGCCATAAAGGCGAAGGTGCCATCAAGGCCCACCCTGTCACCCAAAAAGCCCCCTAATAACCTGCCGCCTATCCCGCCCAGCGAATTACCGCTGATGTATACGCCCACGGCAATCATCAGGGCATCGGCATTAAATTCATCGCTCATGTACGCCACAGCAATGGCTGGCAAACCGGCGAGAAAAAAGCCCTGAAGCGCCCGTAAAACCAATAAACTGTGATAATCACTAATACCCGCCAAACAGACGGTAGTTACGGTAATGCCTGCCATGGAGAACAGCATAAGACCTTTGCGCCCAATAGCGTCAGACAAGGGGCCGTATAGTAATAACGATAGCCCCAGGGTAAAGGTAGTAATGGTAAAGCTGGCGCTGGCTTGTAACGGCGAAACCTCAAAATGGGCACTGATCATCGGCAACAGCGGTTGGGTCACATAGAGGTTGGCAAATACCATAAAGGATCCCAGACACAAGGCTAGCGTCGCCCGCCAAAAAGCGAACGTGGCTGGGGTGATCATTGTTTCAAAATCAAAATGGGGTTTTACCTTGAAATGTCTCTATATGCTGACAGGCTATGCCCAAACGGCATAAGTGACAAGTGAATTACCCCGCGACATCGCTTCGCTCTGATCACGGGGTTTTCTCGACCATTGTTGATAAAAAAGCGCCCCGCCCAAGCGATTATTCGCTCAAACGTTTAGCGCTAAATTTTGGCTACCCGTTATTGGTAGCCAATCAAACCGGTGGCCAATGGGGTTAAAAGCTGTCTTGGGGTATGCGTACCCAGCCTTGCATTAACACCCTGGCGCTACGGCTCATGGCCGCTTTTATCACTGTCCATTGGCCACCCACCTGTTCGGCAGCAGCGCCAACGCGCAAGGTGCCAGACGGATGACCAAAACGGATTTCGCTGCGCTCCCCGCCCCCTGCCGCCAAATTAACCAGCGTACCGGGAATGGCCGCAGCGGCCCCTATGGCCACCGCGGCTGTGCCCATCATGGCATGGTGTAATTTACCCATCGACATGGCACGCACCAACACGTCTATGTCATCAACGTTTACCTGCTTACCGCTGGATGAGACATAAGACTGTGGCGGTGCCACAAAGGCCACTTTAGGGGTATGCTGGCGACTGCCTGCTTGGCTGATATTTTCAACCAAACCCATTTGCAGCGCACCCTGGGCGCGGATAATTTCAAATTTGGCCAGGGCTTGAGGATCGCTATTGATCACCTCTTGCAGTTCAATACCTGTGTAACCGATATCTTGTGCGTTAACAAAGATGGTAGGAATACCGGCGTTAATCATGGTCACCTTCAGAGCTTTTATGCCTATGGCTGCAAGCTCAGGGGAGTCCAATTCATCAATCAGGTTGCCGGTAGGGAACATGGCGCTGGCCTCACCTTCTGCAGCATCCGCCGGGTGCATAAATTCCACTAACACTTCGGCGGCAGGAAAGGTTACCCCGTCCAATTCAAAGTCACCAGTTTCTTGCACTTCGCCGTTGGTGATAGGTACATGGGCGATAATGGTTTTTTGAATATTCTGTTGCCAGATACGCACCACGGCCACACCATTTTGCGGTATGCGACTGGCGTCCATCAGACCATTCGATATAGCAAAGGAGCCCACCGCCGCAGTCAAGTTACCGCAATTACCGCTCCAGTCCACAAAGGGCTTGTCTATCGCTACCTGACCAAACAGGTAATCTACATCGTGATCGGGCTGACTACTTTTGCTTAAAATAACTGTTTTACTGGTGCTTGAGGTCGCTCCGCCCATGCCGTCGGTTTGTTTGCCATAGGGATCCGGGCTGCCAATGACTCTTAGCAATAAAGCATCTCGCGCGGGGCCGGGTATCTGAGCACCGACGGGGAGATCACTGAGGTTAAAAAACACCCCCTTACTGGTGCCGCCACGCATATAGGTAGCGGGTATTTTAATTTGTGCCGGATGGGCCATTTACTGCTCCTGCTCAATTGATACTGCCCCTGGTAACCAGCAATCATGCTGAACACCAGGGGCAATGTGGTGGCTTATGCTACGTTTGATTCAAGAAAATCCTGGGCAAAGCGCTGCAATACGCCACCAGCCTCATATATAGACAGCTCTTCTTGGGTATCGATACGGCATTTAACGGGCACCGTTACCTGCTCGCCATTTTTACGGGTGATCACCACTGACATTTCGCCCCCGGGAGTGCACTCGCCCAGTACATCATAGGTTTCGCTGCCATCTATATGATAAGTATGGCGGTTTTCACCGGCGATAAACTCAAGGGGTAATACACCCATACCGACCAGGTTAGTACGGTGAATACGCTCGAAACCTTCGGCGACTATCACTTCTACCCCGGCCAGACGAACGCCTTTGGCGGCCCAGTCACGTGATGAGCCCTGGCCATAATCTGCACCTGCTATAATGATCAGCGGCTGTTTACGCTGCATATAGATTTCAATAGCTTCCCACATGCGCATCACTTTACCCTGCGGCTCAAGGCGGGTCAGAGAACCTTGCTTCATCTTGGTCTGTCCATCCGGGCTCACTTCCTGCACCATTTCATTGAACAGTTTAGGGTTGGCAAAGGTAGCGCGCTGGGCCGTTAGATGATCGCCCCTGTGGGTGGCATAGGAATTAAAATCTTCCTCTGGCAAGCCCATTTTGTGCAAATAGGCCCCCGCTGCGCTATCCAGTTGAATGGCATTAGAGGGTGACAGGTGATCAGTAGTGATATTGTCTCCCAGCACCGCCAGTGGCCGTAAACCTTTCATGGTGCGCTCACCGGCTAAAGCCCCATCCCAATAGGGAGGACAGCGAATATAGGTGCTCTGAGGCCGCCAGTCATATTGGGGGTTAACGTGCTCACCGTATTCAACTTTCAAATCAAACATGGGTGTATACACTTTGCGAAACTGCTCAGGTTTAACACTGGTTTTGACCATCGCATCGATTTCTGCATCGCTTGGCCAGATATCTTTTAATCTGATTGACTCACCGTTTTTATCCAGGCCCAGCACATCTCGCTCAATATCAAAACGTATGGTGCCAGCTATGGCATAGGCCACCACTAATGGGGGGGAAGCCAAAAAGGCTTGACTCGCCTGGGGGTGAATACGCCCGTCGAAGTTACGGTTACCGGATAAGACCGCAGTGGCATACAAGTCCCGTTCCTCGATTTCTTCCTTGATAACCGGATCCAGGGCGCCGCTCATACCGTTACAGGATGTACAAGCAAACCCGACTACGCCAAAGCCAAGTGTTTCCAGCTCAGGCAATAAATTGGCTTCTTCTAAATACAGCTGCACCGCTTTGGAGCCCGGGGCTAACGAACTTTTCACCCATGGTTTGCGGGTCAGTCCAAGCTTGTTAGCATTGCGGGCGATAAGGCCTGCGGCAATCATATTGCGCGGATTACTGGTATTGGTACAGCTAGTGATAGCGGCAATGATCACCGCACCATCAGGCATTTTACCGCTTTCGTTTTCAACGATACCGCTGATCCCGCGCTGGGCCAATTCTGAGGTGGGTACCCGGCTATGGGGATTAGACGGCCCGGCAATATTACGCCCGATTGAGGATAGATCGAAGCTCAGCACCCGTTCATATTCTGCATTTTGCAGGCTATCGGCCCACAAGCCGGTGTGTTTGGCGTAGTTTTCAACCAATTTGACTTGTTTATCTTCACGGCCGGTCAGCGTAAGGTAATCAATGGTTTGACGGTCGATATAAAACATCGCCGCGGTGGCCCCGTATTCCGGGGTCATGTTGGAGATAGTAGCGCGATCGCCTAAGGTTAGGTGCTTAGTGCCTTCACCGTAAAACTCCAGATAAGATGACACCACTTTTTGCGCCCGTAAAAACTCGGTTAACGCCAGCACCACATCAGTAGCCGTGATCCCTTCCTGGGGTTTGCCGGTTAACTCAACGCCGATAACATCCGGTAAACGCATATACGAAGCGCGGCCCAGCATCACGCTTTCTGCTTCCAACCCGCCTACACCAATGGCAATAACGCCCAGAGCATCAACCATAGGGGTGTGACTGTCGGTGCCAACCAGCGTATCGGGAAAGGCTATGCCGCCCTGCACTTGTACTACTGGCGACATACGCTCCAGGTTAATTTGATGCAGAATGCCGTTACCCGAGGGTATTACGTCTACGTTTTTAAAAGAGGTTTTGGTCCACTCAATAAAATGGAATCTGTCCTCGTTACGTCTGTCTTCTATGGCGCGGTTTTTGGCAAACGCGTCTTTGTCAAAACCCGCCGCTTCAACCGCCAGGGAATGATCCACCACCAATTGGGTCGGCACCACAGGATTAACTTTAGACGGGTCGCCGCCTTGGGCAGCTATGGCATCACGCAGACCGGCTAAATCTACCAGGGCGGTTTGACCCAAAATGTCATGACACACAACGCGCGCCGGATACCAGGGAAAGTCCAGATCCCGCTTGCGCTCAATAAACTGCTTGAGGCAGTCGGTCAAAATCGCCGGTTCACAGCGCCGTACCAAATTTTCAGCAAACACTCTAAAGGTGTAAGGGAGTTTTTCATAGGCACCAGGGGCGATGTCATTCACGGCCGCCTGGGTGTCAAAATAATCCAGGTCACTGCCCGGTAAAGATTTACGGTAATTGCTGTTCATAAAAACGGATCCTTTTAGCAAACTAACGAAACAAGCACAAACACGCCAGTAACCCCTAAAATAGAGCCACTGGCTTAAGTACTTAGCGCTGGCTGATGGCGGTCACTTTACGTGGCTCTGGGCCGACATAATCGGCGCTGGGGCGGATGATACGGTTGTTGCTACGCTGCTCCATAACATGAGCTGCCCAGCCGGTTAGCCGTGAGCACACAAAAATTGGCGTAAACAATTTGGTGGGAATACCCATAAAGTGATAGGTAGAAGCATGGAAGAAATCCGCATTACAGAACAGTTTTTTGCTGTCCCACATGAATTCTTCGCAGGCCACTGAAATATCATACAAAGAGGTATCGCCATTTTCTTGTGCCAGTTTTTCAGACCAGGCTTTAATGATCACATTACGGGGATCCGATTTACGGTAAATGGCATGGCCAAAACCCATGATTTTTTCTTTACGGGCCAACATGCCGGCCATTTTTTCTTTGGCATCGGCAGGTGAGCTGAATTTCTGGATCATATCCATAGCCGCTTCATTGGCACCACCATGTAATGGCCCGCGCAACGTACCAATGGCACCGGTCACACAAGAGTACATATCAGACAGGGTTGAGGCGCACACCCTCGCAGTAAAAGTTGAGGCATTAAACTCATGCTCAGCATACAAGATCAGCGATACGTCCATCACCCTGCGATGCTGGGGGGACGGGGTTTTACCGTGTAATAACGCTAAAAAGTGACCACCGAGTGAATCTTCATCTGTGGTGCAATCAATTTCGACGCCCTCATGGCTGAATTTATACCAATAACACATAATGGCAGGAAAGGCTGCCAACAAGCGATTGGCCGCCTGGTGCTGCTCAGTAAAATCCGCTTCGGGCTCAAGGTTGCCTAAAAACGAACAGCCGGTGCGCATCACGTCCATGGGGTGGGCATCTTTGGGAATGCGTTGTAAGACTTCTTTTAAAGTCTGGGGTAAATCACGCAAACCATTAAGATCGCTTTTATAACTCGTCAGCTGGCTTTGGGTGGGTAATTCGCCATTAAACAGTAAATAAGCCACTTCTTCAAAAGTAGTGTTTTCGGCTAAATCTGCTATGTCGTAACCGCTATAGGTTAAACCTGAGCCTGACTGGCCCACTGTACACAAAGCCGTGTCGCCGGCGCTTTGGCCACGTAGTCCTGCTCCTGTTAATTTCTTATCTACCATAACCTGCTCCTAATATTTTTCGATTCGTTGTCGGTGAAATTTGCCCAGGCCGTTTTACCGTCACCCTTGAAGCCCCAGCGTTACTCAAATGGCTTTGGGTATAGGTAAAAGGCGCAATCATTACGTTATTTATTTTTGCCCTGGGCGAACAGGCTATCGAGCTTTTGCTCATAGTCGTGATAGCCCAAATAATCGTAAAGATCCATGCGGGTCTGCATGGTATCCACCACAGATTTTTGGTCGCCTTGCTCTAAAATGGCGGTATACACATTTTCGGCCGCTTTATTCATGGCCCGAAATGCACTTAAGGGGTAAAGCACCATCGCTGCGCCCCACTCGCCCAAGACCTTTTTATTCCACAATTCAGTTTGGCCAAATTCGGTAATATTGGCCAAAATCGGTACGTCTAAGGCTTCAGCAAAAGCGCGGTAATGCGCTTCGGTTTTAATCGCTTCGGCAAAAATTCCATCTGCGCCAGCTGCCACATAGGCTTTAGCCCGAGCAATGGCGGCTTCTAACCCTTCCTGGGCGAACGAATCGGTGCGCGCCATAATGAAAAAATCCGGGTCGGTGCGCGCATCTACCGCCGCCTTAATACGATCGACCATCTCATCAACCGGTACGATCTCTTTATTAGGGCGATGACCACAGCGTTTTTGCGCCACCTGATCTTCCATATGTACGGCAGCGGCACCGGCCTTTTCCATATCCCGTATGGTCTTGGCAATATTAAAGGCCCCGCCCCAGCCGGTGTCGATATCAACCAGTAATGGCAAGTCACAAGCCGAGGTAATACGCTGCACATCAACAATCACATCATTTAATGAGGTCATACCTAAATCAGGCAAACCATAGGAGGCATTCGCCACCCCACCGCCGGATAAATAAATGGCCTTATGACCGATTTTTTGAGCCATCATGGCCGAATAGGCATTAATGGTACCGACGATTTGCAGCGGCTGATTGTCGACTAACGCTTGACGAAACTTTTGACCTGGGCTCATGTACTTGCTCCTTAGGGTTTAGTGAAATAGGGTGTTGATAGCGCTTTGGGTTGGGTCAAAACGCCACCAACTAAACTGAACATTTTTGTTATCGCTATTAGCCTGTTTTCTCGAGGGCTAACTTGTTTTGAATGTTATTTTTTGAATATAAAATATGGCGGCGCATCAGCATTTCTGCCAACTCACCATCACGATTAGAAATGGCCTGGACGATATGTTTATGCTCTTCAAAAGCGGTACTCACCCGGGGGCCAGTCATACCTAATTGCACGCGATACATACGCACCAAATGATAAATTCCATTGATCAGCATGGCGATAAGATGATTGTTTTTACTGCCCACAATAATGCGATAGTGAAAGTCCACATCACCGGCTTCCTGATAATAAGAGCCATAGTTTTTAACGTCCTGGGAGTGGATATTGAGCAAGGCATTTAAACCCGCAATTTCTTCATCACTCATATTCTGCGCCGCTAAGCGCGCGGCCATGCCCTCTAGGGCTTCACGTACCTGATACAAATTCACCAAACCTGCTGATGAAAGTGACACCACCCGCGCCCCAACATTGGCTTTGCGCTCTACGATATGACAAGCTTCAAGACGGTTAATGGCCTCACGGATTATTGCCCGGCTTACGCCATAGTTTGTCGACAATTCAGTTTCGCTCAGTTTTGAGCCCGCCAGTACCCCCCCTTCAACAATATCTTTACGCAATTGAAAAAAGGTTTTATCGGCTGCGGTAATAGGCTTTTCTGAAAAGTTTTGCATGAATTTAGCGAGAGTCTCTGTCGTGTTTATTGAAGCCCAAGGCTGATGGAATTATCAGGCTGGCTTTAAATGTTGTCGACAATATAGCAAATTATTTGATACTTTCAAGATTTAATTAGCATAATTGTCGACAATAATGTTTATATTTTAAATTCATTAGTATCGGGAAAAGTTATTATCAACGGTATAAAGGAGGATGTGACCGGTGGAGTTTACCCGTTGTTTGGTGTTTTTAATGCGCTGTGCGCACCTATAACCCATGCGTTGCGCTTACGTCAATCTCGATAACTGTTCCTGCGTTATTCTACCTTCCACCATCCATATTGGTCGCCTGCGCTTCTCGATTGAAACAGGTCGTGAGTACGCCATAGATTGTCTTATTTGAGTTCACCATTAACACATCCCTGATGATCCTCACCCAGTCTCGCCATCCTTGGCTAGCCGTTCAACTGGGCGCTACTACGTAGCTAAAAATTCCAGTTTCACCCATGCAATTTAACCAGAGGTAGCCTGCGATGCTCGGGGAGCGTTGAGTCGAGTAAATGGCTCTTCGTTGTAGATTTGATAATTTTTTACGTGACATTTTAATTGGGAATGTTTAAATGTTAAGGAGCACGGTGCCAATATTTTTAGGATGCCTGTTCTGTTGAGCCTATCGTAAGTAGCGTGATACAAGCAGCAGTGTTAAATACCACTCAAAACCTAGATAAAGGGCTGACGACTGAATTACCACCCCTTTGTAGAATATGGATATAGATTTGTGTAGTACGTAAATCAGCATGACCCAGTTGGTCTTGCACGGTGCGAATATCAGCACCGGATTGCAGTAAATGTGCTGTGAATGAATGACGAAGGGTGTGGGGCGTGACATGCTTATTAATTTTCACACTAAACGCTGCACCACGTACACTTTTTTGAATAATGGTCTCGTCACAGTGATGTCTTCGCAACAACTTACTCTGTGGATCGACTGCCAGATTGATACTTGGGAACAGATATTGCCAAGGTAAAGTGCGGATAGCCCCTTGATACTTAACGCTGAGCCTGCTGGTAAGATAAACACCCGCACAGTTCGGGTGGGCGATATCTGCATTTAAAGACTGTTCAACCAAAAAAGTTTGGCTGCGAAGTGCCTGATGAAGCTCTGGCGCCAAGGTTACTACCCGATACTTACCGCCTTTTCCGTACCATATTTTTAAACATAAAAAATCAAAACCCACGTCTTTAGCGGCTAAACGTGCTGCTTCCATTAATCTCAGTCCGCTGCCATAAAGTAGTAACACCAATAATTTATGTTTTGGGTTAATAAAGGCCAAAAGTGCCTTCACGTCTTCAATTGTCAACACTACTGGCAACTTCGGCTGACGGCTACTTTTAACAAAATTCAACTTAATATTTAATGGCTTATTGATAATATCCTTGTACAGAAAAACTAATGCATTAAGCGCTAGCCTGAGTTTGTGTAGCGACATGCCTTTTATTAACCAAATAACTCAAGAATGATTCCACGTCCTGATCGCCTAGCTGCGCGGGATGTTGGTTGTGACGGAGGTGAATATAAAACTTTATCCAATGCAAATAGGTACGTTTGGCATAGACTTTACTTACATTGTTTCGATGATATGCTTCAAAAAAAGTGAGGTTGTCATGGCTCATCCAAGTTGATATTTAATTTGTATGTATAGACAGTGCTTTGAGGTTTATCCAATAATAGAAAATCAGGGTCATTTTGGTGTGATTACCCAAGTATCTTTTGCACAATGCGGAGAAAACCGATATAAAAGATATACATGAGAGTAGTGTAAAAATATGCTCTGAATTATATTGGACAAAATGGTGTGTTTAAACCCACCATTTTGGTGTTAATTAGATTGTTAGAAAATAATTTGGGAATTTCATGGAGTTTAATTGGCAAGGAATAATTACTTCGGCTTTAACTGTTGGCGTCATCACGTATGCAATTAATTCTACTAGCCACTCTGTCGAGAAAGGGCACTTAAAATACGGGCTATTTATAAAAGGATTGGGGATAGTCTGTTTGATATGTTTTTTGGGCCCACTTTGGGTTTATTTAACTGATATCTATCAAGTAAATAAACCAGGGGAGGCTACTGCACTTATTGGATTAACGATAGGTTTTGGCTTTTTTGCAATCTGTACGATAGGTGAGGGCTTTTTTGTAAAGGGAAATTATGATGAATCCTCAATTAATTTCTCAACACCATGGACAGGTTCAAAAGCTAGCAATTGGAGAGACCTTGAATCGGTAAAGTTTAATATCCTTTGTTGCTGGTATGTTTTGCAATTTAAAGATGGTAATACTATGCGCATATCATCTTATTTAAGTGGAAACGGCTATCTATTGGATTTTTTACGAGAAAAAGGACATGATTTTTAGCAAGCCAAGTCAGCAGGAATTTTACTCGCTGAAAAACACTCATAAAATCCCCTGCTTGGGGCGTTATAATTTTATGGAGATTCCGATGAATAGGATATTTCAAGTTTTTATGACTTTTGCTTTCGTGACATGCTGTTCCTACGCTCAGGATCAGCACTCTACTGTTTCTAAAAATATTTTACTTGCTCATTGGGTTTTCAATAAGCCTAGCACAATAGAAAACTTTAGGAACTCAGACATGTCACAAGCTGAATTTAAAGTGTTCTCCTCCATATTAAAACCCGCAGAAATAGTAATAGCTGATAAATTATACTCCAGTCATATTCAAGGGCGTAATCCTACTCAAACTCCCTATTCAATTATTTCTATTTCAGATAATGGGGAATGTTTTAAACTCCAATTTAAAGACCCTAGAATACCTTTAGATATACAAAAGAATGAAATGTGCGTTGTAAATAACAGGCTGCTATTACCAGGACCTAAAGGTACAAAGGAAATATTCGATAGAAAATTATAACAATCGTATTAAATGGACGCCTAACAGTTGGCTGGCGCTCATTCTTTGCTAATTTAGCCAACTGTTTTCCGCCAGTTATGCGGAGCGTTATGTTTTTTACAAAGGATGATTTAAATGGAGATTTATAATTGAAAATTATACTAAGCGCTTTGCTCACTTTAGTGTCAATTTCAGGTTGTGTGGTAGTACCTACAAATGATTTATCATCAGTAAAAAAGTGTGCAATTTCTAGCGACCGTAAAACGCTGAAGATTATAAATGGCTTTGAAGATACCAATACATATTATTCAATCAGTGGACTATTATTAGTTCCAATCACAGGGGTTGTTTCTGGGGCATACGTAGCAATCAACAACATTTATCACATCGGCGAAGAGGCAATTGTTTGTGGCGCTGGTAACTAAAAAACATAACAAAAACATCATAGTGGGAATTTTACTTGCTGAAAAGCGCTCCCAAAATCCCCATGTATTTAGCGTTACGTGCAATCATAAAATGGAGAATAACGAATGATTGAATCGGTTTTACCAACGAAAACAAGAGAACTTCACAACAACCACTTCGATTCAACGATCTGGAACGACTTTCGTTTCCGAGATGACGATATTGTTATTGCCAGCTACGCCAAGTCAGGCACAACATGGATGCAGCAGATCGTCTCACAGCTGCTATTTTCGGGTGAGGAAGACTTGGAGATCGCACAGATGTCACCTTGGCTCGATCTGCGTGTCCCACCCAAAGAGGTCAAGCTACCAGTCGTCGAGGCGCAGACACATCGCCGATTTGTAAAGACACATTTGCCTGTGGATGCCCTGGTCTTTTCTGAGAAAGCAAAATACATCTACATAGCTCGAGATGGGCGGGATATACTCTGGAGTCTTTACAACCATCATTTAAATGCCAATGAAGCTTGGTATGACGCGTTGAACAAAACACCTGGTAGAGTTGGCCCGCCAATCGATAGGCCTTGCTCATCAATCATTCAGTATTTCAGAGATTGGCTCGAAAAAGATGGCTTTCCGTTTTGGTCGCTTTGGGAAAATGCTCGTACATGGTGGACGATTAAGGATTTACCCAATGTACATATAGTACACTTTGCAAACTTAAAGGCCGATATGCCTGGTGAGATTCGCCGTATTGCTGAGTTTATCGGATCACCTATAGATGAGTCCAAGTGGGACCAGATTATTCAACACTGCAGCTTTGAATACATGAAAGCTAATGCCACAAAGAGTGTCCCTCTGGGCGGTGCATTTTGGGATGGCGGCGCGGAAACCTTTATCCATAAAGGCACAAACGGCCGCTGGCGTGATGTATTACCTGCCAAAGACATCCACAGTTACGAGAAACGCGCCGCTTCGGAACTTGGCCCGGATTGTTCACGTTGGCTAGCCACTGGCGAAATGAGCTAGGGAACAAATTAACAGCAGGTTAACGGGACAGACATTATCACGAGCCGCAAAACCATAAGCTCAGATGCAACATCTAAGTGCACCTGAATGTTATGGGTGTTACATAATTAACATCCATATGTCGGTCGTTTTTTGCATACATAAGGCGCAGGTATTACCTGTAGTCATTTAGGTGAGCTGCCATTATTTTGTTATGGGTTAACATCCTGGCGACTATAAACACCCGGTATGTGTAGTGGCTCTCACTGGTAAACGTTAAGTGCCCATTATTGTTTTTCTATCGTTAAGTTCGTGATCAGTTGCGATGTAGCACTGCCTCTTATGCCACCAGAAACAGGCATCGTATTCTCACAAATTGCACTGGAGGCAACAGCAAAGTGCGTATTTCCCGTTAAAATGCCATGGCTGGGGTCAAAACCTAACCAACCCGTGCCTGGTATAAAGACTTCTACCCAGGCATGTAATTCATAGGTTGGCTCTTCCATATCAAAATAGAAATAACCGCTCACAAAACGGGCGGCTATACCATAATGCCGCAACAGGTTAATTTGCATCCACGACAAGTCCCTGCAAGAACCTTTTTTAATTTCAAAGGTGTTCTCTGGCGATAACGGCGGGCCATCTTCCCGATATTCCACGGTAAAATCCTGATGTATTTGTGTCGTCAGGTTGGTCAAAAATGCAATAGTATTAAAATGAGATGCCTTAAGTATCCCGTTGGCATAATCAACCAGTTCCTGAGCCAGTACGCTTTTTTGTAAAGAGGCAAAGAGTAATTGATACTGCTGGTCTGAGTAAGTAAAAGGTAGGGTATTAAACGAGTCTGGATGAATAATAAAATTAAATGGATTATATGCTTTGGTCTGCAAATTACTTTCTACTAGGATCGTAAAACGGTTAGTTAGTTTTTCAAACCAGCAAAAGTCTATGACATTATGTTCTTCATCCTCGATCACTTTGTGCCCCTCTGCTTCAAACTTGAGGGCTATGGAAAAACCGGTGACGTTAATAAATGGGGTGTGTTTAGGGCGAAATCGTAAATAATGCGGCTCTAAAAAAACTTGGTCACTAAATAAATACGTTGTCTCATGGATTATCTTAAAATTCATGTGGCTCTCCGTAATAAAGTAAATATCTGCGTAAAGTGTCGGCCGATTAATGCTGCTAAGCCATTAAACAGCTTTATCAGTTACGTTGGTTGTTAGGGTGAAAAATTGGCATAAAGCTCTCGGTATCCCGATGAGTTTGATATACCTCTTCATCGCTACTGTTATCAGTATTATCGTCCCAGCCAGTAGATGCTATTTGTAACGTCGGGGCACCTGATTTTTAAGCGTTATACGGTCTCCCGAGTCCGAGGGAGAACATGCTGAAGAATAGTATTGATACAATATTAACCAAGTAGCGAACATAAAATAATCGAATTTAACAGGACCGCGATAATAACGCGCAAGCCCATAAGCTTAAACATATAGGAGCAAGATGGTTGGCGCAATATCGGTTACCAAAGCGCGGCTGGTGATAGGATGAGTGAGAGCAGGCAAAAACATTGTGGCTGCAAAGGCGACAGCTATAGATGAAAAATATCGATTGAATCAAGGCTTAATAGCTGACATGGTTGTTAAAATAAATCAAATTTAGCAACGACATTTACAAGATGGTCGGTTAAAATGTTACACGCAAAAGGAGTTGTAGTCTCATGTCAAAATTTATAATTATTCTGAGTTTTTTTATAAGCTCATGCACTTTTAATACAAATTTGGGATCTTATGTTAAAAAAAAGATACATAACGATATTCGAAGTAGTACTGTTTATGTTTATAATCGAAATGAAATCTGGAATTTAAAAACTATCAATTTAGGTCGCGTAGAAACAAATTACTGCCAAAATGAAAAGTTTGGTAACCTCCCATCAGAAAGAGAGTTGAATAAAGTATTAAGGTCTAAAACCCAAAAACTAGGTGGGAATGGGATCGTTTATGATTCTTGTGAAAGTGGCCGTAATTACATGAACTGTGAATTATATATTAGATGTCAGGGTGCCGCATATATTGTTGAGCATTAACATTTTATCTCACAAAAAATAAAAATGACAAAAAAAATCGGCTTTTTCTCCTTAGTCGATTATTTAGCCAACTATTTTATTGCCTGCTATTTAGGCATTATAATCTCAAGGAATAAAAAATGAATAGAAAAACTCAAACTATTCTAATAATTTCAATATTTTTA
>Ga0307489_10001694_pt1 | contig 14613 bp, 21 predicted proteins | sample SB12metaG_FD_202247 | JGI IMG/M metagenome (GOLD analysis project Ga0307489, IMG submission 202247) | Sea-ice brine microbial communities from Beaufort Sea near Barrow, Alaska, United States - SB 1.2 | ecosystem: Environmental > Aquatic > Marine > Coastal | place: USA: Alaska | collected... | reverse complement strand
GCAGTGAGCGGCGTTTGCACGAACGGCGCCTTCGTTCCACGGCATTGGTGCACCCGCGCCCACTGCAGCGTCACCAGGTGCCCGCCCATAGCGGCAGCGAAACACGTTCCACTCAGCCCACGGGCAGCCCTGGTTGTGCAGCCACTGCAACAGCTCCAGATGCCCGCCACGGGCAGCAGCGCTACACGTCGAAGAGTCCCAGGGGCACCCGGTGTTGTGCAACCACTTCAACACCTCCAGGTGCCCGCTCTCAGCGGCGGCGTGGCACGTGTGTACGCCCCACGGGCACCCGGCGCTGTGTAGCCACTTCAGCACCTCCAGGTGCCTTCCAAGAGCGGCGAGCGAACAAGCATCCCTCAAACACAGCCGTGGGGCAGGGTGGTTGAATATGGAGTGCGGCCGTGGGTTGAGACTCTGCTCGTCTTTCGCCCACGTCATGAGCGCGGTCGCTGCCACCTCCGCCGCCCACGCGTGCCCCGCCCCCGTGCGTGAGCGAGGCCAGGTCCGTGTGCCCCAGCCGCCGCAGCACCTCCGCTCAGGGGCTTACACTCGTCCATGTCTCGGCTCAACTTATGGGCCCTGATTACGATACGCAGCGAGAGGAAGCGGTGGAGCCGAGGATGGAGGAGGGGGAGCAGAGGCAGACGGCGGGGTGGGAGGCTGCAAGTGGGATTGGTGGAGGAGGATCAGTTATGTGCTTCCGAGTGAAACGAAGGTCTCAGGTTGATCTGAAAACTGGACGAGTGTAAGCCCCTGCCTCCGCCTCAAAGAAGCCATCTGGCAGGTCGAGCAGCCGCAGCAGCAGCTGAAACGGAGGTTCGACTTCCGCCGCCGTCATTTCCAGCGGGATCTGGGGCGCCAGGAGTGGCGAAAGGTGGCGCCGACGGCGTGCGCGATTGGCGGCGGGGGCGGCGGCAGCGGTCGTGTGGTGCGCGGATACGTTGTCGTTGCGTGCATGGGCGGAGGAGGTGAAGGTTTGAAGGCTGCAGAGGAGGAGGCGGAGGAGGCGGAGGTGGAGCAGCCCCGACGGCCGAGCTGATGAACCTGGGGTGTTGATCGCGCCTGCGAGGGTTGGCTGGCGACGACGGCGGCGCGCGCGGTCGCGGCGGGGGGTCGTGTCGTGGCGCGTGTACTTGTGTCGCCGCGGCTCAGAGGTTATTAGGTTTTTGCTTGGGTTGCCCGCGGTCTAGCGGACGGCTGGCCGGACCATGGTGTTTTATTGTACTTTCGGAGGCTGACTAGCTAGGGTGTTGGCTCTCTTATGCTCTTGACACTCGGCCCGCTCGCCTCGGCATAGCCTGTTCCGGGCGCCCACCGAGGCACCATACACACAGCGGGTCGTCCGCCGTGCTGCGCGCTGAGCAGGAGCATGTTAGTTTCTCAAACTTCCAAATTGGCCCCTTGATGGCGGAGGTGGTGAGTGGTACCCAGGGGCCTCCTACCACTCGTCCACTTCTCAGCTCAACCTTAGTCGTCATTGCAACCAGAACCAATTCAGATACACAACGTATCCCACAAAAACTGCTCACGTTAGAAGTAAAGTGGACGAGTGAAAGCCCCTGGCTGTAGCGCGGCCGCAACTCGAGGCCCCGAGGACACGCGCGGATCGCTCACAGCCAGCTCTTTCAAATTCGTGTGAAGGGACGCTTCATTGGTAGCTATACGCTACTCATCATGCATCATGTTGGTTGACCTCTAGCCAGATTCTACAGTCACATCATAGTCATATATTGATCTCGTTGTCCTCATTTTATGAGTCGTCACTTTGTGTGGTACCGACGCCGTCGTACCTTGCTCCAGTTGCGTGAAAGGTCTTCACGGAACTCCCTGTTCGTCCAGCCACCTCAGCATGTCCACGTTGCCTCCGTGAGCAGCTTTTGCACATGAACGAACATGTTCCTCGTCCCACGGACAACCGTGCTCCCGCGCCAGCTGCAGCGTCGCCAGGTGACCTCCCACAGCGGCCACCGCACACGTCGTAGAATCCCACGGGCAGCCAGAGTTGTGCAGCCACTGCAACACCAACAGGTGCCCGCCCGCAGCGGCAGCGTAACACGTCGATACATCCCACGGGCAGCCCTGGTTACGCATCCACTTCAATACCTCCAGGTGCCCGCCCTCGGCGGCGGTGTCACACGCCACAGAGCTCCACGGGCACCCGGTGCTGTGTAGCCATTTCAGCACCCCTAGGTGTCCGCCCGCGGCGGCGTTGGCCTGACTCGTGTAAGAATTCCACGGGCACCCGGTGCTGTGCAGCCACTTTAACACCTCCACGTTCCCGCCACGAGCAGCGAGAGAACAAGCCTCCATCAAACACAACCGTGGGGCACGGAGGCCGAATATGGAGTCGCGCCGCAGCGGCAGGTTCTTCTCGTGTTTCGCCCACGTCATCAGCGCGGTCGCCGCCACCGCCGCCGCCCACGCGTGCCCCGCCCCCGTGAGCGAGGCGAGGTCCGTGGGCCCCAGCCGCCGCAGCACCTCCGCCTCAAAGAAGCCGTCGGGCAGCTCGAGCAGCCGCAGCAGCAGTTGAAAAGGAAGGTCGCCTTCCGCCGCGGTCGTCATGCTCAGCGAGTTCTTGGGCGTCAGTCAGGAGGGGCGGGAGGTGGCGGCGGCGGCGTGCGCGGTTGGCGGCGGTTGGCAACGGCGGTCGTGTGGCGCGCGGATACGCGTGTCGTTGTGTGGCAGGGCGGAAGAGGTGGACGGTTAAAGGTTGCCGAGGAGGGGGCGGAGGAGGCCGAGGCGGAGTAGTCCCGACGACGAGGTTGACGAACCCCGGGCGTTGATAGCGCCTGGGAGGTTTTGGAGGCGACGACGGCGACGCGCGCGTTGGCGGCGATGGGAGCGGCGGCGTGTCGTTTGGCGCGCGTACTTGTGTTGCCGCGGCTCAGAGCTTATTAGGTTTTTGCTTGGGATGCCCGCGGTCTAGCGGACATCCGGACGGACCTTGGTGTTTCATTGGACGTTTGAAGGGTGGCTGGCTGGGGTATGGGCACTCGTGTTCTCCTGGCACTCGACCCACCCGCCTCGCCATAGCCTGTTCCGGGAGCCCACCGAAGATCCAGTCACACAGCGGGTCGGCCGCCCTACTGAGCGCTGAGCAGGAGCACCTGAGTTACCAAAACTTTCAAATGGGCACCTTGACGGCGGTGGTGATGAGTGGTACCCAGGGGGCTCCACTCGTCCACTTGTCGCCTCAACCTGAGTCGTCTTTGCCACTCCGAAACAACGCAATACACCGACCGTATTCCACAAAAAGTGGTCACGTCAAGTAGACACGTGGACGTTTGCAAGCACATAATAGTACCAAGTCCGCGTCTCGTGGCCCCGCCAGAACACGCGCGGATAGCTCGGAGCGACCTCTCTCGAATGCGTAATAGAGGAAACATGGATAATGCAGTTGTAGCTCTACGCTGCTCTATCATTCATCATGTTGGTGATCTCAAGGTGCTAATCTGGTGATATCGCTTTCATTTGTTTCTTTGTGTGCATTGTGTGCATTGCTTAGAGGTGCCATCACCGTTATATCTTGCCCAAGTTGTGTGGAGGGTCTTCACGGACCACCCTGTTCATCCAGCCACCGCAGCATGTCTACGTGCCCGCCGTGGGCGGCCTGAGCACGAACGATGTCCTGGTCCCACGGGCAGTGGTGCTCCCGGTGCTCCCGCGCCCACTGCAACATCGTCAGGTTCCCGCACACGTTCTAGAGTCCCATGGGCACCCGGTGTTGTGCAGCCACTTCAACACCTCCAGGTGCCCGCCACACGCGGCGGCGCAACATGTCGCAGCGTTTGACGGGCAACCCATCTTGTGCAGCCACGAAAGCATGCCCAGGGACCCGCCAACAGCGGCGGCGTCACACGTAGACGAGTCCCACGGGCACCCGGTACTGTGCAGCCACTTCAACACCTCCAGGTGCCCGTCATAAGCGGCGAGCGAACAAGCCCCCCTCAGACACAACCGTGGGGCAAAGTACATGTACATAAATGTGGAGCGCCAGAGGGAACAGCGCCTGTTCTTCTCGCCTTTAGCCCACTTCATCAGCGCGGTCGCCGCCACCGCCGCCGCGGACCCGCGCCCCGCCCCCGCGAGCGAGGCCAGGTCCCGAGGCCCCAGCCGCCGCAGCACCACCGCCCAGGGGCTTACACTCGTCCACATCTCTGGTCTTAGCACCTTTTGTACGATACTCTGTGGGAGGAAGCGGGGGAGCCGAGGTTGGAGGAGAAGAAGGAAGAGGAGACGGAACCGGCGGGGGCGGAGGCGGCGGGGGGGCGGGTGAGGGTGGAGGGGGGTTGATTGAGCTGCTCCACTGTGAAACGAACGTCGCAGGTTGATCTGAAAACTGGACGAGTGTAAGGCCCCGCCTCCGCCTCAAAGAAGCCATCCGGCAGGTTGAGCAGCCGCATCAGCAGGGAGAAAGGAGGGTCGCCATCCGCCGCGGATGTCATGTCCAGCGGGATCTGGGGCGCCAGGAGGGGCGGGAGGTGGTGGCGGCGGCGTGCGCGGTTGGCGGCACCGGCGGCTGCGGCGGTGGTCGCGTGGCGCGCGGATACGTATGTCGTTCCGTGGCAGGGGCGGAGGCGGTGAAGGTGGAAGCGTGCCCAGGAGGGGGCAGAGGAGGCGGATGCGGAGTAGCCCCGACGACCGAGTCGACGAACACCGGGCGGTGATCGCGCCTGGGAGGTTTAAGAGGAAACGATGGCGGCGTGCGCGTTGGCGATGACGGGGGCGGCGACGGTCGTGTGGCGCGCGGATACTTGTGTGGCCGCCGGTGCTACTCAGGGGCGCATAGCTCATTAGGTTTTGCTTTTTTCTTGGAGACGGTAAGACACCATGGCTCCCTGTGCGGGGCAAAGCCCAGCAGTCTGGCGGTCGGCCGGCCGGACCATGGTGTATTGTTTCACTGTAATGCCTGGCTAGTTTGAGTTGGCACTCTTCTTCGCTTAGCACTCGTCCCACTGCCTCTGCATATGACTTCTTCCGGGAGGCCACCGAGCTACCGGTTATACAACGCGTCGTCCTCCCTACTCAGAGCTGAGCATGAGCAGTTTTGGTTCCCAAACTTTCAATTGTGCCCCATGACAGCGGAGGTGGCGAGCAGCACCCAGCCAGGGCCTTCCCACCACCTGTCAACTTCTCAGCTCAACCTGAGTCGTCATTGCAACTAAAACCACGTAATGTACTCACCGTATCCCACAAAAAGTGTTCACGTCAGATGTGAAGTGGACGAGAGAAATCCCCTGGTAGTGCCGCGGCCGCGGCTCAAGGCCCCGAGGATACGCGCGGATAGCTCGGAGCCAACTCATTCAAATTCGTGTGACTGAAAATTGAATTAGTAGCTATGCCTCTCATCGTCCATCATGTTGGTAGACCGCTAGGTGCAAAACATGTAGAGCTATCATCGTTTCCATTTTTTATATGTGTTATGTCGGTCGTCGTTTTGTGTGGTATGGTCACCGTCGTACCATGTGCCAGTTGTGAAGAGGGTCTTCACGGACCACCCTGTGCATCCAGCCACCTCAGCATGTCTACGTGCCCGCCGTTAGCGGCGTATGAACGCACTCGGTGCTTGTTCCACGGGCAGTGGTGCTCCCGCCCCCACTGCAGCGTCGCAAGGTGCCCGCGAATAGCGGCCCCCACACACGTCCCAGAGTCCCACGGGCACCCGGTGTTGTGCAGCCACTTCAACACCTCCACGTGCCCGCCCACAGCGGCATTGTAACACGTCATCTCATCCCACGGGCAGCCCTGGTTGTGCAGCCACTTCAACACTTCCAGGTGCCCTTCCCAGGCGGCGGTGGCACACGTGTCAGAGTCCCACGGGCACCCAGTGAGGTGCAGCCACTTCAACACATCCAGGTGCCCGCCCTCAGCGGCAGCGTAACACGTCTCAGCGTCCCACGGACACCCAGTGTTGTGCAGCCACCTCAGCACCTCTAGGTACCCGCCCGCAGCGGCGGAGACACACGAGTAAGAGTCCCAGGGGCACCCGGCGATGCGCAGCCACCTCAACACTGCCAGGTGCCCGCCCGCAGCGGCAGCGCGAAACGTGTCAAAGTCGAAAGGGCACCCGGTGCTGCGCAGCCACTTCAGCACCTCCAGGTGCCCGCCTCGAGCGGCCAGAGAACAAGCCTCCCTCATACACAACAGTGGGGCAGGGTACCCAAATGTGGAGCGCTGCGGGGGGAGGTACATCACGGCTTTGGCCCACGTCATCAGCGCGGTGGCCGCCACCGCCGCCGCGAACCCGCGCCCCGCCCCCGCGAGCGAGGCCAGGTCCCGGGGCCCCAGCCGCCGCAGCACCTCCGCCCAAGGGCCTACACTCCGTCCACTTTTCGGCTCTGAGGACCTTTTGTATGATTCGCTGTGGGAGGAGGCGGGGGAGCCGTTGATGGAGGAGCAGGAGGAGGAGGAGGAGGAGGAGACAGAGGGGGCGAAGCTAGCGGGGGGTTCTCGGTGGAGAGGGGTGTGCTCAGTGGGTCAGTGTGAAACGAACGTCTCAGGTTGATATGAAAATTGGACGAGTGTACCCTGCCTCCGCCTCAAAGAAGCCGTCCGGCAGCTCGAGCAACCGCAGCAGCAGTGAATAGGGAGGGTCGCCTTCCACCGCGGTCGTCATGGCCATCTAGATCTGGCGCGCCAGGAGAGGCGGCAGGTGGCGGCGGCGGCGTGCGCGGTTAGCGGCGGCGGCAGCGGCGGCCTTGTGACGCACGGGTGCGTGTGTCGTTGCGTGGCGGGGGAGGAGAAGGTGAAGGGTTGAAGGCTGGCGAGGAGGTGGCGGAGGAGGCGGAGGCGGAGTAGCCTCGACGACTGAGTCGGCGACCCCCGGGCGGCGATCACGCCTAGGATGGATGGGAGGCGACGACGGCGGCACGTGTTGGCGGCGACGGGCGCGGTTGGGGGTCGTGTGGCGCGCGTACCTTCCTCGGTCCGGGGACTATATATGGGCCGAACGGATAATAAGAGTGCCAACCCTCCAGCCAGCCAGCTTCAAGAAGTATAATCACACACCATGGTCCGGCCGGCCGTCCGCTAGACCGCGGGCGCCGGCAACCCAAGCAAAAACCTAATAAGCTCTCAGCCGTGGCGACACAAGTACGCGCGCCACGACAGTATCCCCCGCTGCGCCGGTCGCCGCCAACGCGCCCGCCCCGCGCCTTCGTCGTCGCCTCCCAATCTTCCGAGGCGCGATCAACGCCCGGGGTTCGTCAACTCGGTCGTCGGGGCTACTCCGCCTCCGCCTCCTTCGCCCCCTCCTGGGCACGCTTCAACCTTCACCGCCTCCGCCCCTGCCACGAAACGACATACGTATCCGCACGCCACACCACCGCCGCCGCCGCCGCAACCGCCGACCGCGCACGCCGCCGCCACCACCTCCCGCTTCTCCTCGCGCCCCAGATCCCGCTGGACATGACGGCGGCGGAAGTCGAACCTCCGTTTCAGCTGCTGCTGCGGCTGCTTGACCTGCCGGACGGCTTCTTTGAGGCGGAGGCAGGGGCTTACACTCGTCCAGTTTTCAGATCAATCTGACACGTTCGTTTCACACTGATGCACCTCAACTGACCCCCTGCACCGAGCCCCATCCCGCCGCCCCCGCCCCCACCGTCTCCGTCTCCGTCTCATCCTTCTCCTCCGTCCTCGGCTGCCCCGCTTCCTCCCACAGCGTATCGTACAAAAGGTCAAAACGTCGAGCCGAAAAGTTGACCAGTGTAAGCCCCTGGGCAGAGGTACTGCGGCGGCTGGGACCCCAGGATCTGGCCTTGCTCGCGAGCGCGGAACGCGGGTGTGCGGCGGCGGTGGCTGCGACCGCGCTGATGACGTGGGCGAAAGACGAGAAGACCCTCCCTCCGCGGCACGACTTCATAACCGGCTACCCTGCCCCACGGTTATGTGTGAGGGAGGCTTGTTCGCTCGCCGCTCTTGGCAGGCACCTGGAGGTGCTGAAGTGGCTGCACAACACCGGGTATCCGTTCGACACTGTTACGTGTGCCGCTGCCGCTGCGGGCGGACACCTGGAGGTGCTGAAGTGGCTGCACACCACCGGCTGCCCGTGGACCTCTACGACGTGTGACGCCGCCGCTCGTGGCGGACACCTTGAAGTGGTGAAGTGGCTGCACCACCAGGGCTGCCCGTGGGATGCGTCGAGGACGTGATACGCTGCCGCTGTGGGCGGGCACTTGGAGCTGCTCAATTGGCTGCACAGCAACGGGTGCCCATGGGACTCAGCGACGTGTGACGCCGCCGCCGGTGGCGGGCACCTGGAGGTGTTGAAATGGCTGCACAGCAACGGATGCCCGTGGGACGCTGAGACGTGTCACGCTGCCGCTGCGGGCGGGCAACTGGATGTGCTGAAGTGGCTGCACAGCCAAGGCTGCCCTTGGGATGAGTTCACGTGTGACGCCGCCGCTGAGGGCGGGCACTTGGACATGCTGAAGTGGTTGCACATCACGGGGTGCCCGTGGGACTCCGAGACGTGTGGCGCCGCCGCCCGTGGCGGGTACCTGGATGTGTTGAAGTGGCTGCACAACCAGGGCTGCCCGTGGGATGAGTCGACGTGTTACGCTGCAGCTGCAGAGGGGCACCTGGAGGTGTTGAAGTGGCTGCACAACACCGGCTGCCCCTGGGACTCTGCGACGTGTGCATGGGCCGCTGCGGGCGGCCACCTGTCGACGTTGCAGTGGGCGCGGGAGCACCACGGTCCTTGGGACAAGGCCGACGTTCGTTATCAGGCCGCTCGCGGCGGGCATGTGGACACGCTGCGGTGGCTGGATGAACAGGGTGGTCTGTGATGACCCTCTACACAACTGGCACAGATATGATGGCGTCGGCGGCGGTACCACACAAAGCGGCGACGACATGATTACATTGCTAACAGTTCAATCAATGAGAACGATGATAAGGATCTAGCACCTGCCAACATGATGAATGATAACGTTGCTTAGAGCTACTGATGAATGTTTCCTTCAAATGAATATGAAAGAGCTGGCTCCGAGCTGTCCGCGCGTGTCCTCTGGTCCACGAGCCGCGGCCGGGCGATACTACCATGGCCTTACACACGTCCACATGCCGACTTCATGTGAGCACTTTTGGGGGGTATGGCGGGTGCATTGCGTGGGTTCAGGGACTGTACGACTCGGGTTGAGCTGAGAAGTGAACGAGTGGAGGCCACTGGGTACCACTCGCTCATCACCTCCGCCGTCACGGGGCACAATTCAAAGTTTGGGAATCAAAACTGCTCATGCTCGGCTCTCAGTAGGGCGGACGACGCGCTGTATGACCGGTACCTCGATGACCTCCCGGAAGAATGTATATGTTAAGCTCACCATGTGAAGCACCTTGGGGTTCGATGAACGTAAACAAACAAAAAGAAAAAACGCAGAAGCAGCGGGTCGAGTGCCAACTTCCAACTAGCCAGACCACTACTTACAGTGAAATGAAACACCATGGTCCCACCGGCCGACCGCCAGACCGTTGGGTTCTGCCCTGCACAGGGAGCCATGGTGTCTTACCGTCTCCAAGAAAAAGCAAAACCTAATGAGCTGTGCGCCCCTGAGGAGCCATAAGCGGCGACACAAGTATCCGCGCGCCACACGACCCGCCGCCGCGCCCGCCGCCGCCAACACGCGCGCCGCCGCCGTCGCCACCCAAACCTGCCCTGCAGCCTCCCACCGCCCAGGGTTCGTCAGTTCGATCGTCCGTCGGGGCTTCTCCGCCTCCATCTCCTCCGCCCCCTCCTCGGCAGCCTTGCACAACCCTTCACCTCCTCCGCCCCTGCCACGCAACGACAGAAGTACCCGCGCGCCACACAACCACCTCCGCCGCCACCGCCGACCGCGCACGCCGCCGCCGCCACCTCCCGCCCCTTCTAACGCGCTTGATCTCGCTGGCCATGACGACCGCGGCGGAAAGCGACCCTCCTTTTCAGCTGTTGTTGCGGCTGCTCGAGCTGCCCGACGGCTTCTTTGAGGCGGAGGTGCTGCGGCGGCTGGGGCCCACGGACCTCGCTTCGCTCGCGGGGGCGGGGCAGGCATGGGCGGCGGTGGTGGCGGCGACCGCGTTGATGACGTGGGCAATAGACGAGAAGAACCTCCCTCCGCGGCGCGACTACATAATTGGCCACCCTGTCCCACGGTTGTGTCTGAGGGAGTCTTGTTCTCTCGCCGCTTGTGGCGGGCACCTGCAGGTGTTACAGTGGCTGCACAACACCGGGTGTCCGTTTGACACCAACACGTGTCGCGCCGCCGCTGCAGGCGGACACCTGGCAGTGCTGAAATGGTTGCACAACACCGGGTGCTCGTTGGACTCTGTAACGTTTCGCGCCGCCGCTCGTGGCGGGCACCTGGAGGTGTTGGAGTGGCTGCACAACCAGGGCTGTCCATGGGATGCGTCGACGTGTTACACCGCTGCTACGGGCGGGCATCTAGATGTGCTGACGTGGCTGCACAATTCTGGCTGCCCGTGGGATTCTACGACGTGTGCGGTGGCCGCTATTGGCGGGCACCTGGCGACGTTGCAGTGGGCGCGGGAGCACCACTGCCCGTGGAACAAGGACACCGTGCGTGCACACGCCGCTAACCGCGGGCACGTGGACATGCTGCAGTGGCTGGATGAACAGGGTGGTCCGTGAAGACCCTCTACACAGCTGGCACAAGGTACGACAGCGTCGGAGGGGGCATCACACAAAGCGGCGACGACATGATTACATTGCAATCAATTCAATCAGTGCGAACGATGATATGAGTTTAGGACCTGCCAACATGATGAACGATACAACAGCGTAGCGCTACTGATGAACGTTTCATTCGAACGAATATGAAAGGGCTGGCTGCGAGCTATCCGTGCGTGTGCTCGAGGCCACGAGCCGCGGCCGGGCGGTATTATCATAGGCTTACACTCGTCCACATGTCGACTTGGCGTGATCACTCTTCATGTGATGCGGTGGGTGTATTGCGTTGTATCGTGGCAAAGGCATCTCTGGTTGATCTGAGAAGTGGATGAGCGGAAGCCACAGACTGGGTACCACTCATCACCACCGCCGGCACGGGCCCCATTTGACAGTTTGGGAAACTAACATGCTCTTGCTCAGCGCTCGGTAGGGCGGACGCCACGCTGGGCAGCCGGTACCTCGGGGGGCTCCCAGAACGGGCCATGCAAAGGCAAGTGGGACGAGTGCCAGGAGAACACGAGTCCCAACACTCAAGCCAGCCAGCTTCCGGAAGTACAATGAAACACCATGGTCCGGCCGGCCGTCCGCTAGACCGCGGGTATCCCAAGCAAAAACCTCATATCATAATCTCTGAGCCGAGGCGACACAAGTACGCGCGCCACACGACCCCTCGCCGCGCCCGTCGCCGCCAACGCACGCGCCGCCATCGTCGCCTCCCATCCCTCCCAGCCAGGCGCGATCACCGCCTGGGGTTCGTCGGCTCGGTGTTCCTCGGGGCTACTCCGCCTCCTCCTCGGCAGCCTTCAACCCTTCACCTCCTCGCCACTGCCACGCCACGACAAACCTATCCGCGCGCCACATCACCGCCACCGCCGCCGCCACCACCGACCGCGCACGCCGCTCGCGTCACCACCCGCCCCTACTGGCTCCCAAGATCACGCTAGCCATGACGACAGTCGTAGAAGTCGGACCTCCGTTTCAGCTGCTGCTGCGGCTGCACGAGCTGCAGGACGGCTTCTTTGAGGCGAGGCAGGGGCTTACGCTCGTCCAATTTTCAGATCAACCTGAGACGTTCGTTCCACACGGAAGCACTGAACTCACCCCCCTCCACCGAGCCCCCACCCCGCCATACCCCCCCTCGCCGTCTTTGTCTCCGTCTCCTCCTCCTGCTCCATCCTCGGCTGCCCCATTTCCTGTCTCAACGTATCGAACAAAAGGTCCTCGCGTTGAGCTGAAACGTGGACGAGTGTAAGACCCCGGGCGGAGGTGCTGCGGCGGCTGGGGCCCCGGGACCTCGCCACGCTCGCGGGGGCGGGGCACGCGTGGGCGGCGGCGGTGGCGGCGACCGCGCTCATGACGTGGGCGAAAGACGAGAAGAACCTCATTCCGCGGCCCTCCTCCATATTCGGCCTCCTTGCCCCACGGTTGTGTCTAAGGGAGGCTTGTTCGCTCGCCGCTCGTGGCGGGCACCTGGAGGTGATGAAGTGGCTGCACAGCACCGGGTGCCCTTTGGACGCTGCGACGTGTTACGCAGCCGCTGAAGGCGGGCACCTGGCAGTGTTGAAGTGGCTGCACGGCACCGGGTGCCCTTGGGACTCTGACACATGTGCCGCCGCCGCTACAGGTGGGTACCTTGAGGTCCTGAAGTGGCTGCACAACGCCGGGTGCCCGTGGGACACTGAGACATGTACTAGGGCCGCTGCGGGCAAGCACATTGAGGTGCTGAAATGGCTGCGCATTACCGGGTGTCCGTGGGACTCTTACTCGTGTGTCGCCGCCGCTGCGGGCGGGCACCGGGAGGTATTGGAGTGGTTGCACGACACCGGGTGCTCGTGGGATTCTGAGACATGTGACGCCGCCGCTCGTAACGGGCACCTGGAGAAGTTGAAGTGGCTACATCACACCGGGTGCCCGTGGAACTCAGGGACGTGTGCCGCCGCTGCTCGTTACGGGCGCCTGGAGGTGTTGAAATGGCTGCACCACACCGGCTGCCCTTGGGAATCTAGGACGTGTCTGTTGGCCGCTTTGGGCGGCCACCTGTCGACGCTGCAGTGGGCACGGGAGCACCTCTGCCCGTGGATCAAGGGCATGGTTCGTGCAAACGCCGCTGGCGGCGGGCATGTGGACATGCTGCGGTGGCTGGACGAACATGGTGGTCCGTGAAGACCCTCTACACTACTTGGGCAAGGTACGACGGCGCCGGTACCACACAAAGCAACGACCGCATGAGAACAACGAAACCAATGATGATATGACTTTAGCACCTAGTTAGAGGTATACCAACTTGATGAATGATAGAGTAGCATAGAGCTGCTAATGCAATGTCCCTGCAACGAATGTAAACGAGTTCGCTCCAAGCTATCCTCGCGTGTCCTGACGGGGCCACGAACCGCGGCCCTGGTACTACCATGGGCTTCCACTCCTCCACATGTCCACTTGACGTGAGCACTGTTTTGTTGGATACGGTGGATGTATTGCGTTGTTCAGGGACAATGACGACTCACATTGAGCTGACAAGTGGACGAGTTGAGGCCCCTGATTACCTCTCATCACCTCCGCCGCCACAGGGCCCATTTGAAAGCTTCGGAAACTAAAAACCTCCTGTTCAGCGCGCAGTAGGGCGGACGACCCTCTGTGTGACTGCTGACTGGTACCGGTACCTCCGTGGCCTCCCGGAACAGGCTATGCCGAGGCGAATGGGACGAGTGCCAGGAGAGTGCCAACACCAGCCATCCAACGTAAAAAACGAAACCTTCTCCGGCCGGCCGTCCGCCAGACCGCTGTTTGCCACCCATCATCCGTCTCCCCTTGTACTGTTCAAGCAAAAACCTAATAACCCGCGCCCGAGCCCCTACGATACACGTATCCGCGCGCCACACGCCCGCCGCCGCGCCCATCGCGGCCAACGCGCGCGCCGCCGTCGTCGCCTCACAAACGTCCCGGGCGTGATCACCGCCCGGGGTTCGTCAGCTCGGTCGTCGAGACTACTCCGCCTCCGCCTCTTCCGCCCCCTCCTCGGCACCCTTCCACCCTTCACCGCGTCCGCCCCTGCCACGCAAGGCCACAAGTATCCGCGCGCCATACGCCCGCCGCCGCCGGCGCCGCCAACCGCGCACGCCGCCGCCGCCACCTCCCGACCCTCCTGGCGCGCAGGATCTCACCAGGCATGACGACCGCGGCAGAAGTCGAACCTCCGTTTCAGCTGCTGCTGCGGCTGCTCGAGCTGCCGGACGGCTTCTTTGAGGCGGAGGTGCTGCGTCGGCTGGGACCCACGGACCTCGCCTCGCTCGCGGGGGCGGCCCACGCGTGGGCGGCGGCGGTGGCGGCAACCGCGCTGATGCAGTGGGCGAAAGACGAGAAGAATCTTCCACCGCGGTGCTGGACATACGCGTACCCTGCCCCACGGTTGTGTTTGACGGAGGCTTGTTCTCTCGCCGCACGTGGCGGGCACCTGGAGGTGCTGAAGTGGCTGCACAGCACCGGGTGCCCACGGGGCTCTGACACGTGTGACGCCGCCGCTGTAGATGGGTATTTGGAGGTGCTAAAGTGGTTGCACAACACCGGATGCCCGTGGACCTCTACGACGTTTGCCGCCGCCGCCGGTGGCGGACAACAGGAGGTGTTGCAGTGGCTGTACATTCATGGCTGCCCGTGGGAGGCGTCTGCGTGTTACGCTGCTGCGGCGTGCGGGTACCTGGATGTGTTGACGTGGCTACACCACACTGGGTGCCCGTGGATCTCAGCAACGTGTGCCGCCGCAGCTCGTAACGGGCACCAGGAGGTGCTGAAGTGGTTGCACAACCAAGGCTGCCCGTGGGATGCGTTAACGTGTTCCGCCGCCGCTGAGGGCGGGCGCCTGGTGGAGCTGACATGGCTGCAGGGCAGCGGATGCCCGTGGGACTCTGATACGTGTGACGGCGCCGCCCGTGGTGGGCACCTGGATGTGTTGA
>Ga0307489_10001693_pt1 | contig 14617 bp, 27 predicted proteins | sample SB12metaG_FD_202247 | JGI IMG/M metagenome (GOLD analysis project Ga0307489, IMG submission 202247) | Sea-ice brine microbial communities from Beaufort Sea near Barrow, Alaska, United States - SB 1.2 | ecosystem: Environmental > Aquatic > Marine > Coastal | place: USA: Alaska | collected... | reverse complement strand
ATTCTCCAATAATAGACCGTCGATTCCACACTTTCCGGTTTTATATGCACATCTATTCACTCAACTTATGGAATTCAGAAACTGCCGACCGCCGTTTGAAACACCCTGAAAATATGCGAAATTGTAGACTCTCGATTCCTGAATTGAATAAAATCACTTGACGTGGCGAGCACCATCCATCAGACCCCACCTCGCGGCGGCGGAGGAACGCGTCCGCCTCATCCACAAACAGCAGCACCCCGCGCCGCGACTTCTGAGCCCAGTCGAACACGCGGTGCAGCTGCGTCACGGCCTTCTTCCCCAACGGCGCCTGGTTGTAGCAGCGCAAGGTGCATTTCGAAGCAAAACTTGAAAGCAGTATACAATCAATTAGTTTTAAAAGCCAAGTTCCAGGCGCTTTTAACATGGGTTTCATCCAGTCAACCTGCACCGCCTTACCACGTCACCGCCGGACATGATCGCGTAGTCCAAGCCGCAGCGGCGCGCCAGGCGCTCGGCCGCCATGGTCTTGCCGGTGCCCGGCGGACCGTGGAACAGCACGTGGCGGAACGGAGCGCCCCATCTGTAGCGGCGCAAGTTGAAATTGAACGCAAAATGTAAATTGTGCTTGCCACATGTCGTAAGATGTCAGGATGTCACACTTCACTGAATACCGCAGCTGGTGGGTCTGAAGCGCGATGAACGACGCGGGAAGGACGGTATGACATGTAATGGGTGACGTTGGAAGCACAGCATTGACATCATTGTAAGTTTCTCGCGCTTCAATCCAGACGCTTGCAACACGGGTTTCATCGGGGCAACCTGCACCGCCCTACCCATCGCTTGGCTCCCGCCGTGGACGCCGCGATACCTCGAAGCCGGGTCTTGAGCTCGTCCCCAGCCACCACGTCCGTGAACGGATCCTTGGAGGAAGAGACGTTCTTGCCGCCAATGCCCAGGAACCCGCCGCGTAGCGGCGCAAATTGTAACTGTAAGCAAAACTTCAAAAGCGGTTCATTAAGACAGTTTCAAGCGCTTGATCCTAATTATAGATCCAGGCGCTTCAACGTGGGTTTCATAGGTTGAAGCTGCACCGCCTTACCGCGGAGGCCGCCGCCGGATCGCTCTTTGATGAGCGCGGGGGTGCGCAGCGCTCGGTCCACCAGATCGCGGCCCAGCGCGGTGCCCTCTTTGGCCAGGAAATACGCCAGAGCCAAGGCGTAAGGACTGATGTATAGTGCTTGCCGCATCATAGGATGCCAGCTAACTCACGAGACGCGGAATTGCAATGCGTCTGTTGACGAGCCAAGCACTTTCCATCTCTCCCTACCAAGGCAGCGGCGATGGCGACGGCGGCGCCGGCCTTGTTCGGGTCCGTCAGGATCGTTTTGGCCCCCGCTATAGAGGCGCAAACTGAAATTGAAACTACAACTTGGAAGCAGTTCATCATAATGTAGTTTCAAGCGTATAGTTCTACTCGTAGGCGCTTTCAGCCCGAGTGTCATCGGTTCAATCTGCACCGCCCATACCCCGCCGCCACGCGCTCTGCGGCCGCCTTCACAGCTTGCACGTAGGCTTGGCCCGTCGCCGCGCCCGTAGCGGCAATGTCAAGGGCCGAGTAAGGAAACGCTCGCCACGTCACAGCATGCCATGTAATTCAACACGCGAGGGCGTAAACCGCGGTGGTTGATGTGGCGTGCGGTGTTCATTCCAACCTACCGATCTTGCGCAGGTTGAGATCTTCCGTATCACGGGCTTCCTTGATGCGGGCGTCAGCCTCAGCGGCGGCCTTATCACGTCCCGCAATTGTTTCGAGCGCGATCTTATCGCGTTCCCATCGTTCAGCGTCGGCGCGCTCGGTGGCGGCTCGGACCGCAGCTTAGGGACCGGTGGATACTGCTCGCCACGTCATAGAATGCTATTCAACTCGAGAAACAAGGATTGACTATGCGTTCGATGCCGCGGCGAGCAGTATGAATCAGTCCCTACCGCAGCGGCGTCGGCGGCCGCCTCGGCTGAGGTCATCTTATCACGCTCCCACCGTTCAGCGTCGGCGCGCTCGGCCGCGGCGCGGACCGCGGCAGCAGCGGCGGCCGTCTCCGCTGCCGCTTCGATGCTGCGCGCGTTCTCCGCCTCCTGCCGGAGCTTCGACTCGTTCACTTCAGCCTCAACGCGCGATTTCTCCTTGGTGCAGCGGCGCAAGTTGAAATTAAAAGCAAAGCTTGAAACACAGTTGTCGTATTATGGTTCCAAGCGCCGAAATCAGGCGCTGTCAATAGAGTAGCACGTGGTACGATCATAGAGCATCACACACGTGATACATGATATACACACCAACAATCTTATTCCGTGCGTGCAAAGACAGGTCAACTGGCACCGCCCCACCTTGGCTGCGGAAACTTCAGCGTCGGCTTTCGCTGCAACAGCGGCCGATTCGGCGGCGAGGCTCTCGTCCAGCGCGAGCTTTGCCGCGGCGGCGAGTGCGGCGGCTGCGTCGGCGGTAGCGGCGCGTTCTGCCGCGGCGGCGGCGGCGGCGGCGGCGCGATCATCTGCGGCGGCGGCGCGGTCCGCAGCGGCGGCATCAGCCTCCGCCGAGGGCCTGATAGATAATGACTGCCACGTCATCCTCCACATCGTAGACTCTCGGTTCTTGAGTTAAATGCTATCGTATGACGTGGTGAGCATGATCTGTCAGGCCCTACCTCAGCCGCAAGCCTTGCGGTGATGCGGTCAGCTTCGGCGGCGGACCGTTTATCATCCGCCGCAGTGCGAGCATCTTCCGCCGCCGCTGCGGCTGCTGAGCGCCGCTCGTCCGCCTCGGCTTCAATCGAAGCTTTTTCCTTCGCAGCTTCCGTCTCGTGCGATGTCCTCTGCTTTACCTAGGGCCTGACAGACAATGCCTGACACGTAAATTTCCACGTTCTTGAACCTCGCTTCTTGAATTGATGGAATCACATGACGTGGTAGGCACTATCTGTGTGTTCATTGTGGAGGATGACGTGGAAGGCATCGTCAGTCCCTACCTTCGCCGCCGCCACCTCCGCCGCCGCTTTTTCCTTGGCCACTGCCACCTCCGCCAGCCCCTTCTCATTCGCCGCCCGGACGTCCGCGTCCGCCGCCGCTGATGCGCGCTCTCTTGCCGCCTCCGTCTCTGCCGCACGCGCCTCATCCTAGAGACTGATTGACAGAGCTCGACACGTCATGAGATGTCTGATAACTCGATACACGAGGATTCAAGATTAGTTCGATGACTTGGCGAGCACTGTCCATCAGTCCCTTCCTCCGCTGCCGCCGTCGTCTCCAAATGCAACCGCTCCTGGGCTGCGTTGGACTCCGCCGCCGCCTTGGCCGAGTCCGCCGCCGTCTTCTAGCGTCGCATACTGAAATTGAGAGCAGAGTTCGAAAGCGCCTCATCACCCTAGCTCTTAAACCAAGCGCGGCCAATGCGGGGACAACCTGGGATCACCGCCCTACCGCCTGAGCCGCAAGTCGCTCATTCGCGGCGTTTGCCTCCGCCGCCAGCCGCTGCTGCGACATGGCTGCCTCCGCCGCCAGCCGCTCACTCGCGGCGGTGGACTCCGCGGCTAGATGCTCCCGCTTGGCGCTAGCCTCCGCCGCCAGGTGCTCGCTCTTCGTGCTTGCTTCCGCTGCCAGGTGCTCCCTGTTGGTAGGGACTGATGGATAGTGCTCGCCACGTCATAGGATTCCATATGACTCAAGAAACGAGGGGTCACAATGCGATTAATGACGTGGTGAGCACTGTCCAGCAGTGCTCGCCGCGTCACATGCTTCCGTGTAGCTCAAGAAATGAGGGGTTGCAATGCATTCGATGACGTGGCAAGCTCTATCCATCTGTGCTCACCAAGTCGTATGATTCCATTGATCTCAAGAAAGGAGGGTTCAAACTGCGTGTGATGACGTGGCGAGCACTATCCATCGGTCCCAACCTCTTGGAGGTGGTTTCAACCTCGGCTAGCTCCAAAGCAGCGGCGGTTTCAGCGGCCAGGTGCTCGCGCCTGGCGGCGGTTTCAGCCTCGGCTGCGGAGGCGGCGGCGGCCGTCTCTGCCGCGAAGCGCTCCTTGGCCGCCGCCGTCGCCTCCGCCGCCGCCTGTCGCGCCGTCTCTCGCGCGAACTCCGCCGACGCCGTGTCCCGCTCCCTGTCCGCCCGCGCCTTCGCCGCTATCATCTCCAGCGCCTCGCTCCGCCGCTCAAGGCCTGACAGATAGTGCTTACCACGTCATCATCTACAACGTAGACCCTCGATCCTCGAGTCAAATGGAATCACTCGACGTGGTGAGCACTATGTATCAGGCCCTACCGGCGCTCGGCCGCCGCCGCCGCCTCCCGCTTGGCCGCCAGGTCATCCTCAAACTCAGCGAGGCGGTACTGGCACCCGTTGGTAGGGACTGATGAATAGTGTTCGCCATGTCATAGTCACTCATTCAACTCAAGGGACGAGGGTTCAACATGCGTTTGATGATGTGGCGAGCACTATCCATCAGTCCTTACCCATGGCTGGCAGCGCACTGCGGCGGAGCGCGGTGGACCTTCAGCGGGCCGTGCGTCGGGGAGGCGAACGGCGCGGCGGCGCTCACTCCACCGCCGGCGTCGACGGCTGCGGCGGCGGCGACCGACACCTCCACAACTCCCCCTGTGAGCAGAGGTGCGACTGTGGCGAGGTACTGGCTGTAGCAGCGCAAGTTGAAATTGAAAGCAACGTTTAAAAGCGTCTCATCATATTCTAGCTTCAAGCGCTGAAACCATATGCGATTTCAACACTGCCTCGATTACTGTCAACCAGCAACGCCCTACCTTGCGGCCGTCTGGGGACGCGGGGCGAAAATCTGTCACAACTCCGCCGCACGTGCCACCCACGATGAGGCCGTGTTCAGTGAAGCCGAGCACGGGGGTGTCCCATTCGATCTCCACGTCAAAAGGACCAGAGTCGCTCCCGCCGGTCACACTGGAACCGCTGTTGGCGCCCACCGCATGGCCGAAAGCGTCCACTGCGGTGATGGCGTCGGCAGCGTCGGCGGCGGCGGCGGCGCGCTTGATTGAGAGTTTGGCGGAGGGGGCGCTGCGCCGCCGGGGCGCGGCGAGCAGCCCCGCGCCGCCTCCGCCGCCGCCACGAGCGGTCCGCACGTGCTGCGCGGCCACAGCCCCGCCGCCGCCTAACGCGAATACCTCCACGGTGCCCCCCGACGACACGTGCAGCTGCCCAGTGGCGTCAATGGCTAAGCCCGCCACGGCTTGAAGCACCGGGCCGTTGCCACCGCCGCCACGGATTAGAGTCCGATGGATAGTGCTGGCCACGTCACCAAACGCATTTTAAACCCTCGTGTCTTATAGACATCCTATGATGTGGCGATCACTATCCATCAGTCCCTACCACGGATCCAGCACATCTCCACCGCACCGTCACCACCACTTTCGCCCCCCTCCTTCCCTCCTGAAGCACCGTCGCCACCACCGCCGCCGATCGCAAGCGTGGTCCTTGCCCCCGCCCCGGCCCCCGCCCCCGCCCCCGCCCGCGCCCCCGGCGATGTCATCGAGGCACTCGAAGGTTTGAGCACGAGCACGCCCGACTGCCCGGCGATAGCCACGAGCTAGGGCCTGGCAGATGTAGCTCGCCAAGTCAGAGGATGACGTCTGACCCAAGAAGCCAGGGCTCGAGATGCGTTGGATGCTATCACCGCAGCGGACGACATCTAGCTCAAGAAAACAGGGCAAGAAATGCGGATGCTATCACCGCAGCGGATGACATCTAACTCAAGGAACCAGGGCTCGAATCCGTTGGTTGCGTCCAGGCCCTACCACCAGCAACTCACCCGCCGGGGTGGTCTCCAGAGCGGTCACCTCAATCCCCGCCTTGGAGTAGTGCCTTCAGATGATGCTCGCCACGTCGTAGGATGTCATTCAACTCAACAAACGAGGGTTCACAACTAGTTTCGATGACGTGGCGGGCAACATCTGAAGGCGCCCACCCCGAGCGCCGAGTGCCGCACCACGCCCACCCGCTGCAGCCCCGTGCCCGCAGGACCTGGTGGACCGAGCACCACAATCTCGCCCGCGCCCGGATCCGCCACAAACACCCGCCCGTCACCTAGGGACTGATGGACAGTGCTCGCCACGTCATCAAACGCATTTTGAACCCTGCTCTCTTGAGTTACATGGCATCCTATGGCAGGTACTGGTGTATGGTGCTCGCTACGTCATCAGACGCAATTTCAACCATCGTGTCTTAAGTTAACTGGCATCTCATGACGCGGCAAGCACTATCCATCATTCTCTACCGTGACCGTCGCTGGCGAGCGCAGTGGGACGAACCAGCCCAGCGCCCGATATTTTATCGGCGCGCGCTAACGTGGAGCCGTTGCGCGCCAGCAGGGTGACCCGCGACTCGCCCGGCGTGGAGACGTACACCAGTCCGCCTCTTAGGGACTGATGGAAAGTGCTCGCTACGTCATCAAACGCATTCAGAACCCTCGTTTCTTGATTTGAATGGCATCCTATGACGTGGCGAGCACCATCCATCAGTCCCTACCGCCGGCGACGCGAGCTGGGGCGGGGGCCAAGCCACCCACAAGATCCCCGAAGCCATCGACTGTGAAAGCCGGAGGAGGAACCGTGGCGGCGCCCGTGCCGCCCCCGCCGCCGCCTTCGTCGCCGCCGGGGCGCGGGTAGACCAGCACGCGACCGCCCACACCGGTGAAGAGTGCGCCCGACTCGTCGGCGGCCACGGCAGTGATCTTTGCGCCGGGCATCGCCGCCACCGCCGCTGAGGACACATCCAAGGTCACATCCGTTGTACCATCCGTGGAAACATCCCCAATACCGTCCGCCGCCGCCGCCGCCGCCGATGTTATTGAGTCCGTCACGACCAGCACGCGCTCCGCACTCGAGTCCACGGCATAAACAGCCGCGGCCGCCACCGCCACCGTCGCTGTTGCCGCCTTCGCGGGGCTACGGCTCAACGCCCCTGTCACCGCATCCACCGCCGCCCCCGCTTTCACGCTGATGGTAACCTCACCGGAGCCCAACGTGTAGCGGCACAATTTGAAATTGAAAGCAGATTTCCAAAACGGTTGATCGTAGTTTGGCTTCAGGCGCTGAAATCAGGCGCGGGTCAACCCGGGTTCAACCTGGGGTCAACCTGCACCGCCCTGCCAAAGGCGTGACCAAGAAATGGAACAGTGTGCCCTCCTCTGAATGCGCAAACAGCGCCTCCACCCTGGCGGGCGCGCTGCCAGCTGTGGTGTCGATACCACCCGCGGCGAAGTTTGTCACAGCTTTGGTCCACGAAACCGTTACCTCCCAGAACGGTCAGGCAGATAGTGCACGCCACGTCATCAAACGCATTCTGAACTTTACCGACATGCTATGACGTGGCGAGCACTATCCATCAGTCCCTAGTTAGAGCCTACCTCGAAGGGCCCCCGGAGCGGCGAGGAGGTTGAGCCGACAACGGAGACAGCCGAAACCTCTGGAAGCATAGCCGCTGCTTTCGCTGCCGCCTTCCCCTTCGCCGTTCCCTCGCCTCCCTCCATCCCCGTCCCCGCCGCCGACAATGATGAGGGTGAAGCAGATGAAGCGTCGTCATCAACTGAGGCCCCGGGTGATTCAGGGGAGGAGGCGGCAGTGACGACAGTCCAGCCAGTGACGACAGTCCAGCGCACCTCCACAGTCGCCTCGTTGCCTGCCGCATCCGCCGCTGAAACTTGAAACACGTGCTCGCCGTCGGCCAGCGCTGTGAAGTGCGCAGGGAACGTGCAGGGCTGCGCCGCGGCGCTGTCCAGCGCGCATCTCGCCCACGCCAGGACACAGGGACTGATGGATAGTGCTCGCCACGTCATAGGATGCAACATATATCAATACTCGAGGGTTCATAATGCGTGTGATGACGTGGCGAGCACTATCCATGGGTCCCTACCACGTCACCTGCCACAGCGGAAGCTAGATTGAAAGTGGCGTCGGAGGAAGCGGAGCGGGGCGGCGGCGCGACGGAAAACGCCGAAGCCGCGGTAGTCATCGCCGGCGGAGTCGCGTCCACAACCCACCGCACTCGAGCCGCCTGGCCCAGGTTGCCCGATTTGTCCACCGCAATAACAGCGAAGTTGTGCGCGCCATCGGCGAGATCCGAGGCTGTGTACGGCGACGAGCAAGGCGCCCATGCGTCGTCGGTGGCGTCGAGCTCGCAGCGGAAGCTGGCGACGCCGCTGCCGTGGTGTAGCGGCGCAAGTTGATATGATGGCAAGACATGAAATCAGCATAACGTACGTTAGTTTCAAGAGCTGACACCAAGCGGGTTCAACACTGGGTTCAACACTCTCCAAGCTGCGCTGCCCTACCGTGGTCCGCGCCGGTGAACGCGATGGACGCGCCGCGCGACTTTGTCAGCGGGGCCGGCAGACTGGTCGGCTCGAACGCCACCGTGGGTGCCGTGGCGTCGCGCATGTGCCCAAGCCGCAGCCGCAGCCGCCTCGGCGTAGGGACTGATGGATAGTGCTCGCCACGTCTTCGGAGAACATTTGACTCAAGACACGAGGGATCAACATGTGTTTGATATGTGGTGCGCTCGCCACGTCATGGAACGAAATTGAACTAAAAGAACGAGGTTTCAAAGCGCGTTTGATGACGTGTAGAGCGCTATCCATCAGTCCTTACCGCGGCGGCGGCACCCACCCGGCGTTGCCCTCGAGCAACGCGCGCGACTCGCATGGCGCCGCAGGGTCCGGTGCCACACTAAACGTCACGTTGACAAACTCAGATGCCTCCCCATCGCCCCCATCTCCGCTGCCGCCGTCGATAGCGGCCTTGATGACGTCAGTGACGTCCAACGACACGGCCTTCCAGACGCCGCGCGGCGCCACCGAGAGGTCGATGACGCCGCCTCCTAGGGACTGATGGATAGCGCTCGCCACATCATCAAACGCATTTTGAACCCTCGTTTGTTTAGTGAAATGGCTTCCTATGAGGTGGCGAGCGCTATCCATCAGTCCCTACCGCCTCCCACCTGCGGCGCGTCGGGGTCGGTCCCCACCAGCACCACCACTCCGCCAATGGGAGGCCCGCGTCGACTAGACTGAATCGACAGCCGCAGCTCTGCGCTCACCTTCTCGCCGCCGTGGGCGGAGGAACCGGTGGGGGGTGAGAGCGCGGTGCGCGGGACCTGGAAGGATACACGCACTGAGGAGGGCGCGCGGCGCTCGCCAGTGGTTGCGCATGGGACGTGCACCTCTAGCGCCGGGCGGCAGGGCCGCGTCAAATTGGGCACTCGTAAGTTACAGCTGTATAAACAGTGCCCAACAGTTTTAACGCAGCGTCCTGCTGCTCAGATGGGTCTGGTGTTAAATGTGAAGTGAGGCGCAACTGCGTGACAGCTGTGTATTAGCGCGTCGACACAGGTGTGTTCGGCCGCATCGACACAGCTGTGTTTGATCGCTCGACACGAGACACCTTGGGGGGGGAGGCTGTTTGGGGGGAGCTGCTGCCAGGGGGGTCAGCTAAGTGCCGAGTTCGGTGTGCCCGCAAGGACATCGTTTTCGGACACTTTGGTCACTGGTCCTATCCTCGCGCCCGGTCGACTGGACGGAGGTGGTAGAAGGCAGTCATTATAACCACGGCGGAGCCGCATCGTTACAGCTGTGTCTGATCGCTCGACACGAGACACAGTCGTGTCTGGTACTAGTATAGAATGAGGCACGGCACTGCCCTGCGGAAGTCAGTTTGCCGCGCCAGTCACAGTTTTTGTTTTCAAGTGTTGCGGTGGGCTCCCCTGCCGAGTCGTCGGCGGCTTTGGTCTTGGACGCCGAGGACGCGACGCGCGCGGGCGCCAGGTCCTCTCCGTGCTCCACCCACTCCGCGCCAGCTCCCCCGACGCTACACGCCAGCAGGGCCGCGACACAGAGCAGCGCGCGCGGCCCCCGGATCCAGCCGTGGCAAGGCCCGCGCCCGCGCATCCCGTTCTCAACTCCGTCGGCACCTCGAGCCATGTCTAGGTGGCGCGCGTCGGAGGCCCGCGGTAGATGCCAGGTGGCAGACAGACGCGGAGGCGTTTCCCAGGGGTGTGTGCCGGGGTGTATGCCGTGCACAAGTGTTGAGCCGTTCGTGCGCGCGCGATGCGCAAACGTCCGCTCGTTTTGCCTTCGGCTAAATGGCTGGCCGGCACGCGGCAGCTGTCGGGCGGACAGTCGGTCTCGGGTGCCGAGCGAAGCGCTTGGTTTTTCTGAGAGGACAGGTGTGCCAAGCCACAGCGTTGCCGCCACTTCGCCTACGCACCCAGACTAACCCGCCGTCTGTTATCTGCGGCGTCATGCACGGCGTCAGTCCTCGAGGGGGCGCGAGGAGCGTGGACGCCACTACCCCCTTGTAAGTGAAGCGCCATCGCGTGGCTTTCACACTCGACATCTCGTTTGTTTGCCGTGCCCACACCCCGGGCCACACCCACCAGAGCAACCACAACCTCCACCCCCGCCACACCCAACGCGGTGCCGGCGGCGGCGGGACCGGAGGCTGGTGCGGCGGCTGGGGCGGCGGTGGCGGTGTCGGTGGCCTTGCAGTGCACCTCGTGGGGCGAGTGAAAAAAAGGAAAAACAACGATGCTAATCCCGGTGGAGCTCACCCTGGGCGGGTTCGAGGACGTGGCGACGGCGCCGCTGCTCAACGGCGCGGCGCGCGCGGCAGCGGCATGGGAGGACGCCGCGGCGGCGCTTACACGCGACCCCGCCCTGGCGCTGGCTCCTCTGCACCTCCTTCGCCGCCACCGCTTCCACGTGTCCTACCCGGCGTCGGCGCCGGGCATTGTAATGGACGCGCTTCGCCGCGCGCAAGAGGCCGCGGCGACGTCGCCATCCTTAGCCGACGGGCTCTGGACCACCGCGGCCGTGCTCCTGGGGTCGTGGCAGGGCCTTCCCTTCCCTCTTCGGCTCAGGCTGACCTATATAACCTTGTACCCAAACACACTCGCCGCATCCTCCTCCGCGGCCTTACATTCGTTTCCATTTCTGCTCAACATGACTGTTTGCGCATGACGCACTGAAACTCAGGGGGGACACGGTCCCCTCACACTTGGTTCGAGGCCTTAAAGGTACTGGGGTTGAGCAGGCGGGGAAGGTACTAGGTGCGTCCCTGATTGGCGGGCGCGGTGGCACAGCAGCCAGCACGCGGGCGGGGCCGAGGAGGCGCGGCAACACCTAGATGCCGCCGCCTCACTCGTCCGCCAGCAATGCGAGACGGCTTACCAGAGCGCAAACACAAGACCGGCGGTGGCCGTGGTGGCAGCGCAGCTGGGTTCGGCGCCCATTCTGTGCCTCGGCAGCATCGCGGCGGCGCCGCTGTGCCCGCCGGAGGTTCGCGCTATAGCGTTGGAGGGAGTCGCCCGCCTCATGCACCTCGGGGGCAGCGCCCCGGGCGGGGGCGGCGCTGTGTTCATACGTCAGCTGTCATCGGCACAGGCGCTGGTAGCCGGCGTGGGGTACGCGCTCCACGCGTCAAACGCCGATGCCGACGCCGCTGCCGCCATCGTCCGGCCGCTCCTCACGCTGTGGCGCAGTGGCGGCGGCGGCGGCGGTGGCGGGGGCGGCGGCGGCGACAATGCCATTGCCGACTCGGGTGCCGAGCAGACCGCCGGGCTTTTGCTTGTTAAAATGTTGCAGCTCACAGCTGGCGCGTACCTGGTCGCGGCGGGTGTGCTCGCGGGAACCTGTCGGGCGGTGCTATTGCAGGAGCAAACAGCCAGGATGACACCGGGCGGGGGAATACACCGGTGGTGGATGAGCGAACTGCCGCAAGCGCCCGCGCCGGGGGTGGCGGGCGCGGCATACGCCGCCGCTGGTGTGTTGCTCGCGATGCAGCGGCTGCCGGGTGCGGCCGCCGACGGGCAGGTCCTGCCGCCGCCGACAACGCATACGACACCCGCGCCGCTTCCGGCCGTCGCTATTGCCGCCGCCGCCGCCGCTGCAAGTGATGCGATGCGCGCCGTTGCGGCGGTGGCCTCCGTCGCGGCTGACGACGGCAGCGCGCTCGCCGAAGCCATCGCGGAGCACTGGGCGCGAAGCCTCCCAGCACCAAAGATGCGGTATGGCCTAGCACATAATGCCCGCCATTTATTGTCCACGATTGAGTTGAATTGCAGTGTATGACGTGGTGAGCAATTTCTACCCTGCCCTAAACTGCGGCAGACGCCTGGCAATTCCACATTCGCACCCAAGGTGCCTGCCAGTGCCGCCGACGTGGCCAAGCTAGATTGGGACGGCGGTGGGTGGTGGGATGAGCAGAAGGACAGGGGGGTCGCCACCGGAGTCGTGCGGCGGTGGGCGGTGACGTCGGCGTGTACGTTGGCGCTCACGCGGTGCGTGGCAGAGCGGGCGATAGAGGGCCCGGCCGTTTTGGCAGGGACTCATGTATAGTGCTTGCCACGTCATCAAACGCATTCTGAACCCTTGTTCACAGATGTACCTGGCATTCTATGACGTAGCGAGCACTATCCATCAGTCCCTGGGTTTTGGAACCTCTGGTGGCAGGGGTGTTTCAGGCGATGCTCGCGCCTGTGGCGTTGTTGCGGGCGGCGGCCAGGGCAGGGGCGGACCCGCGCGCCGCGGGTGCCGCGGTCGCCGTCGCGACTCGCGCGCCCTTAGCCCGCCGCGCGCCCGCCGTTGCTGCGCTGTGCGCCGCCCGTATCGCGGAGAGCCCGCTTGGAGCTGGCGCGCTGCTGCCCGCCACCGGCCGCACCGCCGCTTTCGCCCAGCACTTTCACAACGGCTACCGCTCCTTCAAACAACTGGCGCCGCTCACCTGGCAAGATGCACTGGACCCCACCGCCGTGCACCCCGCATTCTCGATACCATTCGCCGCCGCCGTCACCCTGTTGAGCGGGGTGCCGCTTGGGGTCGCAGGCACCCCGGCGCTGACAGCGGCGGTGGATGCTCTGGCGCACCTGGAGTTCGCGCGGGTGGCGGACCCGAGGTACGCCACGTTGTTGAGAGACGTGGCGGGGGCGATGGGTGGTGACGACGAGGCGTCAGAGGCACTGGCCACGGCGGTGGTGGTCGATTTGTTTCCGGACATAGCGGAGCTCGACGCGCCTACTGCGTCCTCCTCCTTCTACCCCGACGGCAGAGGCGGCGGCGATGGAGGAAGTGGCGAAGGCGGCAGCGGCGGCGGTTGGGGCGGGGGTGGGGGCGGTGGAGAGCTCGGGTGCGCTTGGTAGGGCGGTTGGCGAAGCAGGTTCATCCCAAGTTCAACCCAGGTTCAACTGGGTTCACCGTGCTTGGTTTCAGCGTTTGGAGCTTGAAGTAGGGAGACCCGCTTTCAAACTTTGCATTCTATTTCAACTTGTGCCACTACGGCGTGGCGAGACGACGAGGTGTTGGGCACCCGCCTCCACCTCCTCCTTCGCCTGCTACCGTACGCCGCTCCGAGAGTCGCGGACCCGCTCTCCAGCCTCGCCTTCCGCGCGCTACCCACGGCCTCACGGTGCCTGCACCACCCGCGGAACGCCATCTCCCGCGCGGCGCACGTGGCGCACGTCGCCGTGTTCCGCGCCCACCCGTCCCTCCACGCCGCCGCCTTCCCGCCTTATCTAGCAGCTGCATTAGCGGGGTTTCCGGCGACGACCCCCGCGGAGCCGTTCGTGGCCGCTGTGGGTACCGTGGCGAAGCATGGGGTGCCCGGCAGCCGCCTTGCCGCGCGTGCCGCGCGCATGATAGGTGCGCGAGCGGCGGAGCTCGACCGCGCCGCGGCCGCCGCGCTACCGGGGCAGGGACAAGCGCAAATGGCCACGTCATTGACATGTTGTTTCAACCCTCGTACCTTGAGTTGATCAGCATCCTATGACGTGGCGAGCAATATGTGCCAGGCCCTTTGCAGTGAGAAAGCAGCGGCGGCGCGTCGCCGAAAGCGGTAGCGGCGGCGGCGGCGGCCACGCTCCGCCGGCTGGTGTTCAACCTCGTGTCATTAGTCGACCACCCATTGGTGCCCGATCTGCAAGCAGCGGCGGAGGAGGCGGTGTTGGGTGCGGGCGGTGGGTGTGATCAAAGCGTCAGCGGCGGCGGCTTGGGCGCGGGCGCGGTAGGGAATCATGGACATTGCTTGCCGCGTCACCAAAAGCATGTCCTCGTTTCCTGAGTTAAAGGCATTCTGTGACGGGGAATGATGGATAGTGCTCGCCAGGTGATCAAACGCATTTTGAACCCTCGTTCACTGAGATAAACGGCATTCTATGACGTGGTGAGCGCTATCCGTCAGACCCTAGGGCGCGGGAGCCGCCGTCGCACGGCGCGCAGCATACGAGGACTTAGTGGCGGGGGTTCTGTCGAATTCGGACTACGCGCGGAAGTCAGCGTGCGTGGAGTGGGCGCTTCGGCTAAAGAGCAAGATCTGAGTATGAGAACTTTAGACTTTAGAGTGCAAGGACTTTAGATGTATAAGGACTTAGATCTGTGAAGCGCAGCGTTTGTCTGTGAAGCAGTTAGCTACGAGCACTAGCTAGGAATCCATTGATGATTCAAACGTGCCTTCAAAGCTCACTTATTGCTTTAGATATTATACAAGTAGCAGCCGATAATAGGATCGCGTTGTTAGCCTCGCAGGCTGGATCAGGTCCGCGGGAAGTCTGCCACGGGGACACCGAAGCTCCGCA
>Ga0307489_10001692_pt1 | contig 14623 bp, 27 predicted proteins | sample SB12metaG_FD_202247 | JGI IMG/M metagenome (GOLD analysis project Ga0307489, IMG submission 202247) | Sea-ice brine microbial communities from Beaufort Sea near Barrow, Alaska, United States - SB 1.2 | ecosystem: Environmental > Aquatic > Marine > Coastal | place: USA: Alaska | collected... | reverse complement strand
CCCCGTCCCCCTCCCCTCCGGTGCCCCTGCCCCCTCCCTTCCTCCGCCTCCCGTTCCCCCAGTCCCCTCCGCCTAGACCCCCCCCTGACCCCAGCCCCATAACGCGCTTCCTGCACTGCAAATCTTGTCTCTTACCTTCTCCCCCCTTACCCCCTTACGTACAGGCTACGCGTCCGAGGCGAAGAGCTCGATCGTGTCGATCGGCCTCAGCATCCACACCGCACCTGTGAGCATGCGCGAGCGCCTGGCGGTGCCCGAGGACAAGTGGGAGGACGCCATCAAGGCTTTGTGTGCGTACCCCCACGTGGAGGAGGCCGGGATTCTCTCCACGTGCAACCGCATGGAGATCTACGTGGTACGGCCCCGGCTCGAACCTGCACAAACGTATGTGCGCCGTGGCATGGCGTCCGCCGCGCTGCGCTGCGCTGTGACCACTCCTTTGTTGAGTCCAGCGCTGACCTGTGACGAGTCATCCACCTCGTTTTGAAGCCCCGAAACTTGCGTTGCGCTGAAGCCGTCCTGTGACGCACGGAACGTCAACCCTAGTTCGTTGATGATCTCGAGATTAATACAACTGGCCCTGGCACTGGGTGGCGTTGAGCTGGCACCGGGGCGTGCGCGAGGTGGAGGAGTGGATGAGCCAGTACTCGGGCATCCCGCTGGAGGAGCTGCGCGAGCATCTGTTTCTGCTGCGCGACCAGGATGCGACGAGCCATCTGCTCAAGGTGTCCGCCGGCCTGGACTCGGTTGTCTTGGGCGAGGGCCAGATCCTGGCGCAGGTCAAGAACGTGTTCGCGCTGGGGGAGAACGTGGAGGGGTTCGGGCGGCACCTCAGCGGCAGGGGCTTACACTCGTCCACTTCTCAGCTCAACTTGAGCCGTGTCTGATGCAGGAAAACAGCCTACTCACCCTTAAACCCCCCCCAACACCCCCTTAACACCGGCTACACAACCCCTACGCGCACCCCCTATCCCATACAAAGCGCTCAAGTTGAGCTGGAAAGTGGACGAGTGTAAGCCCCTGCTCAGCGGCCTCTTCAAGGGGGCGATCACCGCAGGGAAGCGGGTGCGCAGCGAGACGTCCATCGCGTCGGGCGCCGTGTCGGTGTCGTCGGCGGCGGCGGAGCTGGTACAGATGAAGCTGCCGGGCAACTCCTTCGAGGGCGCCAAGGTGATGATCGTGGGCGCCGGCACCATGTCGCGGCTGCTGGTGAAGCACCTGGTGTCGAAGCGGTGCACGGAGATGACCATTGTGAACCGCAGCCGGCCGCGCGTGGAGGAGCTGGCCGCTGACTTTCCGGAGGCAAGGGGCTTTCACTCGTCCACTTCTCAGCTCAACTTGAGCCGTGTCTGACACAAGAATAAACCCTACACACCGTAAACACCCCCTAACACCCCCTCAACACGGGCTACACAACCCCTACGCGCACCCCCGGTCCCATGCAAAGCGCTCAAGTTGAGCTGAAAAGTGGGCGAGTGTAAGCCCCTGCCCGCAGGCCACCATCAACATCGCGCTGATGGACGACCTCCAGACCCTGGCTCCGTCGCACGACATCATCTTCACCGCGGCGTCCACCGGGATCATCTTCAGTAAGGAGGACTTGGCGGGGATGAGCAAGGCGGCGTCGTGCGTGGGCGGGCAGCGGCGGCTGGTGGACATTGCGGTGCCGCGTAACGTGGACGCCAACTGCGGGGAGGACCCCAGCACCATCGTGTACAACGTCGACGACCTTAAGGAGCTGGTTGAGCTCAACAAGGCAGGCGCTGACACTCGTTCACGTTAGAGCTCAACTTCAGCAACTCCAGGTCACATTCATGAGTTATGATGGATCATACGGTGGATAGAAGAGCTCAAGTTGAGCTGAAATGGTAACGAGTGTAAGCCCCTATGACAAGGATGCGCGCGAGAAGGCGGCAGATGACGCGCTGGGGCTGCTGATGGAGGAGCAGCAATCCTTCGAGGCGTGGCGCGACTCGCTGGAGACGGTGCCCACCATCAAGCGGCTGCGCAATAAGGCGGAGGTCATCCGGGCCACGGAGCTGGAGAAGGCAGGGCCTTACACTCGTTCACGGTAAAGCTCACTTTGAGCAAATCCAGGAAACGTTCGTGAGTCATGTTGTTCCACGGTGGAAATCCAGGAAACGTTCGTGAGTCAAGTTGTTCCACGGTGGACAGAAGTGCTCAAGTTGAGCTGAAATCGGCACGAGTGAAAGCCCCTATGAGAAGGCCATCAAGCTGCTGGGCGAGGGGTTGACCAAGAAGCAGATGAAGGCGGTGGAGGACATGAGCCGGGGGATCGTTAACAAGCTGTTGCACGGCCCCATGCAGGCAGGGGCTTGCACTCGTCCGCTTTTCAGCTCAACTCGAGCTGTGTCTGACACACACAAATCACCCCCAACACCCCCCAACATCCCCTTAACATGGGCTACACAATCCCTACGCGCACCCCCTATCCCATACAAAGCGCTGAAGTTGAGCTGAAAAGTGAACGAGTGTAAGCCCCCGCACGCAGGCGCTGCGCTCGGATGGCAGCGACCCCTCGGAGGTCGGCGAGACGCTGGTCAACATGCACGCGCTGGAGTCGATGTTCGACCTCAAGAACGTCGGCCTCCCCAACCAGCGCGGGCGCAAGTGAAAACAAAAATGCGAATTGTAGCCTCGGAAAATGGGACTTGTCTTGTTATTTAAATGACCGAGACGGGTACCGGGTGTTCCCTGGGCTGACCGAGTTGTTTTTGTTTTCTAGAAGCTTGCTTTGCGCCTGGACAGGTGCACCGCGGTTGTACTTCAGGAGAGCGAGAGAGTTTTAATATTTCGTTCTGCTTTGATCTTGAGTTGATGCTAGAATGTGTAACAATAGACCTCTGCAGAACTTCGAAAAATAAAAATAAAAACTCATCCGAGATCACACGGGGCACACGCCGCCGGCTCCTCTCGCTTTCGAGTCTCCCACAAATCTTGATTGGCAAACCTGTCACTTCCTGCACTATGAAGGACGTCCGATGAGCCGCAAGCGCTCATTCGATCGGGTGTGACTCGACCTCATAGTCCGACAATCGCGCCGACTACCATCGTCACTAATGTTTCGCGCAAGCGTGCGTGTGCGACTCAGGACGTGAGTGAATGTGATGTCTTTGCAAGCCAAACACCCTCAACAAGGGGCCAAGGCAAAACCGCTAAAGACGACGCACCCAGCGCTGCCGCTACCCATACCTCGCTCATTTCGTATTATTTAGAAGTTCCTGGACAGGCCGCAGTGGAGGCGCCCCACGCCCTTGTTGTAGCGGCACAAGTTAAATTGAAAGCAAATTTTGAAAGCGGTCCATCACATTTTAGTCTCAAGCGCTTAGCTCTAGGCACTTTCAACGTGGGTGTGTTAGGGTCGACCTGCACCGCCCTACCTTGTCGCTCCACGCGTACTCGAGACGCACGGGCCCCACGGGCAGGGGCTTACACTCATCCGCTTAACTGCTCACCGTAAGCGCTTTTTATGGGATAGGGGGTGCATTCAATAGTTGATTAGGGGGTGTTTAGGAGGTGTTATGTTTGGGGTATGAGGGGGATGAAGGGGTGCTTAAGGGTGTGTTTTGTGTAGGAAACGGCTCAGGTCGAGATAAAATGTGGACGAGTGTAAGCCCCTGCCCACGGGGGTCATGATGCTGATGCCCGTGCCGTACCCGTACCCGTGGCCCGGCTTGCCGCGCGCGCCGCCGGGGTCGCCCACCACCAGGGGCTTACACTCGTCCACATTCCATCTCAATGTCAGCACTTTTTGTGGGATAGGGGTTGCATTTGGGATTGTTTAGGGGGTGTTTAGGGAGTGTTAAAGGGTAATAGGGGTTGTCTAGCGTGTATTTTGTGTCATAAATGGCTCAGGTTGAGCTGAGAAGTGAACGAGTGTAAGCCCCTGCCCAGCACCTGGGCGCCGCTCTTCAGATCGCTGCCCACGTCGAAGAACACACAGCCGCAGAGCAAGGCCAGGCCATTTGAGTTTAGGGTTTAGGGTTTAGGGTTTAAACCCTAGCAAGGCCAGGTAGTTTAAGTGGTGCTGTTTGAGGTGATGTAACCATACTGACGTGGGGCTGGATGATACCGGCCTTAGGTGAAGGAAATTGATGGAGGAGGATGAGATGAATGTGTACGGGTGCACTATGAGCAAACAGTCAGACGAGGACGGGCCTGAGACGGAAGGGACGAAGGAGGAGGAGGATGAGAAGGTTGAGGAGGAGGAGGTGCATGTGTAGGGCCGACCCAAGTGGATTTCGGGATCCGAGCAACCCCCCCGCCGATTTTGGGCGATTTCCGACGAGTCGAGTCGGGTTTTTGGGTCATTTTGCTCATACGACGTGCTCTATTTTGGGTTTAGGGTCAACTATGGTTTAGAATTTATATTGGAGGGCCCTTTTGCCCATACGATTCAGACCGACTCGCCGAGCCGACTCGCCCCCTGCCCCGCCGCATATCCACCCAAAATGTTGCTCGGATCCCGAATTCCACCTGGGTTGGCCTGGCGGTGCACCACGAGGGAACAGTGAGGTGAACGCGGGCCTGACCGTTGATGGTGTCCTTGACGAGTGGCACGGAGAACTCGGCGGAGCCCACGATGTAGCGGCGCAGGTTGAATTTGAAAGCAACGTTTGAAAGCGGTTCATCATATTTAGTTTTTTTAAAGAGCTTGATTCCAGACGCTTTCAGGGTGGGTTTGATGGGGTCAACCTGCACCGTCTTACCACGATGAACTTGCGGCCCGTGCCCACGCCGCCCTCCGCGTACCCGCGCACGCTGTTCACGCCGCCGATGGCAAACGCCTCATACCAGGGGCTTACACTCGTTCCAATTTCAGCTCAAATTGAGCACTTTGTGTGGGATAGGGGGTGCATCAAGGGAGTGTTTAAGAGGTGTTTAGGGGCTGTTAGGGGTCATTAGGGGGTGGGGGTGTGCAGGGTGAGTTGTGTTTCAGAGACGGCTCAGATTGAGCTGAGAGGTGGACGAGTGTAAGCTACTGCCTCATACGGTGGCAGGTCGCCCACCACGTTCCCTCCCTTGGCCGCAAACGTGAATTTGAACCCCTTCGCCGCGGGTCTCACATACGCGGATCTCACATAGGATGGCATGTAACTCAATAGATGAGAATTTGGAGTTCGTGCTGATGACGTGGCAGGCACTTGGCCTGGTAGATATTGATATTGATGCTGCGTTGCTCGACACGGCATAGGATACCACCTGACAAGGGGGTTATTGAGAATAAGCACTCGACCGACGGCCAGATCGCCATAAACGCCAGATCGACGTTCGCGAGCTGAGGGTGAATGCCCACACGATGGTCTGCGGTCGGTCGGCGATCACGAATCGAGTCCGCGGGTCGGTATGAAATTCCACCCTCACCCTCACGAACGTCGACCTGGCCGTCGAGTGCTTATTCTCAATAACCCCCGTGCCTGACTCAAGAAACGGAAATTTGAAATGCGCTGGATGAGGTGGCGAGCAATATGTGGCAGGGGCGTACCTTGGCGACGGGCACGACGCGCTGCGCCCGCACGAGCTGGCGGTTGAAGGACAGCATGTCCGGCCGGATGGGCAGCGCGTGCTCGGCCGACAGCACCAGGCTGTAGCGGCGCAAGTTGAATTTGAAAGCAAAACTTGAAAGCGTTAACCATAATTTAGTTTCAAGCGCGTATATCCAGGCGCTTTCAACTCGGGTTTCATAGGGTCAACATGCACCACCCCACTAGGCTGGCCTCGTCCCGCCCGCGCCCCTCGCGGTAGCGGCACAAGTTAAACTTGAAAGCAAAGTTTGAAAGCGATTCTTCCATATTATAGTTTCAAGCGCTGAAACCATAGGCGGTTTCAACACGGGTTTTGATACTGTCAACCTGCACCGCCCCACCTCATACACTAGGCGCACCAGGGCGTTGGCGCTGGTATCGTGCGAGTGACCGCTGATCAGGGGCTTACACTCGTCCAATTTTCGGCTCAACTTATGCGCTTTCCGTGGGATAGGGGGTGCATTTAGGGGGTGTTTAGCAGGTGATTAGCAGGTGTCAGGGGGTATTAGGGAATGTTCAGGGTGTGTTCTTGTGTCGGAAACGGCTCAGGTTGAGCTGAAACGTGGACGAGTGTAAGCCCCTGCCGCTGAACGTCATGGGCGACCCGTACGCGTCCTATACTTAGCGCCAGGCAGATATTGCTCGCCACGTCATACGATGCCATCATTTGACCCCCAAAACGAGGGTTCAAATCGCGTCGGATGAGGTGGCGAGCGATATCTGCGTTGGATGACGTGGCGTGCAGTGTCTGGCATGGCAGCCCCCACCTGCAGGCACTCGCGCTTGTCGGCGTCGTGCGTGGAGGCGCGCTGGTACGTTGCGGCAAAGGTGCCCGTCCAGCAGGGGCTTACACTCGTCCACTTTTCGGCTCAACGTGAGCACATTGTGTTGGATACGTTGAGTGCATGATTTTCCCCCAGTCTATTAGACAGGGGGACACAGGGAGGTGTGACCAGAAACGGCTCAGGTTGAGCTGACAAGTGGACGAGTGTACGCCCCTGCCGTCCAGCACGCTGCCAGCGGGCGCCGGTACTCCACACCCGACACCACCCGCCTCACAAAGATCCCCTCCAATGGGGGCCTGCCAGATACTGCTCGCCACGTCACAGGATGCCATCTCAGCCAGAAAACGACGATTGTAAATGTGGTGAATGACGTGGTGGGCAGTAGGTGGCATGTCATAGGATGCCATCTCACCCAAGAAACGACGGTTGTAAATGCGTTGAATGACGTTGCGGGCAGTACGTGGAAGGCGGCAGGCCCCACCTTGGGTCCATCCTCCGAGGACCCCAACTCAGCATCATCTCCCACCGGGTCCGCCTTGGTGTAGCAGCGCAAGTTGAATTTGAAAGCAAGGTTTGCAGGCGGTTCGTCATATTACAGTTTCAAGCGCTTAGTTCCAGGCGCTTTCGACGTGGTTTCGATAGGGTCAACCTGCACCACCCTACCTTGGCGTGTATCGACTCGAGCGAGTTGGAGTCCGAGTCGAGGAAGGTGCGGCGGGAGGTGCGGCAGGAGTCGCCGACCCACGGGCAGGGGCTCACACTCGTCCACTTCTCAGCTCAACCTGAGCCGTTTCTGATACAAAATACACCCTAAACACTCCGTAATACCCCCTGGCACCTCCGAAACACCCCCTGCGGAACCCCTCAATGCACCCCCTATCCTACGGAAAGCTCTTAGTTGAGCCGAAAAGTGGAGGAGTGTAAGTCCCTGCCCACGGGTCGTAGTGCGCCAGCTTGATGTCGAACTCGGGGGTGCCGCCGACCAGGGGCTTACACTCGTCCACTTTTCAGCTCAACCTAAGCCGTTTCGGTCATACCTCGCGGTGTCCCCGTGTCTAATAGACTGGGGGGAAATCATGCTCCCAACGTGTCCCACAAAACGTGCTTACGTTGAGCCGAAAAGTGGACGAGTGTAAGCCCCTGCCGCCCACGTTGCTGGGGGTCATCTCCAGCCGCGAGGCAGGGGCTTACACTCGTCCACTTTTCGGCTCAACGTAAGCGCTTTCTGTGAGTTAGGGGGTGCACCTGGGGGTTGTGTAGAGGGTGTTTACGAGGTGTTTGAGGGGCATTCGGGGGTGTTTAAGGGTGTATTTGGTGTCAGAAACGGCTCAGGTTGAGCTGAGAAGTGTACGAGAGTAAGCCCCTGCCGCGAGGTGATGGTCTGGCACCGTCCAAACAGGTTGCGCCGGAAGAAGTCCACGCTGTAGCGGCGCAAGTTGAAATTGAAAGCAAAACTTGAAAGCAGCATAAAATGTTTCAGTTTCAAGCGTTTCGTTCCATGCGCACTCAACACGGGTTTGATAGGGTCAACCTGCACCGCCCTACCACGTTCAGGAGCAGCGCGCCCAACCCGCCATGATGCAGGGTCGAGTACACAACGCTCGCCACGTCATCCACCACATAATTACCGGTGCTCGCCACGTCATCCACCACATAGTTACCGGTGCTCGCCACGTCATCCACCACATAGTTACCGGTGCTCGCCACGTCATCCACCACATAATTACCGGTGCTCGCCACGTCATCCACCACATAGTCACCGGTGCTCGCCACGTCATCCACCACATAACTAACGGTGCTCGCCATAACATCCACCACATAATTACCGGTGCTCGCCACGTCATCCACCACATAGTTACCGGTGCTCGCCACGTCATCCACCACATAGTTACCGGTGCTCGCCACGTCATCCACCACATAGTTACCGGTGCTCGCCACGTCATCCACCACGTAACCAACGGTGCTCGCCATAACATCCACCGCATAATTACCGGTGCTCGCCACGTCATCCACCACATAGTTACCGGTGCTCGCCACGTCATCCACCACATAGTTTACGGTGCTTGCCGCGTCATCCACCACTTAGTGTGTTGACACTTGCTGCGTCATCCACTGCATGGTGAACCCTCGTTTCTTGAGTTGAACGGCATCCGATGACGTGGCGAGCACCGGTACACATGTGGTGCGTGACATGTTTGACTCGGCCCCCCACCCTCCTGCAGCCCAAGTCTTGCGGAGATCAGTTTAGGGTATAAGGTTTAGGGTTTAGGGTTAGGGTATAGGGTTGAGGGCTTAGGGTTTACGCTTAAGTCGGCCCCACCCTCCTGCAGGCCTCTTGCGGAGATGCCGCCGCCCAGGGGCTTACACTCGTTCACCTCAGAGCTCAACTTCAGCAACTCCAGGACACATTCATGAGTCAATTTGGGTCATACGGTGGACAGAGGAGCTCAAGTTGAGCTGAAATGGGAACGAGTGTAAGCCCCTGCCGCCGCCGCCGCTGAAGCCGGTGTTCTTGCGCTCCGTGCAGTTGATGATGGTGTCCACCCACATCTGCACCCCGTTGGCCAGGGGCCTACACTCGTCCACTTCTCAGCTCAACCTGAGCCATTTCTGACACAAAATACACCCTGAACACCCCCTGATACTCCTTGATACCCCTTGACACCTCCTAAACACCCCCTAGGCAACCCAGGAATGCACCCCTATCCCACCGAATGCGCTTAAGTTGAGCCGAAAATGGGACGAGTGTAAGCCCCTGCCGTTGGCGTCGCGCCGCGGGTTCCACGTTATGTTCGCGTTCTCCAGCCCCGCCGTCGCCGCCGCTCACGGCCGCAGCCACAAATTAAATGTACATGAGCATGGCTTTCATCTCAACCGGCGTATTTGCTCATAGAGCGCCAGTGGACCCATACACACTCGCCACATCGATACACTGGTGTGCTGTTGAATACACACACACACACACACACATTCCCATACACTCACACACACACGCGCTGCTATGGTCGCTGGTGGGTTGGTTGATCCCTCGCCCTCGTCTGGTTGCGAACTCAAACACAGCACTCTCACATAGTCCTGAGGGCGCCGACATCCCTGCCAGGTTTAGGGTTAAGGGTTTAGGGTTTAGGGTTAAGGTTCAGGGTGTAGGGGTTAGGGTTGCGCCGACAACCCCTGCCATCAGATCCGTGAGGTCGTCCATGATGCGCCCGTGCAAATTGAGCCCGGGCTTGACGGACTTGAGGCACCTGTGCAGGTTCAAGTGTACGAGAGTGTGAGGGACAACTGGACAGGATGCTAGGTTCAACTCCACAAGATGTCAGCTTCAGATCGACCGGACATGAGTTCGTGTTGATGGGGGGTTAGGCTCAAGGGGATACGACGGTAGGTTCAAGTGGGTAAGACGGGACGGTTGAAGTGGGTGAAGCGAGACGATTAAATTCAGTGTCAAATCTAGTATCGAAGGTATGGTATCGAATCCCGTTCGACCGATCAGAACTGTCCATTTCGAAAATCGTATCGACCGACACGCCGAAGGTCCGACCGGCTCGCCATCCTTGAGTAAATAGACCCTCGATTTCGAGGAGATAAGGGTGACATGTCACCCCGACACTGAGTTTAAAGTGGCCGAGCCCCAGGCTCACCGGGTGATGGCCCAGGGCTGCGTGCGACCCTCCACCGGCTCCCCCGCGCTGTCCAGAAACCGGATGTCCACCTTGCTGTAGCGGCGCAAGTTGAAATTGAAAGCAAACGTTGAAAGTATTTAATGATATTATAGTCCTAAGAGCTGAAACCATGGGCGCATTCAAAACGGGGTATGATGCTGTCAACCTGCACCGCCGTACCTTGCCGATCCGCGGCTCCTCTATGGTGATCTCCAGGATATCGTCCACCACGCCCCGCAGAGTCACACGGATAACGCCCGCCGCGTCACAGGATGTCATTTATGACAGATGCTGTGTGACTCAATACACGAGGGTCTCAACGGCGTGACGAGCATAGCTACGCAGTTTTCCAGGGTACCTCAAATGGCGGTCACCAATTCTTGAGAAAGTGACGGTCGAATCGCCATATGGTACCATTGTATGGCAAATCTGACGGTCTATTTACTCAAGGTCTTAAATTCGAGATGCGTTGACCGCCATGACGTACCCGGGAAACCTGCGAAGATGGTGCATCTGACCCTGCCATCCATATCGGCGAATTCCACGGGACATCGTTTCTCTTCGTACCACTCCATCAGCTTGCGGCACCCGTCCACCACCTCGTTGGAGTTCAGCACCCGTACATAAGGCCTGCCACGTATTGCAATTGCCGCCACGTCATCAAATGTATTTTGTACCATCGTTTATTGGGTTTCATGGCACCCAATGACGTGGCGAGCAACATGACAAAGTGCGTCGAACCACTTAGCGACTTGGTCACTTTGAGGGCTAAGTCGTCCCGCTCGACCGATCAGAACTGTCCATTTGGACGACTTAGCACTTAAAGTGACTAAGTCGCTAAGTGGTTTGACGCACTTTGTCATATGTGGCAGGCCCAACCTTTCCAAACTGGGGCTTGAAGACCTCGTGGATGCGCACCACGGGGAGCTCGTCGGCGCCCTTCAAGCAGGGGCCTACACTCGTCAACTTTTCAGCTCAATATGAGCGCTTTGTATGGGATAGAGGGGGTATTCAGGGGTTATTTAGGGATCGTTTAGGGGGTGTTTAGGGGGTGTTCAGGGGTGTCAGGGGGTAAGAGGGGGTGTGTAGGGTGTATTTTGTGTCGGAAATGGTTCAGGTTGAGCTGCAGAGTGGACGAGTGTAAGCCCCTACCTTGAAGACGATGCCGCGGATGACGGGATTGGCTACCAGCTTGAACGTCAGCGAGATGCCGTCTCGCGTGTCCACCATCTCCGGTGTCACCTCTTTGAAAACCCCGGTGCTAGGGTCTGGCGGTTATTGAACGCCACGTCACGTCATTCAACGCGTTCAAACCCTCGTTTCGTGAGTCAGATGGCATCCTAAGATGTTAAATGCCACGTCATCCAACGCGTTTGAACCCTCGTTTCGCGAGTAAAATGGCATCCTATGACGTGGCGAGCAACAGCTGGCGGGCCGTACCCTGTGTTGAAGATCCTGGACACGTCGGAGGCGATGTCCTTGAGCTGGTAGCTGAAGTTGGGCTTGATGCTGGCCACGCTGCGCGCCAGCTGCTCCAGCTCGGGTGATTCGCCGGAGACCAGGGCCGCGCGCATCACAGGTACACTATGAGCAAACAGTCACGCTGCAAACCGAGGAGGAGCGGGGCAGCACGGCCACGCGTGGGGAACCGGGGATACACTTTGCGTTCGTTTGTAGATTCCTCGCTCGGCATGCGTCAGTCTCTTCCTATCATGTTTGCACAGCGCATTATCCGCCCTGGAACGTGACGCTCCGATGGTTTCAGGTATCGTCACTCGCAATGTGCCTGGCACTCGAGTACATCCAAGTTGTAGAATTTGGTACCAGGATTGCTTTATAGCTCTCAAGGTGCCCAACCCTACCTGAGAAGTCGATGGAGCTGATGAGAATGGGCCGGTTCCCCTCCTGCTCCTCCCCGCCACTCATGAACTGAATCCCGCTGCCGTTCGCGCGCATGCCATCCTCTGATCCCCCCCCGCCGCCATCGCCATCGCCACCGCGCTGGGCTCGGGCTCGCGCGCCCGCTCCCCTCCGGCGCCTGATGGGATCGGGATGTTGGCCATCGGAGAAGTCGTCCCCGCCCGCGCCTGCGCCTGCGCCCGCGCCCGCGCCGGAGCTCGCCATGGATATGTTCGCCATGCAAGGGCCGCCGCCGCCGCCTGCGTTCCTCTGCCTCGCCGTGACCGAGGCACCGGCGACGTGCCGCCTGAGCGGCGTCACCATCGCGGTGAGCTGCTCGTGGGCTCGGCCCATCTTACCCTGCACCGCGCGGTGTGCCGCCGCCACGGCGGTACCCAGCCGTGCGCCGGGCGCCTCCCTCCGCGCCTCCATCATGGCGCAGCAACCTCCCCACGCACACCCCGGGGCTAGTGCAGTGGCAGTGTGGTTCCGCCGTCAGACGAGAGTTGCAAACACCTTCCCTTGGATGGGTGAACAGTGGACTGTTGCTGGTGAGCAGCTGTGTGAGTGAAATACCTGACTTGTGACTGGACGGCGCATGATCATCAGCCAATGAGAAGAGCGAATCAAGCACGAGACACGTGTTGAGAGGGGGAGTCAAAAGTCTTGACAGCGACGGGCTTTGACGGGGGAGTCAATATCGACGGGTTTTGAAGGACGTTTTGACGTTTTGACCTCGGCGATCGTTCAATCGTAAGGTGTCGTGTGTCACAAGTCGGGTGCCCCTTCGCCACTTGTCTGCACACCTCCACGCGCGAGGATCAGCGCCCGAGTCGCCTGCATCTCGCAACACCGGTGGCGAAGTGACTCCACAGGGTGCTCTTCCGCGGCGCTTGCGGCGCGCCTCCTTTCGCCACGTTCGGTCGCGCGCGAAGCAATCGCCTCCGCATGTGTTGAATCGTTGAGGAAAAGTCCGACTCGGCTTGGAAGAGAGACGGTCTCAGGTGCCGCGCGGGCTCGGGCGACCGGCTTTGCTTGCGGGTATGGCGTACAGCTCCGACCAGAGCCCGCGGCGGCCGTCAGGAGGGCGCGCGGCTGCGCACAGCGCGCGGCCCGCGGGGCCAGCGCCGGCGGGGCCAGGAGCGTACATGGGGGACGGAGGCGCGGGCAGCACCTACAGCTACGCGGGGGTGCGGGCGTCGCGCGCGACCGGGTCCGTGAAGCCCAAGGAGTTCAAGTTCAGCTTCGAGGACGCCGCCGCCGCGCGCAGCAGCCCCCCCAAGACCACACGCCCCGTGTCCGCGGGGCCAATCCGCGCGCAGGTGAACCCGCCCCCATGTCCAAAACGACTACTTACGATCACGACAAGACTCGACGACAGCGAATATCGCCCGCGCGGCGAGGGGCTGTTGTCGTGTTGACCCGGGCCATCGGTGCGCGAGGTTGGCTTTGGGGCGTATACGTTGGCATGACGTGGTTGCGTGCGGCGCGCGCGACCGCGTCTATACGGCTTAACGCGCGGTCGGCGTGAAGCGTACGTGACAGTCAGCGCCTCCCGCGGCTCGCGCGTCAACGCTGGGGTCGAGGGTGGGTTTTCTTCACCGTTCATTAGTTCAACTCCTTCCCCATTTTGGATGCGTGCAAGGCTGATTCGTAATCACGAGTCCCACTTGTGCTCACTCTCCCTCACTCTGTCTCTATCTCTCCCTCCCTCTCCCTCCCTCTCCCTCCCTCTACCTGTTCCTGCCTCACCCTCCCTCACTCTCCCCCACTCCCCCCCACTCTCCACTACAGGCACCCGGAGGCGCCGGGTCGCCGCACCCCCCCGCATCCCACGCGCCCCACGCGCCCCACGCGCCTGCCGCCCCGGGCCACGGCGCCCCTGCCGGCGGCCCCGGCTCCCATACCTCCCCCGCCTCGCGCGCGCGCCGCCTTGTCGACGGCAGGGGTGCTCACCAACTATTGTTTTAAAAATTTCCACTCATTTTCAAGCCTGTTGTGCGTAATGCCAGTTGACTGATCTAAGTACGTTGGTAAGGCCCTGGCTTGAACCGGGGGTAGAGGACCCTTGAGTGTCTTTGAGGTATTAAGTAGCATGCGCCAACTGGTTAATGAGTGTCAGGAATACACGGCTTAAAGCAGCAAAGCCATGTCCTCGGGTGACCTCGAGCAATACCGCGTGCTCATTGGTCGAAACAGCTTGAGGAAATCCCGGGAGATAAAGTTGAGGTGGAGGCAGCAGTGAGGTGCGACCCTTGTCGCCGGCGGCGGCGGCAGTGTGGCCGCCGCCGCCGCCGCCGCCGCCGCCGCCGCCACTGCAGCCGCCGCCGCTGCCCAGGGGCACACCTCGGCGACGCGGCCGACAAGCGCCACGGGCGCCGCCACGCGCACAGCCGCGGTGTATAGCCAGAGCCCCGCCATGCCCGTGGTAGGGCGGTGCAGGTTGACCCTATCAAACCCACGTTGAAAGCGCCTGGAACTAAGCGCTTGAAACCACAACACGAGAAATTGCTCTCAAAATCTGCTTTCAATTTCTACTTGTGCCGCTACACCGTGGGCGTCAGCCGCCCCAGTAGCCATCGCCCGTCCAGTGTTGCCGCCGGCTCTTATGGCGGCGGCGCCGCCACCGCTCGCCCCACTAGCGCTGTCAACCCCCGCCCGCACTCCGCCGCCGGTTACGGCACTGCGCGGACAGCCACCGCCGGGCACTACGGGGGGTACCAGACCACCT
>Ga0307489_10001691_pt1 | contig 14627 bp, 22 predicted proteins | sample SB12metaG_FD_202247 | JGI IMG/M metagenome (GOLD analysis project Ga0307489, IMG submission 202247) | Sea-ice brine microbial communities from Beaufort Sea near Barrow, Alaska, United States - SB 1.2 | ecosystem: Environmental > Aquatic > Marine > Coastal | place: USA: Alaska | collected... | reverse complement strand
GCGACATTCTCGCGGGCACCGGCGCAACCCGGAACCACACAACCCGGGGCTCGCAGATCCCCATCCGCGAGGCTCCGAACGGCGCGACTGGGGCGATCCGAGGCCACCACCGAGCAACATGCCCCACGGCAGGGCAAAACCAGCGCTCACTCAATCCACCCGTGCCCTAGATTTTCTTCTCCACGTCCTCCAGCTGTTGAGAATGTCGATCTCGCTGCGCGCACCAGCTTAAGCGCCGCGGATCGCTGTTACTTCTGGCACATGGCGCCCGCCACAGCACGCGCTTGTCTTTCAGGCTGCACGATGCTCGACCGCGTGCCTTTCAAGATCTTCACCTCGGTGTCTTCACCTGGTGTCTGAATTTGTGGGATTCAGCCCATTTGCCGCCCCGCGGTGTAAGAGGCTGACGCGCGCTGTGCCCATCACGTGGACCCTAAACCCAGGCGGCGGGCGCGAGGAGGAGCGGCGCAAGGACACCACCGCCGGTGGTGCCGAGGCGCACGCGCGCTTCCGCCAATATGAGTACCGCGCGGTGAGTGCCAAGATCGCAATAAACGCGAAACCGCCGCAAAACCTAGTGGTCAGCCGCTTGGCGAGCGCACTATGCGCGTGCTTCGGGCGGTAGAGTGGCAAACCCGCGGGCGGGGAACCTCTCCCCTGGGTCCCTTTCAACCCCGCGCGGCGCGAGGTCCCGATTTAGCGCCCCTACGAGGGGCGCCCCGCCCCCGTCCGAACTGTACCCTTCTCACTTTTCCCGACCCACCACGTACCTATCTCACAGATCCATTTCTCCCCTCTCGGTGTGATCGCGCAGAACTCGAGCCTGGTGCTGACGACGGACAACAAGGACCGCATCACGGGCGAGCCGTCCGGTGAGCCCGAGACGCTATGGGGGCGCATCAACCCCGGCGCGTTCGGCGACCGCGTGCACCGCAGCAAGCCTGCGGAGCTGGAGGATCGCATGAAAAAGTCCAAGGACAAGCGCAAGACTGGCGGAAAGGACCAGGCAGGAAGGTTATTGACAACGCATAACAACATCCAGCTCAAGCACTCGGCCGATATTATATCGACGACCGAGTCTAGTCCGCGCGTTCGTTTGATAGCCATGAAGGCTTGAGCATAAAGTCATCCTCTGTTCTCATTTCGAGTGCTTGTTGGTTTTGACCCTCGCGCCAGGACGACCTGGACGCCCTGGCGGTGAAGCGCAAGAAGAGCCGCGGCGGCGGTGGCGCCGGGGGCGGCAGCGTGCTCACCGCGGAAGCGGACGGCTCGTACCGCCCCAAGACGCGCGAGACCCGCGCGGCGTACGAGGCGCTCCTGGGCATGATCCAGGGCCAGTTCGGCGACCAGCCTCAGGTGGGGTTGTGGTTGGCACCTTCACTTTGCCAATTTGCCTCCCCGAACTGATACTCAGATACACCAAACACCATACACCGGCTGGCATTTTGCCTTTGCCACGCGCAGCTGTGTTGTCACGTTGGTCGCGTTGCCGAAGCGTTCACCGTTCACCGTTCGATGCTCATTTGGGTGCGACCATTGCTTTGGGACGTGCTTCGCGGCGCCGCGGAGGAGGTGCTGGAGGTGCTCAAGGATGACCACTCCAACGACCCGGACCGCAAGATCGGCGTCGAGCGCCTCATGGGCGCCACATCGTCCGAGAAGTTCGCGCAGTTCGTGGCGGTGGGCAAGCTCATCACGGACTTCGCGGCCGGCGGCGGCGGCGGCGGCGAGGAGGGCGTGCCGGGCGACACCCTGGACGACGACATCGGCGTGGCGGTAGAGTTCGAGGAGGAGGACGAGGAGGAGGAGGCTGACAACGAGGTGGACGAGGTTCTGGAGGCCAGCGACGTTGACGACGAGGACGATGACGGGCAGGGCGGGGGCGAGGAGGCGGCGGAGGGCCGCGGCGTGCAGGGCATGGACGTGGACGCCGGCGAGGAGGATGTCTCGGACGGCGCCGTCAAGGCCGCCGACATCGACGCCTACTGGCTCCAGCGCGAGATCGCCGGCGCGTTTGGATACACCGACGCGGAGGCCTCCGAGTCTCGCAAGCTCGCGGACGACGTGCTGGAGGCGCTCGCCGCGGAGGGCGACGACGAGCGCGCGTGCGAGAACCGCCTCGTGCTGCTCCTCGACTACGACAAGTTCGACCTGATCAAGAAGCTGCTCAAGTCGCGCCTGCGCGTGGTGTGGTGCACGCGCCTGGCGCGCACCCAGGACGACGCCGAGAAGACCGCGGTGGAGACGGAGATGGCGTCGCGCCCGGAGGCCGCGGCGATCCTCGACGCCATGGCACAGACCGGCACGCGCGCGTCGGCGCGCGACCGCCAGAACGCCACGGAGTCCAAGATCCGCGAGGAGGCGCGGCGGCTGCGCGGTGAGGTCGCCACGGACGTGCTCGACACTGGAGCCGGCGGCGCGGCGGCGGCGGGTCGCAAGATCCTGGAGCTGGACGCCCTGGCGTTCGCGTCTGGATCACACTTCATGGCCAACAAGAAGTGCGAGCTGCCCCCCGGCTCCTACCGCAGCGCCAAGAAGGGTTACGAGGAGGTGGGATCAGACCGACTTACACTCCACACGTCATCCACCGCACTGTAATTCAGACCCGTGCACTTGTGTCGACTTGCATAGCGTGACGTGACGCGACGAGGCGAAACGTGACGTGACGTGGCCTGACGTGACGCGATGATGTGTTTCTGACTGTAATCGGAGGTGCACATCCCGGCGCTGAAGCCCAAGGTGTTCGCCGACGGCGAAGCGCTGCGCCCCATCGAGGAGCTGCCGTCGTGGGCGCAGCCCGCCTTCGCCGGCATGAAGTCTCTCAACCGCATTCAAAGCCAGGCAGGGGGTCATAAAAAACAAGCACTCGACCGACGTTATGTTTCTCCTCCTCATCTTCCCAGCGTTTGAATGAGCATTCACCCTGAAAGTACCGGGTGCCCGGTAAGTCATGTGGGCTTGTCCGATAATGGTTTGTGTGGTTGTTCTCAACGACCTTTCTGCCAGGTGTACGAGACCGCCCTGCTGTCCCCCGAGAACATGCTGCTGTGCGCCCCCACCGGCGCCGGTAAGACCAACGTGGCGATGCTGGCGATCCTGCACGAGCTGGGCCTGCACCGCAAGCCCGACGGCCGCCTCGACACCTCGGCGTTCAAGATCGTGTACGTGGCGCCCATGAAGGCGCTGGTGGCGGAGATGGTGGGCAACCTGGGGTCGCGCCTCAAGCCCTTCGGGGTCAACGTCCGTGAGCTCACCGGTGACGTCAGCCTGTCCCGCGCGCAGATCGAGGACACGCAGGCAGGGGCTTACACTCGTTCACGTTAGAGCTCAACATGAGCAACTCCAGGACATATTCATGAGTCAAGTTGGTTCATTGGCGGACGGAAGAGCTCAAGTTGAGCTGAAATGAGAACGAGTGTAAGCCCCTGCACCCAGGTGATCGTGACGACGCCCGAGAAGTGGGACATCATCACGCGCAAGTCCGGCGACCGGCTGTACACGCAGCTGGTGCGGCTGCTCATCATCGACGAGATCCACCTGCTGCACGACAACCGCGGCCCCGTGCTGGAGTCCATCGTGGCGCGCACCGTGCGCCAGGTGGAGACCACACAGGAGCTGGTGCGCCTCGTGGGCAGGGGCTTACACTCGTCCACCTTTGAGCTCAACCTTAGCCACTTCTGACACGAAATGCACCCTAAGCACCCCCTAATAGCCCCTGACACCTCCCAAACACCCCCTACACCTGAACGCACCCCCTATCCCACAGAAAGTGCTTACGTTGACGCGAAAAGTGGACGAGTGTAAGCCCCTGCTGGTGGGCCTGTCAGCCACGCTGCCCAACTTCGACGACGTCGCCGCCTTCCTGCGCGTCAACCCGGCCAAGGGCCTCTTCGTCTTCGACAACAGCTTCCGCCCGTGCCCGCTGCAGCAGCAGTACATCGGCGTCACCGTCAAGAAGCCGCTGCAGCGCTTCCAGGTAGGGCGGTGCAGGTTGACAATATCAACACCCGTGTGGAGCCTATGGTTTCAGTGCTTGAGGCTACAATATCGTGAAACTCTTTCGAACTTTGCTTTCAAATCCAATTTGCGCCGCTACGTCCAGCTGATGAACGACATCTGCTACGAGAAGGTGATGGAGAGCGCGGGCAAGAGCCAGACCATCATCTTCGTGCACAGCCGCAAGGAGACCGCCAAGACCGCCAAGGCACGGGGGTTATTGACCACAAGCACTCGATAGGTCCGAAGAAGGGCCGGTAAAGTGACCTCAGAATTTACCAATTAACAGACTGTCAAACTGTAAAATTACTTTCGGTTTCAGAGGTCTTAGGCTTTCCTTTTCACGAGACGACCTCCCTAATACCCCCCTAATACCCCCCTAAACTCAAAACATACCCCTCTTAACTGGTAAATTCTGGGGTCACTTTACCGGCCCTTGCTCGGACCTACTCGACCTATGTTGAATCTTCTACTTTTACTCCGTGCGTCTGTATGAGCATTCACACCCAAGGTGAGCCGTGTTCCGATATCGGTCGAATGCTTGATCTCAATGACCCTCCTGCAAGGCCATGCGCGACACTGCGCTGCAGAACGACGCACTGGGTAAGTTCATGAAGGAGGACAGCGCGTCGCGCGAGATCCTCACCACGGTAGGGCAGTGCAGGTTGAAACCTGCTGAAACCCAAGTTGAAAGCGAGTTGGTTTCGTGAATGGGGGAGGCCCCCTATGCACCATTATTTCCCACTCTGATAAATCGGGGAGCCCCCCTTTGTGCTATTCAGCGCTTGAAAGCATGTCCCATAAACTGCTTTCAAGTTTTGCCTTCAATCTCAACTTGCGCCGCTCCACCAAGGAGGCGGAGTCAGTCAAGTCCGCGGACCTGCGCGACGTGCTGCCGTACGGGTTCGCCATCCACCACGCCGGCATGACCCGCGCGGACCGCACCCTGGTGGAGGAGCTCTTCGCGGACGGGCACGTGCAGGTGCTCGTAAGCACGGCGACGCTGGCGTGGGGCGTCAACCTGCCCGCACACACCGTCATCATCAAGGCAGGGGCATACACTCGACCACTTTTCAGCTTCACCTGAGCCGTTCCTGACACAAAACCACACCCTTAACACCTCCTATTACCCTCGACACCTCCTAAACACCTCCTAAACACCCCTTTAACAGCCTCTGAATGCACCCCCTGAACCACAGAAAGCGCTTACATTGAGCCGAAAAGCGGACGAGTGTGAGTCCCTCCATCAAGGGCACGCAGATGTACAACCCCGAGAAGGGCGGGTGGGACGAGCTGTCGTTCCAGGACGTGATGCAGATGATGGGCAGGGGCTCACACTCGTTCACTTCTCAGCTCAACCTAAGCCGTTTTGGTCACACCTTCCCGTGTCCCCCTGTCTAATAGACTGGGGGGCAATTATACACCCGACGTATCCCACAAAATGTGCTTACGTTGAGCCGAAAAGTGTACCAGTGTAAGCCCCTGTTGGTGGGCCGCGCCGGGCGCCCGCAGTACGACACCTTCGGCGAGGGCATCATCATCACGCAGCACAGCGAGCTGCAATACTACCTGTCGCTCTTCAACCAGCAGCTGCCCATCGAGTCGCAGTTCGTCAACAAGCTGGCCGACTCCCTCAACGCCGAGGTGGTGCTGGGCACCGTGCAGGCAGGGGCTTGCACTCGTCCACTTTTCAGGTCAACTTGAGCGCTTTGTATGGGATAGGGGGTCCGCGCAGTGGTTGTGTAGCCCGTGTTAAGGGGGTGTTTAGGGTGTGTAGGGTGTTTCCTTGTGTCAAACACAGCTTAAGTTGAGCTCAGAAGTGGACGAGTGTAAGCCCCTGCGTGCAGGGCGTGAAGGAGGCGGTGTCGTGGCTGGGGTACACCTACCTGTACGTGCGCATGCTGCGCAACCCCAACCTGTACGGCGTGGGCGTGGACGCGCTGGAGGCAGGGGCTTACACTCGTCCACTTCTCAGCTCAACTTGAGCCGTGTGTGTCACGAGAAAACACCCTACACACCCTAAACACCCCCTAACAACCCCTTGACACGGGCTAAACGATCCCTACGCGCACCCCCTATCCCATAAAAAGCGCTCAACATGAGCTGAAAAGTGGACGAGTGTAAGCCCCTGGCTGGAGGACGACCCGAGCCTGGAGCGCCGCCGCGCCGATCTGGTACACACGGCGGCCACACAGCTGGACAAGGCGGGGCTGTGCCGGTACGACCGCCGCAGCGGCACGCTGCAGGCAACCGACCTGGGCCGCATCGCCAGCCACTACTACATCAGCCACGGCACCGTGGCGGCGTTCAACGAGCACCTCAAGCCCACCATGGTCGGGCGGTGCAGGTTGACCTCATCAAACCCACGTCGACAGCGCCTGGAACCATGCGCTTGAAACCAAAATACGCCACACTGCTTTCAAGCTTTGCTATCAAATCCAACTGGCTGCTTTCAAATCCAACTTGCGGCGCTACACCATGGGCGACATCGAGCTGTGCCGGCTGTTCGCGCTGGCCGAGGAGTTCAAGTACGTGTCGGTGCGCGAGGAGGAGAAGATGGAGCTGGCCAAGCTGGCCGAGCGCGTACCCATCCCGGTCAAGGTGGGGCGGTGCAGGTTGACCCTATCAAACCCACGCCGAAAGCGCCTACACCTACGCACTTGAAACTAAAATTAGACGAGCCGCTGTAAAACTTTGCTTTCAATTCCAATTTGCGCCGCTACATCAAGGAGTCCATCGAGGAGCCCACGGCCAAGATCAACATCCTGCTGCAGGCGTACATCAGCGGCATGAAGCTTGAGGGGTTCGCGCTCATGGTAGGGGCTTACACTCGTTCCCATTTCAGCTCAGCTTTAGCTTCTCTATCCACCGCATAACTCAGCCTAACTGATGAATGTGTCCTGGAGTTGCTCAAGTTGAGCTCTGACGTGAACAAGTGTAAGCCCCTGGCTGATGGCGGACATGGTGTACGTGACGCAGTCCGCCGGCCGCATCCTGCGCTGCATCTTCGAGATCGTGCTCAAGCGCGGCTGGGCGCTGCTGGCCGACAAGGCCCTGGCGCTGTGCAAGATGGCGGCGCGCCGCACGTGGGGCAGCCAGACGCCGCTGCGCCAGTTCAAGGGCATCCCGGCAGGGGCTTACACTCGTCCACTTCTCAGCTCAACTTGAGCCGTTTCTGACACAATAGCACACGGTAAACCCCCAACCACCCCCTGGCACCGCGTGAACAACCCTTAACCATCCTCCTTCATGCACCCCCTATTCACACAGAAACCACAGAAAGCGCTTATGTTGAGCTGAACAGTGAACGAGAGTCAGCCCCTGCATCCCGGCGGACATCCTGGTCAAGGTGGAGCGCAAGGACCTGGCGTGGGAGCGGTACTACGACCTGACCTCGCAGGAAATCGGCGAGCTCATCCGTTTCCCCAAGATGGGCAAGGCCGTGCACAAGTTCGTGCACCAGTTCCCGCGCATCGAGCTCAGCGCGCACGTGCAGCCCATCACGCGCTCAGTGCTCAAGGCAGGGGCTTACACTCGCTCCCACTTCCGCTCAACTTGAGCTAACTTTGCCCCTCTCCGCTCAACTTGAGCTTACCTTGTCCCCCAAACATCCCAAAGTAACCCGTGGATCTGATCCAAGGTGCTCAAGTTGAGCTCTGACGTGAGCGATGTAGCCCCGAAGGTCCTCACATTGAGCTGAAAAGTGGACGAGTGTAAGCCCCTGGCTCGAGGTGGACCTGACGCTGACGCCGGACTTCCAGTGGGATGAGAAGATCCACGGGTACGCGCAGGGGTTCTGGATCCTGGTGGAGGACAACGACGGCGAGATGATCCTGCACCACGAGTTCTTCATGCTCAAGATGCAGAACGCCGAGGAGGACCACTCCGTGTCGTTCACCGTGACGCTGCTGGACCCGCTGCCGCCGCAGTACTTCGTGCGCCTGGCAGGGGCTTACACTTGTCCACTTCTCAGCTCAACCAAAGCCGTTTCTGACACAACACTGCACCCGAAACACCCTTAACACCCCCTAACACCCCCTGAACACCCACTAAACAACCCCTACGCGCAACCCCTATCCCATGACGAGCGCTTACGTTGAGCTGAAAAGTGAACGAGTGTAAGCCCCTGGCGCCTGGTGTCGGACAGCTGGCTGGGGTCGGAGACCACCATCCCCGTGAGCTTCAAGCACCTGCTGCTACCCGAGAAGCACCCGCCGCCGACGGAGCTGCTGGACCTGCAGCCGCTGCCGGTCTCCGCGCTGCGCACCGACGGGCAGGGGCTTTCACTCGTTCCCATTTCAGCTCAACTGGAGCTCCCGTCCACCGTATAACCCAGCTTCACTCATGAATGTGTCCTGAAGTTGCTCAAGTTGAGCTCTAACGTGAACGAGTGTAAGCCCCTGCCGACGGGTTCGACGTGTTGTACGCGCCGCGCCTGGCGCAGTTCAACCCGCTGCAGACGCAGGTGTTCCAGTGCCTGTACAACACGGACGACAACGCGCTGGTGGGCGCACCCACGGGCAGCGGCAAGACGGTGTGCGCCGAGTTCGCCATCCTGCGCGTGCTGGCCAAACAGGCCAAGGGCGAGGCCGAGGGCGCGCGCTGCGTGTACATGGTAGGGCGGTGCAGGTTGAAACCAGCTGACCCCACCTGAGTTGAAGGCGCAGAAGCTTCGTAAATGGGGGAGGCCCCATGTGGGCCATTATTTCCTCCTTCTGATATATGGGGGAGGCCCCCTATGCACCATGCAGCGCTTGAGAGCAACATGTGATGAAGCGCTTTGAAACTTTGCTTTCAAATTCAACTTGTGTCGCTACAAGATGGCGCCCACGCCGGAGCTGGCCAAGGAGCGGCTGGCGGACTGGCAGTCGCGCTTCGGTGACAAGTTGGGCGTGAGGGTGGTGGCGCTGACGGGCGAGACGGCGGCGGACCTGAAGCTGCTGGAGAAGGGGCAGATCGTGATCGCCACGCCGCACCAGTGGGACGTGCTGTCGCGCCGCTGGAAGCAGCGCAAGAACGTGCAGAGCGTCGCGCTCTTCATCGCCGACGAGCTGCACCTCATCGGCGGCGCCATGGTGGGGTCAACAAACGTGAATACGGGGTCATTATACCCATACACACGTCCTTTACGCGCGCGCAGCGCCAAAATTGCCACATCACCCGACCCCACCTGACGCGAGAACCATTCGCAACTTGGGACCGTGTTGGTAAACTCTCTACATGTTGCGATGACGAAAACCTACCTCGAGGCTGTTTGTTAGTAGATTACATCTGTGCGCAAAATACACACCCAAACCAAACATTCTTCTATCTCCGAGCAACATGGCCAGCTGTTGTGCCAAACAGAAAGATAAGCGCCTGATTACTGCGCCTGAAAGTGAAATACAAAAGCCACTGATTTTCATGTGTTGCTTTCCGTTTTAACTCGCGCCCCTACCTGATGGGTCCTACCATGGAGATCGTGACGAGCCGCATGCGGTACATCAGCTCGCAGCTGGAGAAGCCCATCCGCGTGGTGGGGCTGTGCACCAGCCTGGCCAACGCGCGCGACCTGGGCGAGTGGATTGGCGCCTCGTCGCACGGCCTGTTCAACTTCCCGCCCGGCGTGCGCCCCGTGCCGCTTGACATCCACGTGCAGGGCATCGACATCATCAACTTCGAGAGCCGCATGCAGGCCATGGCGCGCCCCGTGTACGGCGCTATCAACCAGCACGCGCCCAACGGCGAGCCCGCCATCGTGTTCGTTCCGACCCGCAAGCACGCTAAGCTTGCCGCGCTGGACCTGCTCACCTTCGCTGCAGCGGACGGCGCCCCCAGCAAGTTCCTGGCGTGCGAGGCCGCGGACCTGGAGCCGCACCTGGCGCGGATCACCGACCCCGCCGTGCGCCACGCGCTGCAGTTCGGTGTGGCGCTGCTGCACGAGTCCATGGAGGCGGACGAGCGCGAGGTGGTGGAGCGGGTGTTCGCGTCCGGCGCCGCATCCGTGCTGGTGGCGACCGCGCCGCTGGCCTGGGGCCTCACCGCCGTGTGCAAGGTGGCCATCATCATGGGCAGGGGCTCACACTCGTTCACGTTACAGCTCAACTTCAGCAACTTCAGGACACATTCACGAGTTGATTTGTGTTACACGGTGGACAGAAGAGCTCAAGTTGAGCTGAAATCGGAACGAGTGTAAGCCCCTGATCATGGGCACGCAGTACTACGACGCCGGCGGCGCCGGGTCCGCGGACTACCCGGTGACCGACCTGTTGCAGATGGCGGGACGCGCCTCGCGGCCGCTGGTGGACGACCACGGCACCTGCGTGCTGCTGTGCCACGCGCCCCGCAAGGAGTACTACAAGAAGTTCCTGTACGAGCCGTTCCCGGTGGAGTCACACATGGACCACTTCCTGCACGACCACATGGCGGCGGAGATCGTGACGCGCACCATCGAGACCAAGCAGGACGCGGTGGACTACCTCACGTGGACGTTCTACTACCGCCGCCTGAGCCAGAACCCCAACTACTACAACCTGACGGGTGTGACGCACCGCCACCTGTCGGACGCGCTGTCCGAGCTGGTTGAGACCACGCTGGCGGACCTGGAGGTAGGGGCTTACACTCGTTCCCATTTCAGCTCAACATGAGCTCTTCTGTCCACCGTATAACCCATCTTCACTCATCAATGTGTCCTGGAGTTGCTCAAGTTGAGCTCTAATGTGAACGAGTGCAAGCCCCTGCCTGGAGGCCAGCAAGTGCATCAGCATCGAGGATGACATGGACGTGGCACCCCTCAACCTCGGCATGATCGGATCCTACTACTACATCTCCTACACCACCATCGAGCTCTTCGCCGCGTCGCTGACCGCCAAGACCAAGCTCAAGGGCCTGCTGGAGATTGTGGCGGGCGCGACGGAGTTCGAGAAGTTCGCGGTGCGGCCGGGGGAGGCGATGGCGCTGCGCCACGTGCTGAACCACAGCGCGGTGACGCTGGAGAACCGCCGCACGACCGACCCGCACGTCAAGACCGCGGCGCTGATGCAGGCGCACTTCGGGCGCATGCAGCTGAACGGCGACCTGACCAATGACCTGGCTGCCATCCTGCCCGACGCCACGCGCCTGCTGCAGGCCATCGTGGACGTCATCTCCTCCAGCGGGTGGCTGGCGCCCGCGCTGGCGGCTATGGAGCTCAGCCAGATGCTGACCCAGGGGCAGTGGGACAAGGAGAGCGTGCTGCTGCAGCTGCCGCACGTGGACAAGGAGTGCGCCAAGCGGTGCGAGAAGGCGGGCGTGGAGAGCATCTACGACCTGGTGGACATGGAGGACGACGCGCGCGCCGAGCTGCTGCAGATGAGCGGCACCCAGATGGAGGAGGTGGCGTCCGCGTGCAACCGCTACCCCAACATTGAGGTCAGCTACGAGATCGCGGATCAGGACGAGGTGGCCGCGGGCGACAGCGTGGAGATGGTGGTGAGCCTGGAGCGCGAGACGGAGGACAGCGAGGTGGGGTCTGTCGTGGCGCCGCGATACCCCAAGAAGAAGGAGGAGGCGTGGTGGCTGGTGGTGGGCGACACCAAGCGGGGCACGCTGTCCGCCATCAAGCGGGTCACACTGGGCCGCAAGTCCAAGGTGAAGCTGGAGTTCTCGGCGCCCGCGGAGGCCGGCAAGGCGGAGTACACTCTGTTCTTCATGTGCGACAGCTACCTGGGCTGCGACCAGGAGTACGAGTTCGCGCTGGACGTCAAGGAGGCGGAGGACGACAGCGATGGGGAGGGCGGCGCCGACGACGACGACAACGACGATATGGACGCGTAAGCGACGAACACGCAACCATCGCAGAGCGCAGAGCGTTAGGAGCACAGAGATCGGGAGAGGAGAGAAGAGGGTGTGCTGAGAGAGAGACAGAGAGAGTGAGAGAGAGAGAGACATTTCCGCGTGTATAAGGAGGTACCAGGCTTTCGCCTTGACCCCCGTGGGAGGCTTAGTTGAGTTCAGTCATCGTAGTGGGGGGATGCATTAAACAAAATTAAACACATAAAACAACCCTCTCCGCGCGCGGTGAAGGGGGTGGCGGACATGGGCGGGACGGGCTACGTCGGCGCCGCACGCGCGCACCAAGGGCGGGGGCCGAGGGGTTGGATTTTACCCGTCTCGGCGCAGATCTGGTGGGGGGTTTTGATTTGACCTGTCTCGGTGCAGATCTGGTGAGGGGTTTGGATTTGACCTGACTCGGCGCAGATCCGGTGGGGGGGGTGGATTTGATCTGTATCGGCGCAAATCCGGTAGGGGGGTTGGATTTGATCAGTCTCGGCGCAGATCCGGTGGGGGGGTGGATTTGACGTGTATCGGCGCAAATCCGGTAGGGGGGTTGGATTTGATCTGTCTCGGCGCAGATCCGGTGGGGGGGGTGGATTTGACCTGTCTCGGCGCAGATCCGGTGGGGGGGTTTGATTTGACCTGTCTCGGCGCAGATCTGGTGTGGGGGGGGCCCCGGGGGTCGGGTTATTGGGCTTGGGTTTGACTGTCTGGCCGCATATCCGGTGGGATGGGGGCCCCGCACGCGAGGGGTGGGGGCGCACGCGCACCCTCACAATGGAATTGCCCAGTATCTTCGCATGGACAGTGATTGGTGTCACGTCTAAAATCAGACTTCACACAAAAAAAACTAAAGAAATACCCGCGGGCCGCCGTCCCGCCCAGTCCCGCCCACGCCCGCCGTCTCCGCTCCCGCCTCCCCCAAATGATCCCACCCTCCCCCCCACGGCTCCCCGTGCCTCCCTCTGCCGCAGCAATATCGCTATCGGAGCTAATTACGTCACACAGTGGCCTTGGACTCCAATGGGGAGCTCGGCGGCCCGTCCGCCCGCCCATCCGCCCGCCCCTCCGCCCCCGCTACGGCCGCAGCGCTGATGATCCCCTGCAAGCAGAGCCTTATACCGGTTCACTTTGTCAGCTCAAACTAAGCACCTTCGATGAGGTATGAGGTGAATTAACGTACAGTAAGCGGTGGTTTCGAGGATAAAACATATCGGTAGGTAGAGCTACTCAAGTTAGGCTCCCCCTATTGAAAAGTTTGGATTTTCTGAGTCGCTTTTCGTAGTCGTGGATGAGGATACTGCAGTAGCCTTGAGTTGTGTAGAGAACGACGTGAAATGAAGCTGGAAAGCCGTGGCTCCACGAGTAGTACTCACTCTTGATTTAGACTGGTGTATGTTGTGCAAGCCCCCGTTGGAGAACAGTGATAGAGGACGTGTGGTCTGTCAGGCCCAGCCTTGTCGCGCAGGAAGGCGAGGCTCCGGCGCTTCACCTCGTGCAACGTAGTCTGGCTCTTGCTTAGCCCCTGCTCCAGGTACCCGTCCACGTCCACGGCCAAGTCATGAAGTGCTCACCGCGTCACAGGATGACCATTGACTCAATCCACGAAGTAAAAAAGTGCTCGACAGGACTCAGGATGACGTTTGCCTCAATACTTGAGGGTTCAAATGTGGTGGGTGACGTGGCAGGCTGTGTCTATCACCCTACCGATGGACTCCTCGTGTTTCTTGATGGCCCGCGCTCAGGGCCCGGCTCAAAGCAACAGCGTTTAATTTGTGTTTACATTGTACTCGATCGTCAGACTTGCAATGAATGCGCACCATGTGAGTGCCCTGGAGCTCGTGAAGGTTAGTAAAATTAATTAGCAGACATTTAAGTGCTACGGCGGCGCCCCGCCGGCATGATGCAGCGCACGTACAGAATGGTGGCGCCCTTGTAATGCGGCAGCAATATGTAGGGGCGCAAGTGGTGATTACTTGCAAAACTTGAAATCAGCTTGTCATATGACAAAGTGCGTGAAACCACTTTGACACTTAGTGAAACTTAGTACAACTTAGTGCTACTTAGTACCCTCTCGACCAATCAGAACGCTTCCTTTGGACGATTTAGTACTACATGTTGCTAAGTGTCTGAGTGGTTTCACGCACTTTGTCATATCTTAGTATCAAGCGAGCGCTTCAACTAGCAGAGCTACTCATAGGCGGTTTCAACACGGGATTCAGTGGTTTCAAGCTTTGGCCTTGCACCGCCCCGCCATGAGCCACAACACAAAGAGGAGCTTGGCCAGAAAGTACAGCGGTATCCACGAGATGGCGAAGTCGCCCTGCAGCGCACGGCGCGCGGAGGGCGCGCGAATGGAACATCAGATGGTAGGAGACGAGGTGAGGTGCGGAGAGGATGAGGGGCGGGGTGCGCTGGGCGCTGGAGGTTGCAGTTGGGCGAGTGATGGGCAAACAGGTTGAGCACTGGGGACACTACGAGGTATCCCCCTTTTCAGCTCAACATAAGCGTCTTCGACGTACCAAGTGGGAATACATTGAGTGGCTTCGGGAACGAAATGCACGGCTTCCACTGCTGTGACTGCTCTGTTGTGACTGCAAGTTGCGCTGAAAAGGGCGTCGGTGCTGGTAGTCGGGGGTCGGTTGGGGGTTGGGACTCACGAAGAATTCGAACACCGTGAAGATTGAGAAGACGACCCAGTAGGTGAGCCACTGTGCGGCGCTCTCCGGGGTCTTGGACTCCAGCGCCTGGGTGCAGCGGCGCAACTTGAATTTGAAAGCAAAGTTTGAAAGCGGATCACCATAATACGCGTATAGCTTCAAAAGGTGATACCAAGG
>Ga0307489_10001690_pt1 | contig 14630 bp, 25 predicted proteins | sample SB12metaG_FD_202247 | JGI IMG/M metagenome (GOLD analysis project Ga0307489, IMG submission 202247) | Sea-ice brine microbial communities from Beaufort Sea near Barrow, Alaska, United States - SB 1.2 | ecosystem: Environmental > Aquatic > Marine > Coastal | place: USA: Alaska | collected... | reverse complement strand
TAAACCATAAACCATAAACCATAAACCATAAACCATAAACCATAAACCATAAACCATAAACCATAAACCATAAACCATAAACCATAAACCATAAACCATAAACCATAAACCATAAACCCTAAACCTGGAGCCTGTGCTGCAACTTCAAACCCGCGCTCAAAGCGCCTGGTTCCAGCGCTTAAACACCTACAATGTGCTGAACTGCTTTCAATTTTTGCTTTCGCTGTCAACTTGCGGCTCTACAGCAAGGCGCGGTTGGTGGCCATGCTGTGGCGAGACTCCAAGGTTGAGTTCGATGCCGCCGCCGCCGCTGCCGCCGCCGCCGCAGAGGACCACTCCGGGCGCGGGAGGCGAGGGGGCGGGGGTAAGGACGGCAGGAAGGGGCGCAAGGGGCGCAGCAGGGGGGGCGGCAGCGCGGGTGCGGGGGCGGGGGCGCCTCAGGATTGCTTTGCGGCGGTGCAACAGCAGGGCCGTGCACTCCTTCCCTCACTGTCCGCTCATAGTGTACCAGTGTAGCGGTACACACTCGCCGCCTCCTCCTCCCCGGCCTGGCCACTCGTTCCCTTTTCCAGTTGGCACTTCAGCCATGTTGCCCTTGACCCCGCATATATCATTCCTCGAAGGAGATTCAATTAAGCTTAAGTGAACGATTGGCAGGCCCTGGCCAGTGTCATGCGGATTTGGTGCTGCAGATGCGGGGAATCGACGCCACGGACGACATGTTCAACCTGGTGTTCAAAGCCAACTCCGCGGCCGCCACCTCCTCCACCTCCTCCCGCGTGGTTTACTCCCTCGCCTCCGTCGCATCCGGCGCGTCCGCCGGCGCGTCCAGCCTCAGGCGCCTATCCATCACGGGCGTGAAGCCGGTGCTCGCTAGACTCTTCTCAAAGTAGTATGCAGTGTGACGTTGTCCGTGTGTGGAGTGCCGATGCTCGCCTGACTCTTCTGGTCGTAAGAGAGAGGGTGTCGTCTGTTAGCGGCTTGCCAGTGCTCGCCAGGTTCTTCTCGGCGTAAGCCGATCTCAGCGTGAGTGAGTGAGAGATAGGCGTGAGATAGGTGTGAGTGAGGAGTGAGAGGATGCCACTAGAGGGTTGAGGGTTAATACGTGGGTCAGAAAGCGAGATAGAGGCTGCTATGTCTGATCGATTGTCACGACATGGTTGCTAGCTAGAGAATGATTTCAGGACTAGCTCGCTACGATTAATAGAGCTACATAATAAGGTTGCATCTATGTAATACTACTTGGGTTCCCGCATAATCAATATCGTCGGGTCTAGGACAGGTGGACTACACGGTGAACTTGAGGCAGCGCGTCTCGGTGTGCACGGCGTTGCACTTGCGGCTGCAGAACCTCATGCCGCACCGCGCGCAGTTGTAGCAGCTCTCGAAGCCGCGCGCTAGGGTCTGGTATGACAAAGTGCACCAAACCACTTAGACACTTAGCAACAAGTAGACTAAGTCGTCCTGCTCGACCAATCACAACGCTCCATTTGGACGACTTAGCACTAAGTCTCTCTAAGTGTCTAAGTGGTTTGGCGCACTTTGTCATATATATGGCGAGCCACGTCTTAGTATGCCGTTCATCGCAGGAGACGAGGGTTCAAAATGCGTGTCGATGACGTGGCGGGCAATATCTGGCAGGCCCCAACCGCATACGGAGCAGAATTTGCGCGGCGCCGCCAGGACTGACGGTGCCGCCGCCGCCGACAGGTACGTGGGGATCTCTTTGGGCACCCGCTCCTAGGGCACGGCAGATGTTGCTCGCCACGTCAACCAACGCATTTTGAACCAGCCTTCCTTGAGTAATATGGTATCCGATGACGTGGCGAGCAATACATGCCAGGCCCTAAACCAACGCATTTTGTACCACCCCGTCTTGAGTTACATGGTAACCTATGACGTGGCGAGCAACACATGCCAGGCCCTGACCCAACGCATTTTGAAGCACCCTTTCCTGAGGATCATGGTATCCTATGACCTGGCGAGTAATGTCTGGGTGGCCCTACCCGCTCGAGCCGGGCCTCGTCCAACAAGCCGGCGAACCCGCGCGGGCCCTTCTTGGCTTGCACCGCCTGAGCCCCGCGCGTCTTGCGCTTGCCGGGCCGCCCGGGCGCCCCCTTCGTTTTTTTCGGCGCCGGGCCCGCGCCTGTGTGCGGCGGTGGAGCGGAGCGCGGAGCAGGGCTCAGCGGGCAGTACAGGGTAGGAGGTCTGGGACCCGCTTGGCGCCCAAGACAGCCATGAGCGCGGTTCGAATGGCGCGTCCTGGACAGCACAGCGATATGGATCCCAAATGCGACAACATCATACCGTGGGGAGTCTGCTGCATCAATGAGAGACTGCGAGACGGCGAGACGGCGACGGGGACGGTGGTGGATTCGGGCGATGCGGGAGGTGCGGCGCTAGGGCGGTGGTGTGAATGGATGGTGCGGTTGGTTGAGGTGGGCGGTGGGGCTGTCGCCAGAGTTGGTGGGGCTGTTGCAGGGGAGGGGCGACGGACTACGGGTGCAGTGGTATACTGGCACTATGAGCAAACGGTCGGGGCTCACCTTCGATGTCCTCGAGCACGTACTCGTCGCTGTCCTCCCCCTCCACGTCCTCCTTATCCGCGTTGTCGTTCTCGAGCGCGTCCAGCCGAGCCGCGGCAACCTGAGCGCCGCGAGCGACACAGCGAAAGGGCGTGAGACAAATAATGTGGGCATCGCAAACACAAGCACGACGCCGCCGCCGCTGCTGCAGCTGCCGCCGCCGCCGCCGACGCCGCCGACGACTCGCTCCACCACTGTCTCTTCGCATTCCTCGCAGAGCGCAACCTCAGCGGCGAGTGCTACGACCAAGCCAACGCCCGGCCGAAGACACGGCATCGCAAACACACGTACACACAAGCAACAACAAAAGTGTTCCATACTCGTTCGGGGACCCTGGAGTGGCGTTCACCTGGCGGCGCGTGTCGTCGTCCACGCGCTTGAGCGCCTTGGACACGGTCTTGACGCGCGCTGACCGCCGATCAGACATGGCCGCCCGTGTCCGCCAGGGCAGCGCGCTATCCGGAATGACTTTTCCGTCGAGCGAGCATCGCATCGACCCGGGCTGCCTGGTAGCGCGAAGCGCGCGGCGGTAAATTTGAAACCCTCGATTTGACAGGATCCTCGATCAAGCGGTGGAGTTTGACCGAGCCATTTCAGGATTTCATCGCTGGGTTTTTGTTGTTGGGGGAACGATGATTGATTGGGAATATGACCAGGGACGCCGCGGCTGGGAGGGGTGGAGGACGGCGCGCTGGGACCGCGCCATGGGTTTATCTTCAGAGGACTGCACGGGTCGGGGGGGAAGGTGACGAACCCGATCGCAGCGTTCCCCGACGATAGTTGATAATTTAGTGTTTGCAAGCATAATTTGTTTACAAGTCTAAAGAATGATTCTAAGTATCCCAACGGCCTGTTGGCCTCTAATCCCTCCCCCCCCCCCGCCCGCGAGCTGCGTCGTTGCGCGCTCACTTCTTTGTTTTATCCTTCTTGGGCGCGGCGGCGGCCCCGTTGGCGGGGGCGGCGGCGGCGGGGGCGATGGGGGCCTTGGGCGCGGCGGCGATGGCCAGGCCCTGCACGTTCTCAGGCATGCCCGCTTTCAGGGCCTGCCGGATATTGCTCGCCACGTCATTCAACGCACCTTAAACCCACGTATCTTGAGTCAAGTGGAACCCTGTGACGTGGCGAGCAACATCCGCCAGGTCATATGCTCGCCGCGTCATCTGACGCACTTTGAACACTCGTCTCTTGATTCGATTGCGAAATAGCAAGCACCACCCTGCCCATCTTGGGGTTCTCCGGGCTGAGCTTCCACTTGGCCGCGCACTTGGCGAAGATCTCCTTCGGGTTCATGGTGGGCTCCTCCAACTTGACCTCCGCCACCGCTTTTTTCATGAACAGGTTGAACTGCGTCGGCGCCCGCGTCGCGCGCTTCTCCTGCACCCAGGGCCCCAACAACCTCAACACCCAACATTCAATTTCTGCTGAGAGGAATGGGACTACAGTAGACAGTACGATAATCTACTCGACGATGGCCTAGGAAGGGGGGTTACTCAGGGGTCTTTCTCGCCCATTGCGCCGGGTCACGGGTCGCAGTGGTTCGGGCGCGAACTCCAGCCGTGGTAGCGCGCAAGTTGAGAGGAAACGGACTGATTTGAATTTTGGGACGTTGTGTCTGGGCGCTGGGACTCGCATTACTCGCGAAGGCACAAAACAAGAAAGTGGGACGGTAACCCTAGCCAATTGCGCGAGGTCACCGCGCGATGGTGCGGGGTCGAGCGTGCGGCCGTGGCGGCGCGGGAGTTGCGCGTTGAAAGGGGACTGGCGCGGGGCGGGGGCGTGTCCGTTCCCTGCCTTCTTCTTCTTCATCGGCTTGCCGTTCTCATCCACGCCATCGTTGCTCCGCTTGTTCCCCAGGGGCGCGCCGCTCGCCTCGGTGAAAACCTGCGAGATCTCCAGCGCGGCCTCCGCGAGCTTCGCGAACAGCGGCCCGAGCTTGGTCGTGTCGACCATAGTGCTTGGCGCGGGGTCGGAGTGAACGGACGAGGAAGTTGAATGCGTAGGCACCCGAAGTTTGTGCGGTGCAGCGCGGGTTCGCGCGACGCCTTTCAAGCGTTTGAAACGAAAGGGTGGAAAGCGCGGTCGAACGGGATAGCCACGCGCTGAACGACGACGAACCTCGCTTAACGTTCTTTTCCGAGGCCCAACGGCTCTTCGTCTTCCGAGTCCCGAGGATCTGAGCAGATCCGGAATTCCAATAATGGGCGAACCCCCATCGGATCTGCGCACATTACTTTGAAGAGAGAGGAGAGCACCAATGCTTGAAGACGCCACAAGCGTCAAGGCTGCGCTGCTGAGGTCCCACCGGCGCTGCGAGCATGATGGACCGCATGAAGAGCGTGGGGTCCCAAGTCGCCGCCAAGGCGTCCGCCACCTCGGCCTTCGCGCTCGAGAAGGCCAAGAAGGAGGCGGTGAGCACACCAACACCGCACCAACCAAATGTGCATTGTTACGAATAGGTAGCAAACCGTGCCCCTTCCCCGTGGCCGATGCGGGTGCCCGCCGCGCCGTCCCCCACTTCGGACACGTTCCCACTCCCTCACTCCATCCACGCGCTCGTGTCTGCTCACCTGTGCCCACGTTCAACTTGTTTGTATGTCTGTTTCGTAGTCTGTGTGTTATAAGTAGGCTGCCTACGAGTGGCGTTGTGAGTTGTACTCGTGGTGAAGAGAACTGTTCCAAAGCTCGCCTCGCCCTCTCCCGCGTCGGACCCGTTCCCACTCCCCCACTCCGTCGACACGCCGCGCAGGGGGGCGCCAAGGTGGCGATGAACGAGAAGGCGGCGGAGCTGAAACCCAAGCTGCAGGAGGCGTATGCGAAGGCCGACCCGGCGCTGCAGGAGTTCATGAAGTCCCCGCAGGTGGGGCAGGGTTAACATTCTTCCATCCAAGTCAGAACAGTTTGACGGCAGCACAGAACAGTTTGACGGCAGCAAGGTTACCACAGCCCGCATCCCGTATGATGCATGTGCCATTCATCCACGCTAGTATCCCATATGATAATTGTTCACGTCTATCACTCGTATGACAGTCATCCACGTCTAGTGTGACGACGGCACGGTTGAAAGTAATTCAGCTTGTGACTGACTGAAAACTTGAGCTCCAGTGGCAGGTGTGTTCCGCACCCACTCTTGACAGCGTGGTCACTTCACCGAACAAGACACCAACCAATGCGGTACTTATCCACTTTGATGCGATACTGTTGGCCCAACCCGCCGGTGGAGTACTTGAAAGCGAATCCCAAGGCGGTGGCGGCGATTTTGACGCTGTTGGTGGCGGTGGGCATCCCGGGCGCGGCGCCGCTTATGACGTGCCTCAACGTGATGGGGCCCGTGGAGGCGCTGCTGCCGCTGGTGATGACCATCATGATGCCGGCCAGTGAGCTGCTCATGGCGGGTGCCATGGCGGGGGCCTTGCTGTAGCCTCAACGTCCACGCTGTCCACGCTGCTGAGCTGCGTCAACGTGATAGGCTTCAGGCTGCGTTCGCGCTGCGGAGCTGCGTCACGTGTTCGGCCGCGTCCACGCTGCTGATGTACTTCGGCGTGATGGGCCCGGTGGACGCCGCTGGTAATGCCAACGAGCTTGCTCTTGGCGGGGGCCATGGCGGGGGTGTTGATGTAACGTTTAAATTATTAGGGTGGGACGGTTCCAGTTTAGAGCAAGGGGCGGGCCGGTTTCAGTTTTAGCAGAGCGGAACGGTTTCCAGGATGTGATGTCAGTTCCAATGGCAGGACGGTTTCCGTTTAGGGTTGAACAGTTATAGTTTTGCGAGGCGAGAGAATCGAGAGAAGTTTCTGCTAGCTAGATCACAAGATGTATTCTTCGTATTGATATTGACGTTCGGAACAGTGTTCCGCCGTTCGGAACAGTGTTCCGCACTTTGGTTCGAACACAGAGAAGGCTGTGACGCCCCTTGTGCGGGTATGCTTTGCTCCGAACCTTGAGGGACACTCAGCGTAGCATATCTACAGCAGAGACATAATCCTCTAGTGTTCCACGTGGTGGTTGTACATGTCCTGCACGCGCTGCTGCTCCCGGGTGGTGCGCGCCGCGCGGTAGTGCGCCGAGTAGTGCGCCGCCGCGCCCGCGCCGGCTGAGACTGCCTCGCCGCAGTAGCTGCACACCGCGACGGGCGATGGTGCCAGCACCGGCCCCGTCCCCGCCGCCCCCGCCGCCCCCACCTCCGCCGCTGCCTGGTTCGCCCCACCGCCCCGCCCCCACCCCGTGCTCGTGCTCGCCTGGTTCGCCCGCCCGCCCCGCCCGCCCAGCCCACCCCCGGCGCTCGTGAATGTCGGCTTCGCCCGCCCGGCCTCTCCGCCATGGTCATCCGCCGCGCACGCGCTCGCCTGCTTCGCCCGCCCGCCCGCACCCCTCCCGCCCTGTCCACCCGCCTGCTTCGAGCGTGGCGCGGGTGTATCGGGTGCCTCGGGTGCCTGCTTGTGAATCTTGGTCTTGTGTGACTTGAGCCCGGCGGCGGTCGCGAAAGGCCCGCTGTCGCAGATGTCGCACACGAAATCCGAGCCATGCCCGCCGGGCTTGCCGGGCTCGCCAGGCTCGCCGCTGTCATCGCCCCTGCAATCGTCGCTGTCGTCGTCTGCGTCGGCTCCGTCGGCGTGCTTCTTTCCCATGTGGACGAGCAGCCCGTTGATGTCCACGAAACGCCTTCCGTCGCCGCAGATGTCGCACGTGAGGTCCGGGTGGGTGTGCCAGGGTGCTGCTGGGTCCCGAGGTTGGGGCCTGGCAGATTTTGCTCGCCACGTCATTGACGGCCCTTTGATTTGAGATGGGAGGCATCAAAACACGTTGGAGGACGTGGCGAGCAACATCTGCCAGGCCCTGCCCGGCCGGCAGCACCGGATACCGGTATGACGTTGAGCACGGACTGCCCCCGCCGTCGCGCCGCCTCGTTGTACGCCCGTGCAGCTTCGTCCTCGCTGTCGAAAGTCCCGACCCACTTCTGGCAAAACCGCGCAACCCATGTAGAGTTTTGCCGATGCCAGGCGACGCCGATGTATCGAGAGGTAGGAACACGAGACGCCGCTGCCCCCAGAGTAGGAGACGGGCCGTGGGTACTATTTCCCCGCTTCGGAGCAGGCGCAGTTCCGGCGAGCTCGGGACCCGGGGGGGCGGCCCCAGCGCGGCCCCGCTTGGCTCCTGCCACCGGTGCCGCGGCCGCCGCCGCCTTGGGCGCCGCCTTGGCCGCTGAGGCGGGTGTCTTCGGTGCTGCGGCGGGCGCTGCCTTGGGTGTCTTGGTTGGTGCGGACACCAAGGCGGGCGCGGACTCCACCACGCAGGAGGGTCATTGAGAACAAGCACTCGACCGATGTCGAGCATGAATTAGCTACATTATGAATGCTGATATGATACGGACGCGTGGAGAGGGAGGAGGAGATTCGACGTCGGTCGAGTGCTTCGCTCATACCAGCTTGCACTGCGCTCGGAAGCTCGCCAGGTCATGCGTCACTTCGTCCCCGTCATCGAACCTGACGGTGATGGGGTACGGCCCATCCGCCACGCCCGCCACCACACCCGTGTACCACTTCACGTCGTTGAAGCGCTTCCGCACGCGCGTCCCGACCGTGGGCGCGTTCCCCACCGCCCACCCCGTTCCGGCGTCCAGCGCGCGTGATCCCTTGCCGACCGCTGAGGCGCCGGTCGGTGAGAAGCGGCGGGTGCGGCCGCCAGGGGTGGCGGGGGTGGCGGGGGTGGTGGTGGCGGTGGTAGTGGGCTCGCCGCCTTCGCCGCTGGAAGCATCCACAACGTTGTCATACAGCTTTGGCTTGGGCGGCGCCGCGAACTGCCTCTGAGCAGGGGCTTACACATGTCCACTTATCAGCTCATCCTGACGGCCTGGGCCGTTTTTGTTATCCGGAAAGTGCTTATTTGTACGAAAAGTGCGGATGTTGAGATGAAAAGTGGAGGACTGCCAGGCCCTGCCTGTGAGCTGACACGCGCTGCGCGCTCTCCGCTTTGGCAAGTGCCTCCGCCGCCGCCGCCCTCGCCGCCGTCGCCTCCGCCGTCGCCTCCGCCACCGTCGCCTCCGCCGCCACGATGCGGGAGTCCAGCGACCCGGGTGTGCCTGTCGACGCGGCGGCGGGGCCGGCGGGGGCGGCGGTTGCGGCGCCAACCCCACCTCTCCTTCCGCGGCTTGCCCCACCACCAGCTCCGCGTTCCAGCGACGAGAACCCGCTGCCGCCGCCGCCGCTCGTAGGCGCTCCAGGGGAGGGCATCCAGATCGGCCGTGGAACGTCCACGCGGATCCTTGACTGCGGCGGCGGCGGCGCGGCAGAGGGCGGCGCGAAGCGCGCGGGGGGCGCCCGGCGTGGAGCAGCCCTAGCGTTGTCACCGCTCACCACGCCACTGCCACCACTCATATCGTCGTCCTCGTCTAGCTCTTGAAGGGGCTCGCGCAGGCCGAGGCGGCGCGGGGGCGCGGTCGAGGCGGAGGGCGAGGGCGCCGCCTGTTCGCTGCGCGACTGCTGCAGCGGGCGCACGTGGGGTATGGAGTGTTCGTCTCCCACACGGTGGGAGATGGGGGTGCCGTGGGGTGTGGCAGGTGTGACGGTGCTGTACCCCGTTGTTGCTGCTTCTTGGGATTAAGCTCTGAAAGCTGTGAAAAAATGAAGCAAACCTCAATGGCAAAACCAATCCGAAACAGGGACGACCAGGTTGATTGGTTTGAGTGATTCATTGCGGGAGTTGGTCGGATCCTGGGTGAAGAGTTGATCGGTTGAGGCAAGGTCGGCTCGCGATGGAGAATCATCAGAGTACGTGTTCTTCATACTGGAGTGCCCCAAACGCACGATAGAATGATGTGTTATTATTACCACAGAATGTATTGTGCACAGTTGACTCATGCTGCGCCCACACTTGTCCTGTCATTGTCGTCGAGTGGTTTCGATCTTCGTCCGATGGTGTCTGTTACAGCGTGGCTCAGAGCTCCCCCTCCTCGGCCTCCCCCTCCTCCTTGATTTCCACCGCGGCGCCGGCCCCGGGCGGCGGCGGCGGCGGCGGCACCGTGCCCGTGGTGCCCGGCGGCGGCGGCGGCGGCACGCTGACGAGCTCAATGCCCGGGGCGGGCATCTCCCCCCCGGCGTGCCGCTTGCTGCGCTCCTTGTCCCGGCTGGAGGAGCGCTCGCGCTTGCTCCCCCGCTCGCGGCTCGAGGGCCGGTCGCTGCGCCGCTCCCCGCCGCGCTCACGCCGATCCTTATCATCCCGGTCGCGCTCAGACGGGCGGTCACTCCGCCTCTCGCGGTCACGGTCACGATCACGGTCACGGTCATCCCGCCCCCGGTCTGAGCCCCGCTCGCGGTCGTCGCGGCGGGACCGGTCGTCGTCGCGGCGGTCGCGCTCGTCGCGGCGTGAACGATCATCGTACCGGTCGGCGCCCGGGCGGGTATCACCACCTCCGCCGCCGCCGCCCCTGGAGTCGCGGTCCCGCCCGCTGTCACGGTCCCGACCGCTGTCGCGGTTGTCACGCCCCCCGCCGCCGCCCGCGTCGCCGCCCCGTCCACTATCCCCGCCGCTGCGGTGGTACTGCTGATCGCGCCCCGAGATGACCTGGTTGACGTCCCGCGCGCCGTTGCGGGTGCCGCCCAGGCCGCCGCCCAGGCGCCGCGGCCGCCAGTTGGGCACGGTGCGGCCGCGCTCGGCGTCCACCACGACCCGCCGCCCCTCCACCTTGGCGCCGTCCGCCTGCTTGCAGGGGCTTACACTCGTTCACTTTTCATCTCAACATAGGCGCTTGCTTTGGGATAGGGGGCGCTTATAGCGATTGTTTAGGGGCTGTTTAGGGGCTGTTTAGGGGCTGTTAGGCGGTATCAGGGGGTGTGCAGGGTGTGTTTTTGTTACAGAGACGGCTCAGGTTGAGCCGAAAAGTGGACGAGTGTAAGCCCCTGCCTGCTTGTACGCCATCTTCATGTCGTTCTCGCGCTGGTACTCCACAAAGGCGTACCCGCGCGGCTTGTCGGTGTCGCGGTCGGCCACGATGCGCACGGACTTCACGGGGCCCCACCGCTCGAACTCGCGCCGCAGCTTGGCCTCATCCACGTCGAACGACAGCCGCCCGACGGATAAGGTCACGGGTAGATGCTCGCCGCGTCAAGGATGGCACTTGAGTTGACCAGCGAGTGTTTACATTTCATGGTGGTGGATGGCGGGTCGATGGCGAGGCGAGTCAGTGAGGGTGTACAGCGTGGTGGACGGCATGGCGAGCACGAGTGTATCATGCATTTGCTTGGTGGACGGCAGAGCGAGCAAGCGAGGGTGTACAACGTGGTGGGTGGCGTGGCGAGCACCGGTACACTGCGTGGTGGATGATGCGTCCAGCACCGTTACAAGGGTATGTGCGTGGCCTCACCAACGAAGAGTGTCTTGAAGGGGTCGGAAGCCGCCGCCTCGGGGTCGGCCTTGGGATCCCACTCGGCCACCGCGGTCTCGAGCGCAAGATCCCCGCGCTCCTAACAGTAGGGACAAGCGACAATATTGCCCTAAACGTCGTCGACAGGTGACAATATCGATACATCTCTGATGGGGGTACATATCTTGCGGCGCTTGCGTCAGTCTCGTCATCTCTAATGTGATATCTCTACCGATGCTCATTGCGCGCCCCCATGAGGGGGTTTCGCAACATACTTGCAGTGCTGCTTGTTTTGGGTTCATAGGTGCCACGTCACAGGGCGGGCAACCCATGACGTGGCGAGTAGCATCGGCTTGTCCATGTCCCTACCTTGGCGGCGGCGGCTTTGCGCGCCTTGCGCTCCTCCTTGGTCTCCACCACCACGGGCTCCGCGGGGGCCGGGTCCTCCGCCGGGTCCCCGAACTCCGTCAGGTAAGCCGCAATGCCTGCGCGAGTGGCGAGTGGTTGGTGGGTTAGAAACCAGATCAGTTGCTTCACCAAAAACAGCTCGTCAACAGTTGAGACGCACACGCACACAAACGAGTGCAACTGCACAGCACGCCGGCGCTGTCGGAGACGACTCGTAACCGCTCGAAGGCGGCCGGCTGGTGAAGAGAAATCGTTGCGGCCTGAGCCGGGCACCCTAAAAGCTACTTTTGCCCCCCTGACCTTGAGAGACATCTATCTCACCGGAAGATTCAGGGGCGCGAAAAGATTCGGAGCGCGGGGGGGCGATCGCGACTTCGCGTGTCGTGAAGGGAACGTACCGGTCATCCCGAGGGTTTTCTTGGGCTTGGCGGGCTGCGGCATGTACTCGAGCGGCGCGCGCGGCACGAACAGTTGCAGCAGCGAGGGCGTCAGCCCCGTCTTGTACGGCCAAAAGAAACTCTTGAGGGCCTGTCAAAACATCGAAGGCGGGTGGCACTGATCGGGTCGAGGCGACCCCCCCCCCCCGTGGAGCGAGCGCCGCGCCGGCCGAGACGTTCGCCCAGCGGTGCCGGGTGCGCCGAGATCGCGTCACATCGCAAGAGGGTTATCAAACGTGTTGGAAGGACACTGCGAGCGATTTCAGCCAAGGCCCCGAGCCCTACCGTCTGGTGGTTCCCGTTCAGCGTGTTTCCCCCCCCCGTCGCTGCCTTCAGCCCCATGGGGCGCATGCTACCGCCGCCGCCCAGGCTCCCGAGCGGCGCGGGCGGCATGCCGTACGGGCCAGTGGCCCCCGGCGGCGGCCCTGAGCCATACCCGTACGGGTTCGCCGGGTTTGGTGCGATGCGCGGGAGCTCGCGCAGCGAGGGCGGCGCTTGCTTCAACATCTCGCTTGGCTTCGCCTGCCCTCAGCTTTGAGCGTGTGGAATTAACCTGAACCTTGTGCGGCGACACTGGGATATCCCGCACGACTGATCGGGTCGCGGCGCACCCCCCTTTGCGGAGCGAGTGTCGGCTCAGACGTTTGCCCGACGGTGCCGCGCGTACCGAGATCGTCAGCGCGGTGACGGCGTGCAATTACTGGTTCTCGGGCACGGAGCCTCTGCAGACCTACTACTGTACTGCAGGGAGAGCAGGCGCGAAGCTCGATCGTGGTATCGGTGTTAACCCTAAATCCGCAACCCTACAAACCCAAAATCCAAAGAAGCGACGCGTTTTCTTGGAGGGCGAGCGTCGCGGAGCAACTTTTTGAGTTGTTTGAAATCTTCTCCCGCGTCTGTGCGTGGGGACACGGCACTAATCCCTCACCTGGCCACCTGCCCGCCACACTCTTCGAACGAAAGTCGGGAGCGCTTCGCAAACCTCTTTTATATCGTCTCTCGTCTCTCTACCGTCAGCCTCCGCGTGACACCAGCACACGCATTCCCTTCCCCCGCCCCTCACACCGGTGGGAACCGGAGGGCGCCACGATTACCCGCGGCTGTTTCCAAGCGCTCGCGCTTATCAACGCGCACACGGCCGCGCACGCCGCCTCCGCCGCGAGCAGCACCTCCCGCAGCTTCCCGCGCTTCGGTAGCTGTCACAGCTACAGCCGTGTCCCTCGCGCAGCCGCTCCTCAGCAGCAGCGGCAGCGGCGGCATTACAGCACCACTCCCAGCGCCTCTCCACACGCGGTGAGCAGCATGGCTTCAACCGACGCGGACTCGCGCGCGTTCCAAGTGGTGGTCGCGGCGACGAAGGATGAGATGGGCATTGGGTTCGGGGCAGGGTCTGACACGGCGTCCCCGTTTCAGCTCGAATACATCACCAGCCGTCCAGCTGTGGCATCAGGACCCTGAAAACTTTAAACCACAGAAGCTCTCAATCATACGTCACCGAGTGAGCACATCGAAGATGCTTACATTCAGCTGGAAAGGGGACGCCGTGTGAGGCCGTGGTTGGAGGGGTCGCTGCCGTGGCGCCTGCCGAAGGACATGGCGTACTTCAAGGCGGTGACCAGTCAGGTTCACGAGCCGGGCGCGCGCAATGCCGTGGTAGGGCCACGTACACTGGAAAACGTACAGTCGCATTCAAAAAGCGCATTAAAAAAACTGGAATCATCTCACTCACTTGTTCCAGTAGTGTTTCTTCACACCGCCCAGGTCCGCGCCGTCCATTGCGTGCGCCTCAGGGTTGTCGGCAACCACCGCAATTCGAACCCCCGTTTCTTGCACCCACGCAATTCGAAACCCCAGTTTCTTGAACCACGGCAATTTGAACCCCCGTTTCTTGAGTCAAACGGCAACCAATGACGTGGCGAGCAACATCCAGCAGGCCGTACCCCAAGGTGATGGGGCGCAAGACGTGGGAGTCTATCCCAGCCAAGTTTCGCCCGCTGCCGGGGCGCCTCAACGGCATGGCCACACACTTCATGCCGCACGTGTTTGTGACTATGTGTGTACGAGTACGAGTAATTCAAAGTTCAGCCTCTCGTAGCATCCCACATACCCTCACCCAGAACTCCCCCCCAACTTCATTTTAAACCCCATGTATTGAGCGAAAAGCGATATGATGTGACGCGGCAAGTATGAGTTACTCGGCCCTACTCCCCGTGGTGCTCAGCCGCAGCGACTCGCTGGAGCTCCCCGAGGTGGGGTGGTGCAGGTTGACCCTATTAAACCTACGTTGAAACTGCCTGGAACTAAGCGGTTGAAACTTAAATGTGGATGGACCGGTTTCAAACTTTGCTTTCAAATTCAACTTCCGCCGCTACACCGAGGGCGTGGCGCTGCAGGCGTCCCTCGAGGCCGCGCTCAAGATGCTGGCCGAGCCGGAGTACAAAACGTCGGTGGAGAAGGTGTTTGTGATCGGCGGCGCGCAGGTGTACGCGGAGGCGCTGGCCAGCCCGCAGTGCGAGGCCGTGCACCTCACCGAGGTGGCGGCAGGGCCTTACAATCACAATCGTTCCCGTTTCAGCTCAACTGGCAGCTGTTTGGTCCGTGAAACCACTGGCAATCCTCCTCCCCCTCCTCCTCTTCCTCCTCCTCCACCTTCTCCTCCTCCTCCTCCTCCTCCTCCTCCTCCTCCTCCAACTCCTCCTCCTCCTCCTCCTCCTTCTCCTCCTCCTCCTCCTCCTCCTCCTCCTCCTCCTCCCCCTCCTAATATCCCTCGAAGGTGCTTACGTGAAGCTGAAACGGGAACGGTTGTGCGGCCCTGGGTGTGGGCGGCGGCGGGGGCACCGTTCA
>Ga0307489_10001689_pt1 | contig 14636 bp, 30 predicted proteins | sample SB12metaG_FD_202247 | JGI IMG/M metagenome (GOLD analysis project Ga0307489, IMG submission 202247) | Sea-ice brine microbial communities from Beaufort Sea near Barrow, Alaska, United States - SB 1.2 | ecosystem: Environmental > Aquatic > Marine > Coastal | place: USA: Alaska | collected... | reverse complement strand
ACAACCATGAAAGACGCCCAAAACGATTCCTGATCTCCCCTAAATACCCCCTGAATACCCCCCATAAGACCCCTATCCCACAAAAAGCGCTCACGTTGAGCTGAAAAGTGGTCGAGTGTAAGCCCCTGGCGCGTGGCGGACGCGGAGAACCGCGCGCGCGCCGCCGAGGCAGAGGTGAATGCAACGCGCGAACGGCTTGCGGAGCTGGAGGCGGGGCTTGGCAGATGTTGCCCACCACATCATCCAATGCATTGTGCATCCTCGTGTCTTGGGGTGTTACAAGCAGAACGTCCCGAGGATCCGCTCATTACATCCCTCAGGTACTGGTGACGGTGCTTAACATTAACGGCATCCTATGACGCTCACTCCCAATATTGAAATATATGCCAGGCCCTCTGTGGAGGCGCTGCACAGCACGGCGAGGGAGACGGCAATGCGGGGCGAGAAGCAGCTCGTAGCAGCGCGTCAGGACTTATCCGCGGCGAGCAAGAAACTGGGCGCCGGGAGTGTCTCCGCAGAGTCAAGGCTCTCGGTGGGGCGGTGCAGGTTGAAACCCGTGTATGCATAACACAGCATGCGTATCTGACGCAACGCCGGTGTGTTGCTCTGTGTACTTATCACATGCGACTCCACTGAAATCGCCTGGTTTCTACATTTAAAACTCTCATATCATAGACTGCTTACAAATTTTGCTTTTATTCGCAACTTGCGCCGCTACGTCTCGGCGCGCGTCAGCGAGCTGGTGCTGGCGGAGCGCGCGGCGCGGGTAGACGCGGAGTCCGCGCGGAGGGACCTGCGGCTGGCGACCGACCACATCGCCGAGCTCGAGGACGGCCTGCAAGCCGCCGGCGCCGATGCGCCCCGCGCGTTTTCACTGCCCGTGCACACTGTGGACGCGTCGCTGGACGTGGCGCGTGGCGACGCTATGGACTCGGAGGCGGCGTCGTCCGCGCTGAGTTCGCGCCTCACCGCCGCAGAGCGCCTACGCAGCGCCGCTGAGGACCGGTTGTCGGTAAGGCGGTGCAGGTTGACTTTTGTACTTGCGCACTCAGAACATGTCATCATTAGCGACAGCTTTACCGACTCGACGCCCTTGTGTGTTGTTATTCTTTGATATCACCACATGTTACTCTGTGCGAAGCCCCTGGGTCCAACATTTGGAACTCTAATATGATACATTGCTTTCAAGTATTGCTTTCAATTCCACACGCGCCGCTACATGTCGGCGGCGGAGGTGCGTTGGGCCAACGAGCGGGCGCGGCTCGAGAGCAAGCTGCGCGCGGCTCGCGACGACGGCAGCGTGCGGTAGGGACTGATGGATAGTGCTCGCCACGTCATCAAACGCATTGTGAACCCCCGTCTCTAGAATGAAATGGTCTCGTATGACGTGGCGAGCAATATTCCTCAGTCTCTAGCGTGAGGATCCAGTCGCTGGAGGCCACGGTGGCGAGTCTGCGCTCACGCAGCGGCCTACACTCGGAGGTGGCGCGGCTGGCAAGGGCCTCACATGTCCGCTTCTCAGCTCAACCTGAGCCACTTTTGTCACTGACATTCTAACGCCACGCTGACATACTAACGCCACCCAGCGTATCCCACAGAGAAGTGTGTAAAGTTGATCCGAATAGTGGACGAGTGTAAGTCCCTGGCGGCAGGGGGACGAGTCTACGGCGCTGCGGCGAGCCGAGGCTCGTCTGAGGCACGAGCTGAACTTCGCGGAGGAGCGGCTCGGGCACGCGCTGCTGGAGCTGCAGGAGTTGCGGGGCGGCGACGCGGAGGACGGCGCGGGAGCCAGGTTCTCGAGCGACGCTGCGGCGCGAGCGGGCTCTCTCGCCATCCGCGGAGGCAACGGCGTGTCCTCGTCCTCGCAACAACAGCAGCCGCGGCATGGACAGCAATCGGGCAGCGGCGGCAGCGGCGGCGACGGTGGTGCGCTGGCGGAGACGCTAGAGCGTGCTCAGGACCGTCTGGCAGGGGGGTCATTGAGCACACGCACTCGACCGACGTTGAATCTCCTCCTCCTCCTCCACGCGTCTGTATAAGCATTCACCCTGAAGGTACGTCATGCTCCGGTCTCGGGCGAGTGCCTGTTCTCAATGATCCTCCAGCCCATTCAACCTGACGGTAAGTCATGCTCCGATCTCGGTCGAGTGCTTGTTCTCAATGACCCTGCCGTATGGTGTCGTTGGAGCGGGACAGTGTGCGGTACCAGACCGAGGTGGAACGCCTGCGAGATGAGGTGGAGAGCGGGGCGCTTGAGCGAGGCCGGGAGGAGGCGGCTCGGGCGGACGCCAGCCGCGAACTCGCCGCCGCGCTCGAGCGCGTGTCGGAGCGCGACCGCGCGCTGCACGGTAGGGCAGTGCAGGTTGACCCCAGGTTAATCCCAGGTTGAAACCCGGTCGACGGCGCCGGGTTTCTGCGCTTGAAGCTGGAATCTGATGAACCGCTTTGAAACTTTGCTTTCAACTTCAACGTTCGCCACTACCACACGACGCGCGCGAGGCGGCGGCGGTGGGCAAGGAGCGCGCTGCGGCCAGCCGCGCGCAGGAGCTTACGGCGGTAGGGGCCGATGGATAGTGTCCGCCACGTCATTAAACGCATTTGGACCCTCGTTTCTTGAGTTAAATCTTATCCTATGACGTTTTAAGTTCCATTCTATGACGTGGCGAGCACTATCCATCAGTCCCTGCACGGCGGCGACGCGGCGCTCGGCGGCGGCAGAGGCGCGCGCGTCTGAAGCCGGCGCCGTGGCCGCAGCGGTAGGGCCTGACAGATAATGCCCGTTATGTCATCAAACACATGTGAATCCTCGTGTGTTGAAGTAACTGGCATCCTATGACCTGGCGGGCAATATCTATCAGGCCCTACCTGACGGCTCGCGAAGACTCACGGGAAACCCGCGCCGATTGTATGCGCAAGATCGCTGGCGCCGAGGCGGGCCGCATCCACCTCGAGGCTGTCGCCGCCGCCGCGCAGGAAGCGGAGGCAGGGCCTGACAGATAATGCCAGCCACGTCATCCTCCACATTGTAGACTGCCTGCCACGTGATCCTCAACATTGTAGATTGCCCGACACGTCATCATGCACATTGTAGTCTGCTTACCCCGTCATCGTCCACATTGTCGACCGCCTGCCACGTCATCCTGCACATTGTAGACTGCCTGTCACGCCACCCTCAACATTGTAGACTGCCTGCCACGTCATCCTCCACATTTTAGACCCTTGTTTCTTGAGTCAAATGGAATAAGCTGACGCGGCGAGCAGATCTGTCAGACCCGGTGTGGAGGCCGCCGCCGTGGCCGAGGCCGCCTCCGCGCGCCGCGAAGCCGAGCGCGCCGCCGCGGTGCTGGAGGAGCGCGGGGTGCAACTCCAGATCCTGACCGAGACCATCGAGGCGCTTCAGGCGGCAGCGGGGAGCGGCGAGCGCGAGCAGCGCGTCGTCACCTTGGCCGCACAGGCTGCCACCGCGCGTGCCGCGGAGGTAGGGACTGATGGATAGTACTCGCTGCGTCATTCTCACGATTAATGAACCCAGGGCCTGGCAGATATCGCTCGAGTTCTCCACGTCATAGGGTGCCTATTGACTCAAGAAACCAGAGTTCATAATGCGTGGGGTTAGGCGTCAAGGCTGCCTATTAACTCAACAAACCCAGTTTCAAAACGCGTGTGGATGACGTGGCGAGGTACATATTCCAGGATCTACGCACAGGCTGCACTGGAGCGGCGGTGCGCGGAGCTGACGAGCGAGGCACAGGGCCATCTATCGCGGTCCGCACGCCTGGAGGTGCAGGTCGCGGGGGCGCAGCGCACGGCGGCGGCGGCGGAGGCCCGTGCCCGCGAGGCGCGCGCGCGTGAAGAGTTGGCGCACCAGGCAGGGGGGTCATTGAGAAGAATCACTCGATTGACGTTGTATATGCTCCTCGTCATCACCCTCATCCGCCTCCTCCTCCTCCTCCTCCTCCTCCTCCTCCTCTTCCTCCTCCTCCACCTCCTTCTTATCCTCCTCGTCCTCGTCCTCCTCCTTCTCCTCCTTTTCCTCCTTCTTCTCCTCCTCCTCCTCCTCCTCCTCCGCACGTCGTATGTAAGTATGAGCATTCACCCTGAAGGTGATTCATGCTCTGATATCGGTTGAGAGCTTGTCCTCGATGACTGTCCTGCCAGGAGAGCGGCGCGGCGCGCGGCGAGATCTCGGCGCGCTCCGAAGAGCTTGCGGCGCTGGCGCGGCGGTGCGATGCCGCAACGGAGGCAGGGCGGTGCATGTTGACCCCGGGTTGGTCGCGTTTGGTCAGCGCTTGAAGCGACAACATGTTGAGCTGCTTTCAAACTTTGCTTTCACATTCAACTTGCGCCGCTACACCTCGGCGCGCGTGGCAGCGGAGCAGCGTGAGTCGTCCGCGCGCAAGGCCCTGGAGGCACAACACGCGCGGTAGGGCGGTGCAAATTGAAACTTGTTGAAAACACACGTCGAGAGCGCCTGGTTTCAGCACTTGAGACTATACTTTGATGAGCTGTTTCCAAGTTGACCTTTCAAACTCAACTTGCGCCACTATAACGCGGCACCTCGAGCAGCTGGGCGTCGAGAGGGAGGCGGCAGCGGACCGGCTACGGGCAGGGGGCTCACACTCGTCCACTTCTCACCTTGACCTGAGCCGTTTCCTTCACTGATTCACCCCTATAATGGGCTGCTGACCCCCCTATATTGGGCCTTGTAATCCGACATCCCTATATTGGGCTTTCTACCCCCCTCTAATGGGCACCTTACCCACCTGTAATGGTCAACTGAACCCCTCATAATGGGCACCTGAATTCCCTATGATGGGCACCTGACACCACTCGGCCGGCGCATGCTTCGAAAAGAGCTTACGTTAAGCTGACATGTAGACGAGTGTAAGCCCCTGGCTGCGGGCCGCGGAGCTCAACGCCGCGCGTGCCGTGGCAGTGGCCAGTGGAAGCGGCGAAGGGTCGTGGGACGACGCGGCGGGCGGTGCCGCGGCGGTCATGCATCCGGACGAAGCCATGGCCGCGGCGACGGAGGCTGCCGCCGTGCGGGCAGGGACCGATGGATGTGCTTGCCACGTCATCAAGCACATCGTGAACCCTTGTTTTCTTGAGTGAAATGGCATCCCATGACGGGCGAGCACTGTCCATCGGTCTCTAATGGACAGTGCTCACCACGTCATCAAACGCATTGTGAACCCTCGTCTCATGAGTCAAATTACATCCTATGGCGATGCGAGCACCATCCACCAGTCCCTACTTGCGGGGCCGCATTGAGCGGAGCCTTGCCGACATTGCAGAGGTGGCCAGGACCCGCCTCGTCAAGCTGACCGCCGCAGCCGGAGGCCAGGAGAACGCCGGTAACGCCGGGGGTAACATCAATTCCGACGAGGCGGCGGCGCTGCAGGCCAGCGACAAGGATTGGGTAGGGGATAGTAGATAGTGCTCGCCACGTCGGAGGGTGTTATTTTACTAATGTGTTTGATGACGTGGCAAGCACTATCCATCACACCCTAGGATTGGGCCGCAGCGGTGATCCAGCGGCTGCGGCAGCTTGTGCTGGAGGCCGAGCGCGAGGTCGGTCGGGCGATGGCGTCCGCGCGGTCGGCGGCCGCGGGCGAGCACGCGTCGTCGCGGCGTGCGGCGGCGGCGGAGAGTGCGCTCGACGCGCGCACCGCCGCGTGGGAGGCAGGGGCTTCCACTGACCTCTCAGCTCAACCTGCGCCGTTTATGGTCACTGAAGTCATAGCCTTCGTCCAGTGCTCAGTTCAACCTGAGCCGTTTTTGTCACTGAAATCATCCAACGTAGCCCACAAAACGTACTCACGTCAGGCCGAAAAGTCGACAAGTGTTACTCACAAAGTTTGCTTACTTCAAGCTGGGAAGCCCACGAATGTAAGACCCTAGTAGGAGGAGGCCTCCGCCGCCGCCGCCGGGGCGGAGGAGCGCTTGGCGCGGCGCCAGGCGGTGGTGGGCGCCTGCACGGAGCAGCGTTTGCAGCTGGCGTCGCGGCAGGGACTGATGGACAGTGCTCGCACGTCATCAAACGCATTCAAATCCCCGTTTCTTGAGTCAAGTGGCATCCTATGATGTGGCGAGCACTATTCATTAGTCCTACGAGGGTTCAAAATGGCATCCTATATCGTGACGAGCACTATCCGTCAGTCCCTACGTCGCGGCGCATCGCACAGCTGTCCGACTCGCTCGCCGCCGCGGGACGTAGGTTGATCGCCGCAGAGTCTGCTGCTGCCGCCGCCGCCACAGCCGCCAAGGCGGAGGCACAGCGGGCGGATGGTTCGGCACGGCGGACACGCGTCGCCGAGGTAGGGCGATGCAGGTTGTAACCAGTTGAATTTCGTGTTAAAAGCGCGTTGGTTTCAGCGCTTGATACTATATTTATGTTGATCCACTTTCAAACTTTGCTTATGTTGACCCCAGGCGAACAGCGCTTGGTTCCAGCGCTTGAAGCTAAATTATGATGATCCGCTTTCAAACATTGCTTTCAATTTAAACTTGCGCCCGTACACCGAGGCTGATGCCGCCGCGGCCAAGCAAGCGGCGGCGGCGTCGGCGGAGGAGCTCGATGGCTCGGCCAACGGCGGCGACGCACTAGCGGATCTCAAAACCTACTTCGAATCCGAGGTGGGGCGGTGCAGGTTGACCCAGGTTGACCCCAGGTGGATTCCAGGTCAACCCGATATCAAACCCAGGTTTCTCCCTAGGTTGACCCAATGCTGACCCTGGGTTGGCACCAGGCTGACCGCGCTCGGTTTCGACGATTGAAGCTAGAATATGATGTACTCGTACCGCTTTCAAATTTTGCTATCAATCTCAACTTGCGCCACTACTCCCAGGTGATCCGCTCTCTGATCAGCGGCTCCGCTACCACACCCGCGGTGGCAGCGACGCTGCAGGGCGCCGCCCACGCGGAAGCTGCCGCCGCCGCACCCGGCCCCGACGCACGGCTGGTGGGCGTCACGCGCGAGTTGTGCGCAGCGAAGTTGACCGAGCGGAGTTTGCTGGCCAGTCTTGCCGCCACGCGCCGCCGCGCGGATGGCGCCGCCAGCCATGCAGCGGTGGGGCCCGGCAGACATTGCTCGCCACGGCATAGGATGCTGTTTTACTTAAGAACGAGGGTCCAAAATGCGAGTCGACCACATGGCGGGCAATGGGCCTGGCAGATAGTGCTCGCCACGTCATAGATGCCATTCAACGCCAGACACGGTGGTTCATAATGCATGCTCGCCACGTCATAGGATGCCAGCCAATGCAAGACACGAAGGTTCATAGTGCATTTGATGACGTGGCGAGCAACATCTGTCAGGCACTACCCTGCGGAGCTCCAGTCCGCGCTCGACGCGGCGGAGACGCGCATCCAAGAGGCGCAGAGCGGCGGCGGTGGCGGAGGCAGCCCTAGTGGCGGGGGCACGGGCATCATCTCCTCCGAGGCGGCGGATGCGGACAATCCGGAGGTTCTGGCGGCGCAGCTCGCGGCGCGCGCGCACGAGGTAGGGACTGATGCACAGTGCTCGACACGTCATGGGATGTCGTTTAATGTAAGGCACGAGGTTTCAAAATGCGTTTGATGACGTGGCCGGCATCATCCATCAGTCCCTAGCACGAGGCGTACGCGGCGCGGGAGGATGTGCTGCGCCTGCGGCAGCGGGTGTCCGAGCTCGAGCTGGAGGTGGCGGACCTGGCCGGTAGGGACTGATGGATGGTGCTCGCCACATCATCAAAATAATCTCGAACCATCGTTTCTTGAGTTAAATGTCATTCGGCTGTCGGGACGTCCCGCGGATCCGCTCCTCACTTCCCTGGTGTCAGTACCAACAACGAATGACGTGGCGAGCACTATCCATCAGTTCCTACTAGTCGGGGCGCGCGAACAGGCGGCGCACAATGCGGCGGCGGCGCGCGACGGCGCGCGCGAGGAGATCGCAGCGGCGGCGGCGCGCGCCACGGATGGCTTCACCTCCCGCGCCGCCTCCATGCGCCGCGAGCTCGAGGGCGAGCGCCACGTGCTGCAGGCAGGGACCTACACTCGTCCACTTTCCGTTGAACTTTAAGGGGCTTGACCTCGTCCACTATTCGGCTCAACGTAACAGTCTCCTTCTGGGATACGATGGTTGGTCACAGGGTTTCAGTGTCAAGAACGGCTAAGGGTGAGCTGAAAATGGACGAGTGTAAGCCCCACCCAGCGAATCCCACGAAAAATGTGCAACGTTGAGCTGAGAAGCGGATGAGTGTAAGCCCCTGGCTGCAGGCCAGCGTGCGCGAGGCACAGGCTCAAGCGCAGGCGGCGCGCGCGGAGGCCGCCGCGGCCATCGCCGCTTCCACTGAGCGTGCCGACGGCGCGGAGCGGATGTCGCACTCCGCGGAGGCCCGCGGTGCTGGCGCCGCGCACGCGCTGGCCGAGGAGGAGGTCTTGGAGCTGCAAGCTGCTATGGGGTAGGGCCTCATGGATACTGATCGACACGTCATAGGATGCCATCCAAACCAAGAAACGAGAGTTCACAGTGCGAATGATGACGAGGCGAGCACTATCCATCAGTCCCTACGATTGGGAAAGCGGAGGCGAAGGCAGAGAAGGCGGACGAGCGGTCACGCGCCGCGCAGCGAGCGGCGGCGGAGCTGCGCGACGATCTTCAGCTGAAGTCGGACGTCATCGACCAGCTCCAGCGCGCCTTCGCCTCGCTAGACGGTGGGGCCTGATGGATAGTGCTCACCATGTCATCAAGTGCACTGTAAACCTTTGTCATCTGAGTTGAATGGCATCATATGACGTGGCGATCACTATCCATCAGTCCATACTAGATGGCGAGGGCGGCGGCGGCACCGGTGGTGGGGGAGGCGGCGGTGGCAAGAAACCGACCGCATCGACCCCCGGCAAGAAAGCTCGGGCAGCTAGTCCCACCACCGCTCGCGCGGCCAGTCCCACCACCCGCGGCGGCAGCGGCATCGGCAGCGGTGGCGGGGGCAGTACGGTCATTGGACCTGAAACGACACCACGAATTTGGTCGTTTGTCCATACTCGCCGCATCGCTCACGTCAGTCCGGTCGTCTCACCTCACATGAATAAGCAATTTGGTCGTTTGACCATGCTCGCTGCATCATTCAGGTCAGTATGGTCAGTTCACCAGACATAAATCAGTATCATGGTCGTTTGACAATACCCGGCGGCGGCGGCGGGGGCTTGATCACGGCCGCCGGCGGCGGCGGCAGCGCCGGAGCCGGGTCGGCGTCCACCAGCGGCAACCTGGGGCGGCGCCTGGTGGAGGCCAAGCTGGCGGAGGCGGACGCGCAGCGGAAGCTTAAGGTAGGGACTCCCACTCGTCCTCTTTTCAGCTCAACCTGGGCCGTTGATGTCACTGACAGACTGGAGCCACCAGGGGTGTCCACTCATCCACTTCTCACCTCAACCTAAGCCATTCTTGTCACTGATGAACTGACGCCACCCAGCATATCCCACAAGATGTGCTTATATTGAGCTGAAAAGTGGACGAGCGTAAGCCCCTGGTTGAAGGTTGCGGCACGGGCGGAGATGGAGCTGCAGGGCATCGTTGCCAAGCGGGACGCGCGAATCGTGGAGCTGAAACGGCAAGTAGGATTGAAAGAGCGCGCCCTGCATGACGCCAAGTGGAAGGTGCAGCCGGCGGTGGCGGCGGCGGGCCGCGCGGCGGGTGTGGCGGCAACAGCGGAGCGCGAGGCAGGGGGGTCATTGAGAACAAGCAATCGATAGACGTCGAATACACGGAACTAATTCCGTGCGTCTGTATGGGCACTCACCTTGAAGGTGAGTCATGCTATGATCTCGGTTTGAGTGCTTGTTCTCAATGACCCTTCTGCGAGGCACGCGATGCGCGCGAGGCTAGAGCTACGGTGCCCGCCGACCGTGGCGGCGGCGGCGGCGACCGCGGCCGCGAAGGCTGGGGCTCCCCCGAGAGCTCAAGCTCCGACAACAACGGCGGCGACGGCGGCAGTGAATGGTCCGAATGGTCCGCACTCGCTCACGGCAACGGCGGCAATCGGGCCGCCACACGTCCTTCCCCCCGCGGCGGCGCCGGCAGGGTTGGATAGTCACAAACCCTCCTCTCTGTGTTTACTTGTGTACTGGTTTTGCAGCAGTCCTGTACCAACCAGGTCCACACCGGTATGGTCACATGACCCAACACACAATTCACATGTGTTCGAAAAGGTGACATGACTCTACCGAGTGGCGGCGGCGGCGGCGACAGGAGCCCTGACTCGGAAGGAAAGAGCGCGTCGCAGCTGGAGACCGAGAACCAACGGTTACGCAGCGAACGTTCGCGCGCCGAGGCGGAGGTGGAGCGGGTGCGCGCCGAGCTGGACGCCGCAGTGGTAGGGACTGATGCATAGTGCTTGCCAGTTTATAGGATGCCATTTCATTCGAGAACTGATGGATAGTGCTCGCCATGTTATAGGATGCCATTTGATCCGAGAAACGAGGGTTGAAAATGTGTTTGATGACTTGGCGAGCACTATCCATCAGTCCCTATTTCGTGGCGCACGCGCCGTCGCCCGAGGAGATGGAGGTGCTGCAGGACGAGGTGCTGGAGCTGCGCCGCCGCGTCCAGGTAGGGCGGTGCAGGTTGATGGTATCAAAACCCGTGTTGAAAGCGCCTAAGGTTTCAGCGCTTGAAGCTACAATATGATGGAATGTTTTCAAATCTTGCTTTCAAATTCAACTTACGCCGCTGCATCCAGGCCGCATCGCTCCACACAATCCGCGAAGGCGGTAACGGCGCCGGCGCCGGGCAGGGGCTTACACTCGTCCACTTTCCAGCTCAACTGAACCGTTTCTGACACAAAATACACCCTGGATAACCCCTAACACCCCCTGACACCTGCTAAACGACTCCTAAAAACCATCAATGCACCCCCTATCCCACGGATAGCGCTCACGTTGAGCTGAGAAGTGGACGAGTGTAAGTCCCTGGCGCCGGGCCGTCCACGTCTGTTGCATCCACGTCTGGGGCTTCCGGTTCCAGCGACCCAGCGCGGGAGCTTCAGACGGACGTCAACGCGGCTGTTACTGCGGCAGGGACTCATCGATATGACGAAATGCGTGGAACCACTTAGACACCTAGCAACAAGTAGTACTAAGTCGGCCAAGTGGAGCGTTCTGATTGGACGAGCGGGACGACTTAGCACTGTAAAGTCTCGCTAGGTGTCTAGGTGGTTTCATGCACTTTTGTCATAGTGCTTTCCACGTCATCAAACGCATTTAAACCCTATTTCTTGACTTATATGACAGCCTATGACGTGGTGAGCACTATCCATCAGTCCCTAGACTACGGCGGCGGCGGCGCTGACGGGCGGCGCCGCACCACCGCCGCCTGGGTCCAAGGGCGCGCCCCCGCCGCCTGCACCGGGCTCCGCCGCTGCCGCCGTCTACCAGCTGGCCGCCGCGCTGCGTGACGCCAACGCCGCGCTCACCAAGGCGCGGCAAGAGCACGCCGAGTCGAAGAAGTTGATCCGCGAGAGCGGGAAGGAGAAGACCGCGGCGGCGGGGCAGGAGGCAGGGCGGTGCAGGTTGACCCCAAGTTGACCCCGGGTTGACCGCGTTTGTTCTCGGCGCTCGAAGCTAAAACACGATGAATCGCTGTCAAGGTTTGCTTAAAATTCCCACTTGTGCCGGTACATGGAGGCGTCGCAGCGTGGCGTGATCCGCGAGCTGACTCAGCGCTCCGCCACGCTAGGCCGCGACAAGGTAGGGCATTATTAATGGGCACCCATATATAATGGGCACCTACCCCCCTTATGATGGGCACCTGATCATCCTATTGGGCACATGACCCCCCTATAATGTACACCTAGACCCCCTGTAATTGGCACCTGCCCCCCTTTATAATGGGCACCTGCCCCCCCTATAACACCCCCATATCATCCCTATATCACCCCTACTTCACCCCTATATCAAGGCTGAGCTGGTGGACGAGCGCGACAAGCTGCGCGAGCGGCTGCGCGCGCTGAAGGCGTCCGTGGGCCAGGGCGGGTACCAGCCGGTATCAGGCGTGGACCGCCGCCCGGGCTCCAGCCTGGGGGGCGCTGGCTACGGCGGCGGCGGTGGGACCATGGACTCGGGCGGCGGCGGGGGGGGCACGCCCACTTCGGCCGCGTCGCCACGGGTGTCGGTCACCATGGCAGGGGGTTGTTGAGAACAAGCACTCTACCCACGTTGAATCTCCACCTCTTCCTCCGCACGTCTGTATGAGGATTCACCCTGATGGACAGTCGTGCTCCGATCTCTATCGAGTGCTGATTCACCCTGACGTAAAGTCGTGCCCCGATCGCTGTCAGGTGCTCGTTCTCAAGATCCCTCCTGCAAGGCTCCGCAGCACCAGGCGGCGTTCAGCGGGCAGGGGCGGCCGGCGCTGGTGTTGCACTCTGAGGCGGCGACGCAGGCCGGCGCCGCGCGGGGGGCGGGGGTAGGCATTGATAGATAGTGCTTGCCACGTCATAGGATGTCATTCAGCTCAAACAACGAGAGTTCCCAGTGCGTTGATGCGTTGATGACGTTGCGTGCACTATCCATCAGTCCTTAGGCGGAGGTGTTGGTCGACGCGTCGGCGCTGTGCCAGCTCCTGGGCCAGCAGCTGGCGGGTCTGGAGCCCGCGGCGACTTATGTGACGGAGCAGGCGGCAGCAGGGCAGGCGAGCGCGGAGATGGCGCGGTGCGCCAACACGCTGTCCGTGGAGACCGCAGCGATGCGCGCCATCCTCACCGTGCTGGGCAGGGACTGATGGATAGTGCTCGCCACGTCATCAAACGCACTTTGAACACTGGTTTAGGGACTGATCGCCAACGCTCGCCTTGTCATTCAACGCATTTTGAACAGCCGTTTAGGGACTGATGGATAGTGCTCGCCACGTCATCAAACGCATTTTGAATACTCGTTTATTTGAGAGCTGCATACCATCCTATGACGTGGCGAGCACTATCCATCAGTCCCTAGCGCCGGGCAGCGAGCAGGCGACGCATTGCACGCCGTCTGAGCTGGTGACGAAAGCAGCGACGGCGGCGATGGCGGCGATGCCGTCGGCGCCGCTCGTACACACCATCCAGCCGTCCGTCGTGGCCAAGGCGTTCGTCATGGTACGGTGGTGCAGGTTGACCCAGAATTGACCCCAGGGTGACACCAGGTTGAACCCGGTATCATCCTGGGCTCACCGCGCTTGATTTCAGCATTTGGAAGCTTAAATCTGACGAAGCGCTTTCAAGTTTCAACACGCGCCTCTACATCATGGCTCCGCTGGCCGCTACCAAAAGCGCTGGGAGCGACGCGCCGATGGCTGCGATCGCCACCATGCCGGTGGTCATGCTAGAGCGCTCGACGGACACCGATGGGCTCGAGAAGCGGACCATGACCACGGACTCCAGTACGGAGACTGCACCTTTCACGGTGGAGACGCGCGCGGGGCCCGACGGTGCGGCCAATCCAGAGGTGGTAGGGCCTGACAGATAATGGCTGCCACGTCATTATTCACATTGCAGACTCTCGTTTCTTGAGGTCAATGGAATCACCTGACGTGGCGAGCATAGCCTGACAGCCAATACATGGCCTGACAGATAATACCTGCCACGTCATCATACAAAATGTATACCCTCGTTTCTTGAATTAAACGAAATCACATGACGTGGCGAGCATGATCTGTCAGGCCCTAGGGGGTGTCCGCGGCGCCGCGCGACATGGCGACGTCGCCGGGACTGACGCAGCGGTACGGCCGCGACGCGTCCACCTCTGCGGGCACCGCCACGTCGCCGCCGCCGGGGCGCGGGCTGTCCCGCGACACGGCAGGGATTGACGGAAAGTGCTCGCCACGACATGAAAAGCATTTTTGAAGACCCGTTTCTTGAGTCAACTGGCATCCTGTGACGTGGCTCTGATTGATAGTGCTCGCCACGTCATCAAACGCATTTTCAAATCATTGATTCTTGAATTATATGGCTTCCTATGGAGTGGCGAGCATCATGGATAATGCTCGCCACGTCAGCACACGCATTGTATTCGCTGGTTTCTTGACTTGAATGGCATCCTATGACACGGCGAGCACTGTCCATCAGTCCCTACACATCGGGAAGCGATCCGGCGCCGCTCACATTCGACACGGCGTGCGGCACCGAGGTCAGCGGTGCCTCGCTTGAATCGGCGGCGGCGACGGCGGTGGCGGAACGAGATGAGCTCCGTGCACGCCTGGATTCGGAACGAGAAGCGGCGGCGGAGGCGGCGATGGAGGCGGCGGCGGAGGCAGGGGATAACACTCGTCCACTTCTCACCTCAATGTAAGCGCTTTTTGGGATTTGGGTGGTTTCAGTGATAAAAAAGCGCAGGTTGAGACGAAAAGCGCAGGAATGTAAGCCCCTGACGAGAGGCAGCGGCGGAAAGGCGGCGGAATACGGATGCCCTGGCCGCCGTGTCCTTCCAAAGCCAATCCGCTATCACCGCCGAGCACGAGAAAGCCTTGGCAGAGCATGAGAAGGCCAAAAAGTGGAAGGAGCGGTGCGAGTCTTTACGCGTGGATTTGGCGGCGGCGTCAGAAACGGCTGCGGCAGGGCCTCACAGATATCGCTCGCCACATCACATGATAGTATGATATGAGAGCGGTTTACTTGAGAAA
>Ga0307489_10001688_pt1 | contig 14638 bp, 10 predicted proteins | sample SB12metaG_FD_202247 | JGI IMG/M metagenome (GOLD analysis project Ga0307489, IMG submission 202247) | Sea-ice brine microbial communities from Beaufort Sea near Barrow, Alaska, United States - SB 1.2 | ecosystem: Environmental > Aquatic > Marine > Coastal | place: USA: Alaska | collected... | reverse complement strand
TTTCTAAAGGTGTTCCCAGTACATTTAATGTGGTTTTTGTTGTTGTCATAAGTAGTGTATTCATTGATGCATACAAAGGTACTGCTAATGTTATGATTTTTTATTTTAAAGAATTGATAAAATTATAGTTCGGTATTTTTAAATTCTCCAAGAGAAATTTATTTTTACTCCAATCCTTTCTTGAGACTCTAAGGAAATAACACCGTGATTTTTATATATTATTTTCTTTACAATTGCAAGTCCAATACCCGTGCTTTCAACATCAGTATTCATATTTAATTGACGAAACATTTTAAAAACCTTCGCATGATATTTAGGATCAATTCCAGGGCCATTGTCTTTTATAGAAAACTCATATTCTTTGGATAACTTTGAAACTGAAATAGTAATGATCGGGTGTTCTTTATCATTATGCTGGATAGCATTGCTCATTAAATTTTTAAAAACATGCTCTAATTCAGCTTTATTTGCATAAATTTCAAGTGCTTCCTCAGGAAGAATAAGCGTGCTTTTATTTTGAGAATCAATTATGGTTTTAACTTTGTTTAACAACTTATTTAAGTTGAACAGCTCTTTGCTTTTAGTTCCGCGTGCTATTTTAGAAAACTCTAAAAGCCCATTGATCAAAGCATCCATTTGAAAGACCACATCTTTCAATAAATTTAAATAATTTTTAGTCTCTTTATCTAAAGTAGTTTTAAGATCTTCTTCAATAAAAGAAACCAAGGCATGCACCGATACAAGTGGCGATTTTAAATCATGAGCAATAATATGATTGAAATCATCTAATTCAGCGTTATAATTTTCTAAAAGTTTTAAATTTTGCTCTAGTTCTAAGTTTGCATTTGAAAGTTGACTTGACTTTATAGAAATTTCTTTTTTTTGTATCAGCGCTTGTTTTTTCGAGCGTTCTAATTCTTGAAATGAATCTGAAAACCGTTTCATTAATAGCATAGAAAGCAATAAAAAAACAAAGATATAACCAAAGTCTACATATATTATTTCATATCCATTTGCTCCGATAAAGAAAATAACATGAAAATAAAAAATAATTGAGCCCAATAAGAGGCTTGATAGTAGTAAAATAGATTCAGACCGTTTTATAAGAATCGCTTTTAAAATGATAAAAGTCATGTAGATAAAATTAATGACCATTAAGATTAAGAAGGGTATAATTAATTGTGTAAAATAAGGTGCAAATAGCAAAATATTGAGCATTACCATCAAACACAAACAAAAAATTATAATTTTTGAATACCCTTTGTGCACAAAATTGGGTAAAATTTCATTAAAAAAAAGACCTGCAGAAGCGCCTGCAGCAAAGAGTGAAATGTATTCAATTTTTGTCAATAATATCCAACTAATAGATGGAAACAGCGCTGTAAACGGCGCGTATCTGTCACTTAGTGCCATATAGGCTAAAGAAATGCAAAGCATTGCAAAGTAGAGAACAGCTTGGTCTTTTTTCCAATAAAACAGAAAAAAGAATAAAAAGAAAATTCCCATAAAGCCAATGCATCCAATAAAAAGCATGTCGGCAATTATAAGATTAGATTTTAGATGATATAGATGAGCGCTAGATCCTAGTATTATTGGTGTATCAATTCCAGCTTTATTGTGATAAAAATTAGATACTTGAATAACAATTTCAAAAATAGTTTCATTTGTATTTAAAGGAATAATTTGAGAAATTCTTCTGTGTTGCGTTCCTTCTTTAGTTTTACCAACACGGCCAATTTCTGAAATAAGCGCTCCATTTACCCACAATTTAGAGGAAGAGTATGTTTTTGGAATGTATAAAGAAACAGGTGGTCTTTCTTTTGGAATAGAAATAGCCAATCTGTAAGTAGCAAAACCAAATGAAGGTAATTTGCCCACATTAGGGAGCTTAAATTGTGTCCAATCATTTAGAGATACAATTGCGCAGGGCTTTTTCTCTTTAAAATTACCGGGTGTTATGAGTGCATTCCAGTAAAATTCCCAACTAGTATTTAAGGCTATTTCGGTATTCTTATCAATATGTATTTGTTGAAGATCTCTCAAAACACGCTCCTCTCTTTGAGGTATTGTTCCAAATGATGCCTGAATTAAAAACAATAAAAGGCTACAACTACACCCAAACTTTACGCGCTGGTTCTTAAAGAACCAATTACTTATCAGCTTGCTGTTTGCTTGTACTATTAATCTCATATGCTCACCCATTAACGCAACAACAAGATAAAGATAATTATACTATAAACAACATTATAAAATTATAATGCTATTAAAGAACGATTTCTATTTTAGGCTGTTTACAGCAGTAAAATAGTGAAAATATATCCACATACATAAAATGGAATGTTTCTAAGGGGTTTCTATGCACTTGCACATAAACTGGTTCAAACTTTTATATGCAAAAGTAGTTCACCGTTTTTTTTTATAAAAAATAATGAAACTTTATTTTTTATAGGCAATGTGCTTTTTTTGTAAACTAGAGATCTTAAAGTAACAAGCATACCAATACTAGAACAAACTGCGGAAAATTATTTTATTTTTAAGGGTTTTGATTCTTATTTAATTATTTTAAGGGTTTTGACGATGGTTTTTTCCAATCAAAATATTTTTTTAATCTGATGATTTGTTTGCCGCAGACACGTGTGTAATTACTTTTTGTTATTCCAATTAGTGGCTTTTAATATTTTGTGAAAAATTTCAGTATTTTCATACACACCAGAAAATGCTTCAGCTCCTGGACCATAAGCAAACACTGGGACTAATGTTGCGGAATGCCCTTTGGTAGAAAAAACGCCTTTTATTTCATTATAATCACCATAGGTTGTGCCATCTTCTGCTGTTTTTTGGGTTGCCGCTAAGGTAAATCCTCCAGTTTCATGATCTGCAGTTACAATGACCAATGTATTGCCATCTTTCTCGGCAAAATCCAGTGCTTTGCCAATAGCATCATCAAAATCAATAAGTTCTGAGATAAGGAATGCAGCATCATTGGCATGCCCTCCCCAATCTATCTGCGAGCCTTCGATCATCATGAAGAAATTAGAATTATCTGCATCTTTATTCAGAAATTGGAGTCCTAATTCGGTAGCTTTAGGTAAAAAATCACCACGTCCTTTGGCTACAGGATCTAAATGGTTTTCTGCTAATAAATACCCAATTTTAGGATGTTTTTTAATTTCTGCAAAGGTACCCAAAGAAGAAGTCTCAATTTTAAAACCGTTTGCCTCTAAATGCTTTAGTAAGTTTTTCTTGTCTTTTCTTTTGTTAAAAAATTTTGAGCCGCCCCCAGCAAAAAAATCAATATCAGAAGTTACCATATCTGCGGCAATATCTTCATAGCTTCCTCTATTAAAAACATGTGCATAGAAACTTGCCGGAGTAGCATGTTGAATGGCTGAGGTAGAAATTACTCCTGTTTTGATGTTTTGAAGTGACACAATTTCAACCAAATTTTTAACTTTAGTAGAATCATTGGCAACACCAATTGCACCATTATACGTTTTTATTCCTGATGCAAAAGCCGTAGCACCCGCAGCAGAATCCGTAATATCTTCTCTTGCGGAAGATGTACTAATAAGACCTATTTGCTTAAAGCGTGCATAATTTGGACGCGTTTTCTTAAAATAAAATGCCGATGATACTTGTGATAAACCGGTGCCATCTCCAATTAAAAGAATTACATTTTTGGCCTTTAAGGGCACTTCTTGCTGTGCTGTTTGTGATGCACAAGTGAATGTTGTTGCAATTAGTATGAAAGAGATTATACTTTTGTATGCCATGTGTCTTATTTTGTAATTTATAGCAATTTTTTTGAGCAGTTTGCTACTTTTCCTAAGCCGCTAAATTAGTAAATAAAACACCAATAAAGAAGCTGCGCTTGGATTTTCATAAGGCTAAGTTCCCTATTAAATTTAGTAGATGCTCCCATTAGTTCAAGCGTTCACTTTTAAGATAATTACGTTTATTTTTTAATAATTCTTGTTGAAATGATGCCTCCGTTTAGTAGTTTCAATTTTAAGAAATAAATTCCTTTATGAAGTTCCCGAAGATTAATTTCTGTTGATTTTAAATGTACTTTATAGCTTTTAATTTCCTGTCCAAGAGGATTAAAAATTAGTATTTCTTGTATTATTTGTTTCGAGGTGACCCTTAATTTTTCTTTCGCAGGGTTTGGATATATGGCAAAATCAACGTCACTGTTATTAATACCATTAACGCTTAAAGATGCGTCAGAAGTTGCTACCCAATTGCTAGCTAGTGCATTATTAGAATGAACATCTGTAAGTTTTAAATAAAAACCATCACCATCTGCAGTTTCTGGCCAAGGAGCTTCATCTGTATAGGTTACCTGATCAATTACATTTCCAAAAGCATCAGAGAGTGTTAAATTTTGACTGCTATTTGATAAGTCTCTACTAAAATTATCAAACGCATCCATTCCGTACCGTGCTTTAAAAACAACTGAATTATTGGCTAAAATTAGAGATTGGCCAGCCATTATCGTTTCATTTTTTGGAAATTGATATGCAATACCTAACTTACTTAAATGCACGCCAGTTAAATTGATCGTGGTACTTCCTGTATTCTGAATTTCTATAAATTCTAAATCATCACTCTCCGGAAATGCATCGGTCTCTTGTGGCTTGTAATGTATTTTGGTAAGTACCAAAGAAGGTAGGGTAACGGCATTGCAATCAGAAAATTGGCCTAGGTTATCTGTCATCCATTGGGTTCTTTCTTGGATCCAGCTTTTCATTGCAGTAATTTCCCCTGAAAAGTCTTCGATCGTATTCCAACGTTCATTTTCACGCACTACCGCTTCAGAAATTAAGGCAACTGTAGTATCAATTAAAGCAGATAGCACCTCATAATTTAAAGGTGCACCTGTATTTGTAACTTCATGAAAGCGTTTAGACGCGTAACATTTAAATGTTGGGTTGTTAAAAAGGGCAGTCCAAAAATCAGCACCTACGTTACTATAGTTAAATTGCCAAATATTTGTATGGCTTCGATCAAAATCCCATTGAAAAAGATCATTTCCGTAGGTTAAATTATAATCCCAAACTGGCCCCGCTCTTAATTTACCACCTCGGTCTTTATGGTAATAGGTGCTCAATGCATAGGCATCTACATTTGAGGCAATCTCAGCAATAAGCATATAGTCTACAAAAGAGGGCACATCAATAATAGCTGGATACCCATTTGTAATGTCTGCATTAGAAGCATTGTCATCTAGCGCTCTAAAAACAGTTTCAATATACGAGGATTGCGCGGTGGTAATATCATCTGAATTTGGTTTTTCGTGAATATACCCAGCACCATTATTATACCAAGCCTCAGGATCTTCCTCATCAGGTCTGTCTGTTTGCATCAAATATCCTCCCGTAACCTCTGGAAATGCATTTTCGTCGTCTTTTAATTTTGCAATATTTACCCGATCTCCATCGCGTTTTATTTTTTCTGAAAGAGCATATAAACCAATATATTCTCCATTAAGAACAACCTCACAATATCTTAAATTGGCAGCATATTGTCCCATTTTTCGTGTCATTTCGTAGCTAATATAATCGCGCATCATACTGTCATCAAAAGCAAATGAATTTAAAACCCAGTCGTTTTCTTTGGCCATACCTAGTAATTTTACACTATTATTTTCGATGCCGTTGTCCTCTAAGGTATCAATTCCGTATGGTTTTTTGGGCAATGTTTGCGAAGATGAACCCCGCGTTTCAATGCCAATAGTTCCCGAATAATCTAAAAATTCTTCAGTAGCAACATCACTTACCAAGTTTCTTTCTCCATTGGGTCTTTGTATTATTTTCATGGTACCCAGTATCTTGGGCTCGTCAGGAATTTCGTCACCGTTGTCGGTGGTTATAATTACAATTGGTAAATTACTATCTGTAAATGTTTGCGCGCTTATAACTGCCGCGTTCAAAACACATAGCAGTATTAAAATAATTTTTTTTAAGCGCAACTTGTTTTTTTTAAGCATCATCGTTTTTTTAAGATTCTTGCATAGGGGGGTGCAACACCACTTGTTAAAAGGGAAAATTTTTATACTATTTTTCGTTTTGTTTGTCTTTTATTTTCATAACATGAAAGTGTGCATACAAATGCAAGTATGTGCAATATAAATAGTTGCTGTTTAAAAAAAAAAGAATACTACTTAAAATATATTTAATAGTTTGAATACTGCTTCTAAAATTAATGGAATGCCGCAGTAAAAAGGCTTGAATTTTAGACAGGGTGTAGTAGCTGACAGGTGTAATTTTTAATTTAAAACTTGGGTAGCGTTTCCTATAAAGCAATTCTCTTGTGTTTTTATTTTGAGACTTTCTTGCACAATTGTGGGCACTCCAATTTTTGGAGTTTATACACTTATTCTTTGATTTGGTAACAGCTAAAGTTGGTCCTATATAGTTCAGTGTAAAAATGTATTTTAAAAGTGTCTCTTAAGCTATTCATAGCAAACTTATGAGAGAAGTTAAAGTATTGGCCAAGTGCAAGCGCTATGAAATGAATTCAATACGCGTCTTTCATCTAATTTATATTTATTTATATTTGTTTAAATATCTTATAAAAATTATGAAAAAAGCACTTTATTTTTTTGCACTCTTATCAACGATATCTTCCTGTAATACCGAAAATACAGCATCAAACAGCAATATTGATTTTAAGGGGATTTCTAAAACCATAAAACCAGGAGATAACTTTTTCGAATATGTGAATAAAACCTGGCTAGACACTGTTGTAATTGCAGACGATCAAGCAGGAGTTGGTTCCTATAGTTTTTTAAACATTCCTCAGAAGAAATTGCTAGAAAATATTTTAAAAGAAGTGTCTGCTGGCGGGCATACGGGAGGAAGTATCGAACAAATGGTGGGTGATTTTTATACTTCGGGTATGGATACAGCACGCATTAATTCACGCGGTTTTAAGCCATTAGAGGCAACCTTTAATAAAATTGAAGACCTTTATAATATTGCTTCAATAATGAAGTTTGTTACTTCCCAACTTCGTTTAGGGAATGCCTCTATTATGAGCATGTATGTCTCTCCAGATAATGAAAACAGCAATGTTAATATGTTGCATTTTAGTCAAACAGGATTGGGGTTACCAGACAGAGATTATTATTTTAAGGCAGACCCTGCAACCCTTAAAATTCAAAATGCTTATAAGAAATACCTCGCTACATTATTTGCGCTATCGGAACAAAAAGATGCAGAAAAAAACGCATCAATTGTGTATGGTATTGAAACAAAATTAGCGGCAGCGCACAAAACAAGAGTGGAGCGCAGAGATGTAAAAGCCAATTATAATAAAATAGTGGTTGCAGCCATTGATAAAAAACTTTCTAATATTGGTTGGAAAAATTTATTAAACCAATTAAACCTAAAGGTTGATTCGATTGACATCAAACAATTAGGTTATTATACAGCATTGAATTCTTTGTTGGGTTCAATACCCGTTTCAGATTGGAAAATTTACTTCAAAGCCAAAACATTAGCTACCTATGCAGATGTATTGAGTACACCTTTTGAAATGGCTAAATTTGAATTCACTAAAATTTTATTTGGGCAGACTAGCCAGATTACGCGTGCACAAATGATGGTGCAAAAAGTAGATCGAAAACTGGGTTTTGCACTTGGACAGCTGTATGTGGATGCCTATTTTAATGAAGATGCAAAAAAAAGAGTCTTAGATTTGGTAAACAATTTGCAAATGGCTTTTGAAAATCGCATCAATCAATTAGATTGGATGAGTGCTATTACCAAAAAACAAGCAAAGGAGAAACTATATGCCATCACAAAAAAAATTGGATATCCAGATGTTTGGAGAGCATACCATGCGAAGATTCAAAAAGAGACTTACTTTGAGAACGTAGTTGCCTTAGATAAAAATGCATATCAATATAATATTGCAAAGTTACACATGCCACCAAATCGTGACGCGTGGGGTACAACACCTGCTACCGTAACCGCATACTACAATCCGCCATTAAACGAGATTGTTTTTCCTGCCGGAATATTACAGTTTCCTTATTTTGATATTACTGCAGACGATGCTGTAAACTATGGTGGAATAGGAATGGTCATTGGCCATGAATTAACACATGCTTTCGACGACCAAGGAGCACAATTTGATAAAGATGGAAATGTGAAAAATTGGTGGACTGACGAGGATTACACAAAATTCAAGGCCAAAACACAAGAAATGATTGAACGCTATAATTCTTTTACCGTTTTAGATACGCTTCATATGAAAGGGGCTTTAACAGTCGGGGAGAATACTGCCGACAATGGAGGGATTTCAATTGCATATGATGCTTTTAAATTAACAGAACAAGGCAAAAGTTCTGAGAAGATTCAAGGTTTTACGCCAGATCAGCGTTTCTTCTTATCAATTGCCAGAATATGGCGCGTGAAAACAAGAGATGCCTATTTACGTAACTATATTAAAACCAACTCACATGCACCCCCTATTTGGCGTGTGAATGGACCTTTAATGAATTTTTCTCCATTTTATGAAGCATTTGATGTGGCACCAGGCGAGAAAAATTACAAGCCTGAATCTGAAAGAATTAAGATTTGGTAAAAGGTAAGAAACCGCACTGAATGGACTTTGTTTTCGCTTTTTTTGAAGTATGCCATAGGTAACGCAAGTGCGCCCTGCGTATAATTTTAGTCTATAAAACTATCGCATATTATACAATTGAATTTGTATTGCCTGCGATATTTAGAACAACAGTGTTTGTTTATTCTTTTGAATTTATAAAACTTGAGTTACTAGGCAATTCAAAGATCTCTAAATTAAAATAAGGCACCGCGGCAATAATATGGTCAAAAATGTCTGCCATGATATATTCGTAATTTTCCCAACGTTTGTCTTTACTAAAAGCATAAATTTCTATAGGAATGCCTTGTGTTCCTGGTGCTAATTGCCGCACCATAAGTGTCATTTCTTTATGAATGCCAGAATGATGTTCGATATACGTTTGAGCATACTTTCTAAACACTCCGATATTTGTTAAATGCTGTCCATTTAAAAGTAATTCTTTATCTACTTTATTATGGGTATTATAGCTATCAATAGCTGTTTGGCGCGTTTCTAAGTACAATGCAATCGATTGTATTTTTTTAAAAGCACCTATTTCTTCATTAGACAGGTAATGAATGCTAGCCATCTTGATGTTTATGGCTCTTTTTATTCGCCTTCCCCCAGCATCTTGCATACCTCTCCAATTTTGAAAAGAATCAGAAATTAAAGCATAGGTAGGAATTGTTGTAATGGTTAAATCAAAGTTTTGAACCTTTACCGTAGATAAATTGATTTCGGTAACATCGCCATCTGCCCCATACTTTTCAAACGTTACCCAATCTCCAATTCGAACCATATCATTTATGGAAACCTGAATACTGGCAACAAAACCTAAAATAGTATCTTTAAAGACCAAAATTAAAACAGCTGAGGCTGCACCAATAGTGGTAATAAATTTAATAAATTCTATTCCTGTAATAATTGCAAAAGCGGCTAAGATGCCAAAAACCCAAGTAAAGATCATAAACACTTGAATGTAACTATCTACAGGTTTGTCTTTTGAGCTAACCAAGGTTTTGAGATAGTCTTTTAGCGTGCTTAAAATGCTGCGAACCACCCAAAGAATAAGAACAATCGCAAATAAATGCAATCCTTTTTTAATAATAGCGTCAAGAGAAGTGAAGTCTGCAAAAACAATAGGAGCCAATTGATGTGCAATAATTAATGGAATAATATGCGCCATGTTTCGTGGCGTTTTGTTTTTTATGAGTAAGTTGTCAAAATTGGTTTTAGTCTTAGTGGCTAACTTTGTAAATAAATTGCGTATCATTTTTCGAATGACAAAGTCTACCGTAAACACAATAACCAATAATCCCAGCAGTAAAACCACCATGTTTACATATTTAGCGGCTATTTCGGAAAATCCGATGCTTACTAAATAATCAAATAACAGATGCTTTATATTCATAAATATTCAATCTTTAAAAAAAGTTTGTACACTATAAAATATAGCGTTTATTTGCAACACAAAAATAGTTATTATTGCTTGCAATTGGTTCCTTGAACACTTTTATTTCTAAATAATTAACAACAATAGGGAATTTAGCACCTTCTTTTTTTTATGAAATTAAATTTTATTTTCTTCTGTTGTTTCGAGAAGTTTTAACACTGTAGTAAAAACATTTTCAACATATATTTTCTCTCTAGGAGAAAAAAAATTAGTAAACTTTTTTTTGCCTATTACCTCTTTTTTAGTGCAGCTTGTTCGTTCTAAAAACTTTTTGTTCCATGCTACAATAGTACCTCGGGGTGCGGCACAAAAACAACCACTTGAAAAAGTGTTGTAACGTTTTTTTTAATGTATATTTTGTTGCATTCGTAGTATTCTATTAGAACCAACTAAGTTAAAGATGCTTGTACTGGCTACATTGTTTTATTAGAAGCGCTTAAGTGCGCAAAATGCCCGCATGTATCTAATATTACAAGCGTACTATTAGATAAATTATAGGGCCAACTTATAAGGTTTAGCTTCAGCTTCAGGTTTAGCTTTAGCTTTAGCTTCAGAACCACGTATTACAGGGCTAATTCCAATAGTAGTAGCAGCAGGAGTAAGTAACCTAGCAAAATCCAGAGTTTCAGGTGCATTTTCTTCAGAAATATTATGTCTCTCACTAGGTTGTGGTTGTAAAAGATCATTAGCACTACCAGTACCAGTACTCCCAATAATTTCTGGTTGTACACCATTATCCGGCTTCCCAATAACTGTTGGCGTATCTAAAGTTACTCCAACACGTTCAAGTTCATTTGCAGGCGCTAGATCTGGAGAACTATCAGTTGCATTATCAATTCTGTTCTTAGCGTTCTCTAGAGCTAAAGCTGCAGCAACTTCTTTAGCTATATTGGCGCCTCCAAATATAAGAAGGGCTCTAAATGAAGCCTTTACTCCTTCCAACATTGCTTTAAGAATTAACTGAATGATTCTATTGCAGAATCTACCCCAAACTTTTACTAAACGATCTATTCTTTGATTTGTGACTTTTTTCCTTAGTCTTTTCCTTAGTCTATTCAATCGTATTCTCCTTTGAGTTTGTCTTTGTATAGGACCAATAAAAGCAGGTTTATTAAGATATTTTGCGACACGGCTCCTTAAAATATTTGTAAACGTATTACCTATAGGATTAATTATTAAATTCCCTATATAATCGCTTCTTGTTGGTAAGCTATAATACACAACCGAAATTCCTGCTAAACCAATTATTGCTCCACATAACTGTCCAAAAAGATCCTTTAAATTATGATTACAACCTGCAGGCAATCTATCCAACTGTCTATTTAACTTTATCATTAGAGCTCGCAATATTGCACAAGGAGGAGAAAAACCAAATTCATTAACATAATCTACTCCTGTCGCAACAGCACCTCTTAAAGCTCCACAAGTCGCATCTCCAATGTATATTGCATGTTCCTCCTTATTTCTACTATCACTATAAACAGACGCCGTCTCATCATCTGGAGAAGCCTCTGCACGTCTTCCAATAGAATCAGTCAAATTTGATGCATTAGCATTGGGTATAGTTGTTGTGGTATCTAAATCCAAAAAATCTGCATCAGCATTAGTAAAATTCATTACATCTTGTCCATCAATTGGTTGTATCTCCAATTCTGTTGCATTATATTCATCAATGGGGGTTTTATTCAAACCTGTTGCATTTTGTTCATAAAAGTCTAATTTATTTTTATTAAAATCTTGTGCATCACTTTCAGGCGTAGCTGTTGGGCGTGTTTTTTTTTCCAACCATTGGGCCCCAGAACCAATACCCGAGTTACAAAAAGATGCAACTAAAGCTGCCACCAAAAATGGCTTTATCCCTGTTTTAGGCAAACTTGGTGGTTCAGAAGGATTTATAGGTGGGTCTGAGCTTTGAGCATCCAGACTTGGTGGTTCAGAAGGATTTATAGGTGGGGCTGAGATTTGAGCATCCAGATTCGAAATAACTGTACCTTTTGTTGCTGCTGTCTGACTCTCCAGATCATGTTTACGTCTTTCGTATGGTATTGTGTCGTTCCCCGCTGAAGATTCGCTCGGTTGTGGTTGTCCTTCGTTTAGTGTAGACTCCATTGAAGGTTCGCGTTGTAATTCAATACCTTCGCCTGGCCTTGGGGATTGAGGAACACCATTACCACTCTCACTTATTGCTGGTTTTGCTGTTGGTCGGGCGCGTTTTAAAGATCCATCTTGCGAACTGCCATCGCTCTCGGACGTATTTCTACCAGTGCTGACATTATCGTCTGAATTTTCAGGTTGATTTCCTTTCTCTGTCTCTGTTGCTGTCATTTTTATTTTTTTAAAAATTTTAAGTTTCTGCGCCTAATTTAGCCAATGCTTTCTTTTCTCAGAATTTCTATATTTTTGATAGGAATTCATTTAATTGCAGATTATTATAAAGAGGTATTAGCTTTGATAATCCCCTAAATTTATAAAAATATTTATTTGTTTTTTCTACCGCATATGTATCCCTGCCAAGCTACGCTTAACAATCAGTGGCAAAAATAATTTTTTATCAATAGCACTACCTAAATCAAAAATAATGTGCGTCTAGAATTTTTTTTTTTATTTAAAATTGCCTAAACTTTCACACCATTGAATGTTTTGGTCTTTAATGACTGGTTTACAAGCTTTAAATCCGCCGATGCTGTTTTATTAAAAATTTTCAGAAAACCAGATTTATTACCTCTATTTAATTCTATTGGTGTAATTCCTGGATTTTAGACTATTTGTAATAGTGGTATCTTTTCTTTTTATTTTAGGTACTGCTGTATAAGTATCTCGATATAGAGTGTTTGCAAAAGCAAACACTTCCTGTTTTTTAATGGTTTTCATTTGGGCTCACATTTTAAACGACTTTTCCAATCCTTAAAACCAACAAAAACAGCTACATGTGCGCATGCCGTAGCAGATGCATTTTCATATGCACAAACTTGAGATAAACGCAAAGTAATTACAACAGCCTCTAAAAGCCAATCTTCGCACCCTCTCTTTCTAAATTTTTTCAAGCTGTCCCAGTAATAATTCTCTGAGCTTATCTTTGGTTTCATGTGCTTTTGGCATTCCATCTCATACATGAAAGCCATAATTAGTCTCTAAACTGGAAATGACAGAGCATTCTAAACTAATTATTTTTGATTTAAAGTAATTAATCCGGCATAAGAATTTGCCAGCATATCATCGATTAAAGGTACCATTACTTCTTGTTCTAAATGCAACATACATAGTTTCGGGAGGGCACTGCTTTCTTTAAAAAGGGTTTTCGTGGCGCTTCTTTTTAAAATATTGCATGGTGTATTTCTTTACTTTCGTAGGTTCCAAAAGCAGCATGTACTTTTTTAATGGTCGGGTTAAAATCGAAATCTCCTACTAAAATTATTGCCATATTCTTTGGCACATAATAGCTTTCAAAATAAGGATGTATTGCCTACACAGCAGCTTTTTTTTAATGCTCTGGTTTACCAATTGTAGTTTGAGTTTGGTATGCGTAATTGGGGTATAACTGCTTTGCAACTGTAACATATTGCTTTCTTATACCTCTATCTTGACCGCTATTAAATTCTTAACAAACAGCTTCAGGTTTTGTATAAAAAAGATGTTTACAAGCGTATTAAAACGTTCTCTTTCTAAAGTGAACCATGTAATTTATTTGCAGGACTCTTATCAACAAAGACTGTTGGTTTAATAGATGCACTTGCATTGGTTTCTTCAGCTCCAAGAGAGCTCACCATTTTATCGCATGCCTTGGGGATAGAAACTTTAGTTGCCTATTGTGAAACCTTGTCTACTTCCTTAGCAATGGTTCTTTTACTTTTAGGTTCATTTTAAACTTTAGGTGCTTCCTATAGCTTTAAAATATTTTTCAAGTATACCGCCTATTTTTATACATTTTGCTTCCTTTTTTATCAGTTCCTTTAAAAACCATGTGCGCTAAATAGTGGGCCAAACCTGTATTGTTTTAAAGACCGTATGTATGCACACAAAAAAAACATATATCTAAGAGCCTGGCCAAATCTTGATAGGGTCAAGACCGTTTTAAGGCGTCTATTCATGGTCTTATAATACCTATTTTAGGGGATTTTGGCCAGTTAGTTATTATATAAGAGTAGTATTATTAAATTATAACAGTATTTTATACACTTAAAACAAAAAATAATGTTTGAAACTATTTTATTATTATACAAAACAAATTTTAATTGGATGCTATTTATTTCAGATGATACAGTTATAAAAAAAATTATTGAATGGAAAGACCTTATTAGAACAATCGTAAATTCTATGGTTGCAATCTTTGCGATTGTAGGGGGCTTTTTAGTCTTCTTTCAATACATGCAAGGAAATGATCAAGCTCAAAAGAACTTTATAAAATTTATAATAGGATTGGCTATTATGGGATTGATAAATATGCTTGTTACATTCTTTACAGGCAACATTATACCAATGAGTGCTACTGGTGCTGAATAAAATTTATAATAGGATTGGCTATTATGGGATTGATAAATATGCTTGTTACATTCTTTACAGGCACCATTATACCAATGAATGTTGAAGTTGCTG
>Ga0307489_10001687_pt1 | contig 14641 bp, 23 predicted proteins | sample SB12metaG_FD_202247 | JGI IMG/M metagenome (GOLD analysis project Ga0307489, IMG submission 202247) | Sea-ice brine microbial communities from Beaufort Sea near Barrow, Alaska, United States - SB 1.2 | ecosystem: Environmental > Aquatic > Marine > Coastal | place: USA: Alaska | collected... | reverse complement strand
CGGACATGTCCGGCTGGCAGAGCTGTAACGTTTTTGCAGCCGCCATCGCCACCGCCGGCGCCATCCGCACGCACACCGTGCGCAAGAACAATCAATTGATCCGACGCAGGCGAGAGCGGAAACCTACAATAAGCCGTGGCTCCTCATAGAGTTCGCGACATGGACTGTTCTACGACGATATGTATTGAAAAGCTCCTCATATCATCAAGCTAAAGGGAGCGCTAAGAAGCCTCTGTGCTGCCGCCGCTGCCAGCGTCCCAGGTCTGGGGTCTGCCCGACTACTTGCGGCCCTTGGCCTGCAACCTCTTGCGGATCTCCGGCAGCAGGTCCTGCAGCGGGCGGGTGCCGTCCAGCGGCATGGTGGCGCGCGTCCCGCCCACGCTGCCTTTGACCGCCGCCCCCGCCGCCACGTAGGGCCTGTCCATCCGTTCCCGTGCTGCCTTAAACTCAGTGTCGGATCTGGTATCGAAGACATGGTACCGAATCCCGTTCGACCAATCAGAACTGTCCATTTGCAAATTCCACCGACCGAGCAGCCGACTGTCCGACCTGATCGCGATCTTTGAGTAAACAGACCCTCAATTTCGAGGAGATAAGCGTTCCCGTGAACGCCGACGCTGAGTTTAACTTGACAGCACCTTTGAGGCGTTGAGTTGGGATATCTACCAGTGGTTTCAGGAACATAACACTGCTGTGGACGCTTGTAGAGCGACGGGAACGAGTGGGCAGGCCCTGCCGCCTTGCTGCCGCCGGCGCCTTTCAGAATCTTGCAGCCCAGCTCCTTGCAGTGCGGCACGAGCTCCGCCACGGAGGTCTTCATGCGCTTGGCCAGCGGGCCCAGGTGTAGCAGCGCAAGTTGAATTTGACAGCAAAGTTTGAAAGATGTTTCTCGTGCGCTAGTTTCAAGCACTAAGATCCAGGCGCTTTCAACCTGGGGTTCATAGGGTCAGCCTGCACCGCCTCACCCAGGTCCACCGTCCACCCGCACACCCGCAGCGCCATTAGGATCACGTGTAGCGTCACCTGCTTATAGTGCCGCAAGTTGAAATTGAAAGCAAAAGTTGGAAGCAGTTTATCAAATTATAGTTTCAAGCGATGGAACCGAACCATAGGTGCTTTCAACACGGGTTTTATCGGTTTCAACTTGCACCGCCTTACTAGGTCCTTGGCCGCCTTGGGCCGCACGTACTTGCGCGGGTCGTCCGCCGTGCCCGCGCCCTCCAAGGCACAGGGCCTTCTTTTTGGTGAGATGACCATAGTGAGCGGTGCCGTGTTGGGGCAAGTGACCATACTAACGTGGAAGGAGCCGGGCCTTCCACGCCGTTCCCGCGATTCAGCTCAACTTGAGCAGCTTAGAGGTATTGAGTGGGATGACTGCCAGTGCTTTCAAAGATAAATCGGCTTGTAGTTGAGCTGAAAAGGGAACGCATGTAAGGCCAGGGTGAGGATGCGGCGAGGGCGTACTGATACACGATAAGCTGACAAGGGAGCGGGTATAACGCCCCCCCCCCGCCTCCGGGAGTTGCAGCTCCATGAACTCATCGATCATCGCGCGCTGCAGGATGGGGTCCACCTTGTACTCGGACGTCCACGACAGCGTGCGCTGCTTCGGCACCCCGTCCTCCTCCTTCACTAACGCGCCCGCCTCGCCGCCCTCCGCCCAGGGGCTTACACTCGTCCACTTTTCAGCTCAACGTGAGCACTTTTTGTCCCATGTGTTGGGGTGCTTTGCTGGTTTCAGTGACAGGAACGGCTCAGGTTGAGCAAAGATGTGGACGAGTGTAAGCCCCTGCCTCCGCCCCCTCCTCGCCGTCCCGAGGCTTCTTCTTGCGCCCCGTGTCCTCCTGAATCCACCCGCGGTGGCCGTGAAACGCCAACAGGAAGTCCAGCGCCCCCAGCGCCTTGGCGCGCGCTTTCTGGCGGTTCGCCTCCTCGAAGCCCGTGCCGCCGCCGCTGGGCTCCGCCAGGCGGGCCAGCAGCGTGAGGGTGAAGGGGTCGATGTCGCCCTTGGTGCAGTGGCGCAAGCTGAAGGTGAAAGCAAAGTTTTAAAACGGTTCATCATATCTTAGTTTCAAAGAGAAAAGATCCAGGCGGGTTCAACACGGGATTGATAGGGTTGACCTGCACCGCCTCACCTTGGCCTCCAGCTCCTTCGCAAACGTCGGCTTCTTGGAAGCCTTCTGAAGGTCCTTCCATGGCGTGCGGTCCAGCAGGGCGTGCAGGGGGAAGAGCTCGAAGGGGAAGGCGTCGAAGGGGTTGGTGGCGGCGGGGTTGTGGCTGGGGATGTTGCGCCGCGTGCCGGCCAGCGCCGACAGCTGTTTGGCGTCCAGCTCGTTCGCGGTGGCCGCCTTGAGGCAGGGGCTTACACTCGTTCCCATTTCCGCTCAACGGGAGCTTACTTTGCCCCTTTCCGCTTAACTTAAGCTTACGTTGTCCCCCATAGGACCCAAATTAATCCGTGGATGTGTCCCGAAGGTGCTCAAGTTGAGCTCTAACGTGAGCGATGTGTTCCCGAAGGTCCTCAAGTTGAGCTCTGAAGTGAGCGAGTGTAAGCCCCTGCCTTGAGGGTGGCCTCCATCGCGTCCGGCGCCGCCAGCGTCGACGCGTCGATCCGCCGCTCCGCCTGCATCTTCGCCACCTTCCGCTGCCGCTTGGCGGAACTGAACTGTTTCAGCAGCTTTTCGTTGATCGCCCCGCGCTACGGCCTGGCAGATATTGCTCGCCACGTCACAGGACGCCACTTAACTCAAGAAACGAGGACTGAAAGTGTATTAGACACGATGTGGCGAGGAGTGTCTGCCAGACCCTACCCCGCGCACCGCGTAATCGCTGAGGTCCACCGCATCCGCGTCTTGGTCCCACACATAGGGCCCAGCATGTACGGCTCGCCGCGTCGTAGGATGCCATTTCCCACATGAAACGAAGGTGCAAAATGCGTGTCGAGGACGTGGCGAGCACGAGCAGTGTCTGGCAGGCCGTACCCACGCCGGCGCGCCGTAGTCCAGCGCGTGGCACCGCGTCTCCAAGTTGACCAGCCGCCCGCCTCCCACAGGCATTACTTCCAGCGTGTACTCCGCCTCGTCGCCGCCGCCGCCGCCCGGCACGGGACACAAGCGCCCGAGGAAAAGTTTGGTGGCATCGGTGGGGCCCGCGGTGTCGGCGGCGAAGTTGGTGCCGACGTAGTCGACACCGTCGGTGCGGCCGCGGATGATCAGGTGGTGCCCGCGCTGTAGGGGCTAGGCAGATACTGCTGGCCACGTCACAAGTGGCCACGTACCTTTAAGAAACGAGGGTTCAAAACGCGTGTCGATGTCACCGTCGCCGCCGACGGTACGAGCGACACGCTCGCCCATCTCTCCTCTTCTTCCCCCATCCACCCCGGGCACACTGGGCCGATGTACATAGTGTGCCGGTGTTCACACTTGCCGGGCAACATCGGCCAGGCCCTACCGCGGTACGGCACGTTCTTGCGCCACGCGCGGAACTCGGTGGCGTCGGGCGGCAGGCCGCCGCGCGATGTGCACGCGGGGTTGTGCAGCACGAATGGCCCCTCCTCCACGCCGCCGCCGCCCGCCAGCGTCGACACCGCCACGGTCGCCTTACGCTTCAGGGTGGGACCGGCCGCCGCCGCGGGGGCGGATGACGTGGCCGCGGGGCCGGACGACTTGCCCATAGTGTCGCTCGTGCGCTCGAGCCGTCGAGCCGGCGCTGGGGAGTGCCGGCGCGCGTGCGCGGCCGCCACAAAGTGAAGCTTTACCCGACCGCATAATAATCACCGCATAACGAACAGCACCCGTGGGTGGATATTCCGACGGGGCGGGGGGGGTGTGGTATTGTTGAATATTGCTGCGTATCTGGATCGCTTGCGTATTCGCGTATTCTGTATGAGCATAAGGCGTCGAACATTTCGACACTAACTCACTGTACTGTCCGAAAATTTTCGCGGCGCTTCGCGCCGGCTGGGCTCAGTATTCTTGGGTATTTCTTCGTATTTGGGCCGTTTGCGTATTTGCGTATTCCCGGTTTTCCCATCCAAGCCCGAAAGTGGGCACTCCACTCGCAACCCCAGGTACCATTGCACGCGCCACCGCCGCGCGCCGGATGGCTGAGCGCGCGCGCCGCCATGAGATCGCGGCTGACCTCACCGCCGCCGCCGCCGTCACCCTTGCGCCCCACCCTGGCCTGGGCCTGTCGCACAACCTCCTGCCCCGTGTAACCGAACCGCACCGCTTCGGCATCGTCCTTCTCGCTGCCAACACGTTGCTCGCCGTCACGGTGTTCGCCGCGGCGTGCGCATGGGCGTCGTAGGACCTGCTGATACTGTCTGCCACGTCACTCAACGGATTTGGAATCCTGGTTTCTTGCCCTTGTGTTTATGCCCTGTCTGGCGTGGCACCGGGTGCCCAATCAGTTACTTGGCATCCTATGACGTGGCGAGCAACATCTGGGAGGCCCTATGGCGTGGGCGTACGCGCGCGGGTATCTGAGCGCGGAACATGACCCGGGCGGGACGCGGGCCGCCGTGGGGCTGGTGCAGCGCCCGGTGGGGTGCAAACCCAAAATGGCAGGGCCTGGCGGATATTGCTCGGCATGTCATAGGATGTCACCCAACTCAAGAAGCGATGGTTCAAAATGCGTGTCGATGACCAGGCGAGCAATGTCTGCCAGGCCCTAGAGAACGGTAACCGTGTGCGACGGCGTTGGCGGCGCGTGCCGGTTGGAGGAGTGGGCGTGCGGGGTGCCGCCGCCGCCGTCGCCCGCGCCCCCGCGCCCCGCCGTCATGGAGCTCACGCGCGGGCAGCAACACGCGGAACAGCTCGCGGAGCACCGCTGGCAGTACGGCCGCGCGTCCCTCCACTTCAAACGTCAAGCTGAGTTTTCAACCATCACCACCACCACACAACAAGCACAAGCTACGCGCGCCACCACCCCACGGCGCACTTTCCGCCTGAATGCACACTGTCGGCGCCACCAATACCGCCACCACCACCGCCACCACCAACACCACACATTACTGTAGCAACTGTCAGACTGTAACATGACCACTCCCTTGCACGAGGCACGACGGCGCCACGTGGGACCAGCGCGACGCCCGCACGGGGGTGAGGCCGGCCGCCTGCCAGACATTATCGCCACGTCATAGGACGTTTTCAACTCATGAAACGAGGATTCAAATGCGTTGGATGACGTGGCGAGTAATATCTGCCAAGCCCTACACAGGGGAGCACGAGCACAAGTTCTTCCACAAGCCGCCGCCGCCGCACCCCCCCGCCGCGGCGCTCCCCCCGCGTCCCAAGCCATCCGGCCCATCCGAGTTCTCCGAATTCGGCGGCCGCGGATACGCCGCCGATCCGGTGGGGCCTCACGCGGCGTCCCCTGACTGTTTGCTTATGGTGCACCTGTACACCACAGCCGCCGCCGCCGCCGCAGGGCCTCATACGGCGTCCCCTGACTGTTTGCTCATGGTGCACCTGTGCACCACTGCCGCTGCCGCCGTCCTGCTTGTCGGCGCCGTCCACGGCCTGACACGGCGTCCCTTGCCGTACACGGCCCTGCGCCCCGGGAAGCGCCCCCGCGCCCGGCACCCGCGCGGCGCAGCGCCTGGCGGCGGTAGGCTCTGCCAGACGTGGTCCGCCACGTCATCCAACGCATGTCGAACCCTTGATTGTTGGGTTGAATTGCATCCTATGACGTGGCTAGCAATGGTTACCAGGCCGTAGGCGACGGCGCAACGGCACGCGCGGATGCAGCTCAAGCTGTACGGGCGTGCGGGCAGGGACACGCGGCATAGTGTACCGGAGCTCGCCACGTCATCGACGTAATATTGTGACAGTGCTCGCCACGTCATCCAAGCACCACATTTGAGACCCTCGTTTATTGAGTTGAATGACATCCCACGACGCCGCGCGCATAATCTTCTTCGAATTGAATGTCATCTTATGACGCGAAAAGCATTATTCACTAGTCCCTGCCCAGCGAGTTCAACACGGTGTATGGGCACGGGGAGCTGGGGGGAAAGGACTTAGGGGGAGGGGACGGTGAGGGGGCGGGCGTGCCGCAGGGGGCAGGGATGAGGCAAACATGCTCCCCACGTCATCTACCACATAGTGTACCGGTCCTCGCCACGTCATCCACCACAAGTGTACCGGTGCTCGCCACATCATCCACCACATTCGAAAACCTTGTTTATGAAGTCATTTGTCATCTGTGACGTGGCGAGCGTGATCCATGTGGCCCTTACATGGGGCGAGGACGGGGGCGGGGGTGTTGGAGGGGCAAGGAGGGGGTGCGGGTGGGGACAAGTGAATAATGCTTGCCACGTCATCCACTGTAGTGGAGTCAAATCCTCAAGAATTGAATCTTAATGCCATCGGTTTGTCTGCTTAGAATGGTGGATGAAGTTGGTTAACACAATGCTCACCACGTGGATACCTGGCGCTCGATAACCGCGAGTTTGAATGAGATGAAAGCTTGGATGGGCTGGGTTAATGCTCACAATGTTAGCGCCTTGGGGCGATGAACGTTACTTAAAAATAAATGCCACCCTTTGACGATGACATGGCGAGCGTCATTTACGTGGCCCTTGATACAGGGGGGATGGACAATGTAGATAGCACGGGTAATTCGGATTTCGTGGATAACGCGGCGGCGAACTTGAAGAAGCAGAGGCGACGGCGGCGGCGTCGGGCGCCCCTGCACCCGCCGCCGCCGCCGCCTGCGAGCCCGCCGCCGCCGCCCATACCGCCGTTCTACGCCGGTCGGGCGGACAGGAGCTCCTCCACGCCCCCGCCGCCGTTCCCGCGCCCGCCCCCGGCTCGCCCGGTAGGCTCTGGCAGATCATGATTGTGCTTGCCACATCATCCTCCACGTTTTGCGACTCTCGTTTCTTGAGTTCAACGGCATCACATGATGTGCCGCAGGCACCGCCCCCGCCCCTGGTAGGGCCTGGCAGATAATGCCTGTCAATGTCAGCTGACACTTCATCCTCCACATCGCCGCCCCTCGATTATTCAGTGACGTGGCGTCGCGTGACGTGCAGCGCATCAACTGCTAGGCCCTAGCCCCCGGCCCCGCCCCCGCCGCCGCCCCCGGCCCCGCCCCGCCCGCCGCCTCCGCCGCCTCCCGGGGACCACGAAATGCTGGCAGGGCCCTGCACCCGCTTTCGGTTTATTTTTTACTAATTTTCATCGAGACCCGAGGCGTACACATGGTGAGCATTACCCAACCCCATCCGTCATTTCAAGCGGACAGACCCTAGGCTTGATACACTGTCGGTTCTTTACTCATCATACGAGTAGAGTATGAGATGAGATGTGTATCCAAAACGACATCTAGCATCTGACATCAGGTCTTCTCTCATTACCCGTTTCAGCTCAATTCTCACGCAGTGTCGGCATGACATGTCCCTATTTAATGCGCGAGGAGTCCGCCCTCCAGCGCCTAGACGCGGAGGATGCACGCACCAAATTTATCAGGAAGTCGTACCAGGTGGGTTACCAGAGGGGCTACGATCAGCGAGTAGCGGCGCACCATGAGCAAACAGAAAGTAGGAGAGCACGAAAAGAAGAACAGAAGAACAGAGACGCTTCCCCGAGTATGCGGAGGCACCGCGCTTTCGCCCTAGCCTCCGAGTAGAAGAAAAGGTAGCGTTGAACGCGAGCGTTGAAGTGCATGTAGCATTGTAGCTTGAACTTTGTTTGTTTACTAACGTTCATCGAGCCCCGAAGCCTCGCCCCGAAGCGCTCACATGGTGAACCTCAACCAACCCCATCCGCCATTTAAAGCGTGTTCTTCAAGGGGGCGCAGGGGCCGGTGCCAGTGGAAAACATAACGCCAGACTAAACACTCCACATCCCGCATAGGTAACGCAAAGCCACCCACCCATCGCACCACTTCATGGAGGTCTCGGTCTGTCGACTATCACTCGTGCCCGTGATACTCGCGCGCCATGCGGGGGCACTCTGTCCTGTGCGGCGCCGTCGGGTGCGCCCAGTGCTGCCGCTGGCATTCCTTGCTATAGGGGCGCGAGTTGAAATTAAAACTGAAATCAAAACTGAAATCAGTTTATATCGTATGATAAAGTGTTTCAAAGCGCTGATGAATCAGGCGCTTTTCACACAAGGGCTTCAACATGCACCAACCCACCTTTCCGCAATAGCGGGCGGTGGCGCAGAGCTTGCACTTGTTGCGCGCGCTGTGCGCGCGGCACGCGGAGCACCGCCGGAGCTCGCGCAGCGCCTCGACTGCGGGGGCGTGTTGCTTGTTCGCGCCCCGGATGAGCAGGTTCCGAGCCTCCCTCGCGTCCCGCTTGAGCCCGAGCCCGCCGTCGAGGTACAATTGGGCCAGAGCGAATTCTGCCTCTTGGCCTTCGGAAGCGTTGTGAGCGCCGTGCTTGTACTGATCAGCCGCCTTGCGGAACCAAGCTGTAGCGGCGCAAGTTGAAATTGAAACACTAGAAAGCGGTTCATCATATTTCAGCTTGAAGCGCTGAAACCAAGTGCGTTCAGCCCGGGGTCAGCCCGGGGTCAATCTGCACCGCCCCACCACGCCGCCGCCTCAGACCAGTCCATCATCACGCCCTGGCCAAACCGATACATATCCCCAAGGGTGTTCTGCGCGCACGCTTTGCCTAGGTGTAGGGGCACAATTAAAATTGAACGCAAAACTTGAAAGCAATTAACCGTATTTTAGTTCCAATCAGCTGAAACCAGGCACTTACCGCACTTTCAACACGGGATTCAGCTTGCACCGCCCCACGCCCCCACCCTGGTCGGCCGCCGCCTTGTAGACTTCCGCCGCCGCCGCCAGGTTTTGCGCCACGCCCTGGCCCGTCCAAAAGCACCCAGCTAGGTTGTGTTGCGCGTACGCGTCGCCGTTGTTGGCAGCCTTGGTGAGCCACTGCACCGCGAGCGTGTAGTTCTGCGGAACGCCGAGGCCCCGCTTGTACAACATTCCCAGCTGGCGTTGTGACGGGCCGTGGTCCTGCTCGGCTCCCTTGCTGTACCACTCCGCTGCAGTCGCCGTGTTGATAACTACGCCTTGCCCGATCTCATAGCACTTTCCCAAGGTGTATTGTGCCTCCACGAGGCCCTGCGTAGCCGCCTTGGTGAACCACAACACCGCCAGCACGGAGCTCTTTGGCACGCCCCCGGTGCCGAACATGTAGAGATTGCCTAGCTCGTGCTGGGGCGCCGCCGCGCCGCTTCGCTCGGCGACTTCACGGATCAACGCCGCCGCCTCTTCTTGGTCTTGCACCCGCCCTGACTGTATAAGTTGAACGGCGCGGTAGAACATAAGAAGGGTCGGGCCGTCAATGCCCGCCAGTGCCACGTCCGCGTCCATGGCCCTGGCTCGCCTGTCGTGTCCCGGCGTCCGTCCAGTAGCTCAAGTGAGCGGCACGGTGGCGGCCGGCGCGGTGTTGTGAACTGTTAGCTGTGAATGTGGAAGCACTGCGGGCGTCAACCCTAGTTCTCGGCAACCCCAGCCTGCGTGTCGCGGCGAGGGTCAGGGGGTTGGTTTTCAGTCGCGGCGCCGCACAGCCCAGAGCGGCGCAGCAATACGCTGCAAGCCGGCGAATGGCTAGGTGGGGAATATGCGGGGGGTCGGGGCGCGCAAGCGAACAGCGCGCACTTCCAGAAGCGGCCGTTGGGGGGGGCGCAGGCTCGCCTCAGTGTGTGCTGACCGGGGGAAGGGGTCTGGGCTCTGGCTGGGGGCTGGGGGCGTGTTGAGGGGGGGGGGGCGACGGCGAGGTCCGGAGGGGCGCGGCGCGGTTCACTCCACGTCCGCGCAGGCGGGGGCGCGGAGACTGCTCACCTCTCGGTGGTCGGTGCGGCGTCTTCAGCGGCGGTGCGCGGCAGCGGGTGCAGCGTGGGAAAGAAGTGGAGGAGGCGGTTGCTCGAAAAAGAGCTTGAGCGTCGTCTTCGAGTTGCCGCTGCAACTGTCGCCGAGGCTTACACTTGCCATACCGGCACACTACGACAGACTCGTCCCCCGTTCCCTGACTGTTTGCTCATAGTGTACCGGTGCATCTGCACACGCTCGGCGAGGGGATTCGGCATGATTAGGGTGCCGAGTCTGCTGACGAGGACGCTGGCTACCCTTGTGTGTCGTGGTACTCAAGTACTCAAGTACTTTGTTCGCACTCCACGCGCTCTCAGCGGCGACCTCGTAATCACGAGCGGCGAGCGCGAGCCCGATACCCCCCAAGCGGGCTCCTCCTGGATGGTGTGAGTGTAATTGTGCTCGCGAACCGTGTTGTGAACGCATCTCTCTGGGTGCATGTATGTGTTAATGTGTGTGACCAGGTAACAGGACATTTTGAATGCATCTTCTGGGTGTGTGTCTAAATGAGCGCCACATCATACGTTGTCTTTTCAACCATCATTCATCGAGCCCCAATACACTCACAACGTGCGCATTAAACCCCATCCACGATGACTGGTCCGGCGTTGTGATTGCCGCGCAGCTTCATGCGAGTCGGCGGTGCGCGGGTGGCGGGGCCGGGGCCGAGGCCGGGGCCGCGGCACCGCTGCCAACGCCCAGCACTAGGGGCTTACACTTTTCGGCTTGACGTGATAACTTTTTGAGGGATACGTGGGGCGGGTTTGGGTGGTTCTAGTGACAAAATTGGTTCAGGTTGAGCTGAGAAGTGGACCAGTGGATACAATGGAAGCCCCTGCCCGGCAGTCCCGGCCACATCCGACCGACGAGCTGGTCCAGATCGTTCACCTCGATGTACAGGCGCACGTTGAAATTGAAAGCAAAACTTGGAAAGTGATTATTTTAACTTCAATCACATTTTAGCTTCAAGCGCTGAATCGAGCGCGGTCAACCTGCACCGTCCAACCTCGAAGTTGACCACCGCCTGCGGCGGCGCCCGGCCCGCCGTCGTGGCCTTCGAGTACGCCTGGGCGTACAGCTCCAGGCGCGCGCTGCCCACCATGACGTGCTCGCCGTGCTCGGGGGTGGAGCTCAGGTTGGCCATCTCGCAGAAGGTGGTCGCGGCATCGCCGGCGGCAGCGGTAGCGGCGGCGGCGGCAGCGGCAGCGGAGGCGGTGGCGGCGGTCACGGATTCAGCGTCAGCCACGAGTAGGGTCGGGCGGTGGGCACCCACCAGTGGACGGATCAGGCGACCGTATTGTCTTCGGCATGAATTCCATCTTCTTCCGTTGAGACATAGACCAAAAGGATGAACCCTACACCAGAGCTGCTATATACAAGGATAAGTTAGAGCCCCAGTGCCTGAAACCTACTAGTTGAGTAGATGAAGCAATGCTTGATTGTCCCCCTACCCGTGGAGGGAGGCGCCTGGGTGTCGGGCGCGGCGGCGGGGGCGCCGAATAGCAGGCCGCACACCAGCGCAGCCACGGGCTCGGGCGCCGACACGTTCATGGCGGTGGGGGTCACCACGATGAACTCCATCACGAAGTCGGTGATCACGTTCGCGGGCCTGGGATGGTGATTTTGGAGTAGTACATCCAACGGAACGGGGTCGAGGTTCGAGTCAGCTAATATTTCTTTGACCTATATTATATAAGCCCCAACCCCCATGGCACCTGTCACATGATGAAATAAGCCCCAAGGCACCTATGACATGATGCGCACCAACCCCATTCACCTAATTTTACTTGTGACACGGAGACCAATCGCCACGCGTGGGGCGCACTATCTCAAGTTCTTATCCCTTTGAGTTGGGGTGGGACGCACTTGAAACTGAGGTCAACATCTTGAGAGTTTGAGTGGTGGTGGGGGGGACGCACTTGGAGATGACGATAAACGCCAGCGCGCCGTTGACGCCGTTGAACTGGTTCACGTTCACGTTGAGCGGCTCCGCCAACTCGGGTCTGTCATACATTTATCGCCACGTCATTGGACGCCATTTAAAGTCAGTGTCGGATCTGGTATCGAGGTTTTGTTGGTGTCGAATCCCGCATGACCAATCAGATCTGTCCATTTCAGAAACCTCATCGACCAACCCGCCGGAAGTCCGACCTGGTCGCGATCCCTGAGTTAATACACCCTCGATTTCGAGGAGATGAGCGTCACATGTGACGCCGACACTGAGTTTGAATGAAAAACGGCGAGCAATCTCTGCCAGGAGGCTTAAAAATGCGCTGGATGACGCTGACTCCCAATAGCTGCCCGGTCGTACCGTGGACATATTGCGGGCCTCCATCAGGGTGGTGACGTAGGGAGCCAGCTCGGGAGCGATGCCCTTCATGTAGCGCCGCAACTTGAAATCGAAAGCAAAACTTGAAAGCGGCATATCGTGATGTAGTGTCAAGCGCTCAAACTAGGGGTTTCACACGGATTTCAAGCCCTTTCAACTTGCACTTGCACCGCCCTACCTTAAGGAGCGGGTTGGGTGATGACTGCGGCTCCGCCGCGGCTGGGCGGCAACGGAATTCTTCTTCGTTCGAGCGTTAGGGTCCACATCGAACACTGCCCACCACGGTATACTAACACTTCGGACGCTCCTGATTGGTCGAACGCCACAACTTCGACACCAAACCCAAAACTGAGTGTAAAGAGCACACCACCCCTCGATTTGACCCTGCCGTGCCCGGGCGGTTGGAGGGAACGCACGCGGCGGCGCCGAACCGGCTGTCCGCCACGGGGTAGCAGTGCAAGTTGAATTTGAAAGCAAAACTTGAAAGCTGCTTATCACATTCCAATTTCAAGCGCTTAGTTGCTGGCGCTTTCAGCTTAGGTTTGATAGGGTCAACCTGCACCACCCTACCACGGGGCAGCAGTAGGGTGTGCCGCCTATCACCCCGCAGCACGTCCCGGGTGTTAGGGCCAGGCCAGAGAATTATGCTCGGCACATCGCAGGGTGCGGCTAGAAAGATACCGATGCTCGTCAAATCACAGGTGCGAGTAGAGGATGATGCGCGACAAATCACACAGGATGCCACTCTGCCACTTCACATGATTCACGAGGGTATCAGGCTCAGCTTTAGAGGATGATGCTCGCCACATCACACAGGGTGGTACTCTGACAATTTACTCAATACACGACAATTTAGGTCCCAGCTAGAGAGGACGATGCTCGCCGCGCCACATCAAGGGGGCCTATAACTAATACACGAAGGTAAACAAACGCCATTGATGACGTGCGAGGCGCCGAGGCCTGCTCCGCCACCCGCACAGCCCTGCCGGGGGTGCCCATGAAGCAGGGTCTCTCACTCGTTCCCTTTGCAGCCTAGCTAAGCTTGTAGCATGTACATTTGAGTGCTGTCATGTGAGATTCAAGTTGAGCTATATAAAAAGGCAAAGTCTGAGAATCAAGTTGACCTAAAAACGTAAGGAGTGCGCTACCCGACCTGGAAGGCGGCGCTGCAGTCACCCCCGCGCAGGGTCCCCCCCAGGGGCTTACACTCGTCTACTTTCCAGCTCAACGTAAGTACCTTTTGAGGGATAGGGGGTGCTTAGAAGGGTATTTAGGTGGTGATCAGATCGTGTCTACGGCGTGAGTGGGGGTGTTTAGGGTGTATATGAATGACACAACGGCTCAGGTTGAGCTGAAAAGAGGACGAGTGTAAGCCCCTGGTTCCCCCGCCCCGGTAGGCCCTTTCACTCGTTCGCTGATCAACTCAACATGAGCCGTTTTGCCCCTAAGACTTTCACCTGAAACAAATCAAAGGTGCTAAAGTTGAGCTGCCCGAAGTTGAGGGCCCGAACCGAAGTGGTGGACGATACCGGGGCCTTGCCGCCGCCGCAGCAGGCCGCGCACGGTGTCTCCGTCTGTGGCACCTGGTGCACTTCTGGCATGTCCCCGACCGCTCCGGTGTCGGTGTCAGTGGCGGAGGCGTTGGCGGCTTTGGCGGCGGCGGTGGCGGCGGCGGCGTTGGCGGCGGTGTTAGTGCTGGCGTTGGCGTTGCCGTCGGCGGCGGCGGGGTCGGTGGCGGGAGCGGTGTCGCTTGGGCCGGCGGCGGCCAACGCGAGGCCGCAGACGAGCAGGATGATGAGGCGGCGGGACATGGCCCTGGGTGGTGGTGTGGGGCGTGATACTAGCGCACGTGTCGCGGACTCGGAGAAGATAGTGCGGCGGCGGAGACGGGAGCGGCAACTTTATTAGGGTACGAGTACGGAGGATGAGAAAAGCTGAGCAACAACAAAGTTTGTCGATGAAGTGATGAGCGGATCCTCATGACGCCCCCCAGCAGGATCCGCACACATACCCTTCCCCTCGTCAGCCCTTCCCGCTGGTCATGCGCCACCGCAACACCTGCAGGTGCCCGGGTAGCGGGATGAGTTCGTTCCCGCGTCCCACGGGCAGTCGTGCTCCTCGCGTGCTGTGCAACATGTATCTGGCAACGTTTTGCCTGCGTGGCGCTTTTCCAACCAACAGTGCAATGCTGCCGCCGCAACGCATGACGCATCACGCGCGACACCTCACTCATACCTGAAACTTCAACCGTCTGGGACTGGCCACCTCGCACCCACGTCCTCGCAGCCCGCTCCTCGGCGACACTCGGCGCACTCGCCTGTGGACGTGATGCGCGCGGCGTGGGTGGCGGATACTACCTCTCCCCTTCCTATGCGCCGCCTCTTGTGGCGAGGACGCACCCACCAAAGTTCACAGTGGATCGCCGCCTCCCCTGTTCGTCTTCGGTGGGAAAAACCAAAACGTCGAGGCTGG
>Ga0307489_10001686_pt1 | contig 14644 bp, 16 predicted proteins | sample SB12metaG_FD_202247 | JGI IMG/M metagenome (GOLD analysis project Ga0307489, IMG submission 202247) | Sea-ice brine microbial communities from Beaufort Sea near Barrow, Alaska, United States - SB 1.2 | ecosystem: Environmental > Aquatic > Marine > Coastal | place: USA: Alaska | collected... | reverse complement strand
TTGAGTGACCCGTCTGTGTACACGTCGTCGGGTGTGGCGATTTTCAGTGGGGTGGTGCTTGTATATTCCCTCTGGAGTGCCTCGTTCTCATGCGTGTCGGGAACACCATCTTGTGCGTCTGCAGTGTCTGTGTGGCAGGGTTTGTCCGACGCCCCCGTCACGTCGTGTGTACCGTGTGCCATGTCACTTTTCGTGGGTCGCGCAGACATCTGCGCACGCCGCTCGCAGCGGGCATGTGGGGGTGCTGAAGTGGGCGCGGGAGCATGGCTGTGATTGGGACGCGTGGACATGCGCGTGGGCCGCTTGGGGCGGGCACCTGGAGGTGTTGATGTGGGCGCGGGACCACGGATGCCCATGGGTGGAGGTGGACCAGAGTGGAGGCAAAATCATGATGAACTGTTGTGCGTGCGCAGCTGCGGGCGGGCACCTGGAGGTGTTGATGTGGCTTCGGGAGCAGGACTGCCCGTGGAACGAAGAAACGTGCGCGGAGGCCGCTGCGGGCGGGCACCTACAGGTGTTGAAGTGGGCGCGGGATCACGGGTGTCCGTGGGTGAAGGTGGACGAGGATGATACCTTGAACTGCTGTGCCAACGCCGTTGCGGGCGGGCACCTGAAGGTGTTGAAGTGGCTTCGAGGGCAGGACTGCCCGTGGGAAGAGAGGACTTGTGCATATGCCGCTGACAGCGGGCAGTTGGAGACATTGAAGTGGGCGCGGGTGTACCACTGCCCGTGGGACCATCGGACGCGCCAATACGTCGAAGACAAAGGACACCTGGAGCTGTTGCAGTGGGCGGTGGAGCACGGCGCTCCTGCTTGAGACGCCTATACAACGTCTGCGTCGCTTTGGACGCAGCTAGCGCTGCACTCGCAGTGCTCCGGAGGAGAGTACTTATTAGCAGTGAAATGCAACACCTCCCGCTTCCGAGCCCGATAGTTAAACATCTGCGATCTACGCTCGCGACACCTGATACGCCTGATACACTTGCTTGATGCGCCTGATACACTTGCTACACATGCTATATATGCTACATTTACTTACTGACGTTATCACTCACTCGCTCACGTCGTTCGAGAAACGCGGCGCGCAACACCTTCTTGTAGCGCCGGCGCCAGTTGAAACTGAAAGCAGATCTTGAGAGCCTGCGGTTTATCACATCATAGCTTTAAGCGCTGGCACCGAGCGCGGTCAACCCGGGTCAACCTGCACCGCCAGACCTACCTTCCGCAGCGTGCCACCCCGCGCCGAGCCCCACCACCGCGGTCACCGTGGTGGGAGCCGCGACATCTCGTCCGTGTCCGCGTCCACCCGACCTATGTCAGCGTCAACAATACCCTACCGGTCGACTACTTCGCTCGCGTCCGCAGCGGACTCGAAAAGCCCTTGTGCCCCCCCGGATGATCCGGGACCCACGATCTAGGACAGGCACTGAATTTGAGGACCACGAGTCTACGGTTGAGATAAAGGTGCTGGAGCAGAGCACACGGCTGCATTCGACAAACCTCGGCGTGCTGATTTATTTGCAGCTAGTGGCGTGCTGGAAAAAGTCAACAGCACATACGTGCAGCCAAACAATTTGTTGAGGGCAGCGCGATTATCACAGGGTCAGAAGACTGTCCAGTGTGTGGGCATTCCCCAATAAGTCAAAGATGTACCATGTAGAGCTACGGTATCATTTCTTAGATCGTGGAAAACATCGCATATCGGTCCCAACAGGGGCGCCCCGTCTACACATAAACGCACTCAACATCATCCCGCGCATCGGTGGCGCAGTCCCAGCTAGAGCACACCACAAGTAGCATCGTTCATCAGTCAATGATCCTCTCCCCTAACCACCTCCTGCCAATGTGGCTGCTTCGGGGAACTCTGCGCTGGTGAGTCGCGTCGCCTCAGATACCTTGTTCGTCCAGCCACCTCAAGACCTCGACACGCCCGCCGACGTTGGCGCTTGCACGGACGTGCGCTCCGTTCCACGGGCAGTGGTGCGCCCGCGCCCACTGCGGTACCGCCAGGTGCCCGCCATGAGCAGCGCAGTGACACGTCGCTGAGCCCCACGGGCAGTGATGCTCCCGCGCCCACTTCAACACCTCCAGGTGCCCGCCCATAGCGGCTGAGTAACAAGTCGCTGCGCTCCACGGACAGTGGTGCTCCCGCAACCACTGCAGCACCGCCAGGTGCCCGCCGTGAGCGGCGGCGGAACACGTCTACGCGCTCCAGGGGCAGGCGTGCTCCCGCGCCCACTGCAGCACCGCCAGGTGCCCGCCCTCAGCGGCCAGCGCACAAACCCTAGCGCTCCACGGGCACCCGTTGTCCTTCGCCCAAGCCAGCAGCTCGACGGACCCGAAAAACGCAACGAGCTTGAGCGGCACCGCTCGGGTGTCCCCCGCGATCACCGTGACGCCCCCTCCCGACGACGCCGCCACAGCCTTGGCGCACTTCCAGCACGCGCGCGCGAGCAGTGCGCAGTCCGTGGGGTCCAGCCACTTCTTCAGCACCTCCACGTGGAACACCTCGGGTAGCTCCACCAGCAGCCCCCCAAGCAGCAGCTTACACTCGTTCACTTCTCAGCTCAACTTGAGCGCATTTCATGGGATAGGGGGTGCGCGTAAGGGTTGTGTAGCCCGTGTTAAGGGGGTGTTAGGGGGTGTTTAGGGTGTGTAGGGTGGTTTGTGTGTGTCAGACACGGATCAAGTTGAGCTGAAAAGTGAATGAGTGTAAGCCCCTGCCCCCGAGCAGTGGCGACGCGGCAGCGCCGTCGCGGGCGATCGCGCCTGACCCCGCGGCGAGGATCCGGGCCAGGGCCATGGGCGAGGCGGCGCGTATAGCCGCAGAGGTTCGAGGGGCAAGACGAGATGACGGTGCACGCCGGCAAGGGAGGCGCAGGCCGCGGCGGCGCGTTTACTTGTGAGCGCAGAAGGCACCGTCGTTGCTTTGCTTTCTTGAAATTCAAATGAGATCCCGCCCCGCGCCATCAATCACCCGGTCAAGCAGGCCCCGACCGACCATCAGATAGGGCACACCTAATATCTCGAAACTTAAAAAGGAAAAAGGCAAGCAACAACTCGCCCCCACCCCCGCGTGACACTCGTCCCCCACGCACCGGGCGCCTACCGCCGCCCGCCGTTCACAAGCTACCATCTTCCTCCGCCATCATGCAGTCCCCCGCTTCAAGTAACGAGGAATCCCCCGACCGTTACGTCGTGCGCCTGTCGGGCGCGCTCGCCGCGCTGCTGGGCCGAGCCGAGAGCGCCGAGCTTCCCGAGGACGAGTTGTTGGGGAGGTTGAGGGAGTGGGGGCTGATAACCTACCCGTCGCCGCTGCTCGCGCCGCTGCTCGAGGAGTGACCCGAGGTCCTCGCGGCAGAGTTGCTGCCACGGCTGGGACCTACGGATCTCGCAGTTGTCGGGCGGGTGGGGGTCGCGAGCCGGACGGCGGTGGTGGCCTCCGGCCTGCCGCGCGCGGGGGCGAACGGGGGCGCGCTGCTGAAGGTGGAGGATTTTGTCGGGTCCGCCGAGCGGCTTGCTTGGGCCAGGGACAACGGGTGCCCGTGGGACGCGCGGACATCTGCACTCGCAGCTAAATTCGGGCGCCTTGCGGTGCTGAAGTGGGCGCGGGAGCATGGCTGTGATTGGGACGAGAGGACGTGCGCGAATGCTGCTGTGGGTGGGCACCTGGAGGTTTTGGTGTGGGCGCGGGAGCACGGGTGCCCGTGGGCGGAGGTGGACGAGGATGGAGACAAGACCATCATGAACTGTTGTGCGTGCGCAGCTGCGGGTGGGTACTTGGAGGTGCTGAAGTGGCTTCGGGCGCAGGACTGCCCGTGGAACGAAGTAAGTGCGCGGAGGCCGCTGCGGGGGGGCACCTACAGGTGTTGAAGTGGGCGCGGGAGCATGGGTGTCCGTGGGAGGAGGACATCGTGGACTCGAACAGAGACTGTTGTGCACACGCCGCGCAGGCCGGGCATGTTGAGGTACTCGAGTGGCACGCTTGCCCCTGGGACGCGTTGACGTGTGCCGCCGCCGCTCTGAGCGGGCGCCTGGAGGTGTTGAAGTGGGCGCGGGAACACGGTTGCCCGTGGGATCATCGGACGCGCCAATGGGCCGAAGAGGAAGGACACCTGGAGCTGCTGCAGTGGGCGATGGAGCACGGTGCTCCATGAGACACGCTGACGACGCTCGCGCCGCTCGGGCGCACTCATAACGGAGCGCTGTGCTGTGCTCCGGAGAAATATCATCTTTGGCTCTGACATGAATAACCTTCCGCTCTCGAGCTCTACTATGATAGCTGAACATCTACGATCTGTACTTGCTTCACTTACCACACACAAACCCAATCACCCACTCACTCACTCACGTCGCTCACCTGTTCGTTCCCCCCCCCCGCCGCGCCGAGAAACGGAGCGAGCTGCACCTTCTTGTAGCTCTACTCGTAGCAGTGTAAGTTGAAATTGAAAGCAAATCGTGAAAGCGGTTTATCACATTTTAAGCTGCAAGCGCTGGAACCAAGCGCGGTCAACCCGGGGTCAACCTGCATCGCCTTGCTTGCCGCGACCACCCCGCGCCGCGCGCCGAGCCCCATCGCCGCGGCCACCGAAGGCGGTACCCGCGACACCACGTTCGTGTCCACGTCTGGGCGAAGGATGACCTATGTCAGAATCAAACCTCCACTACCCATACCCCTGCACCACCCACAACCCTCCACTACCCATACCCCTCCACTACTTCGCTCGCGTCCGGAGCGGATTCGAAGAGCTGTGGTGGCCCTGGGGATCCGGGACCCGCGCGTGGTCTCGCGTCAGACGCCTATGAGGACAACTGTATATGCGTGCCACCCTGCGCGGATCCGGTGCAGGTTGACTAATGACCCCCCATCGGATCTGCGCATCTTGACAGACCTAGACGTCAGCTCACGCTCGTTCGGTCGGTGCCTTGACACACGCTCAGCTAGCTAGAGGAAGATATTTATTCGCTGAAGCTGTTGCTTTTGACAAAGTTGACGCCGCCACTCCACCCAACACCAGCCGCCACACGCCCGCCGCACACAAGCAGCCAACCTTCCTCCGCCTCCGCCATGCAGTTCCCCGCCTCCGATCGCGCGCGCTCCCCTGATCGCTACGTGGTGCGCCTGTCGGACGCGCTCGCCGCGCTGTTGGGCCGAGGCGAGGGAGCCGAGCTTCCCGAGGACGAGTTGTTGGGGAGGTTGAGGGAGTGGGGACTGATAACCTACCCGTCGCCGCTGCTTGGGGGACTGCTCGAGAAGCTGACCGAGGTCCTCGCGGCGGAGGTGCTGCCGCAGCTGGGACCCACGGATCTCGCAGTTGTCGGGCGGGTGGGGGTCGCGAGCCAGGCGGCGGTGGTGGCCTCCGGCCTGCCCCGCGCGGGGGCGAACGGGGACGCGCTGCTGAAGGTGGAGGACTTTGTCGGGTCCGTCCAGAGGCTGGCTTGGGCCAAGGCGAACGGGTGCCCGTGGGTTGCGCGGACATCTGCACACGCCGCTCGCAGCGGGCGTGTGGAGGTTCTGAGGTGGGCGCGAGAACACGGCTGCGATTGGGACGAGTGGACGTGCATGAGGGCCGCTCGGGGTGGGCACCTGGAGGTGCTGAGGTGGCCGCGGGAGCATGGGTGCCCGTGGATGGAGGTGGACCAGGATGTCAGCGAGTACACTATGAACTGCTGTACCAACGCCGGTGCGGGCGGGCACCTGGAGGTGTTGAAGTGGCTTCGGGTGCAGGGATGCCCGTGGGATGAGGTGACGTGCGCGGAGGCCGCTGCGGGCGGGCACCTACAGGTGTTGATGTGGGCGCGGGAGCACGGGTGTCCGTGGGTGGAGATGGACGAGGATGACACCGATTGCGTCATGAACTGTTGTGCACTTGCCGCGCAGAGCGGGCACCTGGAGGTGCTGAAGTGGCTCCGGGAGAACGACTGCCCGTGGGATGCGTGGACATGTGCATGCGCCGCTGAGGGCGGGCACCTAGAGGTATTGAAGTGGGCGCGGGAGCACCACTGCCCTTGGGACCATCTGACACGCCAATACGCCGAGGAGAAAAGACACCTGGAGCTGTTGCAGTGGGCGGTGGAGCACGGCGCTCCTGCTTAAGACGCCTACACAACGCTCGCGTCGCTTTGGACGCAGCTAGCGCTGCCCTGTCAGTGCTCCGGAGGAGAGTGCTTCATACCAGTGAAACGCAACACCTCCCGCTTCCGAGCTCGATAGTTAAACATCTACGATCTACGCTTGCGACACCTGATACGCCTGATACACTTGCTACACTTGCTACACATGCTACATTTACTTACTGACTTTATCGCTCAATCGCTCACATCGTTCGAGAAACGCGGCGCGCAACACCTTCCTGTAGCGCCAGCGCTAGTTGAAACTAAAAACAGATCTTGAGAGCCTGCGGTTTATCCCATCATAGCTTTAAGCGCTGGCACCGAGCGCGGTCAACCCGGGTCAACCTGCACCGCCAGACCTACCTTCCGCAGCGTGCCACCGCGCGCCGCGCGCCGAGCCCCACCACCGCGGTCACCATGTCTGTATCCGCTTCCAGCCGACCTGTGTCAGCGTCAACAATACCCTACCCGTCGACTACTTCGCTCGCGTCCGCAGCGGATTCGAAAACCCCTTGTGCCCCCCCGGGGGATGCGGGACCCACGATCTAGGACAAGCACTGAATTTGAGGACCACGAGTCTACGGTCGATGCATTTGACAAACCTCGGCGTGCTGATTTATTTGCAGTTAGTGGCGTGCTGGAAAAATTCAACAGCACATACGTGCAGCCAAACAATTTGTTGAGTGCAACGCGATTATCACAGGGTCAGAAGACTGTTTAGTGTGTGGGCATTCCCCAATAAGTCAGAGATGTACCATGTAGAGCTACGGTATCATTTATTAGATCGTGGAAAACATCGAATGTCGGTCCCAACAGGGGCGCCCCGTCTACACATGGACGCACTCAAGATCAGCCCGCGCATCTGTGGCGCAGTCCTCGAGCACACTACGAGTAGCATCGTTCATCATTCATTAGTCTGCTTCCCTGACCACCTCCTGCCAATGTGGCTGATTTGGGGAAATCTGCGCTCGTAAGTCGACGCCTCAAATACCTTGTTCGTCCAGCCACCTCAACACCTCCACGTGCCCGCCGACGTTGGCGTACGCACGGACGTAAGCCTCGTGCCACGGGCAGTGGTGCTCCCGCGCCCACTGCAGCACCTCCAGGTGCCCGCCCCTAGCGGCGAAGTGACACGTATCCGAGTCCCACGGGCAGCCGTGCTCCCGGGCCCACTGCAACACCGCCAGGTGCCCGCCCCGAGCGGCTGAGCTGCAACGCGTTGTCCCTCTCCCACGGGCACCCGAGCTCCCGCGCTCATTGTAGCGCCTCTAGGAACCCGCCCCGAGCGGCCAGCGCACAAACCCGCGAGTTCCACGGGCACCCGTTGTCCTTTGCCCAAGCCAGCAGCTTGGCAGACCCGAAAAACGCCACGAGCTTGAGCGGCACCGCCTGGGTGTCCCCGGCGATCACGCCCCCCCCCGACCAGGGGCTTACACTCGTCTACATCTCGGCTCAAAATAAGCACCTTTTGCGTGACTTAGGGACACGCTGGGTGGTTCTAGTGGTTCAGTGATCTTAAACGTCTCATTTTAAGATGAGACGTGGACGAGTGTACGCCCCTGCCCCTGTCGACGCCGCCACAGCCTCGGCGCACTTCCAGCACGCGCGCGCGAGCAGCGCGCAGTCCGAGGGGTCCAGCCACTTCTTCAGCACCGCCTCGCGAAAGACGTCCGGCAGATCCACCAGCAGCCCCCCGAGCCGGGGCTTACACTCGTTGACTTCTCAGCTCAACTTGAGCGCTTTTTGTGGGATAATAGGGGGTGCGCGTAGGGGTTGTGTAGCCCGTGTTAAGGGGGTATTAGAGGGGTTGCGCTGGCGGCAGGGGGGGTGCGCGTTTGTTTGTAGAGAGCGCAGGCACCCCGTCGTGTGCTTTATACTTGAAAAGTTGAAATTCAAAATATAAACCCGCCGCGCGCCATCAACGAGTGTGCTTTATGTTTGCTGAAGTCGTTGCTTTTGAGATGACGCCGCCACTTTCCCCCACACCAGCCGCCACACGCCCGCCGCACACAAGCCGCCACCCTTCCTCCGCCTCCGCCATGCAGTCCCCCGCCTCCGCTCGTGCGCGCTCCCCCGATCACTACGTGGTGCGCCTGTCGGACGCGCTCGCCGCGCTGTTGGGGCGAGGCGAGGGAGCCGAGCTTCCCGAGGACGAGTTGTTGGGGAGGTTGAGGGAGTGGGGGCTGATAATCTACCCGTCGCCGCTGCTCGGGGGCCTGCTCGAGAAGCTGCCCGAGGTCCTTGCGGCGGAGGTGCTCACGCGGCTGGACCCCACGGATCTCGCCCTGTTCGCGCGTATGGCACCGGCGAGCCGGGCGGTGGTGGTGGCCTCCAGCCTGCCGCGCGCAGGGGCGCCGAACGGGGTTGCTGTGATGAAGGCGGGGCACTTTGTCGGGTCCGTTCAGCGGCTCGCTTGGGCAAGGGACAACGGGTGTCCGTGGAACGCGCGGACATCTGCACTCGCTGCTCGCAGCGGGCATGTGGAGGTGCTGCGGTGGGCGCGGGAGCACTTGTGCGATTGGAACGAGAGGACGTGCGCGGAAGCCGCCTATGGCGGGCACCTGGAGGTGTTGATGTGGGCACGGGAGCACGGGTGCCTATGGGTGGAGGTGGACGAGGATGACGCCGACCTCAACTGTTGTGCACTCGCCTCTAGGGGCGGGCACCTGGAGGTGTTAAAGTGGCTCCGGGAGCACGAGTGCCCATGGGATTCGTGGACGTGTGTGTTCGCCGCTGAGGGCGGGCACCTGGAGCTGTTGAAGTGGGCACGGGCGCATGGGTGCCCGTGGGAGGAGGATCTCGATGCCTCGATCAGAAACTGTTGTGCGTTCGCCGCTTTTTACGGGCGCCTGGAGGTTTTGAAGTGGCTTCGGCAGCAGAATTGCCCGTGGGACGCGTTGACATGTGCCGCAGCCGCGGATGGCGGGCACTTGGAGCTGTTGAAGTGGGCGCGGGAGCACCACTGCCCGTGGAACCATCTGACGCGCCAATTCGCCGAGCAGGGAGGACACCTGGAGCTGTTGCAGTGGGCGGTGGAGCACGGTGCTCCTGCTGAATGACACGCGCCGACAACGCTCGCGCCGGTTCGCGATTCGGACGCACTCAGCGTTGCCCCAGTGCCGTGCTCCGGAGGATTCTCATCTTTGGCACTGAAATGCATCACCTCCCGCTTTAAAGCTCTATAGCAAGACATCTGCAATCTACACTTGCTACACTGGCTGCACTTACTACACTCACTACGTCCTTCACTCACACACTCACACACTCACTCATCCGCTCACTCACGCACTGACACGCTCGCTTACATCGCTCACTTGTTCCTCCCCGCCGCGCCGAGAAACGCAGCGAGCAGCATCTTCTTGTAGCGGCAAAAGTTGAAATTGCAAGCAAATCTTGAAAGCGCGTCAATTCGGTACCGTCGCCGCCGCCGCCTCCAGCTTGCTGAATGAGTCGAGCGTGCTGTCAACATCGCCATGACACATGTCGCCCGCAGTCCGCTCCGCCGCTTGTGAGTGCAGAAGGCACCGTCGTTGCTTGCTTTCATGAATTTGAAAAGTAATTCCGCCTCGCGCGCCGTCAACCACCCGGTCGTGCAGGCCCCGACCGACCATAGTGCACACTCAATATCTCGAAACTTTGAAAGAGAAAAAACGAGCAACAACTCGCCCCCGGCCACTGCCCCCGCGCACCAACACCTACTACCGCGCCGTCGTTCACAAGCTACCATCTTACTCCGCCGTCATGCAGTCCCCCGCTTCAAGCAACGAGCGAGCCCTCGACCGCTACGTCGTGCACTTGGCGGGCGCGCTCGCCGCGCTGTTGGGCCGAGCCGAGGGGTCAGAGCTTCCTGAGGACGAGTTGTTGGGGAGGTTGAGGGAGTGGGGACTGATAACCTACCCGTCGCCGCTGCTCGGGGGGCTGCTCGAGAAGCTGCCCGAGGTCCTGGCGGCGGACGAGGTGCTACCGCGGCTGGGACCTGTGAATCTCGCAGTTGTCGGGCGGGTGGGGGTCGCGAGCTGGGCGGCGGTGGTGGCCTGCGGTCTGCCGCGCGCGGGGGCGAGCGAGTTGCCGCTCAAGATCCCTGAGTTTTGCCTGTCGGTCGAGCGGCTGGCTTGGGCCAAGGACAACGGGTGCCCGTGGAACGCACGGACATTTGCGCTCGCCACTTGCAGCGGGCGTGTGCAGGTGCTGAGGTGGGCGCGGGAGCACGGGTGCGATTGGGACGCGTGGACATGCGCAAATGCTGCTGGGGGGCTACTTAGAGCCTCGTCTCACGAATTAAGTGGCATCCTATGATGTGGCGAGCGTGCAGTATTGGTGAAACAACCATTAATCGCTGCAGTATCGGTACAACTGCTACGCGTCGCAACAGCGGCGGCTTAAGCGGCGCAAGGTGAAGGATGCAGCCCGCGCGGCAGGGCCTTGCACAGAGTGACAAGATATGATCCGAATATCGATATGGGAGATCGATATGGGAGATGAGCAGATGACAGTATCGATGTGGGAGATGACCACATCGATGTGGGATATCTTGTCACTCTGGCCTTGCATGCAGTACTGACTGTCTGCCTGTACTGTACATCCCGGCGGTGGTGCCCTGTCTTGTCATCCCACTTACCCCTGCCAGTCTCCAGTATGAATACCCAGCACGACCACCACCTAGAACATGTTCATGTTTTGACAAATCAGAAATCGCAAGACGATGACAGTGTTTCCGTTGAACAATGACGGATGGTAATCATTTACGACGAGAGCGAGAGTTGGCATCGACTCTGTCCCCCAGTCACATGAGGGCCTTATTCAGGGACTGATTTCAGTCAGAAGACTGGGTTTAATACCTTGAGTGCCAGCTGACAACAACAGTTTGGTGCGCACCCTACACCCTACACCCAAAACCCTAAATCATAAACCCTAAATCCTAAACCCTAAACCCTGAACCCTGAGGCCCTGCCGCGCGGTGGAGCTGGCGGCGTTCCAGGCGGGGCGACCCGCCGCCTCCTGTGCCGCCCCAACCTGCCTGTTTGCTCATAGCGCACCAGTGTACCAGTGCACACTCCCCGGATCCTCCTTCCCCGCCCTGGCCACCCGTTCCCCGACGGTTTGCTCATAGTGCAGGCTCCTTCTCCCCGGTGCTACCCTGAAACCTGAAACCTAAACCCTAAACCCTAAATCCTCAACCCTAAACCCTAAACCCTAAACCCTGGCAGGGCAGCACACGGGCGCCCAGCGCCGCAGACTGCTGGACACCACCACGGCGTTCCCGTTCCGCGTCCCCTACATGGGCGGCAGTGGCTATGGGGGCGGCGGCGGCTATGGGGGCGGCGACGGCGGCGGCGGCGGGGGCGGCGGCGGCGGCGGCGGGGTGGGGGGCGTGGGCGCCACGTTCTATGACGAGCCGGGCGCCTTCATCGGGGGCGGGGGGGGGCTTGGGAGGGGGGGAGAGGGGGGTATAGGGGGTCTCATGGGTCTCCGGGGACTCATCGGGTCTTCGGGATTCGTCTGGGGGGGTCCAGGTATGTGGAGTTCCGGCGGTGGCAACGGCGGCGGCAACGGCAACTGCGGCGGAGGCGGTTTCGATTTCCAGATTCTTCAAAATGTCAGGGGAAGGGGCGGCGGCGGCAGAGGCGGCTTCCGAGGCAGTAACCCCGGTGACCTCACATTTGGGCAAATATTCAGGGTAGGCGGCGGAGGCGGAGGTGGCGGCGGGGGCTTTGACTCACAGTATTGGCAAAAGATCAGGGCAGCAGGCGGAGGCAGTGGGCGAGGCTGTTTGGAGTCCCTATATTGGCAAAATGTCAGGGCAGGAGGCGGCGGCGGCGGCGGTGGCGGCGGCGGCGGAGGCGGAGGCGGCGGTGGAGGCGGTGCTGGCGTTGACTCCCTGTTTTGGCAAGCACTGAGGGGAGGGGGTGGCGGAGGTGGCGGCGACGGTGACGGCGGCGGTGGCGGCGACGGCGATGGGGGCTATGATGCCCTTCGTGCAAACTATGGCTCCCTGCGTGGGCAAATCACCAGGGGAAGGCCCAGCGCCCCCGGCGCCCCCAGCGTCCCCGGCGGCTTCGGAGGCCCCGGCGGCCCCGGAGCCCCAGGAGATCCCGGCTTCGCCCATGGTGTCAGCTCTACGCCGTGGGAGCACATCCGCGACTCTTGCAAGGACATGGTGCGGGGGCGGGTAGTATGAGTCCCTGCAGGGGCTGACAATCAGGGGAGTCGGCGGCGCCGGTGTCGGTGACGTCATCCCCGGGAATTACGACGCCCCACCCGGTGTGCCCCGGTTTTCAAGGCCCTGGTGGCAGCGTGCAAGTGAGACATGACGTCCAAATGCTTAAATAAAATTACTCTGGTACTCGTAGAATAAATCATTTCCTGGAGGCTTCCAAATGAAATGAAATGTGTCAGTCACCTTAGGTTTCGTGGGAGACTTATAGAGGGACCTAGCGAAGGGAAGACTTATAGATAGATTTAGATACTCAGAGGCCTCGCAGACTGTGCATACAGAAACCGGCGACTCATGATCCACGCGCTCGCTCGCGTCTTCTCGGTATCATTACTTGGCGCAACGGAATTTCATAAAACAAATATGGTCCCCTTCACACCGATCGATCGACCCGCATTGCACTCCGGCCGCCCCTCCCTCTCCACTCGCACACCCACTCGTCGCACACTGTCTCTCTCTCCGTCCGAGTGTATGACAAGGCACCAGGCTTCCGCCCCAGCCACCGGCCCCTGTGACGCTTCCGCGTGTATGAGGAGGTACCAGTCAGGCTTCCGCTCTAGTCCCAATGCTCATCAGCTCAACGCAGCCGCCGCGCACACACGCACACGCACACGCACGCCCCACGCCCCACACCCAACACCCACCCCCACCCGCACACGGCCGGACACACGGCCGGACTAGAACTCGTCCATCTCGTCATCGTCCATGATATGCATGGCCAGCTCGGCCTGCAGGCAGGGGCTTGAACTTGTCCACTTTTCGGCTCAACGTAGGCACTTTCTGTGGTATAGGGGGTGCATTTAGGGGTTGTTTAGGGGGCGCTTAGGAGGTGTGAGGGAATATTATGGGGTGTTTACACCGTGTTTTGTGTCAGAAACGGCTCAGGTGGACATGAAGAGTGGACGAGTGAAAGCCCCTGCCTCGAGGGCGTTGCGCTCCTTGGCCTTCTCGCCGTCGTCCTTGCTCTTCTTGTGCCCGGGCGGGTACCGCATGGCCTTCACCGCCTCGTTGTGCGTGTCCAGGCAGAACGCAATGCGCGCGTGGAAAGCCGCCTCACCCAAGGGTCATTGATAACAAGCACTCGAACGACGTTACGTTGAATCGACGAAATGAGTCCGCACGTCTGTACAGGCAATCACGTTGATAACAAGCACTCGACCGAAGGTGAATCGGGGAAATGAGTCCGCACGTCTGTACAGGCACTGACGTTGAAGGTGAGTCAGGGTCCGATCAGGGTTGGAGCGCTGGTTGTGAAGACCCCCCGTGCCTGGGGCTCCTGCGTGGAGTAGATGTCAGCAGTCTCCTTGCTGTACATGAGCTGTTTCTCGTGGTCGATCGCGGCGTCGATGCCCCCGTCGCGAATGGCCTTGGCGACGATGCACTCGGCGTCGGCGCCCGCCTCCAGGCCCAGCTTGGCGGCCACGTCGGCCAGCGAGCAGGGGCTTACACTCGTCCACTTCTCAGCTCAACTTGAGCCGTGTCTGACACAAGAACACACCCTACACACCCTACACACCCTAAACACCCCCTAACAACCCCTAATATACCCTGAACACAGGCTACACAACCCCTACGCGCACCCCCTATCCCATAAAAAGCGCTCAAGTTGAGCTGAGAAGTGAACGAGTGTGAGCCCCTGCCAGCGAGATGGCGGAGTACGCCAGCGAGATGCGGCGCAGCCCCGTGCTGTAGCGGCGCAAGTTGAATTTGAAAGCAAAATTTGAAACCAGGTCGTCACATTAAAGTTTCAAGCGCTTGGATACAGGCGGTTTCAAAACGGGTTTGATAGGGTCAACCTGCATTGCCCTACCGTGCGGATGACGTTGCGGCGCAGCCGGTTGATCAGGTTGGTGGTCTTGTCGGCGCGGAACGTCTCGCTGTGCGCCTCCATCGCCACGGCGAACATTTTCAAATCTCCCAACCGCACCGCCTTTGCGTAAGGCGCAGTTGCATCACACGGGGTGCGTTAGACGACACATTCAATGATACATGAGCAACCAAGCAGTCGTTGGTTGGTCAGATGACTGGTCAGATGGCGCATTTTGGTCGCGAAAAGGTATACTATGGGCAAACAGTGAGGGGACGGCGGAACGCCAGGCATGGAGAGGCACAGTACGGATCAACAGCTACGGGGCTGGGGGGCGGGGGGCGGGGGCCAGAGGGGTGGGGGGGGGACGGGGGGCGGGGGCCGGGGGGCGGGGGGGTCCGGGTGGGGGGGGGGGGGGGGGGCACGTGTGCTGTGGCCAGGGGGGCTGGGGCACGTGGGCTCGGGGGAGCTGGGGCACGTGGGCTAGGGCACGTAGGCTCGGGCGCGAG
>Ga0307489_10001685_pt1 | contig 14645 bp, 14 predicted proteins | sample SB12metaG_FD_202247 | JGI IMG/M metagenome (GOLD analysis project Ga0307489, IMG submission 202247) | Sea-ice brine microbial communities from Beaufort Sea near Barrow, Alaska, United States - SB 1.2 | ecosystem: Environmental > Aquatic > Marine > Coastal | place: USA: Alaska | collected... | reverse complement strand
CAAAGACGCTTTTGTCATCCCTACAGTGTGGATGTAGGGCAAAGCTTGAAACCTATCACTCTCCATTGCAGTAATGTTCTTCGGTGCGATCCTTTTATACACAACCTCATACGCGTCGTCATTTATAATTTTCTTTAAATACCTTTTGTAGATTATATCCGTTATTGGCATATTAAAGTTATTGATAACGCCGTGAATGGCTCTTTTACAAATGAATCTCTCGTCGAAATCGAAGACACCGCGGATATCTATAACGACGGTCATATCGCTACTGGGATTATTAAGTTCGTTGAAGGCCATTGTTTTCATCTGCATGTTGGTGATGTTGGTTTGGTGGTTAAAGCATATATATTTGGTGTTAGGAATCGCGTCCTGTTCAACATTGTTCTTCAGTTTATCATTGATAGGGTCATAAACCACCTCATCAACATTTTTTACAGTTACTGGGGTGGTTTTAAGAATGTTGCCAAGAGTCTCCTTCGTGAGACATTGCAGCGTCGTGGGATCCCTATCGATTATCCTCATATGATTAAACTCATTATTAAACTCGAACACATCTTCCTCGCCATCGACTCCCTTCATATACCAGCATTTAACTTGGGCGCACTGGCTGTCAACACACGGGGTGGTACCTTCTTTATATAAATTGCTAATTCCAGTGAAGGCGCCTTCGCCCTTACATAAGTGATCCTCTATCTTTATAGGCATGGTCGTAACATCCGCTACGAACTTTTCTATGGTATTTGTGTTTGGGATATACATACGTAATGATAATAACAACAATAATGCTATTATTATAGAAAAAATTACACCTAATATAACATACATAATATTAAATTAGAATAACATAAAAATACAAATACAAATATAAATATAAATCTATTTTGAAAATGATCTCATACATCATTGCTCGCGACGATCCATATAGACTTTTCGATTATTATATATAAATAACAAGGGAATCCCTTATAAATATATTAGAACCTTCATATACAACCAACTGTAACAAGGCGAAGCCAAATAGTGTTGATCCAATATAGTTTCTCTAAAGAATTCATGAAATCAATATATTTATTGCTTGATATTAAGCAGTGTGGTAGCAGCTAAGTCTTTCGTAGTCCAGAAATCGTGGCAATCACTAGGTCTGTCGTAACTGTCAAAAGAAGTGCACATCTTAAGTCTGGCGCCTTCGGCCATCAACGACACATTGTCATTTAATCTTATGAAGTTATCTACATTATTGGGATTCAACTTCGTCTGCGAGTTGAGATTATTCGTAGTTACCTTTCCAGTTATCAGACCATCCATAGATTGATTAAATAGTTTGAGATTACTCACAGCCGCCTTGTTCAGATCAACATCCGCCTTAATATTTACTAACTCAGTCGAAGTAGGAGATCCCTCTCCCTTCAGATTCTTGATGTCATCATCGCTTACGATCTCGTCGAGGCGCGCCTGCTGCTCCTGATTAAGATATACAACACTATCTGAACCATCATTCTTCACGTTAGGTGCATAAACACTAGATACAAATTCCTTCGTCGGATATTGATCAAGTTTGAGCTCCGTTTTGAGTTTTGAACTATAATTCGGCAAGCTCACATAAGACAATCCCGTATCACTCGTCAAGGCGAATCTGTTGTTTTTCTCATCCAAGGTAATTTTCTCTATACCCTTACCAGATTGCTTTAAAGAGCTAATGTCCGTTTTCATGCTGGCTAATTTAGAAGAGGTAGGACCATCGTCGCTGACGATATCATTCAAACGTGACTGTTGCGTATTGTCCAAATAGACAACATTCGTGCCATTTTTGATTGTGGGTGCATACGTGCCGGCAACATCCGATTTCTTAGGATACTGATCAAGTTTGAGCTCCGTTTTGATTTTTGAACTATAATTAGGTAAGCCAACATAAGATAAACCTGTATCAGTTGTCAAGGCTAATCTGTTGTTTGCCTCATCCAAGGCAATTTTCTTTATACCCTTACCAGATTGCTTTAATCCGTTTATATCTGTTTTATTCTTATTGATTGTCGTCTTGATGTCGGCTAATTCAGAGGATGTAGGAATACTCATCTGTTTCAGGTTTTTTATACCATCGTCAGCGACGATATCATTTAATCGTGTCTTTTGCGTTTTGTCAAGATAAACAACGTCTGTGCCTGCATTACTCGTCGGTGCATATGTACTAGCCACATCAGATTTCTTAGCATATTGATCCATATTTAGATCATTTTTAAGTTTCGTATTATACTTTGGTAGATCTACAGAAGATAATCCATTAGAAGTTGTTACCATTAACCTGTTATTCGCCTCGTCTAAAGCCAACTTAGTGATTCCCAAGTTGCCTGCGATTTTTACTTTACCCATATTTTTCCAACCTCTACCGTCTGATCTATTCACCTGGATCATATTATCGCTTGTCAGCTGAATGTCGACGATTGGCTTGGTCTTTGTCAATTCACTAAGTGCATCTGAAGCAGCACCCTTTGTCTCATATCTGGCATCTAAAAAATCCGTTATGGGTTGAGTGCTGTTCATCTTAATCTTCCCAAGAGAGTCTCCGCTTAATATAATCTGATCAGCCGAAATTGTCTTAGACGCAACACTATTCACGTTAATAGAGCTCGGTAAGTATTCGTTAATCTTTATGTTCATATCATTCTTAATGTCCTTATATAATTCATCCTTATTCGACTTGTTATAAAATGTACTGTTCATCTGGATTCCCGAAGTTTTGGAATATGCCTCTACATCCTGTTTCAACTTCGTGATCTCCTCATTAACGTTGATCTTTCCGCGCAGGTCATCACCGATGAACATAAAAGGTGATGTGACCGCTGCTGGGTATATGTGCTTACCTTTTATCTCAGCCTTCACTTGTTCAGATATGTTGTTGCCTACCTTTTTAGAGGAAGTTATCTTGTCATCTATGAAGGTCCCGAGTCCTTTATTGTTATTATCTTTAATATTGTCGAACTTATTGAACTTCACAGTCGTGTCATTGAAGTTCGCACCTTGTTCATTGAAATTAAACTTACTCGCGTTATTCGCCCAATTCACCGAAGTGCCTGTCAGGTTCATGGAACCGTATCTCATCGACATGTTCGCGTCGTCCATGCTAACGTGAACGCCCTGTTTGAACTTCATAGCTTTATTCGGTTGAATGAAGGGTCCTGATTGGAAGTCTTTCTCATATACTGGCAACGTCTGTTGATAAGTGCTATTGTTATCTACACTCATTGTCTTCTTCACCACGTCGGAGAACTTAACCCCATTCACCACCAGTTCCCGCGAAAGGGTGAGGTTGTCCGCGCTGACGTCCTTCGCTTTCAAGTTGTTATTAGAGACTTTGTTAAGGATCGCATCACTCGACACATGGTTAGTGAAGGCGCGACTAAAATCGTCCCGAGAATTACTGACTTTATTCTTGATATCTACTGTGTTATTATTTATTTTCTGCTGTAAATCGCTGCTGTCTTTATTTAAACTCTGCATGATTTCCAGCTTAGTCTTCGCGGCATCCCCCTCAATTCTCTCCGCATTCTTCACAATCCTGTCGTTCAAGTCTTTCAAGGTGATCTCACCGCCCAAACCACCTTTGATGCCATCCAGCATCTTCCTCAGTTCGTCGTTATTCTTATTTATAGAGTTGTCATTCATTTTCACCTTCTTATCTATGACGTTGATATCCTTCTTGGACTTCTCAACTTCTTTGAATATATCGGTTGATGGCATGACTTGATTGATCCTCTGGGACATATCGACCGTTCTCAGGTATTCATTCTGAATAGTATTTATCTTATTCGCGTTATCGGAAATGGTCGTATTAATAGTGTTGATTGAACCCTTGTTCGCGTCAGTCTGTGCAATGAGCGTGTTCATGTTATTATACTGTGGCTTACCATCAAAGTAGAGTCTGTTTATTTCAGAGTCTAGATTGTTCTTATCGACGAAAGTGTTTTTATAGAAAGTATCCTTCGTGTTGATATCCTTTTGAATACCCGAGTCCGCTTTCTTATACGCATTTGTCATGCTGTCTATACGCAAATCCGTGTTTTCCCCTATCTGCTTGATGAGATCTTTTGAAGATGCGTCGAGAGTCTTGCTGTCTAAGAACAATCCAGAGATTTTATCGCTGATGAGGGTCAAGTTACTGTTATAAAGACCGGTAGAGTGATCGTAGTTATTCTTTAGCTCAGTGTTCGTCTGAGATTGGAAGAGTCCGTAATCCGCCCTTAGATCGTTATGGGACGATGATAGCGCGTCGTGATTGGTCTTTATGGTATCGATTTCAGATTTATTAAATATCTTGTAGTTATCGAGACTCTTCTTGATGGTATCCGCTCTCTTATGAATTATTTCATTGTTGTTCCTCGCTGTGTCTGTTATTCCGATGACGTTGGCGTTGGTGATATTCCTGAAACTCTTCAATCTGGAATCGACGTTCTCCGTGCGCGATTTAGATTCATATCCGACCTTCTTCACTTTCGCCTTTATATCCTTATGTTGCCCTACAATCTTAGTATCGTTCTCGTTGATTTTCTTGATCATCGCAATGATCTGCGCTCTGGTCAGTTCATTATTAGCCAGTATCTGTTTGTCCATATCATCTGATTTGGATTTAATCGATGATATGTTCTTGTTATTACCAGTAATGAATAAGGTTGAAGAAGATGCGATCGCTAATGTTATAATAGAAACAACGATAGAAATTGCCTGAAACATTATGATCCACTCTATTATACTAATAATCACAAAAATAAATTCCAATAAAATAAAAAAAAAACGTTTAAGAGGCGGACAATAATTTCCTAAACTCTGGAACGGACGTTATGTTCTTTAACCACTCATCTGAATCAGGAAGACTCACATCGCTCTCTACGTTTTCCAGAGGGATTTCAATATCTTCCTTATTCACCACGCGTATCTGTTCATCTTCTTCCAACACGTCTATAATGAAGTTAGTCTTATCGTTGATGACATTGTCGTTGAACATCGTGGATTCGATGACTTTGTTGAGATTGCTGATATCTTTCTCCATATAGCTGTGAATATCCGTCTTCAGTTGATTCATGAGTCTTCTGTTATTGTATATGAAATATACGAGAACAGATAGTAAAATAATGTTCAATATAAAACCCAATACAACGATGTCGCTCATCATATTTTATTTTAAATTATGAATAGATAATTAATTAATCATCATAAAGTGGCATGGCACTCATCAAAAAAAACGGATTTTATAAGGCAATGTTGCGTTGATAAAATAGACAGCTAAAGATAGAACCACTGGTAGAGCAATTATTTCAGGTTTTACCTGGTTACCGTTCTTCATCTCATATACAATCTTCACAAAAAGTCCGAGTAGAACCAACGCCACGGTTCCTTTAAATATATCGGCAATGATATCCCTTTTCTCCTTAGTATTGAAGGTCTGCTTCTGTAAGATAACGTGCGCCGACATCTTCTTTATATTTATTATATTTATTCTTGAATCGTGCTCGGGATAGTGTTGGTGATTTCATTAGCGTTTAACAGATACCACACGTTCAGAGACGTGGTCCTACCTGGTCTTTGCGCTCTTCCTATGATCTGTGTTTCAATATCGTTATCGAACTTGTGAAACAACACGACATCGGTGGTGTTCTCAAGGTTAAGCCCGCTACCGTATGCGTGTGAATTCACTAAGAGCACCTGTAAGTCTCCGTCGCGGTATTCATGGACATTCTTGTTAATAGAATTACCCTTTAACTTGGCATATTTGATACCAGACGTTATCAACGAATTCTCTATATCAACAAAACTGTTCTCGTATTCTGAGAATATCAGCATCTTCGTATCGCTCGTGATGTCCGCCAACATCTTATTGAACTGCGCCAGCTTCGTAGGGTCGGGTGCTTCGACAACCTGTTCAAGTTCGGGATCCTTAATGATGAATATGTCGTTCTCAACGTTAATTTCCTTCTTACACAGAGGACACGCTGGTTTCTTTTTCAACCACTTCGTTAAACACTTAAGACAAAAGGCGTTGTTACAGCATTTCGTGATGGTTTTCGTGGTTTGTGTGTCTAAACAGATCATACACAGTTCGCTCTCTAATATTCTCTCCTCTATGAGTTTCATTTTGTTCTCGATTGTGTGTTGGTCTAACTCCAGTTTCTGAATCTTACGTCTCTTGATCTCATCGCTCAAATAGATTGTCTCATTCGCGGTCCTGAGTTCCACGTTGATATTATTCAGCTTAATGTTGAGGCCTTGCTTAACAGCGTCGATGATGTTTGATTCGGTGTCGACGTTATCTTGATTGACGTATGAAATCGCCCCGAATGTATCACCAGCGTTCAAGCATTGGATGATGTTGGAATGAACGACGCCGTTCAAAATGGATATGATGCCACTGTCCTTACACTTAATGATGCGTCGGTTCAACTCTGGGAGGTGAAAGGATTGCTCTACGTATTCTTCGCTATTTTTGATCACGATCTTATCAATGAGTCTGTTGAGGACTTGGTTCTTGGTCTTATAGAAACTCATAAATATGTTCTTAACGTATGCGTTGTTAGAGATACCTGAGCTTATCAAGTAACTGTTCTCCCAGTTTCTATATTCGTAATTCCATCGTGGATACGGATTCAGTATGTTCTTAAAGGAAGCACTAACGAACCAATAGAAATGCGCGGGAATGTGCTTGGCGTTCGGCGTGTTCATGCTATCCGCTTCGTCAAAGAATACTCTGTTGACGAAATAGTTTTCGTTTGAGATGTGTTCCTGCACTTTTCTATAGAACGTCCCACTGATCAGAATGATGTTATCCTGTTTTAGTTTGTCGTCTAATTTGTTCAACGACTTCGTTGTGTTTACTACATAATAAGTGAAATTTGGATTAGCGGCTTTGATGCAGTTCTCCCATTGTTTAACTATACTGTGAGGGACGACTATCAAGTTAGCGTCGCAATTGGTGTATTCATGGGACGTATCCTTGAGTTGAACGTTAATATTGTTGAACCCATACATCTGCGTGTGTTTAAATCGAATAAGTGGCCGTTTGTTAGTTTCTATCAAAGCTAAGATTGATAAAGACTTCCCGCTACCTACTTTATCAGCGATAACCCCTATGTTCGACTTAATGTTTTCAAATCTGCAGTCTAAACATTCGTCGTCGGCATACTGCACACCGTTATTCTCTAAATCTATGCATTTATGAACAAGTGATAGTTGATGATTCTTTAGTTTGACATTCCAGTTTAGAGGTTGAGCTATTTGATCACTATTAGCTGTGATTTCATTGACATAATATTTCCTATCTACAGAAGGCATTATTAATTAGTTTCAAGTTTTTTTTTTTTGTAATACAGACGAAAAACCGCATTTAAGATTTTTTGTTAAGCTTAGTCATCGTGTCCATGATTCCATTGACGAACATGTTGAAAGGGATTAACCCGTTGAACATGCTCATCTGGGTTAGGATATCGGTGTAGGCACGTATCGCTCTAAGTCCATCGTCCTTATAGAGAAAGAACTTTTTGGAATACATAATGTTGGCGATAATGGAACCGTGAACAACCATCGATACGAGATATAAGACGTAATCCTGGGCGAACTGAACTGCTATGTTGGGAATATCGACAGAATTAGAGGCTGACATCATGTTCTTGATGAGTAATCCGATTGTCGTCATGGTCACAACGGTTATCAGTATCTCTATGCCTAAGAAGAGAAAGAGCATATTTACTAAGGGTGGTGGATTCTCGTGTCTCACATAGACTTTTTCAGTATATATTTGCGAGGTGTAATTGGATGCGATCGTAATCGCTGCAAAAGACAGGGCAAGCTTTACAACTTTCATTATAGCAAATACTCCTAAAACTGTCTTATCCATTTAGTTATTTAATATAATATAAATATTAAATATGATAGAATCGAATGAATTCGATGGTGGTAAAGGATTATTTGATAAAGCAATGAAGATGGCGAAGGATGTTAAATTGCCAAGCGCCACGAATTTAAAGAATAAGATGGATAGTGCGAAGAATAACATGAAGCTACCTGATAGCATGAAGGGCATGATAGATAGTGCAAAAAAGAAGGGTAATAATGTGATGGATAGTGCGAAGAATAACATGCAGCTACCTGATAGCATGAAGGGCATGATGGATAGTGCGAAAAAGAAGAGTGGTATAGTCTCCGAAGATGCGACCGCCTTATCAAGTAGATTGGGTATTAATGGACAACATCCTATATTATACATCTTAGCGTTCAATTTTGTTTTAAGAGTCGTTCTCCTTTTCAGTCTCTCTATAAAACCTAAGGCTAAGGATAAGATCCACTTAGAACATTCTAAAAGTGCGTTAGGTGTTTCTCTCGCGTCTATATGTATAGCAGGGTATATACATTATGTTAACACGAATGCAGATAACCAAAGCAGTGATTATAATGAACAGCTGAGTGCGTTGTTATGCATCCTCCTATACGTTGTGATCCTATACGACGTATTGATACCACTGTTTCAAAAAAATAAGGGTAAAGGAAAAGTGGCTAAAAAAGGCTCATTAGCTGGATTAATTATTCTTCCTGGGTTCCTTGTATTTTTGTTGTTCTTCATGTCTAAAGAAGTTGATGCGAAGATGGAACTGAGTGTTAAGATTCTAAATGAGAACAGTATTATCACGGCATTCTTTATGTTTGCCGCTATAGTCATCATATCGTTGGTGAGCTTTTTCACTTTATATACACAAGAAGCTAATAAAAAGAATAAGTCTTCAGAAGATCATATGAAACTCATGAAATCATATTACATCATGTTGATGATGGCGGTGTTCATCTTGGTGCTTATTATCGAATATACTTTGTGAAAATGATATGATGAATGATGATGAATGATGATGAATGATGATGACGATGATGATATGATGGATGATATGATGGATGATATGATGGATGATATGATGGATGATGGATCATCAAACCTTTTTAGAAACATACAACCCTAAAATGATTAACATATTAAATATAAATTTTGTGTTATCATCAGACATAATAACAAACTTTTGTAAAGAATAAAGTATCATTCCCATTACAGACAAGATAATAGCAAACTTCTTATTGAATATTTCAATAATAAGTTTCGCAATCTTAGAAACATCCCCTGTCTTCATATAAGACGCCGCAAACAACGGTGTTGAGTAAAACATCACTAATAAAATCAACGATATAGTCGATTTCAATACGACATTATCAGCCATCTGCTTCTGAAAGTATTTCATCACCTTTTCTGTCTTATCACGCACCAAGAAGAACCCAAAGAATACTATGATGATCGCGCCGATAACCATCGCGACATTTAATGGATTAACCGCCATAGACATAGCAGCAATTAATACTAATACAAACGGAATGAAAATTAACACAAGATTCCAATTAAAGTTAATGATGAAGTTCACTATAGAAGTTATCATCCTATCTATAGAACCCATATTCGTACTGGACGCATTCGTAGGCAGCGCATTCTGTAGTGCACTCATCACCGTTATGGCTATCAATAGAAATCGTATCAAATCTTTGTCTTCCAATTTATCATTAGCTTTCATTGTGAAAGACAATAGAAACACCAGCAAGAATGAAAATATCTGAAAATAGGGAGAGTATTTCTTCTCGGCGTTATACATGATGTTCACGTTCAAACTAAAAGATAACAATACGATTATAAGGTATATTGGCAGGACGTATAAGGCATTCTCAAGAGATTCCCTCATGTAATAACCAATTTTGTCGTCTAAATCATCGAGAACCATACCCGAGAAATAAGATGCCACATATCCCAACCATTTGAATATATAAAATAGTAACATGATGTAGATCAATGTGTATACATATACAATAATATACATTAATGTCGAGGTGTCCTTTGAGAAGGCGACGTCCTTGAACGTTCTATATGTGAGCAAATTCGCCATTATCAAGACGAATATTAAGGCCACCGTGTATGGTGATGTCATTGAAGAAAGAGATGACAATGATGATAGTGACTTCGGCATCGACAATGATGATAGTGACTTAGGCATCGACAATGATGATACGGACTTAGGCATCGACAATGATGATACGGACTTAGGTATCGACAATGATGATACGGACTTAGGTATCGACTTCGACATAGACGATGCTTTCTTAGCCATCGACAACATCGACGACATCGCCATTTTTTTACTATTACATTAAACACATATTATTTCACAAAAATCTTAAGAATCCATGCTAACACAAAGATGGATACCGGAAACATGAACTTAAGGAGTATCTCCTTATTCTTAGACAAATTAGTGTTTTCTAAGTAATCCTTTAACATTTCAGACAGCGTCTGGTGCATGCTAATGGCGAAGACGATGATTAAAGCTATACTAAAAAAACGTATCATCTCACGCTGTTTGCTGAATACTGTATCGTACATCGACTTCTTCTCGTAACTATCCTTATACTCGATCTGCTTACTTTTCTTTTGATTCTCGATCTCACTTTTCAAAACCTGCATCTGATTCTTGAGTTCAGATTCATTGATGTCTTGGAGCAATTCAGATTGATTGTACGTGCCCGATTTGTCCTGCATAATCTGGCGAGGCATTTGCTGCTCTTGAGGTTGCTGTTGCTGCTGTTGTTGCTGCTGTGGTTCCGTGCTCATATTCGGAGAGTAATCGACATTGCTGACCTTTTTATCAAAATCAAAATTATTCACATCGATAATTTCTGGGTCGGAATATGCAGAAAATAAGTCTGTTCCAGCAGGCATGTTATTTATTTAGTTATAAGAATTTTATTTCTTCAGACATCATTTTCATATCAAGGTATATAATATAATAAAAAACAAGAGAAATATTTCTTTATTGTAATATAAAGATGGTATTCACTGTTAATTTGGAAGAGTTAAAGGAATTCATGGATGCGGACCAGAAGATTTCTGGTATAGACAAGCTAAAGAAGTTTAAAAAGCTATTCGACCTCATGAAGACTTTTCTAAAAAAACATAAAATAATCCTTTACGGTGGAACAGCCATAAACTTGCACCTTCCTGAGAATAGCAAGATCTACACCGAGGAAGACTTCCCGGACTTCGACTGTTTTTCTTTAAACCCCAAAAAAGACGCAGAGGAGTTAGCCAATATATTTAGCAAAAATGATTACAAGTATATCGAAATCAAGCACGCAATTCATGACGACACGTTCAAACTTTACGTGGACTTTGAACCTATCCTCGACCTAACCAAAATCACCAAGGCGAAGCATGAAGTGCTGATGAGAGAATCGTGTGAGATCGATGGTTACTATGTCACAAGCATCAAGCACCTTAAGTCGGCATCGTATCTTGAGCTTGCTATACCAAAGGGCGCTCTGTTCAGGTGGCAGAAAGTAGTAGAACGCGTTAAACTACTGGAGTCAGAGTTTAAAAATAATAAATCATCATTCTCCATCAAAAACATCCAATTCATCTCGTTCGATAAAAAAATCAACGATACAGTCGAGCTCATGAGGAGCTACGCCATCGAGAATGGTTTGGTATTAGCAGGCAACGACGCCATCGAGTATCATCTAGGAGAAGATGACACACAGCCATGTAAGAACGGACTATACATGATCACGACTTCAACGGGACTGTTCCAGTGCTTATCAACAAATGTTAAATCCACCGTAGATCACTTCAAGAAGATCATAGAGAAGGCGAAGCTCAAAAACGTTGTAGTTAAAGAGGAGAAGCATGATTTCATCACGCCGTATACTAACATATACGTATCTTATTATGATGATAAATATACTTTTGAAAAATTTAAACTGAATATATGCACTATTTTCGCTGTCGATGACCACTGTTATTCGTTCGTCAAGAGCGAGAGCGTGAAATATGCATCAATCTTCTATGTCCTACACATCCTGTATTATTCTCTGTATAAGAACGATGACATAGACATCGATAAGGTGAATATAAAGAATATTATTAACAGTTTGGTTAAGAGAATAAACAATAAGTCGTTCAAGACGGAATGCTACGGAAGCGAGAAAACCATTAACGATATAAGGAGACAAAGATGGGACGATAAGAAACCCGTAGTTTTACTAAGGTTGAATTAAAATAAAATATTATGTTAATAGAAATAAACAATAATGAAACAAGAGATGTATTTGTTCGCAACAATTCTTATGATTATGACGCTTATCAGCGCTCTGGGGGGTGCAATCAGATACGAGGAGAATTTCTATAACGAAATATTCGATCTTCTCGATGAGGATGGTCCAATCGAAGGTTCCAACCAAAGCGACATAGCCGACACCTCGATGTATGTGCCTCAGAACAACGATGAAAGCTTAATCAGAGAGGCGCCGATTGTTGAAGAAGAAATGTATTCCGCCGGAGAGGCTCCTTCTTCCATGGAATCTCCTTCCATGGAACCTCCTTCTTCCATGGAACCTCCTTCTTCCATGGAAACATTAGAGGGTTATGCTGATGTCGAAGCTTATGAAGAAAACTCGTTTGCCGGGTTTTGAAGTAAATTTGACGTGCTTTAATTTTTATTATTATCTATACCCAGGAACACGCTAACAATTGTCTTCAAAGCTGGTGATGACTGATGGCGTTTTAAATAAAATAAAAAACGCACAAGACAATGATGATGAAACATCAATTTGATTTGATTTCTATTTTGAAAATGAAAATGATCTCAACCATCAAGTCATCGCTCGAAGAGCCACGAAGGATCTCATATGTAAGTCACGAACACCTCGAAGGGAAGTTTATCACTTAAACCACTTCTTAAAAAAAGAATGTATTAATTTTTTCAATTCAATACACACTTTGTTAGTGTTATTTTTTTATTTTAAATGATATTCGTATCAATTATTCATTAATCGTCAATCATTGAACGTAAGAACACGCGGTTTTACGGTGTTATCGTCATCGGTTAGTATTTTCCTTCTTTTTTTGTTCACGCTGTTACAATACGTCTTAGATCTGTTTGTTATTTCAGTTTCGAGTTCGATAGAACTTTTGTAATTAAAATCTATGATATAATACGCTTCGTCGCGTTCATCATATAAGATGTTGTCGAGGTGAATTCCACAACCACCAAGTCTGACCAAATCGCCGTGGTATAGGTCGTTCTTGTGCAGTTCTTTTAAATATTCATAGATGAATGGACTGGCGTCTTGAATGATGCTGTTGTTGCATTCACTCAAGGGGATCCCTTTCTTTTCCATTATCAAAACGTAAGTTTTGTCGTATTTCTGTATGGAGAACACCTTAGGGTGGTGTATTCTCACATAATTAGAAGCGAGGAGCTTTGAGTAATGCGCGAAATCCTCATCGGTGAGGATCTTAGCACAGAGTTTGTCGGTGAGGGTGATTATTCCGTTCATTGTTTATTAGTCGTGTGTGGTTGTTGTGTGTTTTATTTATAATTTTATCGTTCAAATCATTTTTTATGTGTTTATCCAAAAATATACCAGTTTCAATGTTTTAAAATGTGATCGATTTATGAGTTATATATGCATATATTCAATATACAATGAATATTCTCACGTGGAACATCAACGGACTGAGGGCGAAACTTAAGAAGAAGGACGAAGGATTCATGGGATTTTTCAACACCTATAACAAATCTAAGTATGACATCATATGTTTCCAAGAACAGAAATGCGACATAGGGACACTGCTCAACGCCGATAAAACCCTTGAAGAACTGAAAGAATATCCGCATATCGCCTATACAAAGGAGGACGCCAAGAAGGGATACGCCGGGGCAGCGATCTTTTCCAAGATTCCCTTTGAATTCGTTCAAGTAGGTCTGGGTATCGACATTCACGATAAAAATGGGAGAATTGTCACCGTAAAGTTAGAAGGTCTCGATATCGTGTTGATCAATGTATACGTCCCTAACTCGGGGGAAGGCTTGAAAAATCTGGACTATAGGATAAACAAATGGAATGTCGATTTCAAAGCACACTTACAGAAGATGAACAAGCGATTCCCCACGTGTTCCGTCATACTCTGTGGGGATTTGAACGCTGCTCACAAAGAGACTGACGTATACGACGCTAAGAGATTCAAAAACAAAGTCGCTGGATTTCACGACGATGAGAGGGCTTTCATAACAGATTTGATTTCAAATGAGGGATATGTTGATGTTTATAAGGCGGCTTGCCCAAATACAGAAGAAACTACTGAGCATTACACCTACTGGAGTCACAGGGGAAATATGAGGGAAAAGAATAAGGGATGGCGTATTGATTATTTCCTTATGAAACAACATAAAAGTAAAGGCAAAGGCACTGATGTGCTGTGGAAAAGCATAAAGAATCTTCAATTTGTGCATGGCTCGGACCATTGTCCTCTGTCTCTGTCTTTAACTGTGAGATAATCGACCAATATATTAAATCATTAGTGAGTATATTAAAGATAAGGAAAGATATGTTGCGTTGTAAAGATGACAATAGATTAATACTCGCCAAATCTTTGTCTTTTTCACTTGCTTCACCTATAGATACGCTCAGGCAAAATATATTGACGAAACGAAAACCGTCTTTTGAGAAGACCATTAACGGTGTGTTAGCAGGGATCATCTCGACGGCGTGCATCACCATACCGTGCCATAAGACCATAT
>Ga0307489_10001683_pt1 | contig 14651 bp, 24 predicted proteins | sample SB12metaG_FD_202247 | JGI IMG/M metagenome (GOLD analysis project Ga0307489, IMG submission 202247) | Sea-ice brine microbial communities from Beaufort Sea near Barrow, Alaska, United States - SB 1.2 | ecosystem: Environmental > Aquatic > Marine > Coastal | place: USA: Alaska | collected... | reverse complement strand
ACCCCAGCTTCACCCCAGCTTCACCCCAGCTCCACCCCAGCTTCACCCCAACTTGACCTCAGCTTCACCCAAACTTGACCCCAGCTCGGCCCCAGCTTGACTCCGGGTTGATCGCGCTTGGTTCCAGCGCTTGAAGCTAGAACATGATGTACTGCTTCCAAACTTTGCTGTCAAGTCCAGCTTGCGGCGCTACACGGAGGGCGTGGACACGAAGAAGGAGCAGACCATCCTGGTGTTCGACCTGGGCGGCGGCACCTTCGATGTGTCGCTGCTCAAGATCGAGGACGGCGTCTTCACCGTGTTGTCCACCGCGGGTGACACCCACCTCGGAGGCAGGGGCGTACACTCGTTCACTTTTCAGCTCAACCTCAGCCGTTCCTGACATGAAATACACCCTGTACAACCCTTAATGTCCCCTGAGACTCCGCCCTCCTCCTACTCCTCCTACTCCTCCTACTCCTCCTCTTCCTCCACCTTCTCCTCCTCCTCCTCCTCCTTCTCCTCCTTCTTCTCCTCCTCCTCCTCCTCCTACACACCCCCTAAACAACCTCTAAATGCACCCTCTACTCCACACAAAGCGCTTACGTTGAGCTGAGAAGTGGACGAGTGGAAGCCCCTGGTCGGAGGCGAGGACTTCGACACACTGCTGGCGGAGGACGTGGCGGCCATGCACAAGAAGAAGGCGGGTACCGACATCTTCACCGGCGACGACAAGGCAGCGGCTTACACTCGTCCACTTCTCAGCTCAACCTGAGCCGTTTCTGACACAAAATATACCCTGAACACCCCCTAATACCCTCAAACACCTCCCGAACACCCCTCAAACAACCCCTACACACCCACCCCCTATCCTCCCGGAAGCCCTTACGTTGAGCCGAAAAGTGGACGAGTGTAAGCCCCTGAGACAAGGCCAAGCGCAAGCTCCGCACGGCGTGCGAGCGCGCCAAGCGCATGCTCACGTCATCCACAGGCGCCACCGTCGAGGCCTTCGTCGGCGAGCATGAGGCAGGGCCTACCAATCGTTCTCCGTTTCAGCTCAACTTGACTCGGTTTGTCCTTGACCCCACCTGCATTATCCCTTAAAAGGTGCTCAAGTTGAGCAGAAAAGCGAAAGATTGGTAGGCCCTGGCACGAGGTCAACATGCAGTACACGCGCGCACGCTTCGAGAAGATCTGCGAGCCCATGTTCCAGCGGTGCCTGGACTCCGTCAAGCGCGTGCTGGCAGGGGCTTACACTCGTTCACTTTTCAGCTCAACTTAAACGGCGTCTGACACACAAAACACGCTACACACCATGAACACCCCCTCACACCCCCTTGACACTGGCTACGCAATCCCCACGCGCACCCCACATCCCATAAAAAGCGCTGAAGTTGAGCTGAGAAGTCAACGAGTGTGAGCCCCTGCGTGCTGGACGACGCGAAGAAGAAGAAGGAGGACGTGGACGAGATCGTGATGGTGGGCGGGTCCACGCGCATCCCGCGCGTGCAGGAGATCCTCACGCAGTACTTCGACGGCAAGCAGCTGTGCAAGTCGGTGCACCCCGACGAGGCCGTGGCCTACGGCGCCGCCGTGCAGGGCGCCATCCTGTCTGGCAGGGCCTTTTAAACCTCCACCTCAACCTGAGCTATGGTTTTCACTGAAATCACTGAGATCACCCTCTGTAGTCCTCAAATAACGCTCACGGTAAGCTGAAAAGTGGACGATTGTAAGACCCTGCTCTCAGGCGTGCGTGACGCCAACACGTCCAACCTGCTGCTGGTAGACGTCATCCCGCTCAGCATGGGCGTGGAATGCGAGGCAGGGGCTTTCACTCGCCCACTTCTCAGCTCAACCTGAGCCGTGTCTGTCACAATAAAACACCCTACACACCCTAAACACCCCAGTAACACGGGCTACACAACCCCTACGCGCACCCCCTATCCCATACAAAGCGCCCAAGTTAAGCTGAAAAGTGGACGAGTGTAAGCCCCTGGGTCGAGGGCAAGGTGTTCGCCAAGGTGGGGCGGTGCAGGTTGACCCCATCAAACCCAAGTCGTAAGCATCTTCAACTAAGTGCTTGAAACTAAAATCCGATGAGTTGCTTTCAAACTTTGCTTTCAAATTCAACTTGCGCCGCTACACCAAGGTGGTGCCACGCAACACCCCCGTCCCGTGCAAGAAGAAGTCGGAGTTCACCACCGTGTACGACTTCCAGCAGGAGATCGACGTGCGCATCTTCGAGGGCGAGCGCGCCAACTGCGACGGTAACCATCTTCTTGGCGAGTTCCAGATTACGGGTGTTGAGCGCGCTAAGCAGGGCGAGCCCAAGATCGACGTGTGCTTCGAGGTGAACACCAACGGGCTGCTCACCGTGACGGCGCGCGACCGCGAGACGGGCGCCAACGCCGAGGTGAAGCTGCAGCACGACCGCCAGCGCCTGTCCGGCGAGGAGATTGACCGGATGTGCGCCGAGGCCGAGGCCATGCGTGCCGAGGATGAGGCGCGCGAGAGGGAGTTCGAGGCGGCTATGGCGCGCGGTGCCGAGGCCACCGATTGAACCACCGACTTGATACACTAGCCAGGCGCTTGCGTTCCGCTGCCATGCGCCGCCGCCGCCATTCATTTCCACGCCCTGAGACCGGATCGAGGCAGTATTATTGCACTGAGACCTTCGAACATAAACCGATTATTATTTGCTGGTTGCTAATGGACGCGATGAATAAGAAACGCCACTCGCACCGACCCCCGCGCGCGCACCGTGCCACGTCACCCTCTTCCCCCGCTCCCACTCCGCCGTCTTGCTTCCCACTACCACTCGTTCACTCAGCCACATGCTTCTCAAGCTCCGCTACCAACCGTGTCACTTCTTGCCGGCACGGGGGCTAGGGCGAAAGCCTAGTGCCTAGCCTATAAAGCATAATATATGAGTATCTCGTACTACCCGTAGTAAGTAGGCGTTTGGTGATCTTGACCAAAAGTAATTTGACTTCTGACCATATCACCAAACTCATACGCACTGGAAGTTAGCCCACAGACTAGGCGCTAGTGCCCCCTTATACACGCGGATTCATCCCTCTATGATTGAATCTCTCTCTGCCTCTCTGTCTCTCTCTCTCTCATTTCTTGCTGGCGCGTCCCACAGCGCGTTCCTTGAGTCCTCCGCGGCGCGAGGCAGCCTGCTGATTGGCCCGCTCCACCCGGCGCTCCACCTCCGCCGCCACGCCGTCGCGATACTTGCCGAACCCGTTGGGAGAGGGCAGCACGCGCACCCCCGAGCAGGGACTCACACTCGCAACTTTCAGCTCAACTTGAGCGCTTTGTATTGGATAGAGGGCACGCGTATGGGTTGTGTAGCCCGTATTCAAGGGGTGTAGGGTGCTTTCTTGTGTCAGACACGGCTCAAGTTGAGCTGAGAGGTGGACGAGTGCAAGCCCCTGCCCCCTTGGCGCCCTCGCCGCACACCCACACCTCGCACTCCTCCAGCCCGTCCACCAACCGTGCGTCGTGCGTCGACACCACCACGCCGCCGCCGCAATAGGGCCGGGCGGATAATCCTTGCCACGTCATAGGCCATTTCAATCAAGAGACGAGGGCTCAAAGTACGCTGGATGGCGTGGTGAGAGATATACGCCACAGTCCCACGTCACAACGCTGCCGACTTTCTCTTTCAGACTTGAGTGAGAGAATGGCACCACAGCCCTTGATTTAGGTAACGATTTACCGATTAGCTCCAATCATTTGACCCCTATACCACCTTTTAATACATATCCCCCCTAATCCGGCAGCCACCCTACCTCGGAACGCGTTGAGGCCTTCGATGAGCGCCTCCACGCTCTCCAGGTCCAGGTGGTTCGTCGGCTCGTCCAGGATATATCGGCGCAACTTCAATTTGAGAGCAGAAGTTGAAAGCAGTATATCACAATTTAGTTTCAAACGCTTAGTTCCAGGCGGTTTCAACTTGGGTTTCATAGGGCCAACCTGCACCGCCCTACCAGGATGAGCAGGTGCGCCTGCGTGGCGGCCAGCGACGCGAACAGCACCCGCGACCAGGGGCTTACACTCGTCCACTTCTCAGCTCAACCTGAGCCGTTTCAGACACTCAAAACATCCCCTACCATCCATATCACCCCCTTCACCCCCGCCATAAATACTGTGTAAAAACCCCCTAAACACCCCTTGTCCCACAAAAAGCGCTTACGATGAGCTGAAATGTGAACGAGTGCAAGCCCCTGCCCGCGACTTCTGCCCGCCGCTGAGGTTCTTGACGGGCGTCAGGTGCGCCGACCCCTCGAGGCCGCTCTGCCCCAGCAGTAGGGGCTTACACTCGTCCACTTTTCGGCTTATCGTGAGTATTTTCGAGGGATACGCTGTGTGGTTTCATGGAGTTTCGGTGACAGAAACGGCTCAGGTTGAGCTGAGAAGTGGACGAATTCAAGCCCCTGCCCAGCAGCCGCCGCGCGTCCTGCTCCGCCACCCCGTTGTACCGACGTAAGTTGAAAATTGAAAGCAAACGTTGAAAGCAATTCATCATATTACAGTTTCAAGCGCTGAAACCATAGGCGCTTTCAACACGGGGGTTTGATACCGGCAACCTGCACCGCCCCACCCTGTGCTCCGCCATCAGGTGCGCCGTCCCCGATAGGTTGGTGCCCGTCGTGTATCGCCTCAAGTTGAACTTGAAAGCAAAACTTGAAAGCAGTTTATCATATGTGAGTTTTAAGCGCTTAGTTTTACGCAGATCGGGCCGCAGTACTGCTGGTGGCCACTCACAGACGCGTGTGAGATTTCCCTCCTGGCGAAGCGATTCGCACGTGATTTAGGAAAATTTCGAAACTTTGTAAATTCCGAGGAAAGGTTTCCCCGTTTCCCCACGCACAAAACACGTGATCACACGTGGTAATGCTGAAAAAATGAAAATAAGAGGCGCCCAAAATGGGCGCATTCACAGTGTTCACCCAGGACCGAGGACCGATCTGCGTAGTTTCAGGCGCTTTTAACACGGGTGCCAGGTAATCAGTGTCAGTTGTCCGCGTTGTCGCCGTGCCCCAGCTGCACTGGTACACTATGAGCAAACAGTCAGGAAGGGGCGGCACCCACGGGTGCACCGGTACACTATGAGCAAACAGTCAGGGAGCGAGTGCCAATGGTTACAACTTGCAGTGCCCCACCGTGGGGAGCAGTTCGTCGAAGTGCTGGTCGTAGCGCCCGATCACCAAGGGCTTACACTCGTTCACTTTCGGCTCAAAGTAAGCGCTTTATGCGGCTCAGGGGGGTGCATTTCGGGGTTGTTTAGGGGGTGTCAGGGGGTATTAGGAAGTGTTTGGGGTGCATTCTGTGTCAGAAACAGCTCAGGTTGAGCTTAAAAGTGGACGATAAGCCCCTGCCGATGACAAGGCGGCGGTCGGGGGACACCTCACCCGTGCCGGCCGACAGCCGCCCGGTCAGCATGCCCACTTTTACAGCCGCAAGTGGATTTTGAAACCCAAACTCGAAGGAAGCTTATCACATTTCAGTTTCAAGCGTGGCGCTGAGACCAGGCGCTTTCTACACAGGTTTCAACACGGCACTTTCAATACAGGTTTCAACGCGTGTGAAGCTGCACCGGCGTACCGACCGCTAGATCCAATGTGAATACCCCAAAATTTAATAAAATATACCCCCCCCCCCCCTACCCAGCAGCGTGGACTTGCCACACCCGTTGGGGCCCACTAGCGCCATGCTGTAGCGGCGCAGGTTGAATTTGAAAGCAGAAATTGAAAGCAGCGTTTCCCACTTCAGTTTCAAGCGCTTACTTCCAGGCGGTTTCAACTTGGGTTTCAAACATTCAAGCTGCACCGCCTCACCATGCGGGTCTTGCTGTGCACGGAGAAGCGCAGGTTGTGGTACATGGGCGCGCTCCGCCCCGGGATGGTGTACCCGGCGTCAGGGGCTTACACGCGTTCACTTTTCAGCTCAACGTAAGCCCTTTCGTGGGATAGGGGGTTTATTTAGGGAATGTTTGGGGGGTGCTTAGGAGGTATTAAGGGGTATTCAGGGGTGTTTGGGGTGACTTTTGTGTTAGAAACGGCTCAGGTTGAGCTCAAAATTGGACGAGTGTAAGCCCATGCCCGGCGTCCAGCACCGCGATTCCAGGTTGATCGTCCTCGGCAGATGGAAATCTGAAGCGCACAGCGTACTCCTTGGTGTAGCGGCGCAAGTTCAATTTGAAAGCAGAAGATGAAAGCAGTACATCACAAATCAGTTTCAAGTGCTTAACTCCAGGCGGTTTCAACTTGGGTTTCAGAGGGTCAACCTGCACCGCCCTACCTTGGGCTTGTCCAGCAGCTTTTGCCCGGGCGTCTTCAGAAGTTTCGCTAACGCCTTTTCGCCGCTCAACCCTCCCTTCGATTTGAGCTCCTTGAGGCTGCTTTGCTGGGAGTTGAACTCTTTGCACTGGGTTTTGTACCGGCCCTCGATGCCATTAAGGAAGTTCCAGACATCGCCCTTGTTGTGGCGGCGCAAGTTGAATTTAAAAGCAAAGTTTGAAAGCGTTACATGATATTTCAGTTTCAAGCGCTTAGTTACAGGCGGTTTCAAAGTGGGTTTGATAGGGTCAATCTGCACCGCCGCACCTTGTGCGGAGTGATGGTCTTGGCGAAGTGGTCGAGGTGCAGCAGATCGGTGGCGGCGGAGGCCACAAAGCAGGGGCTTACACTCGCTCACTTCAACGCTCAACTTGAGGACCTCCGGACACATCGCTCACGTTGAAGCTCAACTTGAGCACCTTCGAGGCACATCCACGGGTTAACGTAAGTTACATGGGGGGGCAAAGTAAGCTTAAGCTGAGCGCAGCTGAGCGGATGTTGGCAAAGTAAGCTCAAGTTGAGCGGAAATGGGAACGAGTGTAAGCCCCTGCCACAAAGTCGGCGCTGTGGGTGACCAGCAGCACCGCCATCTTCGCGGCGGCGGGGGACGACAAGGTGTAGTGGCGCAAATTGAAATTGAAAGCAAAATTGAAGCAACATTGAAAGCAGCTTATCACAATTTAGTTTCGAGCGCTAAGGTCCAGGCGCGTTCAACGTGAGTTTCATAGGGGCAATCTGCACCGCCCTACCAAGTACGAGGCGAGCCACAGCGTGGCGGGCAGGTCTAAGTGGTTCGTCGGCTCGTCTAGCAGCAGCAGCCCGGGGTTTAGGGGCTTACACTGGTCCACTATTCTGCTCAACGTAAGCACATTTTGTGGGATACGTTGGGCGCATGATTTTCCCCCAGTCTATTAGACAGGGGGCCACGGGGAGGTGTGACCAAAACAGCTTAGGTTGAGCTGAAATGTGGACGAGTGTAAGCTCCTGCCGGGGTTGAGGAAGAGCGCCTGCGCGAGCGCGGCACGCATGCGCCAGCCGCCGCTCAGCGTGTGCAGCGGCGCGTCTTGCATCGCCTCGGAGAACCCGAGTCCTGTCAGGATCCGCCGCGCAGTGGCCTCCGCTCAAGGGCTTACACTCGTCCACTTTTCGGCTCAAATTAAGCGCTTTGTGTGGAATAGGGGTTTGCGTTTAGGGCTTGTGCATGGGGTGTTTGTGGGGTGTTAGGGGGTATTAGGGCGTGTCTAGGGTGTATTTTGTGTCAGAAACGGCTCAGGTTGAGCTGAAGCGTGGACGAGTGTAAACCCCTACCTCCGCAGCGTAGGCGTCGCGCGCCTCCAGCTCCTCCCCAAGCTCCCCCAGCCGCTGCGTGGGGTCCGGTGCATCATGCCTACCGCGTCATAGGATGCCGTTTAATCCAAGACACGGTCGGATAATGCCCGCTGCGTTACAGGATGCTGTTTAATCTAAGACACGGTCGAATAATGCCCGCTGCGTTATAGGATGCTGTTTAATCCAAGACACAGTCTGATGATGCTCGCTGCGTCATAGGATGCCATTTAATCCAAGACTTGGTCGGATGATGCCCGCTGCGTCATAGCATGCCGTTTACCGTCCGTCACACACGAGGAGTTGTAACGTGCGCGGTTGATATGATGGAAGGTGTGGCGAGTAGTAGGTAGCGTTCCCTGCCGCAGTGCCGCTGCCGCCCACTGCTGGTCGCCCCACGCCTGGTCGCCGCTGCCCGACTCCGCCGCCTCCATACAGGGGCTTACACTCGTCCACTTTTTGGCTCAACGTAAGCGGTTTCTGATAGACAGGGAGTGCATTTAGGGTTTGTTCAGGGGTTGTTTAGGGGGTGTGTATGGGGTATTACGGGGGGGCTTGGGGGGGATGGGGCGTATTTTGTGTCAGAAATGGCTCAGGTTGAGCTGAAAAGTGGACTAGCGTAAGCCCCTGCCTCCATGTCTGCGCACAGCTTTGCCTCCTCGTACAGGAGCCTCGCCGCGGTCAGGTCGGACACCACCAGCGCTTCAAACGCGCTGCGGTCGGACCCCTCGAGCTCCTGCGCGACGCACGCGACGTCGCGCACGTTGGCTCGGATGCGACCGCACGCCAGGGGCTTACACTCGTCCACGTTAGGGCTCAACTTGAGCAACTCCAGGACACATTCATGGGTTAAGTTGGGTTACACGGTGGACAGAAGAGCTCAAGTTGAGCTGGATTGGGAACGAGTGTAAGCCCCTGCCGCACGCCACGAGGCGCACGATCGTGGACTTGCCGGAGCCGTTGACCAGGGGCTTATACTCGTCCACTTCTCAGCTCAACCTCAGCCTTTTCTGACACACAATACACCTTAACCCCCCCTAATACCCCCTGGAACCTCCTAATCACCCCCTACACAACCCCTCAATGCACCCCCTATCCCACAGAAAGTGCTTACGTTGAGCCGAAAAGTGGACAAGTGTAAGCCCCTGCCGTTGACGCCGAGTAGGGCGTAACGGCGCCCGGCGAGGAGCCGCATTCCGGCATCCTCCAGCAGCCGGTTGCCGCGGATCAGGGGCTTATACTGGTTCACGTTAGAGCTCAACTTGAGCATCTCCAGAACACCGTCATGAGTCAAGCTGAGATTTACGGTGGAAGGAAGTGCTCAATTTGAGCTGAAATGGGAACGAGTGTAAGCCCCTGCCGCGGATGCTGACGTCCAGGCCTTTGACGTCGACCACCGCGGCGGTGCGTTGGGCGCCGCTGCCCTCGTCGCCGTCCTCCGTGGGGTCCCCACCACCGCGCGCGTGCACGCTGACTGCCTCTAGGTGCCACGCCTCGGGCGGGACGAACGACGGCGGGGGCGGCTCCGATGGTGTGTTCGCGCCCGACGGGTCTGGAAGCCGCCCTTCTTTTTCAGCCTTTGCTAGCATTTTCTTCTCCTTGGACGTCAGCTTGCCCCCCGCCGCTGCCTTCACCTGCATCGCCGCCAGCTGCTCCTCCAGCGACACGATCCCGGCCACCCCCCCGCCGCCCCCGCCGCCGCCGCTGCCGCTGATGCCGCCGCCGCCGCCGCCGCTGTGGTCGGCGGCGCCCTCATCCTCCCCGCCCCCGCCCCCGGCGGCAGCGGCGGCCGCTTTGGCCTCGCGCCGCTCGCGCGCGGCAGCCCGCTCCGCGCCGGCCTCGGTCTGGGCCTTGAGCTCCGCGACGGACACCGTATTGCCCAGCGCATCGGTCGTCGTCGGCCCCTTGGACCAGGGTCCATGCCGAAACTCGAATGTCGAATGTCGAATGCACGAACACTCACACTCGGGGCCGATCATGGTGTACCGGCTCACGTGAAGACACGGCGTCGCTTGACACGTTGAACGGCGTCGACCCTTTTCTTTCAGCCGTGAGCCGGGGCTGACGGGTGCCGGCACACATCCATTCAAGGCACGGCGTCGTACTACACGCCGCCGTGTTCCCCAGAGATAAGCACGTGAACCATCTCGAGGAGTGGTGTAGGGCCCTGGCGGCAGATATCTCGGAGGGGTACTGTCGACCGCGGCACACGCGAAGCGGCTGCCGCGGTCGACTTCTTCGCCGACACCTGGTGACCAACGCCGACGAGCAGGCGCGCGAGGCGATGGATATGTGCCGACCGAGGCGGGATGATGGGTGTGGCATGTGGCAGATGTACAAGCTGAGCGTCCACACTGAAGGTGAGTCGTGCTCCGTTCTGCGTACGAGTCGTTGTCATCGATAACCCCCTCCCTACCTTTGGCTTCTTGCCCCCCGCCATTCAGACCCGACCTGCCGGAGTCGCCGTGCTCTGTGGCTTGCAGCCCCCAAACAATGCGATCACACGCTGACACTGACGGCTCTAGCTAGATGTGGTATCGGACGAACAGGAGGCGCAGAGGTGGACGGCTTAGACGTTAGAGAGCAACCGTGTTACTCCCGCTGCGCTGTGTGTTACGACTTTCGCCGATTGTGCTCTGGGAAGCAGCGGGAGGCTCCTCCCCTTCAGCCCGTGGTCGACGATGGGAAGCAGCGGGAGGCTGTCGCCAGCTGGCCAGATCAACGCTGACTGGTCGCCGGGTCGGCACCCTGAGCGAGAGGTGAGACGTGGCGTGGCGAGGCTGGGAGCAACTCTGGACGTCACAGACGACAGCGCCCCGCGGGACGGCGGAGGCGACGGGCGCGGCGGGCGGGCAGGGTACGGGAGAGCCTGACTGATGGAGGACCTGTATCGTTATCACCGCAAGGTGCGTGAGGCGCTCCCACACGCACATCCTTCACGAGTCATACCCGAAGGGCGGACGGAGACTCGACTTTCGCCGGAAGCGCTCCATCTGTTGCGACGAGCGTCGCCTCATAAGGATCTGCCCGAGGTCTTCGCAGCGGAAATGTCGTGGCGGCTTGACCCCACGGATGTCATCTTTTCGGGCAGGCGGGCGGCGGGTGCCGCGGGGTGGTGGTGGCATCCGGCGTGCCGCAGGAGGAGTGGTCGCGGCGAAACGGATTTGGTACCGCGAAGGCTGTTACGATCGCGCTCCCCTGACGCGACTCATTGCTCCGTCCCCCTCGCAGGTGGTCCGCGACCTGGCATGGGCGCTCGCGTCGCCTCACATCATCTCGGGTGGGGCATGCCACATATTGCCCGCCACGTCATCCAACGCATTCTAAGTACGATGCATCCGGCGTCGAGATTGGATTGGTAAATTTGGTATGCGAGGCCCTCACATCAGGCAACGCAGCTGCGAACGTTTCGATATTCTCGGATGAAGACGCCGCGGACACGCTGGAGGCGGCGCGCGACTGGCTTGCGGCTCTGGACAGTGACCCCGCGCACCTGCTCGCGTGGGTGGCCGCACAGGTACGCAAGTCAGTTTCCACAACTCAATACCACCAGCTTCTCTTGTTGACAACGCTCACATCAGGTGCCCATCATGTTCTTGCAGCGCGGGGCCAACAAGCTGGGATTCTACTTCGGCGCGCTAGTGGTAGGCCATCATCCGCTCACACATGTGCCCAGGTGCCCCTATCCACCGCCCATCAGCCACTCTGTTTATACGTCTCATGTCATGATGGCTCCCGCCCCTGCTTGTGTTGTCCCGCGCTGGATACACCGGTACATTATGAGCAAACAGTCAGGGTGGAGGATGCGGCGAATGTGTACGGGTGCACCGGTACACCATGAGCAAACAGTGATGAACGAGGATGCGGCGAGTGTGTGCAGGGAAACCCCGCTGGTGGTCCGGTGCGGTGACGTGGGATCGATAGCGCTGTCATGAAGATCAAGCTCGAGAAGGCGTTAGTGTGGCTCTACCTGGCGGAGTACGCGGCGCGGTTCTGCCCGGCGGTGGGCGCGGAGGCGGTGACGGTGCACCGCCAGGTGGCGGAGGACCTCGGCAGGGCGGTGCAGGTTGAACCGATGAAACCCATGTTGCAAGCGCCTGGAACTATTCGCTTGAAACTATAATATGATGAACCGCCTTCAAACTTTGCTTTCAAATTCAACTTGCGCCGCTACACCTTGGCGCGGGCAAGATGGTGGGCCAGCTCAAGCTCATACTGCGGAGGAAGCAACGCCAGCGCGGCGGCGGCGCTGCCGGCGGGGACGGGGGCGGGGGCGAGGACGGGGGCGGGGGCGGGGGCGGGGACTGGGGTGGGGGCGGGGAAAGGGAAGGGGAAGGGGAAGGGGGAAGGGGCGGCGACGAGGATGGTGGCGGGGGCGGGGTCGAGGACGGGGGCAAGAGTGGGGGCGGGGGCGGGGGCAGGGGCGGGGCCGGGGACGAGATCTTGCACTGGGAGTATAACGTGAAGTACTTTGTTGACGCCGGGCGCTTCGTTGGCGATCGGGTGGGCCCCGCCGCGCCCACGCCCGACTCGTGCTACGTCGGGCCCTTCCTGCACGAGAACCTGCACATCCGCGTGCAGGAGGCAGGGGCTCACACTCGTCCACTCCTCAGCTCAACCTGAGCCTTTCCTGACCCAAAATACACCCTGAGCACCCCCTGATACCCCATAATACCCTCGAAACACCCCCTAGGCAACCCCAAAATGCACCCCCTATGCCACAGAAAGCGCTTACGTTGAGCCGAAAAGTGGACGAGTGTACGCCCCTGGCAGGAGGCGCGCAGGAAGCTGGCGCTTGCAGGTCACCCGCAGGCAGGGGCTTACACTCGTTCCCATTTCAGCTCAACTTGAGCTTGTTCCGTCCACCGTATGACCCAAATTACCTCATGAATGTGTCCTGGAGTTGCTCAAGTTGAGCTCTAATGTGAACGTGTGTAAGCCCCTGCCCGCAGGTGGCGAGGTGGCTGGCGCGGTGGGCGCGGGGTGAGGGAGCCGAGGAGACCAAGGACGCGGAAGGAAATGCGGCGGCGACGCACGCGCCGCCCGCCTCGGCGCCGCCGCCGCTGCTGCAGACGTCGCAGCAGATACTCCGGGGCTATCTGTTCTACCCGCTCGAGGGGGCGCCTGCGGCGGCTGCGGGGGCTGCGGGGGCAGTGGGGGCAGCAGGTTGTGCGGTTAGCGCCGGAAGGACTGGCGGGGTGGGTGGCGTGGATGGTGGCAGGGGGAGTGGGGGTTGGAGCGAGGCGGGGGTGACAGGCACCGCCAGCCCCGGTCACCTCCGGGGATGGTGGGTGAATCACACAGCTGATTTGGCGAAGGTGCCGGGCTCGCACGGCGGTGTCCCGGGCGGCACGGGCGGTGGGGACGGGGGGGGCGGGGGGGGCGGGGTCGGTGGCACCGGCGAAGCGGGCGCCGGCGCCGTTCAGCGCACTCAGCAGACGGTGGACGAGTTGATGGGCGAGTCAATCAGCGCGTCCAACGGGGGAGATCCGGCGCTGACGACGCAGGAACACGAGTGGACGGGGGTGGTGGAGAGGATGGAAGGAGGATGGGTGAGACACATTCTGCGGAGCCACGTCATCCACCACGTGTTTAGCCGTCGTTTTTTTAGTGAACGTCATCCTGTGACGTGGCGCGCATTACGTATCTGGCCCTGAGAGGAGCTACGGAAAGAGCTGAGGACAATGCACGTGGACGAGGAGGAGGCACAGGTGGGGATGATGAATACCGAGGTAGCATGGTGCAGATTGACCCTATCAAACCCAAGTTGAAACCGCCTGGAACTAAGCGCTTCAACCCAAATTGTGATGTACTGCTTTCAACTTCTGCTTTCAAATTCAACTTGCGCCGCTACACCGAGGAGGAGGAGGAGGATGACGGGAGCGACGGCGACGGGGTGATGTGGGCGATGCTGACGCGCAAGTGCCACTGGCTGGGGCCATGCGAGGCGGTGCGCAGCGCGGGTCCGACCGACCGCGATGGGGCAGGGCCTGCTATACTTGTCGCCCCTAAACTAGCCTACTAAGCACTAGCCCCTCAACTAGCTTAGACTAGCTTAGTTTAACTCCCCTCATTTTACTACCCCACTGTACTCGCCAATACTAAACCACTAACCACTAAGCACTAGCCCCTAAACTAGCTTAAACTAGCTTAGTTTAACACCCCCCCTCGCTAGCACTAGCTTAGTTTGACAAGCATAGGGCCTGCCCACCCCGCTCCCCTCCCTCCCCGCTCAACCGTCGCACCTTATCCCTCAACCCTGAGCCCTAAACCCTGAACCCGAAACCTAATAAACCCTAAACCTTAAACCCGAAACCCTGCCCACCCCGCTGCCCTCCTTCCCCGCTCAACTGCCACCCGTTTTGACCCTGAAACCACCGGCAGCCATGTTCATCTTATCAATCATAATACTTCGAAGGCGCTCAAGTAATGGTGAAAACTCGCAAGGGCCAGGCCCTGGGCCCTAACCCCTAAACCATAAACCCTAAGCCCCAAAGCCTAAACCCTAAGCCCTAAACCCTACCCAGGCCCTGGCGCGGGGCAGACACGGAGTGGGTCGTCCGCGGCGTTCCTCAGATTGGCATACGCGACATAGAGGCGGGGCTCGTCGGCGCCACGCTCGCCGGGGCGCTGAAAACCTTGTAAATCCCTCGTGTGTTGACTGTTGAGTGAGGTGCCCCCCTGTGACTCGGCGAGCGTAATCCGCCGCGTGGCCCCCGCGTCGAGGTGGTGCCCACGTGAACCCTCAACCCTAAACTCTAAACCCTAAACCCTAATCCCTAATCCGCCGCGGGGCCCCTGCGTGGAGGTGGTGCCCACGTCGCGAGTCGCCGCCGCTGTCGAGGCGGTCATTGCCGCCTCTGGTCGGGGGGTGCTGCTGGCGGAGCTCTGCCTAGTCCGCGTCCCCGGCGGCGGCACTGGCGGCGGAACCAGTGGCGGCGGCGGCGAAGGTGGCGGCGACCGTGGCGGCGGCGGCGGCGGCGGCGGCGTCGTCGGCGG
>Ga0307489_10001682_pt1 | contig 14657 bp, 12 predicted proteins | sample SB12metaG_FD_202247 | JGI IMG/M metagenome (GOLD analysis project Ga0307489, IMG submission 202247) | Sea-ice brine microbial communities from Beaufort Sea near Barrow, Alaska, United States - SB 1.2 | ecosystem: Environmental > Aquatic > Marine > Coastal | place: USA: Alaska | collected... | reverse complement strand
ACACCAACAGGGGCTAGAGAAGGATGAAACGCTGAGGCAATAACAGGTGCTGATGCAGCGCCACCTATATTAGCTTTACTGCCGACAGCTAAATAGAAGACAGGAGCTTTAATCATACGTCCAACAATAAAGAGCAATGTAATATGTACCAGCATCCAAATTAAACCAATGACGATATATTTAGGCGCTTCAACTATCTGCGAAATATCCATGTGTAAACCGATAGTAGCGACTAACACATATAAAAAACTACTACCGACTTTTGATGCGCCAACAGCTTCTAACTGTCTAACTTTGGTAAAGGAAAGCGCTAAACCAATCGATGTCACTAAAACAATTATCCAAAAAAGCTTGCTGTGCAAACTGAATTTTTCTAATGCGGGGAAGTTAGTTTGAAAGTAAGGAACCAAGAAATCAGCCATTAGATGAGCAAAACCTGCTGCACCAAAACCAACGGCTAATATCAGCATAAAATCTTTAAGTTCAGGTCGCCGCGCATGTTCTTTTTCATAGGCTTGAACTCTATCGATTAATTTATCAATGCCTGAGGTATCAGCACCATTTTTAGCATCTATTCGTTTATGATTAGCGGCAAAATAGAGTAAAAAAGCCATCCATATATTAGCCACTATAATATCGACAGTAACCATAATGGTGAATATTTTACCATCGGCACCATAAATTTCTTTCATTGCCAGCATATTGGCACCGCCACCAATCCAGCTTCCAGCAAGGGCTGCCATTCCTCGCCAAACCGCTTCCGGTCCTGTAATGCCAAGAAGTTCAGGCCAAATAGCCGCTGTTGCTAACAAGGCGATAGGTCCACCAATAACAACACCGACAGTACCCGTTAAGAACATAATAATGGCTTTATTACCGAGCGACATGATTGCCTTAATATCAATACTTAGCGTAAGTAAAACCAAACAAGCGGGTAATAAATAATATTTAGCGACTTCGTCAACTTGGCTCAGTTCGGCACTGACAATGCCAAAGGTATTAAGTAAAGAAGGGAGTAGATAACACATCAACAATGCAGGTATAAATTTGTAGAACTTCTTCCATAAAGGGTGTTGACTATTAGAGGTATAAAAAACAAAACCTAGAATTAATGATAACACCCCAAAAACGGTAGCATCATTGGTGATTAATGGTGTATGTACCACTAGATGATCTTGCATTTTATTAACCTCTTTGAATCAAAATTTTATTATTATATTGATAACATCGACTTTAGCACATTCTGCTGACCATAATTTTAATGCAATGCCGGCTCTGCAACAGTAATATTATCAAGCTGTATTTTAAGTAACTTGGCAGCAGGGTCTTCGGGACATTGCTGAACAAAATAACGGTAATCATCAACGGCAACTTTAAAACAATCGAGTTGATGAAGTAAAAAACCACGATCTCGACGCTCAAAAGGGTCATTTGGACTAAGGGATAATAAAATATCAACACATTTTAATGCTTGATTAAAATCTGTCTCTCTTATCAATGCTGTTTTAAGTCCCGATAAGTGTTTAACAATTAAACTAATATGAGTCATATTCTCTGGATTAATATCGGTCACACTGTCAGAAAAAAAGTCACCAAAGTCTTCTGTATCATCCATACGAAGATCAAACTCTTGCCAGTTAAGGGACTCACCGGTTACGGGATCAAAAATAATGGCATATATATCGTCACAAACAAGGCGCACCATTATTTTTTCAGGGACAAAAACGATATCACAGTCGAAGCCACAGGCCTCGATTATATGCCTAATAATAATAGCTTTTAACGTGGGTGCTATGGTTCGATTGCTTAATGCCGGTTGTAATTGATAGGTCTCTACTGGCCAAAAATCTCGATTATTATCAATCAATAGTTGAGTGACAAACAATTCATTAATTAATTGCTCTGCTTGTGTCAGTGGATCTTCAATACCTTCAAGCGCTAATTGGCATTGCTCAATAAAGCTATCTATATTATCTAGAGAGGTCGCCGATGAAGAGAAAACAAACTCTTCAGCTAACACTAGCTTCTCTAACAAAGATTTTTCATCAGAATCAATTTCTGATAACAACAATTCATTCATATAATACTTTTTATTTAAAACTAATAACTAGAAATTAAAACTTCAATCTCTCTGTATTCATTTACGAATTTACTATGAATTCGTTACTCATTGGCTAATCAACTTATAAAAACATAGTTTCTTTAGTTACAGCGATACGAACTATTATTATCACCCAACTCATAGCACCTAAGTAACCAAAAATTTGCATCGTCCGATTTTTAGCAAACTTCAACGTATAAACACCCGTAAAAATATAGGCAGCAAGTGCCAGTAGTTTTTCAGCTAGCCAAACTTGTTCAAATGGATTAATCGCTAATTGAACAACCATAATGGCGCCAATCACCAGTAATAGGGTATCAACAATATGTGGCGTTATTTTTACCCATTTACGATTAAGTTGCTCCGAATTAAGCATTAGCCAAGCAAAGCGCAAAGTAAAAAGTGAAACGCTGATTACCGCTAAAGTTATGTGTAAGTGTTTAAACATGTTATTTTATCCTGTGATTTTATTAAAATAGACGTAGTTTTATAGTATTCAATTAATATTAATTTTTTCTGATTTACTTTCCATGGTTAAACACCGGCTGTCGAAAACAGCCCAAGTGACACGTTCATGTCCTGATAAATCGTTAACTGTTTGTACTTGTTTATAGCCAGCCTCTGTCATTATTTTCCTTACTGAAGCTCCTTGATCAAAACCATGTTCAAAAAATATTTTCCCCTTTGTAGATAAATATTCTCTTGCTAATCTCGCGATAGTTTTTATATCGGCTAAACCATTATTATCAGCAACAAGTGCAGACATTGGTTCAAAACGAACATCGCCTTGCGATAAATTTTTATCGTTACTATCAATATATGGTGGATTAGAAACTATCAGATCAAATACTTTATTTCTAGTGACATTACTAAACCAATCGCTCTGATAAAAATTAACGTGTGACAAGTTCAAATTATTAGCATTTAACTGAGCTAACCTTACCGCAGCAGGACTATAATCTAAACCTTCAACTTGCCAAGAGGGATTCTCACTGGCAAGAGCTAAAGCAATAGCACCAGTACCTGTTCCTAGATCTAAACATGATAGCGAATTTTGCCCATTTAAGACATCAAGGACTTGTTCAACTAAAATTTCAGTATCAGGACGAGGGATTAAAGTCGCTGCAGATACTGCTAGTGGTAATGACCAAAATTCTTTAACCCCAGTAATATAAGCTATGGGTTCACCACAATAACGCCGCGTTAATAAGTCAAGGTACTGTTTAACTAAAGCCGCTTCAATGACTGTATCTGGCCAAGTGAATAGATGGCTCAAGTCTTTTTCTAAAATCAAACAAAGTAATAGCTGCGCGTCAAGTTTAGCGCTGTCAGAAGATTGACCTAACAATTTTTGGCCGTATTCAACTAAATTTTTAAGCGAGTAATTTTTTAATACTCCGTGAACAACATCCATACGATAATCAAACCTAATTGACTCAACCTAACGACATCTAATGAAACCTAAAACAGTTTTAGTTTTGTTCAGCAAGCGCCGCTAACATATCTGCTTGGTTTTCTAACATAATAGGTTCCATCACCAAATGTAAACTGCCTTCCATTATTTCATTTAAGCGGTAAAGTGTTAAGTTAATACGGTGATCACTCATTCTTCCTTGCGGAAAGTTATAGGTACGAATACGTTCAGAACGGTCGCCACTTGCTACTAAATTACGTCGAGACGACTCTTCTTCACTCCGACGTTTCTCATCTTCTGCCGCTTGCAGGCGCGCTTGGAGTACCGACATCGCTTGTGCTCGGTTTTTATGCTGTGAACGCTGATCTTGACACTCAACAACAACGCCTGATGGGATATGGGTAATACGTATTGCTGAGTCAGTTTTATTGACGTGCTGTCCACCTGCTCCCGAAGCTCTAAAGGTATCAACCTTTAAATCGGCTTTGTTAATTTCGATTGCTTCAGACTCTGGAATTTCTGGCATAACAACAACAGTACAAGCCGAGGTATGTACTCTACCTTGAGATTCTGTTTCAGGTACGCGTTGGACCCGATGTCCACCAGACTCAAATTTCATGTAACCGTAAGCACCGTCACCAACAACTTTGATTACAACTTCTTTATAACCACCTTGTTCACTTTCATTGGTATTCATTATTTCAATTTTCCAGCCCTTTTTTTCAATATAACGGCTGTACATTCTAAATAAATCACCCGTAAAAATTGCAGCCTCATCGCCACCCGCACCGGCACGAATTTCCATGTAACAGTTTCGATCATCGTTTGGATCTTTCGGTAACAACAAAATCTGCAAATCGTCAGTTAGCGCTTCAACAGTCTTTTTAGCGTTTTTAAATTCTTCTTGCGCCATTTCACGCATGTCAGGATCATCATCTTTAAGCATTTCTTCTGCCGTGGAAAAATCATCTATAGCACCTTGGTAGGCTTTAAATACCGAAGTAACTTCTTCTAATTGCTTAAACTCTTTCGATAACGTACGAAATTTATTTTGATCACTAATGGTTTCAGGATCGGATAATAGGGCTTGTACTTCTTCAAAGCGCTCAACTAGCACTTCAAGTTTTTGATAAACTGATTTGTTCATTACTAACTTCTTATATGCAGAGAATAGCTATCACTTATGGTTACATAGTAAAATTAAAAAATTTCCTATGGAGTGAAATGGATAATTTTGATAATGGCGGCATTATATTCTACTTATGGATATAGCGCAGAATTTTTTGCGCTAAAAACTCAAAAGCCTTAGTTTTATCTAGGCTTTACCAAAATAACATTGGTTTTTAACAATATTCTACGAGTCTTTCGATTCTAAATTAAAAATATCACGCAAATAAATTAATTTATCTAATTCACCGCCCTGAGCCGCACTTTGTATGGCAATTGTTGGCGCATGCATAAACTTATTGGTTAACTTAGTTGCCAATTCAGCGATAACTGCTTCAGGTGATTTATTGTTTTGAAGTTGGACTAACGCTTTTTCTAAAAGTTGATCTCGATTGACTAAACATTGGTTTCGGTAGCTGATCACCGTATCTTGAGTATTTAAGCCCCGCAGCCAAGCCATAAAGCTATTGGATTGACTGTTTACCATGCATTCAGCTTGTACAGCAGCTTTACGCCTGCCTTTAATATTTTCAGAAATAATGGTTTGCAAGTCATCTACTGTGTATAAAAAAACATCTTCTAACTCAGACACTTGTTCTTCTATATCGCGAGGTACGGCTAAATCCACCATAAATATTGGACGATGTTTTCTTTGTGTTAACGCGTGCTCTACCATACCTTTACCGATAATTGGTAACGTACTGGCTGTAGAACTAATAACGATATCTGCTTGGCTCATTTTACCTGGTATTTGCGCCAAAGTAATAACGTCAGCACCAATTTTTTTGGCCATACCCTCAGCACGAGCAAGCGTTCGGTTAGCAACAGTAATTTTACCAACTTTATTTTCATAGAGATGTTTAGCAACTAATTCAATGGTTTCACCAGCACCCACTAATAAAACATTAACATTTTCGAGTTTAGCAAAAATATGTTTGGCTAAATTGACTGAGGCAAAAGCAACTGAAACAGCACTCGCACCAATCTCAGTTTCGGTTCTAACTTGCTTAGCAACACCAAAAGTACGTTGAAATAGTCTATCAAGTACCAATGCCATAGAGCCTGCCGCTTTTGCTTGACTATAAGCTTGTTTCATTTGACCAAGAATTTGTGGTTCACCTAGTACTAATGAGTCTAAACCACAGGCTACGCGCATCATATGATTAACCGCTTCTTGACCCTGATGGCAATAAATACTCGGTAAAATAGTAGAGGCAGGAACTTTGTGGTAATTTTCTAGCCACTGTAAAATACGCTCTTGGGTAATATTAACATCACCATCTTGAACAACGTAAAGTTCGGTGCGGTTGCAAGTAGAGAGAATAGCCACTTCAACACATTGTACTTCTTCTAACATTTCTTTTAGCGCAACACTCAAGTGGTCAGGGTTAAAAGAAATTTTTTCCCTAACAGCAACGGGTGCAGTTTTATGGTTAATACCAAGAGCGACAATAGACATAATGCTAAATATACAACTTTTTCAATATAAGCGAACGATTTGCTCTATTGTAATACGAATAAGGCTATAGCGGTAAATAATTAGCTCTATTATCTATCAGGTTTTCATAAAAAAATGTAATCTGTAGAAAAATCAGTAAGGTTTTTAATAAAATTGAACATATATTCCAAATTCTAAGCCAAATATGCTCAAATACAATTAACAAAGAATATTCATAATAAGTGATGTTATAAATAATGATACTATTTATTCGTTTTAGCCTTTTACTTTTAACGGTAATGCTATTTAATGGCTGTTCTAGTCAGCGATTACAATCAGCTAAACTAGAAAAACATCAAACTATTAAACAAAGAAATGAACAATTATCACAGATTAATGACTGGCAATTTAATGGTAAAATAGCATTTATACAGTCAAATAAACGTGAGAGTGCTTCAATTAGGTGGCAATACAAACAAAGTAATTACAGTCAAAAAATTGATTTAACCTCTTATCTGGGCATTAATATTTTACATGTCGAGTCAAATAAAAATATTCATACCATAGAGGTTAATGGCGAAAGTTATAAAAGCCGTGATCTTGACCAAGTTATTTACTCCTTAACAGGATTAACACTACCGATTGATGCGTTAACCTTTTGGCTCAGAGGCCTGACTTATCATAGCAAGGATTCCATGAGTTATCATGTAGATAGCAAGCTACCTTTACAACTAACAAGTGAATATAATAATGAGCACTGGCAAATTACTTATGCTGATTATCAACAAGTTAACGATGTGCAATTAGCAACAAGATTCACCATCAAACAAAATGACTTACTGATAAAAGTGTTAGTGAAAAAATGGACTATTTAACAAAGAACCTATTGTCGGATCAAGCATTATGAATAAATCACCATTTCACCAATTCTCATCACCAGCTAAATTAAATCTATTTCTTCATATTGTTGGTAGGCGCTCTGATGGCTATCATCAACTAGAAACACTTTTTCAATTTATTGACCGTTGCGATACACTTGAAATAAGAATAACAAATAGCCCTACCATAAACTTACTAACTCCAATAGAAGGGGTTGCCAAAGAAGACAATTTAATTTTTAAAGCCGCAAAACTGTTACAAAATAAAACAAGATGTCGCCAAGGGGCTGAAATAAAGGTTAATAAAATCTTACCTATGGGTGGGGGTTTAGGAGGTGGTTCATCTAATGCCGCAACGGTATTAATGGCATTGAATATTTTATGGAAATGTCAACTACCTCTCAATGAACTCACTAAGTTAGGCGTTAGCTTAGGTGCAGATGTGCCCATTTTTATCCATGGTTTTTCAGCCTTTGCTCAAGGCATTGGTGAAAAACTTACCGTAAAAAAACCTAAAGAATATTGGTACTTGGTCAGTAAACCTGAATGTAGTATTTCAACTGCTGAAATATTTACTCACAAAGATTTGCCACGCAATACGCCAAAACTTAATACAACTGACATTGAATTAAAGAACTGTCGCAACGATTGCCAAACATTAGTAATAAAACACTATCCTAAGGTTGCCAACCTCCTATCTTGGTTGTTAGAATACGCGCCATCTCGGATGACGGGGACAGGTGCGTGTGTTTTTACGCAGTTCAACTCACAAGCAGAGGCGCTTTTAATACAATCGAAACTCCCGTTAGAGGTTAAATCGTTTGTTGCGAAAGGGATAAATGAGTCACCTTTACTTGAAGAATTGAAAGCTTTGAGAGATACAACCAATTTATTTAAATAATTTACTGAATTTTAGTGTTATGTTGATAAAACTAAATTCAGTATCGTAATGTTAATGTCAAAAGTTTCCGAGGAACTGACAGTGCCTGACATGAAAATATTTGCGGGTAACGCCACCCCTGAACTGGCCAAACAAATTGCTAACCGTCTTTATATTACTCTAGGCGAGGCCAAGGTTGGTAGTTTTAGTGATGGTGAAATAAGTGTTGAAATCACTGAAAATGTGCGTGGAGCGGATGTTTTTATTATTCAATCAACATGTGCGCCAACCAACAATAACTTAATGGAACTCATTGTAATGATTGACGCATTGCGCCGTGCTTCTGCCGGTCGTATTACTGCGGTTATCCCTTACTTTGGTTATGCTCGACAAGACAGGCGTGTACGAAGTGCTCGAGTGCCAATTACAGCTAAAGTTGTTGCTGATTTTTTATCAAGTGTTGGTGTTGATCGCGTTTTAACCGTTGATCTTCATGCCGAGCAAATTCAGGGTTTCTTTGATGTTCCTGTGGACAATGTTTTTGGTACGCCCATTCTTTTAGAAGACATGTTAGAAAGAGAACTAGACAACCCAATCGTTGTTTCTCCTGATATCGGTGGTGTAGTTCGCGCACGTGCCGTAGCAAAATTATTAAATGATGCAGATCTTGCTATCATTGATAAACGACGCCCGAAAGCCAATGTTGCTCAGGTAATGCATATTATTGGTGATGTTAAAGGCCGTGATTGTATTATTGTTGATGATATGATTGATACTGGTGGCACATTAGCAAAAGCAGCTGAGGCATTAAAAGAGCATGGAGCAAAACGTGTTATTGCCTATGCTACCCACCCGGTACTTTCAGGCAATGCTTATGAGAATCTGAAAAGTTCGGTGATTGATGAACTGGTAGTAACCGATTCTATTCCATTATCGCCAGAGCTTAAAAAGCTCAAAATAATTCGTCAACTTACCTTAAGTGGTATGTTGTCAGAAGCCATTCGTCGTGTCAGTAATGAAGAGTCTATTTCAGCTATGTTTGAAAGTGATTAATAAATACTAATTTTTTTATCACCTGAATACATCACAATAAAAAAGTACCTTAAGGTGCTTTTTTATTGTTTATCTCTCTTTCGCATCATAAACAATAGATATTACTTATTTGAAGTGTTATTATTTCGCGCCTTTTTTATCCGATAAATGTTATTTTTTATTGGTATTAAAGCAACGCTATTGTTTTTGGTCGCAAAAAACAATATTTTATTAAACTTATTATATGAGTATATATCATGACTGATTTATTTACTTTGGAAGCTGAAGTACGTACAGATTTAGGGAAAGGTGCGAGCCGCCGCCTACGTCACGCGAACAAAGTTCCAGCAATTATTTACGGTGAAGGTAAAGCACCTGTTTCTTTAACTTTAGAACACAAAAATGTTTTTCGTGCGCAACAAGAAGAAGCATTTTATTCACACGTATTAACACTAAATATAGATGGAAAACCGGTTGAATGTCTTTTAAAAGATATGCAACGTCATCCATTTAAACAAGTAATCATGCACTTAGATTTCATCCGTATTGATGCAAAACATGCTGTTCATACTAATGCTCCTATTCACTTCATCAACGAAGAAAATATTGCTAAGTCAGGCGCTAATATCAATCATCACGTGACAGAAATTGCAATATCATGTTTACCAAAACATTTACCTGAGTTTATTGAAGTAGATTTAGCCGATATGGAAGTAGGTCAAACAATTCATTTATCAGACGTTAAATTACCTAAAGGTGTAACTTCTGACGAATTGATTAAAGGCGAGAGCCATGACCAAGCGGTTGTTTCTGCTAATGCCCCTAAAGGCAAAGTAGATGACGCAGCAGATGAAGAAGTAGCTAGTGAAGAATAATCTAGATATTTCTTTTAAGAAATAATAGATGACTATTCAGTTAGTAGTGGGCCTGGGTAATCCAGGCCCCGAATATACAAAAACACGCCATAATGCTGGTGATTGGTTCGTTCATGAACTTGCCAAAGACAATAATATATCTCTAAAACCTGAAAAAAAGTATTCAGGTCTCTACGGTAAAGGCCTAATAGGCAATACTATAGTCCATCTCCTCATCCCAACAACTTTTATGAATCTTTCAGGTAAGTCTGTTGCTCCATTGGCAAATTTTTTCCGTATCTCTGTTGAGCATATTTTAGTCGCCCACGATGAGCTGGACATGTTACCTGGTGTTTGTAAAATCAAACAAGCAGGTGGTCATGGCGGTCATAATGGTTTGCGTGACATAATTGCCTGCATGGGTAATAACAAAGATTTTTTTCGATTGCGTATAGGCATTGGTCACCCTGGCCATAGAGATCGCGTGACTGGGCATGTGCTTGGTAAAGCACCTGCAAACGAACAAGTTTTAATTGAACAAGCGATAGATGAAGCAGTTAGCTGTTTTGATATTTGGCAAAAAGACGACCTGAAAAAAGCACAGAATCGTTTACATTCTTTTAAAGCAACATAAACATTAATTGATACTAGTGATTTATAACTTTCACTTATCATAAACAACATATAAAGGTGACATCATGGGATTTAAATGTGGCATTGTGGGATTGCCCAACGTTGGTAAATCAACACTTTTCAATGCATTAACAAAAGCAGGTATAGAAGCAGCTAACTTTCCATTTTGTACTATAGAGCCTAATACTGGGGTTGTACCTGTACCAGATCCTCGTTTAGACCAATTAGCTAAAATTGTGAACCCAGAGCGTGTATTAGCTACAAGCATGGAGTTTGTCGATATTGCAGGTTTAGTCGCTGGTGCGTCAAAAGGTGAAGGTTTAGGTAATAAATTTCTCGCTAATATTCGTGAAACTGATGCTATTGGCCATGTGGTTCGTTGTTTTGACAATGACAATATTATCCACGTTGCTAATAAAATCAATCCTGCTGATGACATCGATGTTATTAATACTGAATTAGCGTTAGCTGATATGGATACGGCAGAGCGGGCAATTGCTCGCCAAGCAAAACGAGCTAAAAGTGGTGACAAAGATGCAAAGTTTGAAATTATTGTTTTAGAAAAAATTCTTCAGCATGTTAATGAAGGTGAAATGATTCGCTCTCTAGACTTATCTAAAGAAGAAAAAGCTGCCGTTGCTTACTTTAATTTTCTAACGATTAAGCCAACTATGTACATAGCAAACGTTAATGATGATGGTTTTGAAAACAATCCATACCTTGATCAGGTTCGCGAAATTGCTGAAAAAGAAAACTCGGTAGTTGTTGCTGTTTGTGCTGAAATAGAAAGCGAGATTGCTGAACTCGATGACGAAGAACGTGATGAATTCATGGCTGATATGGGCATTGAAGAGCCTGGTTTGAATCGAGTTATTAACGCTGGTTATGGGCTACTTCACTTGCAAACGTATTTCACCGCTGGTGTTAAAGAAGTCCGTGCTTGGACCGTTAAACAAAATGCTACCGCCCCACAAGCTGCAGGTGTTATTCATACTGATTTCGAAAAAGGCTTTATTCGCGCAGAAGTCATCGCGTTTGACGATTTTATTGAGTTCAATGGTGAAACCGGTGCTAAAGATGCAGGAAAGTGGCGTTTAGAAGGTAAGACTTACCTAGTAAAGGATGGTGATGTTGTCCATTTCCGCTTTAATGTATAATTTCAATTAATAAACTTCAATATTTTGTCACTTGTTTTATTTTTCTTCTCAAGATAATCAAACAAGTGATATTTAAGACTCATTAAGCTAGAACCTACCCTAAATCAATCATAAATTTTGTTAGTCATCAGTGCAAACTTGAGGCAATCATCCGTACATTAGCTATTTTAAAAAACGTACTTATTTATATTCATTGCTATGACTACTCTTTGATTAGAAAATAGAAAATAACTAAATTTATCCTCAGTACTGTGAGGTAAAATTAAAACGCTCTACAGTTTTACTCAGAAAATTATTATCCCTACAATAAAAAGAGCTTACTTGTCTTAGTGGTTATTAGTCATTGATTAATTTTAAATACAAAATCAGTAACTTAGAAATTACTGAGTTGATGAGTAGCAAATAGTATAAAAACACCTAAAGCTTAAACTGGATCATAAATTTACCCACCTTGAGTTGAAAATCTCAACCAAGACCAAGAATTAATGAAGCTTATAGTAGAAAAGTTTGCCTATAATCAAATAATCGTTTTACTTTTCTTCTTACTCGCTATATTGCATAGTAAAAGTAATTGACAAGTAATACTAAAATTAATCGGCTAATTCATTACTTAATCTTGAGTAGTTATCACGCAAATCGCACACAGTTTAAACAAACATACAAAAAGTGTCATTTTTTATAAAAAAACGGTTGACGTATCCCAACGAGATTTGCATAATACGCGCCACTTGCTACAGAGCAGGTTGGTAATGGCTACATAGCTCAGTTGGTTAGAGCACATCACTCATAATGATGGGGTCCCAGGTTCGAGTCCCGGTGTAGCCACCATTTATTACTTAAGGTAATAAAGAAGAGTTCAAGTCTCATTAAAAACTTGAATGTAATGCGGGTTTGGCGGAATTGGTAGACGCGCTGGATTTAGGTTCCAGTATCGCAAGATGTGAGAGTTCAAGTCTCTTGACCCGCACCATTTCAAAGCAACAATTGTTGCAAATGTAAGTACATTGCAGGGATATAGCCAAGCGGTAAGGCAGCGGGTTTTGATCCCGTCATTCAGAGGTTCAAATCCTCTTATCCCTGCCACTTTTTATAAATTAACTTTAATAAAAAGTAATCAATGTCATTTACTACCCCGTAGGGATATAGCCAAGCGGTAAGGCAGCGGGTTTTGATCCCGTCATTCAGAGGTTCAAATCCTCTTATCCCTGCCACTTTTCTATAAATAAAAAATGTAAAAGCGATATATCTCGCCGGTTATGTCAGAGGTTAAACTCTTTTGGCTCTATCACATTGTTAGCACAATACGCGGGAATGGCGGAATTGGTAGACGCGCTGGATTTAGGTTCCAGTATCGCAAGATGTGAGAGTTCAAGTCTCTCTTCCCGCACCAATTAAAAAAGTTATCTATTTTACCCTCAGTATTTTCAGTAAATAACACTCCCCCTTTAGGTTAAATACCACAGGCATAAGCCAGTGCCTTATTCTTCAAATAGGGGACTTTATTAGCAACCATTAAACCTCCATTACGTATTGCTTTAACTAAGAGTGATGGATGACTGAATGTGCCATAGAGAGCATCCATAGTCGTCATCATCAGTAAATTATCTTTACGCCTTAATTTTTCATATTTTATTAATACTTGTTGACCATGCCAACATTCACCCTGTGATATCGCGCTTGCTATTATGCTACTTAAGACGCTAACGTCCTTAAAGCCTAAGTTTACACCCTGCCCTGCCATTGGGTTAATACTATGGGCCGCATCGCCAAGCAATAGTACTCTATTTTTATGATATCGATTTGCATGGCGCCTAGTTAATGGGAAAGCGGCTTTATCAATCACTTTAATTTCACCTAACCGTTTAGGAAAAGCCGTGATTATTTCTTTTTCTAATTGAGTGTTTTTTAATGATGATAAACGTTTGATTTCATCTCTGTGATGATACCAAACTAAAGAGGCATTTCCACCTAGTTGGCTCTTACCTGGCAGTGGTAACATAGCCACAGGGCCTGTTTCAAAAAACTGCTGCCAAGTAATATTCTCTTGTGATGCTTGAGTTTCAACATTGATGAGCATGGCTGATTGTTGATAATTCCAGCCAGTAGTACCAATACTCACTAATTGACGCACTTTAGAATTAGTGCCATCGGCGGCAATTAATAATTTAGCTCTTATTTTATCCTGGCTAAGCGATAACTCAACATGCTCTGGCTTTTGATCAATTTCTTCCAGGGTGTCCGGAGCATAAAGTACTACATTTGGATGCTGCTCTATTTCTTGCCACAAAGAAAGTTGCAATAGACGATTTTCGATAATATGACCCAAATGAGATTGACCAATATCTTGGGCATTAAATTCAGTATAAGAAAATTGATGTTCCCACACCCCTAACCTTTGATAGGGGCAGTGTCGCCAGGCTTTAATTTGATTCCAAGCGCCAAGTTCTGTTAATAACTGCTCGGATGCTAACGATATTGCTGAAACACGGAAGTCAAAGCTCTGCTCTGGAGAGTATTTTATCGGTATCTTTTGTTCAACTATTGCAACAGTTAACCCCTGTTGAGCAAGAGATAAAGCACTGGCCGCCCCAACCATACCTCCGCCAACAACAACACAATCAAAATCTTTCATTATGGCCTTATACTTAATATCATCAGTTATATGTTGGATTATACGCTTGAATTAAAACTATCAAAAATCTTTTATTCTCCCCACTAAAAAATCTTTATTTTAACGGGAAGTTAAACCTATATTACATCATGGTTGAACCGGGGATTTTTGACTAAATTCTTTGTCATTCTTTTAAGTTATTCACTATGGCTAACAAATAAAAAACACAGAAAAAAATAGTTGAATATAATTTAAGTAATTAGTCATTCCAAAGCAGTAAATAACTGGTGGGAATTCCATTAAATCGTTATTATATTGATATATAATGCTCACTTTACTGTTCTTACTAGCGTATGGCCTCAAGAAAGAGTAAAATGTGCCTCCGTCTAAGGTAGCGGTTTAATTAGAGCTACTTCTTAGTTTAGTGTTATTTATTGTTAGAGATGAGTGTAGGGTAAATGAGTAAAAAGCTATATATTAAAACTTGGGGCT
>Ga0307489_10001680_pt1 | contig 14676 bp, 25 predicted proteins | sample SB12metaG_FD_202247 | JGI IMG/M metagenome (GOLD analysis project Ga0307489, IMG submission 202247) | Sea-ice brine microbial communities from Beaufort Sea near Barrow, Alaska, United States - SB 1.2 | ecosystem: Environmental > Aquatic > Marine > Coastal | place: USA: Alaska | collected... | reverse complement strand
CTTCGCAAGCAAGACGGGATAAATGCCCCCCGGGGGGTGTCCGCGTCGCCATCCTGCGGCGCGGCGTGCCGCATCGACACCTCGTGTTGTCGGGGGGTGCGGGACGCATTGTGGAGGGACTTCGTCTGGGCGCTCGCGAGGGGCTGACCGCGGCGTCGCGCTGGGCTGGCCGCGGCGAGCTGCTACGTTGTGCACGATGGACTCGTCACCGCGCGCGCTGGCGACGGCCGCCGCGCGGGGCGGCGACGGCGGGGACGCCCTGCGCGAGGTCGAGCACGCGGAGCGCGAGCTGCGCGGCGTGAGCTCGGCGTCTTGGGGGGGCGACGCGAGGGCTGGCAAGAGTGCGAGCGCGTCAGCCGGCGTCAACGGTAGATGGCACGCTCACGTGCCAGTCTACGACGCACGCGCACGCCTTCGTGAAGATTCTCGCCCCCAAGCTGAGGTGCTGAGCGCGCGTCCGGATCCCGCTTTGCGCCAGGCTGACCTTGCCGCCGTACGAAAACGGCTCGAGCTCAAACATAAGTTAGGCCGTGGCCGGATTAATGCCCCATGTCCCATTTGCCTGTGCGCACGAAACTGACGACGCCAAAACCAAAACCACGTTCGGTGTCTTTCCTCCTTACCCCCCTTGCCAGGTGCCCAAGTCGCCGGAGTCCAGAAATAACCCTAAGGCCAAAAGTTAGATCAACTTTACATTCAGACATATTCACTGAACGCGCGTTTTCGAAGCATTCTGCGTTTTCAATCAAACGTTCGCATTTCAATGCAGTGTTTTCGTTTTCAGATCAGTTCTGAAATCTTCGATTCCGAGCCAAAAAAGTTCAACTTTGACATGATTGTGTAGTAGAAACCGGGAATCTACTTGCCGAATCGTCAAAGTTGAACTTTTTCAGGTCAGAATCGAACAATCAGAACGTGGATCTGAAAACGAAAACAATCAAATGAAAATGAAAATGATAACGTTTGATTGAAAACGCAGACATCCGGAAAACGCGCGTTCAGTGGATATGTCTGAAAGTAAAGTTGATCTAACTTTTGGCCTAACTTTTGATCGTTAGACTTGAAATATAAGACGGATACATATATAACTTTTGGCCTAGACTCTAAGACCGTACAAAACCGCGCAGCGCCGCGCCCTAGAAACCCTAAACCTTCGCGTAACAACGCTTTTCCCGCACTTTCCTACTGAAAAAATCCCCCTGTCGTTTAGTGAAATGAGTTCGGGAGTTATGACTCGTCAAAAGGGGATCTGATCCAGGAGTTGTAACTCGTCCGAATGTCCGGCCGGAACGGAAGTGGTCGGTCAGCGGGGGGTCCCGTTACGGGACCCCCCCCCATTTTGCCCATACGGAAAAGCGACGATCTGAGAATGTCGAAATCACTATTAGACGGGCACTCGCTGTCGGTAGTCGGCCTTCTTCCCCCCGCGAGGCCTCGCCTGTCACCGCCTGCGCCCCCCGCCGACGCCGCCCCACACATATATCTGCGGCGCTTCCCTCGCCCGCCCCACGCAGCCTCCATGTCAACCAAGTATGAGAAGCAACGCGCGGCGAACATCCTGAAGAACCAACAGGTGTTGGCTGAGCTCGGCATCGGCAAACTGAACCAAAAGCTCGTCGCATCGGCGCCGGCCCAGTCGCCGGAGTCCGCGGAGGCGGGGGCTGATGAACCAGCGTCCTCACTGTTTGCCCAAACTGCACCGTACACAATCACCGCAGCATCATACGCATTCTTCTCCCTGGCCTGAACACGGCGTCCTCACTGTTTGCTCATCGTAATACGATGTTACCCCTTTATACACGCTCGCCACGTCCGCCTCCTTGACACGGCGTCCCGTCCCCGTCCCGTCTCCGCTCAATCGCCAGCCGTGACACACAGCTGTGTGTTTCTCCCTAGAGCCAGCCCCATTCAAGCTGTCCCCGCTTGATACTCCCTTTGACATCTCCTCGGCATTCGGTACTCGTACTCGCACCTCGAACAACTCTCCAGTGAAGTGCAATCGTGAGGCTGAAAGCTGCCAAGGGAACATACTGAGGAACATGGCTGGTATTCAGGGGCTACACTCGTCCACATTTCAGCTCAACCTGAGCCGTTTCTGACACACAGTACACCCAACCCCCCCCCTGATTACCTCCTAATACCTCCTAAACAAGCCCTCAATGCACCCCCTATCCCACAGACAGTGATTACGTTGAGCCAAAATATGGACGAGTGTAAGCCCCTGCTGGTGTTACTCGCACGCCCCTGCGCGAAGGAGTCGCGCAAGCGCGCGGCCGCGCGGCAGGAGAGGGCCGCGTTCTCGCACGCACCCTCGCGCAAGTCCGGGCGCCAAGCGGTGATGCCCCCCGTGAAGTATGTGGACGATTCCCAACCAAGCTTTGCAGGCGACCGGCCGGCCAAGGGTGGAGGCAGGGCGAAGGGCCTGACACAGCACGGAGCGCCTTGACTGTTTGCGAATAGTGTACCCGTGCACACTCGCCGCATCCTCCTCCCTGGCTCGCCATGGCGTCCCCTGACTGTTTTCTAACAGTTTACCCGTACACACTCGCCGCATCCTTCTCCCCGGCCCTGACACGGCATCCCTTGTTCAGCTCAACTGCCAGCCAGTGGTTCTGTCCTATAAACCACTCAAGTTATCCCCTTCTATGAATTCCCTGGCTATCTAACTAACATCACTACGATGCTGAGTTGACGTTAAGCCATCCAGGGAACCAGTGTAAGGCGCTGAAAGACGGGGGCCGCAAGCGGGGCCACGGCCAAGGGCGGGGGCGAGGGGGCGGCGGCGGCGGCGAACTCCACAAACACCCGTGGGACAACACGACGTGGCCGCCCGGCGACGCGGCGCGCGAAGCAGCGGAGGCGGCGGATGAAACCATGGAGGCGCTGGCCAACCCCGCGTTTTGCAAAATCATGCTGATGTCCATGGTTTCCGGCAGGGGCTGTCACTCCTCCACTGTTGAGCTCAACATGAGCCGACGACATCCTCTCTCCTCTATCTCCACTCTCTCCTCTGACTCCTCTTTCTCTCTCCTCTCTCCTCTCTGACGCCACCCAGTGTATCCCACAGAAAGTGTGTGACGTTGAGCCGATGAGTAGACGAGTGTTACGCCCCTGGTCTCTGGCGGGTTTTGGATGGAGTCGCCGCGCGGTCTGCCCGCGCACCTGCCCAAGGTGGGGGTGGTGCAGGTTGACCCAAGGTTGACCCAGGTTGACCCCAGGTTGACCCCAGGTTGACCCCAGGTTGACCCCAGGTTGACCCCATTTTGACCCCCGGTTGGCCCCAGGTTGGACCCCCCGGTTGACCCCCGGTTGACCCCCGGTTGACTCCAGGTTGACCCCAGGTTGACCCCAGGTTGACCCCACTTGAAGCCCGTGTTGAAAGGGACTGGTCTCAGCGCTTGAAACTGAAACGCGGTAACCTGCTTTCAATTCTTGCTTCATGTTCAACGTGCGGCGCTACAGCAAGGGGCAGCTGGGGGATAAGACGTACTTCACGCTGGTTGACGACAAGGGGAACGAGTGGCCGCTCGTGTGGCTTGTGCGGAAGGCAGGGCCTCACGCGGCGCAATAATGGGCACATGACCCTCATATAATGGGCACCTGACCCCACTGTAGCGGGCACCTGAACCCCCAATGCTGGGCACCTGAACCCCCTATAATGGGCACCTGGTCCGCCTATGGTGGGCGACCTGACTGTTCCCACTCACTGTTCCCACAACTCGCCGCATCCTCCTCCCTGGATTGTCACGGCGTCCCTGTACAGCTCAACTGAGACAGGAAACGAGTGTCAGTCCCTGGCGGAAGGGAGGTGGGGGGTTCAGCGGGGGCTGGCGCGGGTGTGCCATCGGCCTCAAGCTGGCGGTGGGGACTGATGGATAGTGCTCACCATGTTATCAAGCGCATTTCGAGCCCTCGCTTCTTGGATTTCATCGCATCCTATGACGTGGCGTGAATTACTGGTGAGTCCCTAGCTGGCGGTGGGCGACGCCGTGGTGTTCGAGGTGCTGCCCAATCGGCGCAAAGTCGTCATAAACAAAGTGGATCCCGAAGTAAAGAACCCGCCGACGAAGCAGGCGCTGCAGATGCACATCCATCGCGCGCGGGACGTGGACAGCATCCGGCCGTATAGCGAGGTGGGCCGGTTCATGTTGACCCCAGGTTGACCCCAGGTTGGCCCCAGGTTGTCCCCAGTTTGACCCCAGGTTGACCCCAGGTTGACCCCATATTGACCCCAGGTTGAACCCAAGTTGACCCTGGGTCGACCGCGCTTGGTGGTCAGCGCTTGAAGCTGAAATATGACGAACCGTTTTCAAATTGTGCTTCCATTTTAAGTTGCGCCCCTGCCAGCGAGGTGCTGGCGGAGCGGGCGGCGGCCGAGCTGGAGGCGGGGGGCGGGGGAGCTGAGGAGGCGGGGGCGGGGAAAGATGAGGAGGAGGAGGTAAGGCCTGGCGGGTAATGCCTACCACGGGATCATCCACGTTTTCGACCCTCGTTTCTTGATTTAATTGGCTACCTATGACGTGGCGCGCATTATCTGCCAGACCCGAGGAGGTGGTTGCGCCCGTGAAGAAGAAGGCCAAGACGGCGTCCGCCGCGCGCGGCAATTCGAAGGCGCCCCCCGCCGCTGAAGCCAAGGCCACCGCCGCCGCCATCAAATGGGGCAGGCAGAAGCCGGCGGCGGGGGCGGGGACGAAGGCGGCGGGGGCGAAGGCGGGGGCGAAGGCTGGGGCGGAGGCGGGGGCGAAGGCAGGAGCGAAGTCGGTGTCGAGGGCGGCGGGGGCGGGCAGGGCGAGGGCGGCGTGTGCGAAGGGGGCAGGGGCGGGGACGAAGTCGAAAGCGGCGGCGGCAGCGGCAGTGGACGGAGCCACATTGGTTGGCCGGAAAGTCATCAAAGCGTTCGACGGAGTGATGTACGCCGGGCGCGTCACTTCCTTTGACCCGAAGGCAGGGCGGTGCATGTTGACCCGACGAAACCCACGTTGAAAGAGCCTGGATCTAAGCGCTCGAAACAAAAATATAATTCACTGATTTCTGGTTTTCTTTTGAACTTGCGGCGCTACGGGAAGGTGGGGTGGTACCGCGTGGTGTACGAGGATGGGGACAAGGAGGACGTGTTCATAGCTGGGCTCAAGGGAATTCTGAAGTGATGCTTAGTAGGGACGCGGAGGATGTGGCGATAGCTGCGCTCGAGGGCATGATGAAGTGATGATCAACTGATTAACTGGGCTCAAGGGAATACATGTGTGACGTTGAGCAAAGGATAGATGTGATGATGTGCAACCCATAGCAGTGGTTAGCCAACAATAGTGTCATAATGATGATGAAACTCACAAACACACAGTGTAGCGTGACACGGTCCGTGGTGAATATATTGCTGCCTCACGGACAGCCATGCTCCCGCGCCCACCTCAGCACCTGCAGGTGCCCGCGTGTGCGGCGAGTTGACGCAAGCCCTCACCCCACGGGCAGAGGTGCTCCCGCGCCAACCTCAGCACCTGTCAAATGGTGCTCATACTCCTCGCCACCTGGGCACCCGTGCTCGATTGCCCACCTCAGCACCTCAAGGTGTCCGCCTTCAACGGCGAGGTCACAGGTCTCCTCGTCCCACTGGCACCCGTGTTCTCGCGCCCACACCAACACATCCAGGTGTCCGCCCTCCGCGGTGGCGGCGCACGTCGACTCGCCCCACGGGCAGTCGAGCTCCCGCGCCCGCCGCAGCACTTGCTGGTGTCCGTGCCGAGCGATCACCGCGCACGTCCTGACTACCCACGGGCAGCCGTTCTCCTTTGCCCACGCCAGAAGCTCGACGGAACCGATAAAATCCTTGATCTTGAGCGGCACCCCCCCGGTCGGCCCTGCGTGTGGCAGGCCGGAGGCCACCACGGCCGCGCGGCTCGCCCGCCCCACCCGCGCGACCAGGGCGAGATCCGAGGGTTCCAGCTGCGTGAGCACCTCGGCCTCGAGGACCTCGGGCAGCTTCTCGAGCAGACCCCCGAGCAGCGGCGACGGGTAGGTTATCAACCCTATCTCCCGCAGCCTGAGCAACAACTCGTCCTCCCCCAACTCGGCCGCTCCCAGCAGCTCGGCCAGCACGCCCGCCGGGCGCACGACGTAGCGGTCCAGGAGACGATCGGCGGCGGCGGCGGAGGTAGCGGCGGCCGTAGCTTGCATGGCGGAAGGAAGGTACGGAGTGGCTTGGGGGCGGCGGCGGTGGTTGTGGGGCGTACGGGTGGGGAGGAGCGAGTCAGAGCGCTCCTCACTTCAAACGCAAAATGGCTGGCCGGACCCGTTGCGACCGACCTTTCCACAGGAAGCTCCAAGATGACAGCCAAGGCAAAGCGGCGGCGGCGGGTGGGGGGGAGGTGTGGAAGCGCTGCCCTCATGCCTCCCAGGGCGGGCAACGGCGGCACCGGCGATCCACTCGTGCGCCGCATCGTCTGCAGTGTATGCACTGAAACGTCGATATACACATCCGTTTGTAGCAGTTTCAGCATCTATGTACTGGACCAGCAGTGGGACCACCAGGAGCCACCCGGCCCATGATTAAATGTTGATTAAATGCTGATAAGCCTAAAACCTGACAGAGCTAGAGTGTGTCCGCTTGAAATGCCGGGGGGGGTTGGTTAATGGTCACCTTGTGAGTGCCTTGGGGCTCGATGGACTTCAGTAACAGCAATCTAGGTTGAGGATTTACCAAGCCACCTAGACCACCGAGCAGAAACAAAACTTTAGTGCCATTTACCAGGCAACGGTGCTCGGGTCGAAGCGCATTATGTATGCCTGAGTTGATAGCTTAGACCCTGGGTCTCCACCTTCGTTCACGTACGAGCTATGTTACGCATCTCACACCCTACTGAGCAGAGGCTCTACGTGACGCTCCTTCATATGCGAATGTGCCACACTTTTCCTTGTGCCCACCAGTAGTCCAGTCCTGTTTCTGACACGCGTCGCCGCAGTACCTGGCAGTCTTGCACTGCGGGCAGACTTTGAACTCTTTCAGAAGGCCCACAACCTCGCACCCCTGGTTTTGGCAATACCGAGCCCCCTCCAACGATTGAATGCGAAACACGTCGAGCTGATCGACAGTGTTATGCCCCCCTTTCTGCAACCAATGTAACACGCCGGTCAGGACATCTAGGGGGATGTCGTGGCCCTCCCCCAGAGCGACCCCAGCTGGCATGGCGACGCTGGCGGCCTCCCCCACATGCCCAACCTCGCGCGCATAGGGATCGTCTTTGTAAACGCGAGCAGCGAGATTCAGGCACGCGTCGGCGCAACCATTCTCGGCAGCCTTGCGCCTCCAAAGCATCGCCCGCCGCTTGCTACGCGTGACGCTATGCTCTAGGGCCTGGCATAAATTGCTCGCCACATCATGTCACGACGTTTACCTCAAGAAACCAGGGTCTACATCGTGGAGGATGACACGGCGGATGACGCGGCGGAGGGTGTAGATGCGGCAGGCATTATCTGCCAGGCCCAACCGCGGCCGAGGGTGTAGATGCGGCAGAGGTTATTCGCCGCGCCCGCGTGGCCGGCATCTGCCGCGCGCCTATACCAGCCCGCCGCCGCTGCTTCCTCCCCCACGCCCTCGTCGAGCAAGGCCCCGAGGCAGGGGCTTACACTCGTTCCCGTTTCCGCTCAACTTGAGCTTACTTTGCCCCTTTCTGATCAACTTAAGCTTATTTTGTCCCTGTTGAACCCAAATTGACCCGAGGATGTGTTTCGAAGGTGCTCAAGTTGAGCTCTAACGCGAGCGATGTGTCCCGAAGGTCCTCAAGTTGAGCGCTGAAGTGAGCGAGTGTAAGTCCCTGCCCCGAGGTCGAACATCGCTCGCGGCACCCCGAGCTCTGCGCTCTTGGTTGCCCACATCATACCTTGCTCGTGTTCCTGCCTATTGTAGTGAATGTCGCGCAACACAATCATTGCGTACACGTGCCCTTGCCCCGCCGCCTTCTCCAGAAGCGCTGTGCCAGCCTCTGCCCAGGGTTGGAACCCGCAAATGAATCATTGGTCATTAGGTGCCATCCTCCGACCAAGGTTAGCACGCAAACAAACCATTCGGTCAGGTAGCCGCATCGGCGCGCCTCGGTCCGGTGAGCGACTCGAAACACGTAGGTGGAGAGTGCGAACCACGGGCTTACACTAGTCCACTTTTCGGCTCAACCTAAGCGCTTTGTGTTGGATAGGGTTTGGTTTAGGGGTGGTTTAGGGGTGGTTTAGGGGGTTTTGAAGGGGTGTCATAGGGTATGAGGGGGTGCCTAAGGTACATCTAGTGTTAGAAACGGCTCAGGTTGAGCTGAAGAGTGGACGAGTGTAAGCCCTTGGTGCGAACCCTACGTCCGCCATGGGCGATCTGCCGCACGCGCCCAGCAAGCAGTCCGCGTTCCCATCCGCTTTGATCACTAATAGGCATCCCTGGCTGAACTGCGCTTCCCCCTCCCCCTTGGCGGCCCTCTGATCAGGGGCTTACACTCGTTCCCATGTCAGCTCAACTTGAGCGCCTTGTGTGGGATAGGGGATGCATTAGGGGTTGTTGAGGAGGTGTTAAACAGGTGCCTGGGGTTATCAGGGGGTGTTCAGGGTACATTTTGTCTCAGAAACGGCTCAGGTTGAGCTGAAAAGTGGACGAGTGTAAGCCCCTGCCTCCGATGCACGACCTCGGCTCCGACGGCATCTACCAGGTCCATCGGGTCTTCAGTCTGCGTCCTCCAGTCGCCGAGGGATTTCACGTTCATGTCTGCGCGAGCGGCGGCAGCGCCTGCGCCTCTCCCGGCTCCCGCCTTCTTGGCATCGCGCTCCGCATTCCGCCGCTCCTGCCTCGATGGCATGTGGAAGAGATAAGGACGAGCTCGGTAAACCAACTCCCTTCGCCTCAGGTCACGGGCGACTGGCAGAGTGTCACGCTCACGTCGCGGAATCCGCCGAGGAGGGAACGTGTCAGTGCCGCGCGCGGGGAGCCGCGCGATATGCGCGGGGGATGCCCTCCCGCCTCTGTAGGTGGGGCAGGCGGCGGCGGAATAACCCTCAACCCTAAACCCCAAACCCTAAACCCATATTTGGATAAAGCAATGAGCGCGCGCCGGCTATTTGATAGTCCGGGACGCACGCAGCGGCTCGTCCTCGCCGCTTGACCATGAGCCGGATGCTCGCCGTGCGGGTCTTCTCCAAGGCGGTGGGGTACGCTGATGCGCTCGCCATCCAGGTGCGTGCCGCCGCCGTTAGACGCCGCGGGGGGGGGACACGTGTCACTCCAACAGAGTGCCGACTCATTGTCTGGCTCATCGTACTCTGCGCACGACCCCCGCACCATGGGAGAGGGCGCCTGGGCGTTCTCCTATGGCGCCTCTACGCGCGAACCCCGCATCCTTCATCTTTAGCATTCGCCTATCCTCCCCCTCTTTCTCATAGAACCAGAACACCTCTTTATCCTCCTCCTCCTCCACTACTCGTACCTCCTCCATCTCATAGTGTACGTACAGATTATTTCCTCCTCCCCCTCCTCACAGTTTACCCGCACCCGTTATCACCCCCGCGCCCGCGCCCCGCTCCCACAGGAGTCCCTGGCTGTCGCGCGGCGCGCCGGCGCCATTCCCGACACCCTTCTGGTATGGCCTGACACACATCGACACGCACTTTGAACCCTCGTTTGAGAAATGGCATTATATGATGTGGCGAGCAAATATCTGCCAGGCCCTACCTGCTGGTGCTGCAACACACGCCGGTGTTCACCGTGGTAGGGGCCTGCCAGACATTGCCCGCCACGTCCAACGCATTTTGCATCCTCGTTTCTTGAGTTCAGTGGCATCCTATTATGAGGTGGCGAGCGTCTTGAGTTGAGTAGCCCCCCATTATGACGTGGCAAGCAGCTGCCCGCCACATGTCCAACGCGTTTTGAACGCGCGTGTCGTGCGTTTAGTGGCATCCCATTATGACGTGGTGAGCGATATCTACCAGGCCCTACACCATGGGCAAGCGCCCCAAGGAGCACAATATCCTGGCCGACCCGTCCCGCTTAGCCGAGCTGGGGGTGGAGGCGGGGTCTGGCACATGTTCGCTCGCCACGCCATAGGGTGCCATTTATAACTCAAGATAGGTGGGTTCAAAAAGCGTGTCGATGACGTGGCGGGAAGGGGGCCTGGCAGATGTTGCTCGCCACGTCATAGGCTGCCTTTTATACTCAAAAAAGGTGGATTCGAAAATCATGTGTGATGTGGCGGGTGGTGGGCCTGCAGATGTTGCTCGCCACATCACAGGATTCCGTTCAACGCACCAAGGTGGGGCTTAAGACGTGTTGGACGACGTGGCGGGAAAGAAAGCTTGTCCCTGGGTGTTGGTGCACCACACGCGGCGCGGGGGCGACGTGACCTACCACGGTCCGGGGCAGTTCGTGCTGTACCCCATCGTGAACCTGCGGGAGCTGGGGGTGGGCGCCAGGGCGTACGTGGAGGGCCTCGAGGATGTCATGGTGGCGGCGGCGGCGAGCTTCGGGGTGCGCGCGTACGGCCGGGTAGGGGGGGTACTGAGAACTAGCACTCCACCACCGTGGAATCTCCTCCTCTTCCTCCTCCTCCTCCTCCCCCTCCTCCTCCTCCTGCTCCTCCTCCTCATCCTCCTCCTCCTCCTCCTCCTCCTCCTCCGCCTCGTCCGTCCGCCTTCTCCGCGCGTCTGTATGAGCATTTACCACGAAAGCAGGTCATGTTCCGATCTTCACCGTCGGCTTCAGTGCTTGTTCTCAATGACCCTCCCACCGGGTGCCGGAGATGACGGGGGTGTGGGTGTCGGGCGAATCAGGGGAGAGGAAACTGGGTGCCATCGGTGTGCAGATCAGCGGGGGCGTGAGCACGCACGGGCTGGCGTTCAACAACGACCCGGAGTTGAGCCACTTCGATCACATCGTGCCGTGCGGGTTGGAGGCCGGGCCTGGCAAATATTGCTCGCCTCGACATCCTCCGCATTATGTTCCCTTGTGTCTTGAGTAAAACGACATCCGATGACGTGGCGAGTAATATTGCTCGCTTCGCCATCCTATGCATTCCGAACCCCCATTTCTTTAGTTGAATGACATCCCATGACTGGCGAGTGATGTCTGCTAGGCCCTACCTGGAGGGGCGGGCCGTCACTAGCCTGGCGCTGGAAACTTGCGGGGGGGCTGAGGGCGGGGGTAGGGTTGACTCCGTGTATGAAGGTAGAGGTGGGCCGGGCGGCGCCGAGGTTGAGTCGCGGCTGATCGAAGCCTTCACGTCGCACTTCGGGTACCACGACGTGTACCTCGACCGCATTGACACTGCCACCACCGTGCACGCCTTAATGTGAGGGTTGAGGGTTCAGCCGCCGCCGCCACCACCGTGCACGCCTTGATGTGAGGTTAAGGGTTTAGGCGCCGCGGCTACTGAGATATGGTTGATGTGAGGGGACGCGGCTAAAATCCTCTTGACACGCGACAGACTAGACTAGAACTAGGCAGACTAGGGTGGCACCGTCATCGTCACTTCGTGAGGCACTTTATAAACGACATGACATCAGAGCTGGAAGCAATCGTCATAGTCATTTGACGCGGTGCAAACGGCATGGCATCAGAGCTTGGAGCGGTGGATGCCCTTGGCGCTGGACTGGGCGGTGGCGAGCACCACCATATCGCACACCTGCACATGTCGCGAAGGAGTTGATAGGAAGTTAGCTCAGCAGCAGCCGGGTCAGTGCGTACACTGGTACACTATGATGACATAGTCAGAGTTGAGATGGAATGGCGAGCACCACGACTCGTCGTGGCACACATGCACGTGCCGCGGCCGGGTTCAGCGCGTGCACCGGTACACTATGAGCAAACACCGCCGCTGCTGGGTGAGTGCGTACACTGGTATACTATGAGCAAGCATACGTGTCACACCTGCACGTGGCGCGGCCGCGTCAGCGCGTACATGACGTTGTCTGCCACGTCCGCCGCGCTGAGCGGCTCGAAGCCCTCGTACACCGCGTCCGCCGCAGCCGCACCGCAGGGCCGGGCGCGCCGTCCCCATCTCACGTCAACACAGAGGGGTCAGGGCAAAGCTGGTGCCTCCTTATACGCGTGGAACAGTCTGTGTTCTCAGATCAAATACCATGCGTGTCTTCGAGGTGTCATGTTGGGTACAGGTGCACCATGAGCACACAGTCAAGGGATGCCGTGCGATGCCAGGGAGGAGGACGCGGCGAGTGTGCACCTGTGCACTATGAGCAAACAGTGAGCCCCGCCTGGTCCCCCTTGAAGCGCACCATGCTGAACTCGGTCCGCACCGCGCCCGGGCTGACTGCTGTCACGCGGATGTTGGTGTCCACCAGGTCACAGGGCCTGCCACATACTTATATCGCCACATCATAAGATGCCTGTTGCCTCACGAAACGAGGATCTGGCAGATATTGCTCGCACGTTTAAAGGATGCCATGTGACTCAAGAAATAAGGGTCTGCCAGATAATGCTCGCGACGTCATAGGATGCCATGAGAACTGAGAAACGAGGCTTAAAAACGCGTTCCGATGACGTGGCGGCGAAGTGTGACAGGCAAAGTCTGGCCGGCCCCGCCAGGTCGTGCCTTGCTGCGGTGGTGAACGCGTCCACCGCGTGCTTAGTAGCGCTGTAGATGCTGCCCCCCGCGTACGCCTCGTGGCCGGCGATGGAGCCCATGTTGACGATGTGGCCGCGCCCCCGCTCCTTCATCCCCGGCACAAAGGCGCGCGTGAAGGCCACCAACCCCGCTATGCAGGGCCGGGTGACATCAGTGTCCGTGTTACTATGAGTAGCTACTCGTACCTGTTTATGCTGTGCTGTCATTAGTCGAGAGGATGACCGCTCCCAAAGTGTACCATTCTGTGGGGTTTGGAGTTAGGATTGGACCCCGAGGGTCGTTTCAAATGTGGTGGATAACACGGTGTGGCGAGGACTCACTTCCCTACCACTATGTTCACTTCCACCATGGAGCGTACATCGCTCATGCTGTTGGTATCCACGGAGGCGGTTCCCAGCTGTAGCGGCGCAAGCTGAATTTAAAAGCAAAATTTGAAGCAATCCATCGTATTTTAGTATCAAGCGCTGACACCGAGCGCGGGTCAGAGTGGGGTCAACCAGTACCACCCTACCCAGCGCCAGCCCGGCGTTGTTGACGAGGATGTCCACGTTGTAGCGGCGAAAGTTGAAACCGAAACTAAACTTTGAAAGCAGTTTATGATATCATATTTCAAGTGCTGAAACCACAGGCGCTTTCAAGTTTCAACTCGGGTTTTATAGTCAACCTGCACCGCCTTACCACGTCAGCGAATTCCGCCGCCGAGGCCGCGAGCTGCTCGGGCAGTTTGGCGACCGCGGCCACGTCCGCCACGTCCATGGCCACGACGTGCACCCGCACGCCGTAGGTCTGGAGCCGCCGCTGCAGGGCCTGCAGCTAGAGACAAATGCGTAATGCTCGCCACGTCATATGATGTCATTTTGACTCAAGAAATGATGATTCGAAGTGCGTTCGATGACAGGCGAGCACGCGCAGAGGATGCCATCGCATGTGACTCAATAAATGATGATTCGAGATGCGGATGCTTTCGATGAGGTGGCGAGCACTGTCCATGAGTGCCTACCTTCAACCGGTCCTCTCGGCGCGCCACCAGCACGAGGTGGCAGCCCGCCTCCGCCAGGCGGTGCGCGCACGCCTCCCCGATGCCGCTGCTCGCGCCCGTCACCAGCGCCGTCTGCCCCGCCACGGACACCTGCGCGTTCAAGTGAAGCGGCGACGAGGCGAGTGTGGACAGGGACAGGCTGAGCTCTTGCTTTGAACGATGGGTGCTCCTTGGGTGTCACCAGTGCTGCACGCGTTCAACAGTCGACAGTTGTTGACCATGGCTGTTCCAGGGTTGTCACCAGTGCTGGCTGGACTTACTGTTTTGTAGGCACCCATGCCTTACCCATTCTACCCCTCCACACTTTCAGCATCGATGCATATTGACGATGGGTGTCCCAGCGGAGAGGTGTCACCAGTGCTGCATGCTTTCAGCATTCGACCCTCGATGAGGGTTGTTTCACGGGTGTCACCCACATTCCGTCGTCAAGCCTCGAGTGCGCTTTGCTTGACGGACGTGGCAATCGTTTGGCAAACGATGCCAAACAGTGCCGAAAAATAATAACATGCCACCGCCGGTTGGCGCCGCTCCCACTCGCGCGATTGGCGGCGCAACCAGCGCAGGCACAGTACCACGTAGTCTCGGGTCAAACGCCTCGTGTTCGCACGCCTCGGGGTCTAGGAAGGGTGAAGAGGAGCACCGGAGGCCATTTACAATTTGGTGATATCATAGGGTGTGATGGTTGTGAAGGCTGAAGACTCACCCCGGGGTAGATTTTGGACGGCGTCATGAGCCCGCCGCCGCCGTCACCGCCGTCGTGTTGTGGAGTGCGGTGTGCGGACGGGGCTTGAGAGGTTCTTGACCCGGGGCAGGGGTGCACGGGGAGGCGACGCGTCTGAAAGATGCTTGTGGTGCCGTCTACGTTTGAAGGAAGGAATTTTTAATCACGTCGCAAATAAAACCCTAGCTACGAGGCAGGGTCGGCCAAGAACCGCCCGAGATGTGGTTCGGCGGGCGCGCGCTCGGAAAGTCGCGCCCGTGGAACCGGCGCGGTCTATGGCGCCTCTAAAGCGCCGTGCGAGAGTGTCATAGGCG
>Ga0307489_10001678_pt1 | contig 14683 bp, 24 predicted proteins | sample SB12metaG_FD_202247 | JGI IMG/M metagenome (GOLD analysis project Ga0307489, IMG submission 202247) | Sea-ice brine microbial communities from Beaufort Sea near Barrow, Alaska, United States - SB 1.2 | ecosystem: Environmental > Aquatic > Marine > Coastal | place: USA: Alaska | collected... | reverse complement strand
GTGCCGACACGGAAATTCAGCTTTCTTACTGAACACCATCTTCACCGACGCCGTCCGCCGTGGTGCGCAGTTTTTGCAGTGGCGCGTCCGTGAGTATGCCGGGAACATCGCGATAAACGCATCCACCATCCCGCGAGCGCGCGCGGCTATTTGTGAACGGCGCGCACGGCGTCGGCGAATGCAACATCGCCAGTGTCAATTGCGCACGTGCTATTGCGCAATTGCGCTATTGCGAAACTGATCGCAAACGGCAGTCCTTACTTCGTACGCAGAACAGGTGTCGCAAACTCGAGAAGTGACGTGGCCCACCTCCTTCACCAAGCCGGACGACATCGTCTGCCTCACAACACGCAGTGACCCCCGCGGCACACACCAATCTCCCCGGCCATCCGTGCATCGCGTGCTAGTACGTCTCGCGCGTGCCTACTCAGCGTTTCGTTCGTGCAGCCTTTTCGGTCGAGCAAACGCCACGTGAAGCATTCTCTCTTTCGCGAGAAGAAGCATGGCGATGATGAGCCCCGCGGCGGCGACGCTCAGGAGCGCGACCCGCGCGCTGAGCGGCTCGGGTCCTCGAGGCGTGGGCGTTAAGGGCGCCGGTGGCCCGCTTGGGGCGCCGCGCAGCTCCGTCCGCGCGCTCGCGGCCCGCCCGGTGCCCCGGCGCCCCCTCCTCGTCGGCGGTCTCACGGGCCTCGCGACCGCGCATCTCGGCGCGGGCGCCAACCAAGCCGCCGCGGCGAACCTCGCGACGCCGCCCAAGCCCAGCGCGGACGTCATGTCGCGGCCCGCCGTCGCCGCCATCTCCTCGCTGACCGTCGGCCAGAAGCTCGCGGGTTGGGCCCAACTGGCAACGGCCGCGCATTGCAATTCGTTTCGCGATTATTTTGCCACGTGACCACCCACACATTCTGCAATCGCCACGTCTCTCTTTGTGACGGAAGCTTGTGTGCGATGCGTCGTGGCACCCTACTCGCGGGCGGCGCGTTCGAGGTGCTCTCCGTCGAGGAGGTTCCGGAGTACAACGTGGCGTGCGTGGAGGTACGAAGCCCTTCCCATTGTACCCTTCATCCTACACGACATTGACGTGCTGATGACGTGCTGCCAACATGTATTTCACAAACAAAAACTCGCCTCTCCTGTGTCAGCGAAGCCAACGTGATGGTAGCTGTGTACTGCGATACCATGTGCGGTAGTGGTGTACCGCACATCTGGGGAAGTTGAGCGCGGTGTGACGAAGGCGTTGGGCTAAGCTCGCTCAGCGCTGCCACAATCAGTAGCAGTGAACCTTAGGCTTTACCAGTCACGCTAGGGGGGCACCATCACTGATGTCCCGTGAACCTCCGCACCTGGCGCGCAGATGGTGCACCTGAAGACGGGCGCGCGGTGGATGCACTGCGGCGCCGACGACTCCAACAACGTCTTCAACGTCGCGTTCCGCACCACGCCCACCGACTCCTCGGTAGGCCACAGCCACCTCACCAATCCCAGCTGAATCGATATGGGCACCTCAACAAACAAAGCAGTCAAGACATGGGCACCTGCACCTGACCTAACAAAGCTGTGTTCATACGGGCCGCATCGCACTGTTTCCCAAGGTCAGTTCGCCAAACAAGGCTGCAGCGTTGTGGGCACCTGAGCAATCAAGATAACTTGGGGGGGATTCAAGGACAAACAGCTGGCAGTTGTTCTCAAGAGGAGACGCGGTGTCAGGTCAGGGAGGAGCACGCGGGGAGTGTGTACAGGTACACCATGAGTAAACAGTCCGGGCACCGTGTGAGGCCAGGGAGGAGGATGGGGGACGAGGCGGGTGTGTAGCTGTATACAGGAACACGATGAGCAAACAGTCCAACACGTCGGGCAAGACAACCCTACTCCATCGTGGTCGACATGGTCAGCCGACCAAACATAGCTGTGGTTATTATGGTCAGCTGACCAAAACACAGGTATGCGAGTCAATATGGTCAGCTGACCACACTAAGCGGTGGTTGATATGGTCATCTGACCCAACAAAGCTGTGGTCGATATGGTCAGCGGACCAAACACAGGCGTGCGAGTCGATATGGTCAACTGACCAAACAAAGCTGTGGAGGAACTGGTGAACCCTACCACCCGGGTGTGGCGCACATCCTGGAGCACACGGCGCTGTGCGGGTCGGAGCGGTACCCGATCCGCGACCCCTTCTTCAACATGCTGCGCCGCTCCCTCTCCACCTTCATGAACGCCATGACCTCCGCCGACTACACCTGCTACCCCTTCGCCACCATGAACCCCACGGTACGGCACTGCAGGTTGACCCCAAGTTGACCCCGAGTTGACCCCAGGTTGACCCCAAGTTGACCCCAGGTTCACCCCGAGTCGACCCCAGGTTTATCCCAGGTTGACCTCAGGTTGACCCCAGGTTGACCCCAGGTTGACCCCAGGTTGACCCCGGTTTAACCCGGCTTGTCTTCAGGGAATGAAGCTACAATATGATGAACCGCTTTCAAATTTGGCTTTCTATGTCAACTTGCGGCACTAAAGCACGGATTACTCGAACCTGCTGGGCGTTTACCTGGACGCGGCGTTCTTCCCCAAGCTGACGCGCGAGGACTTCCTGCAGGAGGGGCACCGCCTGGAGTACTCCAAGATGGACGACTCCTCCTCGGATCTGACCATCAAGGGGGTTGTCTTCAACGAGATGAAGGGCGCCATGGGCAGCCAGTCCGCGCGCTTCGGCCGCGCGCTGGGCAGGGCCGCAACACTCCTCCTCCTCCGACTCTCACCTCAATCTGAGCCGTTTTTCCACCCCTGACCTCAATCTCAGCCGTCTTCGTCGCTCAAAGCACCAAATGTGTCCCACAAAGGTGTTACGTTGAGCTGGAAACACGACGAGCGTAAGCCCCTGGGGGTGGGCGCCGCACTGTTCCCCACGTCCACGTACCACCACAACAGCGGCGGCGACCCGGTGGACATCCCGGACCTCACCCACGCGCAGCTGCAGGGTTTCCACGCGCTGCACTACCACCCGTCCAACGCGCGCTTCTTCACCTACGGCGACCTGCCGCTCGAGGCCACGCTGCAGGCCTCGCAGGACCAGGCAGGGGTGGTGTTGAAAACAAGCACCCCACCCCCGTTATATGTCTTCCTCCTCCTTAAGTTTTCCTCCTCCTCTTCCGCCGCTGCGCGTCTGTATGACCATGCACCCTGCAGGTAAGTCATGCTCCAAGCTCGGTTCGAGTGTTTGTTCTTGATGACTCTGGCACCAGACGCTTCACAGGTTCGATGAGCTGGATGTGTCGAAGCTGGACGTGAAGGACGAGGAGCGGCTCACGGCGCCCATCCGCCTCGAGGTCTCGGTAGGGCCCGACAGATCATGCCCGCCATGGCATCCACACGCATGAGAGCCCTCCTGTCTTGAGCTACATGACATCCTACGACGTTGCGGGCATTATCTGTGAGGCCCTAGTTGGCGGTGCCGGCGGAGGCCGTGGTGCCGGACCCCCTCAAGCAGTCCGTGGTGTCGGTCGCCTACCTGCAGGTCAACCAAATCAAGGAGAAGGACGCGGTGCTCGACAACTTCGCGCTCACGGTAGGGCGGTACAGGTTGGATCCCAGGGCTGGGATGGCGGTTCGGGATTCGGACGGATTCGGCTTCGGTAGAGGGTCGGATTCGGGCGGATTCCGAGCAGCCCCGCAGGGGATTTCTTTGCGGTATCTTACATTCTGTATGGGCATTTTGACCCTACAGAAATGGGTCCCGGGTTTGGTGATTCGTTAGAGAGTCGGATTTGGACGGATTCGGCCGGATTCCAGGACCCCAAATATGGAAGCCGCCAACCCAGCCCCAGGGTGACCCCAGGGTGACCCCAGCATGGCCGTGCTTGGTGTCAGCACTTGAGCCTAAAATATGATGAACTCCTTTCACGCTTTGCTTTGAACGTTAACTGGCGGCTCTACATGGCGGTGGCGAGCGACCTGCTGCTGTCGGGCCCGCAGGCATACTTCCACGAGAGCCTGCTGGAGAGCGGCCTGGGCAGCGGCAGGGGGTCTGACACTCCTCCACTTCTCGGCTCGACCTGAGCCGTTTTTGTCACTGATTCCAACCCACGTGTCCCACAAGGAAGTGCCTTCGCCAAGCTGAAAAGTGGACGAATGTATCATCAGCAAGCCAACTCACGCCAAACCACCCGAGTTATGTAGTCAACTCATGCCAACCACCCAAGTCTTCGATGAAACTGACGCCATCCCACCCAATGCGTCACTTGAACTCACACCAAACCACCGAAGTGTCAGTCCCTGGGCGTGGGGTTCGCACCCGGAACAGGGTACGCGGCATCGCGGCGCGAGACCTCCTTCGCCGTCGGCCTGAAGGGTGTGGCGGACGCCGACCTGCCCGAGGTTGAGCGCCGCATCCAGGCCACCTTCGAGCAGGTCGGCAAAGACGGCTTCCCTCGCGAGCGCGTTCAGGCAGGGTGGGTTTTGAGAACAAACACTCGACCGACATTGAATCTCCTCCTTCTCCTCAGTGTACTCCGCGCATATGTTTGAGCATTACTCACCCTGAAGGTGCGTCAGGCTCCGATCGCGATTCGAGTGCTAGCACTCGACCACTTCAAGTGTTCTCCTCCTCCCCCGTGTACTCTGTACATCTGTATGAGCATTCACCCTGAAGGTAGGTCACGCCCCGATCTCGGTTCGAGTGCTTGTTCTCAAAGACCCTGCTGTAAGGCGGTGATGCACCAGGTGGAGCTGGGCGCCGCGCGGGTGACCCCCAACTTCGGCCTGGGTGTGGCCTTCGGCGCCATGGGCACCTGGGTGCACGGCAGGGCCTCACACTCCTCCGCTTCTCAGCCCTCAACCCGAGCCATCAGCCATTTCTGTCACTGACTCGAGAGAACCACCCCACGAAACCCACAAAACGTGCTTACGTCAAGCCATAAAGTGGGCGACTGTCAGCCCCCGATCGCTCGTCCACCTCTCAGCTCAATCTGTGCCACTTTTGTCACTGGAACCACCCAACGTATTCAGTAGAAGGTGCTTACGTTGAGCGGAAAAGTGGGTGAGTTGAGGACCCTGGTGCACGGCGGCGACGGGCTGCGGTCACTGCGCACCCCCTCCATGGCTGCCAAGCTCAACGCCGCGCTCGACGCCGACCCCCAGTTCTGGCAGGGCGGGTTTGGGGCGCACGGCCAACCCGCTGGCTGCCCAGCCCTGTCACTCTTCCACTTCTCACCTCAGCTTGAGCAGGTTTTATTTGGGGTTGGGGATTTGGGGCGGTGCAAATTGACACCAGTTGAGCGCGTGTTGAAAGTGCCTGGTTTCAGCTCGCTGGGATACGTGTGTTGGATCTAATGAAGCTCGCTGGGATACGTGTGTTGGATCTAATGAAAAAAGTGGAGGAGTCCAGACCCTGTGTTGCGGCAGAAGCTGATCAAGGCGCGGTTCCTGGACAACCCGCACCGCGTCACCGTGGTAGGGGGGGTGCTGAGAACAAGCACTCGACTGACGTTCAATCTCCTCCTCCTCCTCCTCCTCCGCGCGTCTGCATGCGCCCTCACCCGGAATGTAAGTCATGCTCCGAGCTCGGTCGAGTGCTTATTCTGCCTAAACCCTAATCCCCAAACCCTAAACCCTAAACACTAAACCCTAAACCTGCTTGTTCCTAATGACTCTGCCACGTGGTGGGCAAGGCGGACCCGACGTACGACGCGAAGCTGGAGGAGGCGGAGAAGCACCACGTGGAGGCGCTGGCCGCCGCGCTCGACGAGGGCCGCAAGGAGGAAATCGTGCGCGAGGCCGTGGCGCTCAGGCGCGGCCGGGACACTCCTCCACTTCTCACCTCAACCTAACCCAATGTTACCGACAGACGGACGCCACTCAGCGCATCCGTAAACCGTAAATCCTAAACCCTAAACCCTAATCCCTAATCCCTAAACCCTAATCCCTAAACCCTAACCCTTCTCACCTCAACCTGACCTGATGTTACTGGCAGACGGACGCCACTCAGCGCATCCCTAAACCTTCAGCCCTAAACCCTAAACCTTAAACCCTTCTCACCTCAACCTGACCTGATGTTACTGACAGACGGACGCCACTCAGCGCATCACACTATATGTGCTTACGTTGAGCCGGAAAAGTGGAGCAGTGTTTCGCCCCTGCGGGGAGGGACGCGCAGGACTCGGTGCAGGATGCCAGTATCCTGCCGACTCTGGTGGTGGCCGACGCAGGGAGGTTATCGAGGACAAGCACTCCACCGACAATGCATCTCCTCCTCCTCCCCTCCTCCTCCGCGCGTCTGTGTGAGCATTCACCCTGAGGGTTAGTCATGCTCCGATGCCGGTTCGAGTGTCTGATCTGAACGACCCTCCTGCGAGGCGGTGCCGCGCGAGATCAAGCGATGGGGCAGCCAGCACACCACCACCCGCGGTAGGGCCCAGCATAAAAACCGCCTACACCATGCATTAAACTCTTCAAAGACGGACGGCATTCAACTCAACAAAACGAAGGTGGCAATTGTGATGAAGGCCGTCGTGATCAATGTCGCAGCTGTTGGAAGGTCCTACCCGGCGGTGGTGTGCCGCTGCAGCTGGACGAGCAGCCCACCAACGGCATCACGTACGCCAGCGTGCTGCTGGACGCGTCCACGCTGCCGGACCGCCTGGTGCCCTACATGGACCTGTTCGCCGACTACCTCACGGAGCTCGGCACGGCGCAGCGCGACTACAAGGCAGGGGCTTCCACTCGTCCACTTTGCGTGATAATATTCGTGTCGTTTTTTGCTTCATCATTATTCTCAGCTCAACCTGAGCCACTGCCATCACTGACAGACTGACGCCACCCAGCGTATCACACAAGTAGGACTTACGTTGAGCCGAAACAGTGGACACGAGTAAGCCCCTGCTAGAAGGCGTTCTCGCAGGAGGAAAAGCTGAAGACCGGGGGCATCGGCGCCGGGTTCGGCACGGTGCCGGCGCTGGACGGCGTGGGGCCGCCGCAGATCTACCTGGAGCTGGCCGGTGACGCCCTGGCATGGTGGCTCTTCAGAACAAAGACTCACCTCCTCCTGAATTACCTCCTCCTCCTAAGCGCATATGTATAAGCATTCAGCGTATATGTATAAGCATTCAGCACATATGTGTAAGCATTCAACCTGAAGTTAAGACACGTGCTTGTCTGATCTCGGTCGAGTGGTTGATCTGAATGACCCTGCTGGCTGGACCGCAACATGCCCGCCATGTTCGAACTCCTCTCAGAGGTGGTCACTGGTGGGGGGTGGCGCTGTCATTCACACTAATTGCGGTTTAGGGTTTAGGGTTCAGGTAAACCCTAAACCTAAACCCTAAGCCCTAAACCCTTAACCTGAGGTGGTCACTGGTGGGGGGTGGCGCTGTCATTCACACTGTTTTGTCATGCTGTAACCCAGCTAACCCTCCACCCTGCAGGATCCCATTAAATTATACGGTACCGGGTAAGTCATGTATTCATTTCCCGGGTACACGGTAAGTCATTCGGTAAGTCAGATCGCGGTTCGATTGGTGGTTTTCATTGACCCTTGCCAGAGCCCGTGCCCCGGGCGAGGCCAGTCAAGGCATGGGGGTGACTTTGAGCGAACGCTCAACCAACATCGTGTTCCGACGAGCCGAGTCTGCGCGCCGTGTGTGAGTATGACCATTTACCACATGCGTTTGACGGCGCCGGCAGCGCCGTCATCCGAGGATGTGGCGTCGTGACGACGGTACATGACCGCGGATTCGATGCTAATCCAAGTCGTGCGATTGATAACGGCCTTAGACAACGGCGCGAAGTGGAGCGGTGCGCCCGAGCGCTTGGGCCTGCTGCTGAGCCGGCGCGCGGCGTCGGCCGGCGCCGGGGTGGCCTCCAACGGCATGGGGTACTCCAAGGTGGGGTTAATAGGACGCCACGTAACCAGCCAGTCCTCCGGTGCCACGTCACAGGATGCCACATAATCAGCCAGTCACACGGTGCCACGTCACAGGATGCTGTTTAACCAGCCAGTCATGTAGAGCCATGTCACAGGATGCGGCGTAACCAGCCCATCGTAATCCGCCAGGCCCTACTCCAAGGGGTACGCCAACGGGTCCATCCTGGTAGGGGCTTTCACTCGTCCACTTCTCAGCTGAAGCTGAGCCTCCACTCGTCCACTCCTTAGCTGAAGCTGAGCCGTTTTTGTCTCTGAAACCACCCGACGGACTTTACAAAAATCACTCACATTGAGCTGAAAAGTGGACGAGTGTAAGCCCCTGCATCCTGGCGAGCGCTGACCTGGACTTCCGCACGGGTGGGCTGCCGCACGTGGCGCTCATGCAGCGCCTGGCGCGCGAGAAGGAGGCCGCTGTGGAGGAGGCAGGGGGGTTGCTGACAACAACCACTCAATCGACGCTGCCTATCCTCCTCATCCTACTCTTCCTCCTCCTGCTTCTTCTCCTCCTCTGCCCGCCTGCATGAGCACTGACCCCCAAGGCGAGTCTTGCTCCGACCCCGGTCGAGTGCTTGCTCTCAATGACCCTCCTGTGAGGTGTCGTTGGCGCTGGCGGACATCGCGTCGCACCTGCTGGCGGCGCCCAAGGTGGGGCCTTCCACTCCTCCACTTCTCACCTCAACCTGAGCCTTTTTGTCACCGAAGCCATCAACGTGTCTCGTAAAAAGTGTTCACGTCAAGCCGACAGCTGATCATGTGGACGTCCCTGGACCAAGGTGATGCGCGCGCGGCTGGCGTGCCAGCCCGGCGCGGCGTGCACCGCTGCGCAGGCGGGCCTCGACGAGTTCCTGGCCACCCTGGCCACCACCGCCGCGGCCGCCGGCTCCGAGCCCACGCTGGCCAGCTCCCTGCTGGACTTCACCCCGAGCCCGTCCAAGGCGTTCATCGCTGTGCCCACGCAGTCCAACTACTGCGCCGCGGCCTACACCACGGTGCCGTACACGCACGAGGACTCCGCCTCGCTATTCCTCCTGTCTCAGGCAGGGGGGTGACTCAGAACTGAGAGCAAGCACTTGGGAGGGTGATTGTGACCACGCACTCGGGAGGGTGATTGTGAACAAACACACGACCGACACTGAATACTCTTCTCCTCCTCCTCGTCCTCCTCCTCCCCCTCTCTGTCTACCCCGCGCACTTGTATCAGCTTTCAGCATTCGGCATGGATGCAATTCACGATCCCAACCTTGGCTCGAGTGCGTGTTGGCAAGGACCCTGGCGGGCGGCGATGAGCACGAGCTTCCTGCACCGCGAGATCCGCGAGAAGGGTGGCGCATACGGCGGCGGCGCCTCGGCCGCGCCCGTCGAGGGCATCTTCGGCTTCATGTCCTACCGCGACCCCGGCAGGGCCTTACACTCGTCCACTATTCAGCTCAACTTGAGCCGTTTCTGACACAAAATACACCCTAGACAGCCCCTGATACCCCATGACACCCTCGAAATACCCCCTAAACAACCCCTACATGCACCCCCTATCCCACACAAAGCGCTTACGTTGAGTCGAAAAGTGGACGAGTGTAAGCCCCTGGACCCCGGCACCACCGCCACCATCGACACCTTCCGCCGCGCCACTGAGTGGGCGGCCGCCAAGGTGGGGCGGTGCAAGTTGAAAGGTTGAATCCCGTGTTGAAAGTGCCTGGAAAAAAGTGATATAAACTGTGAACTGCTGACCTGCGTTCAAGTTTTGCTATCAATTTCAGCTTGCGGCACTAGACCAAGGGGAACCTGACGCCGGCGCTGCTGGAGGAGGCGCAACTGAAAGCGTTCAAGTCCATCGACGCCCCCCTGTCGCCCTCCTCCCGAGGCAGGGTGGTTCTTCAGAACAAGCACTCGACTGGCGCTGAATCTCCTCCTCCTCCTCCTCCTCCTCCACCTCCTCCTCCGCGCGTCTCTGTGAGCATTCACACTCAAACTAAGTCTCGCTCCGATCTCGGTCGAGTGCTTGTTCGCAATGACCCTGGTGCGAGGGTCCTCCCTGTACCGCACCGGCATGACGGACGACTCCCGCCAACTGTTCCGTGACCGCCTGCTGGGCAGGGGCTTAAACTCGTCCACTTTTCAGCTCAACTTGAGCGCTTTGTATGGGATTGGGGGTGCGCGTAGGGGTTATGTAGCCCGTCTTGAGGGGGTGTCAGAGGGTGTTTAGGGTGTGTAGGGTGTTTTCTTGCGACATACATGGCTCAAGTTGAGCTGTGAAGTGGACGAGTGTAAGCCCCTGCTGCCGGGGTGCACGGCGGACAAGATGCGCGAGGCGGCGGAGCGGTACCTGATCGGGAAGGAGGCGGCGGTGGCCATCGTGGGGTCCCCGGGGGCGGCGGCCGCGGTGCGCGCCCAGGGCTATAAGGTACTGGACGCCGAGGGCAAGCCGCTGGAGGCTTGAGCGCCAAGCTAGACGCTGCAGGCCGAAGTGGCGACCGCTGGAGGCGTGAGTGAGAGCTGAGACGCTGCAGGCGTGTGTGCGAGCCACGATGCTGGAAGTGTGCGCGAAAGGCCAAGCCGCTGGCGGTGTGTTGTATATGACATTAATTCCTTGCACAACAAACAGAATTCTTTGCACAACAAAACAGAATCGCTCTGTTCTGCCATCCTGCCGGCGTCAGCGGTCACCGTCTATTCTGCCTGCCCGCCGGCGACAGCGCTCAGCGTAGTGTTCGCCGCAACTCGTCGCACTCCACAGTCTTGAAGCCTGTTTGTCCCCAGTCCATCGCTTGTCCCTCGGGGGAAATGCGGTGAGATGAGATACGAGGCAACGGACCGTCTGTTTTGTTCTCGTACTGTCAGAGTTAGAAGAACCAAGTTGTGAGTGTTGGTGAGGTACACCGCCGGGAGCTCGAAGAGCTAAATTGCGAGTAGAGATGTATGCATTGTGACAAAGTAATGAGATAATCCTATCTATCGCCCGTGGTGCGCGGGGAGGATGACCTCCGGCACGGTGTGGCGGCGCGGCAGGCCGGGGCGCGCGCCCAGATGGCGGCACTTGCGCGCCGCCACGTAGGCGCCCAGGCGCATGGCGTCCGGCAGCGCCAGGCCCGTGGCCAGGGGCTTTCACTCGTCCGCTTTTTGGCTCAACGTAAGCACATTTTGTTGGATACGCGGGGTGCATGAGTTTCCCCCAGTCTATTAGACAGGGGGACGCGGGGAGGTGTGACCTAAACGGCTTAGGTGGAGGAAAGAGTGGACGAGTGTAAGCCCCTGCCCGTGGCGATGCTGTAGCAGATGGATCCGATGAAGGAGTCACCGGCGCCGGTGGTGTCGGCCACGTCGCCGCGAGGGAGCTTGGCGGCGGGGGCGAAGGTGACGCGCACGGGGCCCAGGTCGCTGGCGGCGCCGGCGCCTGCGTCCGCTAGGAGCACGGCTGGGGATGTGATTGGCGCGCCGGGCACCGGGACATCACTACCACCACCACCACCGCTACTTGACTCCGCCCCAGCCCCCTCCGCCCCCGCCCCCGCCCCCACCGCTCCCGCAGCCGCCTTCCCCGCGCCCTCCGCGCCCTCAGTCCCCGCTCCCGCCGCCGCCGCCGCCTCCTCTATCGATCCCCCAGCGGCCCACACCGCCTCCGCCGCCGCCGCCCCCGAATCCGCCTCCAGAGCCTCCAGAAGCGCCCCGAGGAAGGTGACCTTCGTCGCCGCGGCCTCCGCCCCCGGCGCCCTCTCGATCATCACCGCACCGCGGCTGCCCAGCGTCGTCAGCATAGCCTTGGCCCGCGGCAGGCCCGCCATCATCTTGACCATGGCCGGCTCCAGCGCCGCCTCCCCCGTCACCGCCGTACAGCAGGGGCTTACACTCGTCCACTTCTCAGCTCAACGTAAGCACTTTTGTGGGCTCGTTGGTTGGTTTCAGTAGCGTGTAACAACATCTGCGGGTCACATCTCGTCACAAATTGAATCACAACACGGCTCATTGACCAAAACGGCTCAGGTTGAGCTGAAAAGTGGACGAGTGTAAGCCCCTGCCGTGGGGTACCCCGTGGACGTCACCACATAGTCACCCATGAGCAGCAGCTCGTCCAGCCCGTCGCCAGGGGCTTACACTCGTCCACTTTCCGGCTCAACGTAAGCGCTTTCTGTGGGATGGGGGTGCATTCAGGGGTTGCTCAGGGGGTGTTTGGGGGTGTTTGGGAGGTGTTAGGGGGTGGTAGAGGGTGTTTGGGTTGTATTTTGTGTCAGAAACGGCTCAAGTTGAGCTGGAAGGTGGACGAGTGTAAGCCCCTGCCCGTCGCGCTCCCGCTCACCCTCCACCAGCATGGGCACCCCCATCCCCGCCGCCACCGCCGCCACCTTCACCGCCACCTCCGTCAGCCGCCCGTCGAAGTACAGAAGCGTTGCTCCCTCCAGCATGCTTGCGATGGCTTCGTTGGATATTTCCTCGGGCGTGAACTCCGGCCCCGGGGCAGGGGCTTACACTCGTCCGCTTCTCAGCTCAACTTGAGCCGTGTCTGATACAATAAAACACCCTGCACACCCTAAACACCACCTAACACCCCTATTAACACGGGCTGCACAACCCCTACACGCACCCCCTATCCCATACACAGCGCTCAGGTTGAGCTGAAAGTGGACGAGTGTAAGCCCCTGCCCCGGGGTGTGGATGCACGTGCGGGTGGACCCCGCACGGTCCACGATGATGTACGTGAACGGCGACGACTTGTCGGGCTCGATGACGACGGCGCTGGTGTCCACGCCGTCGGCCGCGAACTCGTCCAGGATGGCCTGGCCCGCGCCGTCGTCGGAGAGCTTGGTGAGGATGGAGGCGCGCAGGCCGAGTCGCGCCACGGCGGTCAGCGCGTTGCCGCAGTTCAGGGGCTTACACTCGTCCACTTTTCAGCTCAACTTGAGCGCTTTGTGTGGGATAGGGGGTGCGCTTAGGGGCTGTGTAGCCCGTGCTAAGGGGGTGTTAGGGGGTGTTCAGGATGTGCAAAGTGTTATCTTGTGACAGACACGGCTCACGTTGAGCTGAGAGGTGGACGAGTGTAGCCCCTGCCGCAGTTGCCGCCGCCCTGGATGTCCAGCGCGTCGGTGCGCAGCTTCGCGTCCGGCTCCGGGAATGACGCGACGCTCGCCAGGTAGTCCACACCCGCGGATCCCACGCCAACCACCTTGGGCTGCGACTCCGCCGCCGCCGCCGCCGCCGCCGCCGCCGCATAAGCAGCGCGGGGCGCTGTCGATCGGGCCGATGCTTCGTGGATAGGCTTTTTGGATGGCGACGAGAAGAGCGCTTGTGAATTCTCGCCTCTTCTCGCGGCAGACACGCAGCGGCGGCGCGGGCGAGCGCACCCCGCGAGGGAGGCGGCGGGGGAGAGCAGCGCCTGCATCGTCGCGGGCGTTACACCGACGCGTCGCAGAGAGTGTACATCGCATGCATCTTTTGCGGCTGCTGGGGTGCTGACATCACACCTGCACTTCACGTCAATTGAAGTCCGACTGGGTGGAAATGGCGTTTTCTCGGGAATGCCGTGTGCTGTAAGCACACAACCCTCAGCGCGCGCTTCCCCCCAACCTTACCACCGTCTCCCCTTCCCCCGATACGCCCGTCTGACACGCCGCCGCTGCGCGTGCGCTCGCTCTGGCCGGGGGTGTCGGACCCCGGGACCCGTCTACCGAAGCGAACAGCAGTCAACGCCTGCAGCCGCAACGACCGCATCGTATCTGTGGTTCCGAAGCCATGGAGTTCGCGCACCCGAACGCCGCGGGCGTGCTGGTGCCCGGCCAGACCAAGTACCACACGGGCACGTGCATTCCGCGTTGCGACGGCGACGGCGGCGAGGGCGCTGGCACCGGCGACGCCGAGGAGGCTGCGTGCGCGGTGCCGTGCTCACCCACTGGCCAATTCCCTTCGGCTACAAATACGAACGGCACGGCGCATGGCAAGGGCGCGGCTGATGCCGCCAGCGCCGGGGGGAACAGGGAGAACGTCAGCGCCAACCTGCCCATGGAGCAGTCCGCCGACGAGCTCATGGGCTGCCAGGCGTGCGGCTGCACCATGAAGTGGTCGTGCTGCAGCGCGTGCTGCGGCGGCTGCCGAGTGTGGTCCGAGGAGGGATTCCTGAGCAGCACATCGCTCGCGCCCAACGCCGCGGAGTTTTCGTCCTGGGACGGGTGCACGGACGTCCCGGAGGACCGCAGGGTCGCCGCGCCCAAGGAGCGCGCGGAACCCGGGTGAGGCCCAGTTTACCTGCAGTACGACTAGTACAGCCTAGAGCTAGACTGGGAGCAAAGCTCGTGTCCGCTCCCCATTCTGCCTGACGCTGACTGCTGACTAGAGCTCTGCCGTCTGCGTCGCCCAGTTTCACCCAAACTAACCAACGCTACTGCCAGGCCTGACCCAAGCACGACCTCTGTTTGATGCCCGGCCCTTGCCTCGGCGCGCGCCTGGGAACCATCGCCGTCGGGCGCGGCAAGGTCGCTGCCATTGCGGTGGCCCCCGACGGCGCCACCCTCGTGGCCGGGTGCGTGGACGGCTCCGCCAGTGTCTACACGCTGGACCCCCTCAAGGACGACTTGGCTCCCAAGCTGCTCGGCACGGTGTTCCCTGGCAAACTCCTGGAGCGCAAGGCGCGCAAGACGTGGATGTGCGAGGACAGCGACGACGACGACGACGATGGCGTGGCGGTGACCCCCACCACCTTGGCCGCCGCCGCCGCCGCCCCCGCCCCTGCCGCCCGCGCCGCCCCCGCCCCCGCCGCCGCCGCCCCCACCCCCGTCGCCGACC